>LZQN01000003.1_pt1 | contig 125194 bp, 148 predicted proteins | sample 768531 | NCBI WGS metagenome assembly LZQN01 (sample SAMN05207080, study PRJNA324506) | oil field metagenome | isolation source: sample BH-FW-7 from oil reservoir | place: India: Bombay High | collected 2015-12-02
TGAGGCTTTCCTTGGAGGCAATGCTAAAAGCAGGCCTTCACTTTGGCCACAAAAAAGCTCGCTGGAACCCAAAAACTAAAGATTTTATTTTTGGGACTCGTAATGGGATTCAGATTATTGATCTGGAAAAAACTTTGTATTTCTTTCAGAGAGCTTTGGATTTTGTGGAAGAGGTTCTAAAGAAAAATGGCCAGATTTTAATTGTTGGAACCAAGAAACAAGCTAAGCAATTAGTAAAAGAGGTGGCTGAAAAAGCAGAAATGCCTTATGTCAATGAGAGGTGGCTGGGGGGCACTTTTACCAATTTTAAAATAATTTCCAAGAGAATAAATTATCTTGTTGAAAACCAAGAGGCCCTAGAAAAAGGAAAATTTTCTGGAATGACAAAACTGGAAAAAAACAAACTGGAAAAAAGGCTGGCAAAAATTGAGCAAAAGATGGGAGGGCTAAGGGCCATGAAAGGCCTGCCAGCGGCAGTTTTTGTCTTGGATGTTGTCAAAGATAAAATAGCAGTGGAGGAAGCCCAAAAAGCCAATATCAAAGTAATTGGTTTGGTGGACACCAATGCTGATCCAGAGGGAGTTGACTTTCCCATTCCAGCCAATGATGATGCCCTTTCTTCTTTGCGTTATGTTTTGGGGGTATTTTTAAAAAAGGTTCTTGAGACAAAAAGCTTGGTGGGAAAGTAGAGAATTTTTTAAGCAGGGAGGTTTTTGAAAAGAGGAAAGTAATTGAATTGTCCAGAGAAACAATAATTAATTTCAAGACAAAAAAATGATAAATAAAATAAAGCAAATAAGAGAAGTAACTGGCGCAGGAGTGATTGATATCAAAAAAGCGCTAGAGGAAGCAAGCGGAGACGAAAAAAAAGCGATTGAAATTTTGAGGAAAAGAGGACTGGAAAAGGCCGAAAAAAAGGGAGATAGGAGTGTGGGGGAGGGCATGGTAGCCAGCTATGTTCATCCAACGAGAAAACTAGCGGTTTTAGTTAAGGTTTATTGTGAAACTGATTTTGTCGCCAAGAATGAAGAGTTTAGGGAGCTAGCAAAAGACTTAGCTATGCAGATTGCGGCTATGAATCCTTTGGCGGTTGATCCAGCTGAAATAGACTCTGAAGTAGTGGAAGAGAAGAGAAAGATCTGGAGAGAAGAATTGGAAAAGGAAGGTAAGAAAAAAGAGATAATAGAAAATATTTTGGAAGGAAAAGAGCGCAAGTTTAGAAATGAAAATGCGCTTTTAACTCAAGCTTTCATTAAAAATCAAGACAAAACAGTTGAGGAGCACATTAAAGAGAAAATTTCTAAAATTGGTGAAAATATCAAGGTGGGAGAGTTCGTCCGAATGGAGCTTTAGCTTTTGTTTTTTGAAAAAGATAAAATTGTAAGAAAGAAGTTGAACTTTTTTGTTTGCTGGTGATGTCTAGAGGTGATATTCAGAAGGGGACTAAATGGGGATGAAATTAGAATAGGCCTGGAGGAGCTAAAATTAATTTTTTCTAGAAAAAATTTCTATGATAGTCAGGATTTTTGATTGGGATCAGCCAAGAAATGTTAAAAACTTTATTGAAGGAATAAAAGGGGGTGATTTGGTAGTGGTCAATCACGATTGGGGAGTTTTCTTGGCTGAAGTATTGATTGTTGATAAAAGCCTTGAAGGCGAATCACCCGTGGGAATTATTGTCAGGAAAGCTACTGCTCAGGACAGAAGGCAGGTGCTAGGCGCGGAGAAAATTAAGAAAGAACTGTTCAAGAAAATTAAAAGCGAGGTAAGGAATTTTGAATTGCCCATGAAAATTAGTTCCTTAGATATGAGCTTAGATGGTAATTGCCTGGTAGTGGCATTTACGGCGGATGGAAGAGTTGATTTTAGAGAATTAGTGCGCAGCCTTTCAGAAAAAACAGGGAAATCAATTAGATTTCAACAAATTGGTTCTAGGGATGAGGCTCGGAGAATGGGAGGGTATGGGATTTGTGGACGAGAAGTTTGTTGCAGGAAGTTTCGAGGAAGTCTGAAGGGAATAACCACCGACATGGCCCGAAGTCAGCTGATCTATCACCGAGGAGCGGAAAGAATTTCAGGAATTTGCGGAAGATTGATGTGTTGTTTGCAGTTTGAAGCGGATCAATATCAAGAAATTCTCAAAAAAATGCCGGCAGTGGGAGAGGAGGTTGAGCTTGGAAAGAAAAAGGGAAAAGTAGTTGGGCTTAATGTTTGGAAAAAAAAGTTAGAATTGAATTAGAAGACAGAAGTGTGGCTGAGGTTGGAATTGAGGAGATAGAAAAAGGAAAAACGGAAAAAGGAAAAGAACGAGAAAAAGAACATAGGAATTCCATTGTTGCTAAAAAAAGAATTGCAAAAGAAAGAAAACTGTCAAAAAAATTATATTATCAAGAAATGGTTTTAATTTTTTAAAGGCTTAAAAGTTATTTTGAAAAATTAATTCAAGAAATAAATTTAGAGTTTTTGGATTGATTATTATTGGTTATTTTAAAGAAAAGATAAGAATTTAAGAAAATTGAAATAAAAAAGTGCTTAAAATTGTTCCCCAAATCCTAGCCTTTCTTAGTTTATTAGTCATTATTTTTATATTTGCCAGAAATCTGGGAAAAATTGATGAAATTCCGGAAGATTCTCTAACTTCTCCAAAACCATCAAAACCTAATTTTCTAAAAAGGTTTTTCTCTGGGACTAAAAGCGCCATTACTCAAGCGGCAGTCTTTCTCTTGGAATGGGTAGTGAAGAAGTCAAAAAAACTGCTTCATTGATTCATTTTTGGATTATAAAAATGAAAATAAAAAGAGGCGAGGAAAGAGAGGAAGATGATGATGAAATTGAAAACAAGAAAGAACAGGAAGCGCGGGATCGGCTATTAGCTGAGGAAGAAGAAAATCTAGAAAGTGTGATAAAGGAAGATTTGGCAATTAAAGAAGATGAAGAGAAGATCAGCAACAGAAGGGCGGCTGTTAGAAGTTTTTTAAAAAACAGATTTCAATCCAGACGAAAAGAAAAAATTTCTAAAGAATCTTCTTTCAAGGAAGACCTTGAACAAAAGCGGCCAAGGGAAGCCTCTTTGACTTTGGAGGAACCAGAAGAAAAAATAGCGCTAAAAAGCCATTTTAGCGAAGAAGACCTAGAAAGGAAAGCAGAAGAGGGAGTGGATCAGGAGAAAGAGGCGAAGTTAAAAGAATTTTTTGGCTTTTCCAAGAAGGAAAAAAGTTCCGCCTCAGATGAAGAAAGAAAAATCAGAGAAAAAGAAGAAATTCAGAGCTTTCAAGAGGCCGGAAATGAAAAAAATGAGATTGAAGCAGAGGAAATAAGACAAGAGCTAGAACTTTTAGAGGGCAATGATAAGAGAGTTGGCTTTTTTAGTAAAATATGGAATAATGTCTCCCAAAAATTCTCTTTTAAAAGAGAAAGAGAAGGTGGCGAAGAAGGAGAAACAGAGGGTGGCAGTGTTGAAAAGGTAATTTAAGAGTAGAGCAAGCGCCAACGGTGAGAAAAATAAAAGGAGAAGATTCTACGGATCAAGGAGGAGTGAATAAAAGGGACAAAATTCGCTTTTATCAAAAGAACGAGAAGCCAAAAAATCTAATAAAAGAAGTTGTTAACTTTTCAGCAACTGAAGAAGAGGTTGATTTAGATGACCAATTGGGAGTGGACAAAAAAATATTGGAAAAGAAAATTATTTTAAAGATTACCAAGGATCCTAAAAACCCTGAAAACTATAGACAACTAGGAGAGTTTTATATTAAAATCAAAAATTATGAAGATGCAGTTAGTTCTTATCAGCAAATTTTGAAAATGAAGCCTCGAGACATTGATGCCAAAAGAAAGCTGGAGAAGATAAAATTATTAAAAAGACTAAATTAGAAAATCTTCATTTTTTTGAAAACCTTTAAAAATTCAAGCCAATTTGCCCACGTAGCTCAGTTGGTAGAGCGCATCCATGGTAAGGATGAGGTCAGCAGTTCAATCCTGCTCGTGGGCTCAAAAATTGGGTCGGTGGCGGAGTGGTCAATCGCACCAGACTGTAAATCTGGCGCCTTTCGGCTTCGGGGGTTCGAATCCCTCCCGGCCCACCAGAATTAAACTTTCAGGAATTGTCGTCCATTGATTTTGTAGCTCTCCGCATACAGAGCGGCTCGTTAAGTGCAGATTTGAGCCAAATTTTTTTTTGGCAATAACCTTTTACTCCAAAAGATTACTTTACTGTCCCTTGCAATTTTGACGAGTTTTGAAGCGGCTTTTATCTATTTTTTCATTGGGCTTGAGCCAATCTATCAGGGTGCCATGCCAAAATTCCTTACTCTTCGCCTTTCTCAATTCTCTTTAACATTTCATTAAAAAAATGGTCTTCTGTAATTTTGGCTGATTGTCTTTCTATAAATTCTTTAACAATCGTTATTATTATTTCTTTTTTAGCAAGGGCGCATAATTCTATTCTATTAGTTGAGCTTCAATGTTCAACACTTGCTTATTTTCCACATCCATAGATTTTCTGGCTTATAAAAAGAATTTTTGTAGTGCTCTGTTTTCCATAATTTCTAAAACTCAAGTGGTCGTCCAGGTGTGCTCAACCTAAGGATACCTTAGATTGTCTGGGGCGGCCATTAGAAAAGGCTCTCTGTCTGATTGGTTGCATTTTCAGCATATCATAAAATCAAAATTAGCAAATTCTTTTTATTGGGCAAAGCAAATATTATGCTCGCCTAAAAGGCGAGCTAAAGATAAAATCAAAAAATCACAAGAGAAAACGAAGTGGTAGAATTAGAGGTGTTGCGCTTGCCTCACTCACCCATGCGCGCGCAACAAAAAGGAAACTCCCTTGTTTTATTTTTGTTGTCTCTGATTTGAAAATTAGTTACCATTGTAGTAAGTAGATTATAATAAACATACCAAACTGAGATTTTATACATTTGCAAGGTAAAAGTATGGCAAACAAAATTAGCGAAAATATACGCAAACTACGCCAAAAGAAGGGTATGTTCCAAGATCGCCTATCCAAAGAGGCGGATTTAGCTTTAAATACAATTGTTAAAATAGAAACAGGAGAAAATCCTAATCCTACTCTTGAAACACTGGAAAAAATCGCTAAAGCTCTTGAAGTGTCGGTTAGTGATTTATTTCGCTAAATAATACCTATGAACGATTACAAAGAAAGAAAATATTTATCATCTACAGAAGCGGCAAAATACTTAGGCATTACCGTACAGAAGCTACACGGTTTAGTTAGAGCTAAAAAAATTAAATGTATTACAGCCGCAAGTGGTCAAAAAAGATTTGATTTGAAAGAATTAAAAAAGTACGAAGCGGAATATCCCTATCAGAGTAGAAAAACTAAAAATAAAAGTATTCCAACGGAAAACATACTAAACATAAATAGCACTACACAGAAGATCTATGTAAAAAATGCAATGAAAATGGAAAATCTAGAAGACAACTCGGTTCATTTGATTATTACCTCACCTCCTTATTTTGACGCTAAAATGTACACTAAAAAAACCATAGAAAATGACTTGGGCAATATTCATGATCTAGATGAATGGTTTGAAAAATAGGTATTGTATGGAGAGAGGTTTTTAGGGTATTACAGCCCGGCAGAAAAGCTTTTATAAATATTATGAATCTACCGGTGAGAGATAATAGTAATGGTTTTAGGTCCCTAAATTTAGTTGGAAGAACTATAGACTTGATGGAGAAAATTGGTTTTATTTTCAAAAGAGACATTGTTTGGCATAAAACACATGGAGTTAGAGCTCATTTTGGGACATATCCATATCCAGGAGGAATATTGATAAATAACATGCATGAATTTATCCTGGAATTTAATAAGCCAGACAAGAAAGGTTTTAATAAATACAGACATCTAACCAAAAAACAAAAAGAGGAATCCAAGCTTGATAAAGAATTTTGGTTAAGTGTAAAAATACCGATGTTTGGACAATGAAGCCCCAAAATAGCGGAGATAATAGATCACATGTTGCTCCCTTTCCTTATGAATTGCCTTATAGAATTATAAAAGCATTTTCTTTTGTGGGGGAGGTGGTGTTAGATCCATTTTTGGGAAGTGGCACCACCCTAAAAGCAGCTGCTGATCTTAAAAGAAACGGCGTTGGTTATGAGATAGTGCCTGAAATAGCAGAGGTCGCAATTAAAAGTTTAAATAATTACCAAGCTAAGCTATTTATTTAAAACTATGAATTTAGATACAAAAACAATATATGCCCAATCAAGTGATATTAAATCAAGGACATATCTTGAGTATCGCAAAGATATGAAACAAAAAGCCATCGCAGAGCTGGAGGTTTTACCTTGGCTTAGAGAAAAAATTCGGGAAGAAAATAAAAATGCTGTTGTGGAAAAATTTGGCGGTGATAAGTTTATATGGTTTTTGAGAAAGGGAGGGATAACAAGAGATCCAGATTTTATTGTGAAGTATCCAAATGGAGATGCTAAGTATATAGAATTTCAATACGCAAAGGAGGAATTAAATGCTTATGATTTTAAAATTTCAAAGATTGCTCCAAAGGACAGAAAATTAAAGAAGAGGGTTCCCAAAGAAGATACAAAAATTTTATACATCATTAAGCCAACCCATCAATATGCTCTTTTGGACCCTGCTTGGATAGTTAAAAATTCTACGCAAACGGTCGCTGCCGCGTGGGGCAACGCTCCGGTTTTTAGAGTCTCTAGAGATAAATTTAAAAAGATATTGAAGAAAGATAATAAGCTCAAATCTGTTTGTGAACTAATAGATAAAAAAATCTTTATACTCAATTTTCAACACGAAGCTATCGAGATTGAAAAAGAAAAATTATCTCATTTATTACAACAAGTTATTGACGAAGAAAAAATATTAAAGATTGTACCTAAAAGCTTAGATGGATTTTTTAAGGTGTGTTTTACTCTTAACTACATAGAGAAAACCCCTGTGAATGCTAATTTGTGGCTAATATATCTTCTATCTTTCATAGACGAAAAGTTAAACTCCTACGAGTTATTTCAGCTAGTATATAGTTTAGACTTTCTTTATCCGCGGGTAGAACTAAAAGAAAATGAATTGAGAAAATTAGTGTCCGGATTAAAGCAGATAAAAAATCAAGTGATTGGATTTTCAAAAGAAGGCGGATCTTTTCAATCAGACAAAAGCTTGTCTCCCTTACAAGATACAAGATATTCACTTTTTGTTATCAACATTATCGAAGATCTAACTCAAGATTTACTTTATTACTATGGAAATAATTTAGATTTGGATCCTATAACCTCTATTTATCAAACGGTGCCACAAGTGGAAAATACCTTTAAGTTTATTACAGAGTAATCGAATATGTAAGGAGATAATCACGTAAAATTCTGTTTGTGTATGAAAAATGGAAGAATCAAAAAATTACTTCAAGAGTATGAATCCATAAAACCGCTATATAAAGATTTCTCTCTTGCGGTAAAGTTTATTTTAGAAACTATCTTAAAAGATAATCAATTTAAGTACCAAATAGTATCCTGCAGAGAAAAGAGTATTGCTTCTTTGGGAAAGAAACTCAGAGAGGATCCAAAGGTGAAAAAAATAAAATTAAACTCCGTGCAAGAAATAGATGATCTGGCTGGTTGCCGGATTATTTTTTATATAGACGATGATGTCCAAAGATTTATCAAGCACATTTATAAGGAATTTAAGGTGGTTAAACGTAACTTAAAATACTCCGAAGACGACTATAATGCACTGCATCTAGTGGTGGAGCTTAAAAAAGACAGACTGAAACTTAGCGAATGCACAAAGTTTAAAAAACTAAGATGTGAAGTTCAATTAACCTCCCTGCTTTACCATGCTTGGTCAGAAATGGCACATGGGGTGGTTTATATACCAGAGAAGGATCTATTTGATTTTGATAAAAGAGCTTTTGATTCTTTAAAAAAACAATTTTCAGAAGTGATGAAAAAGCATCTAAAGGAAGCGCAATATACTTTTAACTTTATTGCAAAGGAGATAGAAAAGATAAAGCAAGGTAAACAAGTATTTAATACTGATTTTCTAAAATCAATCCTTGAATCTAAATCTAACAATGAATTATTTGAGAACTTGAAAATTCTTTTAAAGTATGTGGAAGAATTTGGTGATAAAACTCCGAAAGAATTAAAAATAATAGATATTATCCGAAGCTCATTAGAAAAATCAAAAAAGCTAAAAAAGGAACCAATTAAAACTATTTTAGGCGAATTGCCAGGACATGATTATAGTGATGTTACGGGTGTCTGTTTAGATATCTTAGGATTGCCGCAAATAAGATTTGTCTATACTGAAAATGTCCTTGATGTTCTGCTCTCTCTGTCAGTGGAGAATGATCCTAAAATAAAAAAGAAAGCTTTAGATACTATTTCTAAATTAGCGAAATATACATATTGGCCCAGAGAGAAAAAAATATATTATCATCCACAGATAATAATTTTAGACAAAATTGAAAAGTGGAGTGATAAAGATATTATTAAATACTCTGAAGCACTTAATATTATAGCTAAAGAGATACTTTCTCCCTCTTTTGAGGGTACTTCATTGAAGGATTATAAAACTTTTGTTTTCCATCAAGGGGCCTTACCAGCAAGTGATACCTTAAAGAAAATTAGAAAAAGAATTCTAATGACTCTCAAAAAAGCACTTAAACTTTATCCTTCTATTGGGGGAAAAAGAAGAATATTACAATCATTAGAAATGGCTTCACACGCTCCCCATCAGGGCAATTATAGCAATGAACTAGAAGAGCTTATAAAGAATGACACAAATGAGTTAGTCGCTTTTTACATAGATATTTTATCTACTGCCGATAATGAAATCATTAAGACGATTGAAGAGCAAACTTATTGGTTTGGCAAAAGATTTGGAGAAAATATAAAGAACTTAAAAAAATTAAGAGATTTAATTTCCAAAAATAAGGACTATGAAATATACAAAGTTTTTGTTGGTTACGATCATAGGTTTTCTGAAGACTTAGATTGGAGAGGCGCCGAAAAAGAAAGAAAACAAAAAATACAGGAATATATCAATCAGATAACGAGTAAAAATTTTAATAAGTGGAAGAAAATCATTCTATCTATTACTAAAAATTATGATGAAGTGGAAGAACGAGGAGAATATCAATATTTCAATATCTTTTTAAATGAATTAGGAAAACAAAAACCAAAAATTGCTATAAGGCTGTTTTCTGAAAAGTCCTTGACACCGTTTTTTATTCACCTAATAGCGGGTATATGGGTAAGTGGCGAAAAAGAAAGTGCAAGAAGAGTATTAAAAAGTTGGGTTAAAAAAGATATTCATTTATCAATAAGCGCATCTCTTTTTGATTATGTTAAAGAAATTGATAAGGAATTGATAAAAAATATTTTCAAGAAAGCAAAACAAAAAAATGATGAGGAAACCTTAACAAACATAGTGAGCTCTATAGTAGAAAATTACAAAAAAAGTAAGTTTGGAAAAGATATATTTGTTAAATGTATTCAGGAATTGGGAAGACATAGAAATTATTGGTGGATAAATTATGTTTGGTTTAAAGACAACAAAATTTTAGAAGACCTAAACAAAAGAGAATGGAAAGTAATATTGAAGAGTTTGATATACATTCCTGCTATTGATTTCCATTTGGAAGAAATTTTGAAAGTTATAGCATATAAATACCCAAAAGAGCTTATAAAGTTTTTCAAAGCAAGGATTCGGATACAAGCAACAAAAAAGAGAGATATGCGTTATGATGCTATCCCTTTCGAATTACATAGACTTAATGAACCATTAAGCGAAAATTCAAAGATAGTTATCCCAGAAATTTTAAAGTGGTTTAATTCTAATAATTCGCTTTTATATTGGGAAGGGGGACATTTATTAAAATCTATATTTTCTTCTTTTCATAATGATTTAGAGACTGCGCTTGTTAGACTGATAAAATCGCAAAATAAAAACAGAGCAAGAATAGTGTTATATATTTTACGAGCTTATGAGGGGGAGGAATTTTTACACAAGGTTTGTAAAGAATTTATAAAGCAATTCCCTAGAAACAAAAGATACAGACAAGAAATGTTTATTATTTTATCTCAAATGGGAGTGGTAACAGGGGAATATGGTTTTGTAGAGGGTTATAAGAATAAAAAGAAGATGATACAAAGTTGGAAGAATGATAAAAGCAAGGTTATTAGGGATTTTGCTAGGGAATACGAGAAATATCTTGATGATTGTATAAAGTATGAAAAGAAAAGAGCCGAGGAAGATATAGAAATACAAAAAAGAGAATTAGAAAATTAAGATCTAAACCCACCCATCGCCCATCTCCATATTTTTATAGCTCCGCCGCCAAAAATTTTTCGGCAACAAAGCCCAAGCAGGCGGGAAAAAAATGGAGGGGGTTTGAGGGGAAGGAAATTTTTTGCCCGCCTACTGTCCTGCGAAGCGGGACTGAGCCGCTGGGTGGGTTAAGCCGCGCCGAAGGCGCGGCTACCTTCCATCAATCAAAATTTTTGATAAAATAAGTTCGAGCAGAGTCGTATAACCACACTAGAACTGACTTTTAGCAAAATGTCAACCTTTCATGGGCGGCTTTGTAGGTCGCCCACGGAAATATTTGGAAAAAGGCCAAAGGTTTTTATTATGGCGTGGTTATGCAACCAAGCTTAAACTTATTTATCAAATTAAATTTAGCAAAATGCTGTTAGAATTTTTTGCCACTGAGAATGAAAATAAATTGCGGGAAGTGAATGAGATTTTGGGATTTGAACTTAGGCAAATATCAGTTAGTTTGGAAGAAATTCAAGCATTGAAAGTAGAAGAAGTTGTTCACAAAAAAGCAGAAGAAGCTTTTAAAAAAACAGGAAAAGTGGTTTTGGTGGAAGATACTGGTTTGGAAATAGTTAAATGGAATGGATTGCCAGGGGCTCTTATTAAGTGGTTTTTGGCGACAGTTGGTCCAGAAGGAATTCTCAAAATGCTTTCGCAAGAAAGGGACCGAAGGGCAATTGCCAAAACAGCCGTGGGTTTTTTTGATGGGAAAAGAGCCTATATATTTGTGGGTGAAGTGGCAGGAACTATTACAAAAGGGGTAAAAGGGAAAAGCGGTTTTGGCTGGGATCCAATTTTTGTTCCAGTTGGGCACAAAAAAAGCTTTGCCCAAATGAGCGCTTCAGAAAAAAATGCCGTTTCTATGCGCCGACTGGCGCTTGAAAAGATGAAGAAGAAGGTGGGCCAAGATTTTCTGGAGAGGTAAAGGCTGAATTTTTCTAAATTTGCTGGATTTTTATTTGGAATTTGTTAAAATAACCTTGAATGCTCTTGCGGCATTTTTTCTTTTAAGTTGCTTCAAATAAGTTGTTTCAAAAAGTTTTTGCCTGCGTAGCTCAGCTGGCAGAGCAACCGCCTTGTAAGCGGTAGGTCGTCGGTTCGATCCCGACCGCAGGCTCAGCTTCTAATGGTGGATGCGGTGTTTTGTTCGGCTTTTGTGTTCAACTATTTGCAATGAAAATTTAGTGCTCTAAAAAATAAAAAAACAGCCTTCAATGAGGGCTGTTTTTTGTTTAGCTTCAGTTCACTTTAGTCCATTTAAACCTCAATCACCACTGGCAAAACCATGGGGCGACGTTGGGTTTTTTGGAAAAGAAATTGGCCCACATCGTCGCGAATGCGATTTTTGACATAATCCCAATTGGGTTCGGCTTCTTGAGAAGTGCTTTTTTTGATCACTTCTTTAACTCGTTTTTAGTGGCGTTGACTAAGTCAAAATTTTCCTTGACATAGATAAAGCTCGAGAAACCACCTGCGGCTCACCAACCACTTTTCGGGTGCTTTTATCCACAATGGCAATAATGGTAAACATTCCGTCTTTTGCCAGTAGCTGACGGTCGCGAAGAACCACATTGCCAATATCTCCCACTCCCAATCCGTCCACCATGACATAGGAAGAAGGAACCTTTTCAGAAGTTAACTTGGCGTTGCGCGATAGTCAATTTCAATTACGCGGCCATTTTCACCAATAATGATGTCTTCTTCTTTCATGCCGATTGATTGGGCTAATTTTCCGTGAAGCTTGAGCATATAGTAGGTTCCATGGATAGGGATGAGATATTTAGGCCGCACCAAGTTGATCATCATTTTGAGATCTTCTTGGCGAGCATGGCCTCCTGAATGAATGTCCATCATTTTGTAATGAATAACATCAGCTCCTTTTTATAGAGAGTGTCTTTTAGTCCTTGGACAGTTCTTTCGTTTCCAGGAATAACTGAAGAAGAAAAGATGACTGTGTCACCTCGATGAATTTGAACATAGCGATGTTCGCCATTAACAATTCTCATCAAAACAGCATTGCCTTCTCCTTGAGCTCCCGTGCACATAATGGCAACCTTATTGTCAGGGTAATTATTGACATCTTTGATGTTGATGAAGGTTGATTTTTTGGCGTTAATATAGCCAAGTTGGCGAGCAATTTCAACATTATTTCTCATTGAATAGCCATCTACAGCCAGTTTTCGGCCATGTTTTTCGGCTAATTCGGCAATTTGTTGGATTCTTGAAACCAAAGAAGCAAAAGTGGCTGTTATGATTCTTCCTTTAGCCTCAGAAAAGATTTTATCAAGATTTTCTCGGATTTTTGATTCAGAAATACTGTATCCCTCCGATTCGGCGTCGGTACTGTCTGACATAAGAGCCAATACTCCTCTGATCCCAAGCGGGCAATTTTGGAAATATCAGCTGGAACATCTCCCACGGGAGAATGATCAAATTTGAAATCACCGGTGTGAATGATTGTTCCAATGGGAGTTCTAATTATTAGTCCCACCGAATCGGGAATAGAATGATTGACGTGGAAAAATTCAATCTTAAAATTACCCAAGGCAATCCGATCTATTTTTCGAACAGTTTTGACATTGAGATTTTGGTTGTTATAGTCTTCTTGTCTTTTCAAAATCATTCCCCGGGTCAATTCAGTGGCATAAATGGGGGGATTTCCAAGCTCTGGAATAATGTGGGGGATAGCTCCAATGTGGTCATAGTGGCCGTGAGTGATGAAAACTCCCCGAATGTTTTTCTTCTTGCTTTTGAGATATTCAATGTTGGGAATAATATAGTCAATGCCCATCATTTCTTCTTCTGGAAACATAAGACCAACATCAACGATGATAATATCGTTTCCATACTCAAAAATTGTCATATTTCGGCCAATTTCTTCCAAGCCCCCCAAGGGAATTATCCTTAAAGGAGTAGTTGAACGAGGAGCCTGATTTAGGTAGTTAGTTTTTTTTCTTGTCATGTTCATTTTTTTAAATTTATCTGTTTTTGCCGTCTTTGAAGCGATTGGCAAAATTTCAAACCAAACAAAGGCCAAAAACGGCAAAAGAATTCTTAGAGGGACGCTTTTTGGAAAGCATCCAAGTTTCAAATTAATTTTTTAGTTAAGTTTTTTTAAAATCAGTGTTTAATTAAATAAAGACTGCGTTAGATATTGTGCTAGTTGTGCTAGGCAAAAAGAAAATAGCTTTAGTGGGCAAGAGAGGACTTGAACCTCCACTCCTCATAAAGGAACATGGCCCTGAACCATGCGCGTCTGCCAATTCCGCCACTTGCCCAGTTTTTAAAAAATCAAAGCTAGCTTTTCAAAGAATTAGCAAGAAATTTTTCAAATTTAAAAAATTTCTTAAAACAAAGCTATGGTTGAAGGTTTTGATATTTCAAAATTAAAAAAAAGTTGCCTGATTTGGAGTTGGATGAACTTGGCAAATCTTTAAAGTCTCTTTTTGAGATCTTCAACCATCTTAACTGGAATGGGATCTTGATTATATTGAAGCGCAAGATAAAAAGAGGTCCAGTCTCCCAAAACCAATCCCCAAAGAAGTTTTTCCAGAAAACTAGATCCAGTGAGCCTAATTATTTCAGTTTCAATGCCTTTTTCTTGATAAAGGGCAGAAGTTATTTGAATTCTTTTGATAATTTGAGGATGGTCTTCCTCATCCAAGAGGTTGATAACAAAAAATTTTCCTTGAGGAAGAGTGAAGCCCACCATTTCATTGTGGTTAAGTTCAGGAAAATAATTCCAGAAAGCAGGCGTTTTGGCGTTTTCATTTATCTTAATCTTCCAATTTTTGGCAAGCGCCTTAAATCTATTTGAAGCATAAATAATGGGAGTTTTGCCAGCTATTTTCTGGGCTAATTTTTCCCCTTCTGATTCTAGCAAAGAACTGTCTATTTTGGGCAACTTCTTGATTTTAGCAGATAATCCAAGATTTGTCAATACCCCCAACATAGCTGAGAAAACATAAGTAGCGGTATAGCGGGGCTGAAAAGAAGGAAAGTCTATCTTGGTGTTGATCCAAGGAAGATTGTGTCTTTGGGAAATATCTTGAATTTTTCCTCCAGAAGAAAAAGTGACAATATCTGCTTTTAGCTGAAGAGCTTCTTTGAGGCAAGCGATGGTTTCTTCTGTATTTCCAGAATAGGAACAGATAAAAATAAGAGAATTTTTATTAGCCAAAGAAGGCAAAGAATAACTTCGAGAAATTAGGATTGGCAACTTCAATGGTTCTGAATTTGAATTTTCCAAATAACTTATGAGCAGATCGCCGGGAAGAGCTGACCCTCCCATTCCGCAAATTATCAAATTGGAATAATTTTTGCTTTTAAGGGCGGTTTTTTTTGAAAATTCCAGCCCTTTTTCTAGTTGTTGGGGATATTGGAGAATTATTTGGCGAAGCCTTTTTTTGTTTTCTGGAAATTCTCCTTTTGTTTTTTGAATGTCCATTTTTTTAGGATTGCTTTTTTTGTCTTTTAGTTTTTAAATACCACTTATTGATTTGGCTAAAGCGAAAGCTGGAATTAATCAGTTTTTGATTATCAATTCCTTTTATTTTGGAGCTGGCAACATAAACATAATTGGGGGAAAAGAGAAAGATGGCGGGGTTTTCTTGGAAAAAGATTTCCTCAAATTTCCTGTAGAGCCTCTTCTTTTTTCAGTTTCTTGGGTTTGGCGAGCTTCAACCAGAAGCTTATCAGCTTCTTCATTGTCAAAAAGGGAAATGTTTCTGCCGGGGTCTTTTTTTCCGCTAGAATGGAAAAAGAAATAGGGATCAGGGTCGTTGCCAAGATATTCTTGTCCAATTATGATGGCTTGGTATTCACGGGGGCGAATAAAGTTTTGCTTCACATCATTAAAGGAAAGGGCCTGAATATTTACCTTTATTCCTAATTCCTCCCAGCTCTTTTTAACTAATTCGCTCACCCTTACCAAATCATTTCTGTCGGTGGTGATGAGTGTTATTTCAAAGACATTCCCATCTTTTTTTCTGATCCCGTCAGCTTCCTTTTTCCAGCCAGCTTCATCCAAGATTTTTTCAGCTTCACCGGGATTATATTGGTAGTTTTGAATATTTTCTTGAGTAATTGATTGGAAGTTTTCAAAATGGGACAAAATAGGAGAATAGACTGGAACAGCCCCTTCACCAAAAACTTCTTTGACAATTTCGTCTCGATTGGTCAGGAGAGAAAGAGCTTTACGGACATTTTTATCGGCCAAGGGAAGCGATTTGGTTTCATTGAGGAAAATTGCAAAATAGCGGGGAGTATTGCTTATAACCAAAGAAGTGTCTTTTTTGTTCTTAAATTCTTCAATTTTTTGGTAGCTTAAAAGGCCAAAACTATCAATTTCTTTTTTGTTATAAGCTTCTATCATTTCATTTTCTTCGGGATAAAAATTAATGTCAATTTTATCCAAAAAAGGCCGACCAGTAAAATAATCAGGGTTTGCTTGCAGTTGCATGGAAAGAATGTTGCCGTCTTCATCTTGTTTAAGAGAGACGAATTCAAAAGGCCCAGAGCCGATGGGCTTTAGGTTGAAATCACTGATCAAAAATTTATCAGCTCCCATTTCTTCAAAAATATGAGCCGGCAAAATTCCAAAGGTAAGTTTATTAAGAAAAGGGGAATAGGGGTCATCCAAGATAAAAGCGATAGTTTGGTCATCAATGGTTTCAACTTTAACGTCTTGAAAATTCCCTCGAAGAGGACTTTTGAAGGCTTGATCTTGAATGAGTTTTAGGGTAAAGGCAATATCCCTGGTGGTTAAATCAGTTTTGTCATGCCACTTTATCCCTGGCCTTATTTTAAAAATGTATCTTTTGCCGTCAGAGCTAATTTCATAACTTTCCGCCAAATCATTGACAAGATTTCCTCGGGAATCATAGGTCATTAAAGAGGAAAAAATGAGGCGGCTCAAAGAAGAATCAATTTCGTTTGATTGGGAAAGAATGGGGTTTATGTACATTGGTTGGCCCACCATTCCTTCAGTAATTTCTCCACCAAAGGTGGGGACTTTTTCGGTAGAAGAGAGAAAGTAGCTTATTGCCCAGGCTACTAAAGAGGCAATCAAAACGATAACGGCCAGATAGAGAATGAATTTTTCTTTTCGGGAAAGAATTTTACTGAGCAGTTTTATTTTAGTTGGAGTTGGCAAGGGCAATTGAGATTGTTTTTGCATAAATTAGGATAATTGTTATGCTTTGGCCAGGTCAAACTTTTCCTAAGGGTTAATAACAAGAAGGGCTGCAGAAGTCAAGAGAAAGAGTCCGCCTAGAACTGAAGAAGCAATAAAAAGAAACTTTTCAATTCCTCTTTTGGTATAGAACCCGCCAAAATCTCCTCCGAAAGCGGCAGAAAGACCTGAGCCTCGGTTTTGCAAAAGAATGGAAACCATAAGCAGAATGGCAATCACAATTTGAAAATAAGCAAGAAATTTTCCCATTATTGTATTATAATTTAGATAAAAATATTTTTAAACTTAACCCTGATCTTGCCAATGGCGCTTTTTGTCATTAAGTTTGCTGGGTCTGCTTTTTGAATTGGTTTATGATCAAAGGAGTTTTGGCGTTTCTCTGGTTTTTTGTTTAAACACTTTCCAAATATATCAGCCAGTCAGCTAAAATCAAGAGGGAACAGCGATTTTGTCTTTATGTTGCTGATTTTTCCCTCCAGCTTTTAATTTGGCTGAGTTTGGGCACTTTGATTGTTTGGTGGGATCAAGATTACTTCAACAGGCCAACAGAAAAAAAACAAAACAAAAAACAGCTGTTATATTTGATATTTAGAATAAAATAAGAGCTTTTTGAAGATTATTAGTCTTTGGCAATAATTGCAATAAGCCAGTTTACCAAACTGATGACGATTATTCCTCCCAAGCCGGACCAAAAACTTTCAATGGAAAGAAAATCAAGCGACCAGGAAACCAGGAAAAACATAGCCAAGTTTATGATAATTGAAAATCCTCCCAGAGTTAGAATAATTATTGGAAGGGAGAAAATTTTAAGGATGGGCTTTAGGAAAAAATTAACAAAGCCAAAAAGGGCGCCGGCAATCAAAAGATTGACAAGGCTGACCTCCAGATGAATGCCGGGAATTATCTTGGCGGCAACAAAAATGGCCAGCGCATTGCTAATGATGCGGTAGAGAATTTTTGTAAAGAGGGACATTGAGCCAAACTTTAAGGATTATCAACAAGTAAGGTAAAAGGAAAATAAGCAAGCTTGATAGACTATTTTGATTATAGCACCTAATTTCAAATAAACAATTAATCCTTTTTGCAGTTTTTGTTTTTGGCTCTTAATTTAATCTTTAAAATGAGGTAAAAAATGATTTTGTTGTGTATTAATGATTTAGTAATAACGGGCTTAAAGAATAATAAAAGAATAATAAAGGGCTTAAAGAATTGGCAAAAAGAGAAAATCGTGATAGAAAAAGATATTAAGTTGGTAGATCTTGACAGACCTTTGTTTAAAAATCAAAAAATCGGCTTTTTTGCTTAATTTTTCAGGATATTAAGCTCTTAAAAGATAAAAATGACTAAATTCAAAATATATTCCAAATTGAAACCAGCTGGTGATCAGCCTCAGGCAATTGAAAAAATTGTTAGCAGTTTTGAAGAGGGAAAACAAAAGATCACCCTTTTGGGAGTAACTGGCTCTGGAAAAACTTTCACCATTGCTAATGTAATTGAAAAGATTCAAAAACCAACCCTAGTAATTGCCCATAACAAAACTCTAGCGGCGCAACTAGCCAGCGAATTTCGGCAATTTTTCCCCAAAAATGCGGTGGAATATTTTGTTTCCTATTACGATTATTATCAGCCAGAGGCCTTTTTGCCCACTTCGGATGTTTACATTGAAAAAGATCTGGAGATAAATGAAGAAATTGATCGACTGCGCCATGCCGCTACAGCGGCATTGCTTTCTCGGCAGGATGTAATCATTGTTGCCAGTGTTTCTTGCATTTATGGGTTGGGTTCGCCGGAATTTTATAGCCAAATAACTTTGCAAATCAAAAAAGGGGAAGAATTTAAAAGAGAAGAGGTTTTGGGGAAATTAGTTCAGATGCAATATTCTCGCTCAGAAATTCTGGAAAGAGGAAGGTTTCGGATTGGGGGAGGGGTGCTTGAAATTATGCGGCCAGACAGGGAAGTAGTGATTAGGATTGAAATTGAAGATGAAAAAGTGGAAAAATAAGAGAATATGACCAGGTTTCAGGGGAAGTTTTAGTTGAGGATATGGAAAAAGTTTTTATTTTTCCTGCCAAACACTTTGTGGCTCCAGAGCCAATTTTGAAGGAAGCTTTTTTAAAAATAGAAAAAGAGCTGGAAGAGCGAGTGAATTTTTTTAGAAAAAAAGGAAAGATTGTTGAAATGGAAAGAATAAGACGCCGCACGGAGCAAGATTTGGAGCTAATGAGGGAAATTGGCTATTGCAAGGGAATTGAAAACTACTCTCTTTATTTAAGCGGGAGAAAAAAAGGAGAACCGCCCTATACCTTGATTGATTATTTTCCAGATGATTTTTTGTTGGTAATAGATGAGTCTCATGTAACTATTCCCCAGCTGAGGGCAATGTATGGCGGCGATTTCTCCAGGAAAAAAAATTTGGTTGACTTTGGCTTTCGACTTCCTAGCGCTTTTGACAATCGCCCTCTAAGGTTTGATGAATTTGAAAAAAACTGAAAAAGGTCATCTTTGTTTCAGCCACTCCAGCTGAATATGAAAGAAAGAATTCTTCAGCCATTGTGGAGCAAATTGTTCGGCCAACTGGATTGGTTGATCCGGAAATTGTGGTCAAGAGCTGTGAAAATCAAGTTCAAGGTGTGATTGCTGAAATAAAAAAAACAGTCGCCCGAAAAGAGCGGGTTTTGATCACCACCTTGACCAAAAAGATGGCTGAAAACCTTTCTGCTTTTTTAAAAGAAGAAAAGGAAATAAAAGCTGAATATTTGCACAGTGAAATTGATACTTTGGACAGAGTGAAAATATTAGAAGATCTAAGAAAAGGGAAAATTGATGTTTTGGTGGGGGTGAATCTTTTGAGAGAGGGATTGGATTTGCCGGAAGTTTCTTTGGTGGGAATCTTGGATGCTGACAAAGAGGGCTTTTTGAGGAGTGAAACTTCTCTTATTCAAACGATTGGGCGGGCAGCCAGAAATGTTCGGGGAAGAGTAATTCTTTATGCTGACAAGGAGACTGGTTCAATGAAAAGGGCCATTGAAGAAACCCAACGAAGAAGAAAACTTCAAATGGCTTATAACAAAAAACACCATATTACTCCCCAAACTATCAAGAAAAAAATAAAATCAATCATTGATTTTGAAATCAAGCCTGATGAAACTGGCCTGGACGAGACTTTTCTTAGATTGGAGGAAATAGAAGATGTACAAAGATACATCAGACAGCGCCAAAAAGAAATGAAAGAAGCGGCCAAAAACTTGGAATTTGAAAAAGCGGCTCTTATTAGGGACGAGATTGCAAAGATTAAAAGAATTTCTTTAAGAAAATAAAAAAATCAAGTGGCCAGGCTATCCAGTTGTAGCCTCTGGGACCATAACTCCTAATTTTTTAATTCTTTTTCAGCCTTAGCTAGTTCTTTTTGTATAAATGTTTGGAAAATGCCATAATTAGCATAGAGTTTTTGTATAGCTTGAAATTATCATAATTTCGCATAACAGGGGATAAAATTTTGGGTTTAAATTATGAAAGTATGTTGTTTGGAAACGAGTTAGGTGAAATCAAAAACCAACTTTATTCCAGCTTTATTCCAGCGATATATTTTTTACAATATCACTAGTGGTTAATTTTATGAAGGAAATCCAAGAAAGAATCAAAAAGTTTTGTAAAGAAAATGACATGGAATCCCCAATAGAACATCGGGTTTTAGACACAATGTCAGAACCTGGCGAGGTTGCAAAAGAAATTCTCAAGATGGGTAATTATGGCCGAAAGCCAATTGAGTACAGGGAAGAGCTGAAGCTTGAATTAGGAGAAGTTTTTTATTCTTTGATTACAATTGCTAATACATTTGACATTGATCTTGAAGATGCCTTAAACCAAGTTCTTGAAAAATATAAAAAGAGATTAAAGAAAGTCTCTGCTGGCTCTGAGAATGATTAACGGGCTGGTTTTCAGTTTGCTTTACTATGCTTCAAATCCCGCTGTGCTCTACTTCTTTTTAGTTGTTGGGGTGTTATGCTTCTTCCTTCGGCCGTTCTTGCTTAACAGCAATTAAGAGGAAAATCCCTTGCAGGAATTTTCCCAAATTGATTTTTAAAAACAATTTTCCAGAGGAGGCCAGTTAAACAAACAAGTAGGCTCATATAAGCGCAATTACAGCAATTACAAGAGAACAAGTCAATGTGTCCATTAGGGGCTGGTTGACTTTTTATTTTTTCCTGCTAGAATGGCTGTAAATGTAGAAAGGAGTTGATATGAAATAAACTTTTTAATTATTAACACAACAAAAGCAGTAAAAATGCATATGCTTTAATATGCAGTTTTTTGTTTTTGATTTTAAAAAGATGACCAACAAAACTCTGGAAGAAAAAGAATCTCCTCGCCAAGAAAAGGATCAAGACAAAGAAATTGATTTTTCTAGCCAGGTGGATGCTGTTTTGGAAAAAGCAATTAATTCTTCTACTAAGAAGAAAGAAAAAAAATCTTCCCAAAAAGGACCAGAAAAAAAGAAGCCTCAAAATGCCATGGGTGAGCTTTTGGAAAAAAATCCCATTCAAACTCTCAAAGAGGGAGAAAAAATTGAAGGGAGGGTTTTGGAAGTGGATTCCAATGCGGTTTATGTTGATTTGGGCCAATTTGGAACGGGGGTTATTTATGGCAAAGAAATAAAGGACGGCCTTCGCACCAAAAAACTAGAAGAAGGGGATGAAATTGTGGCAGTAGTTTTGGATTTGGAAAACGATGAAGGCTATGTGGAGCTTTCAATTAGAGAAGCAATGATTGAAGAGGCCTGGAAAGATATTTTGGAAAAAATGGCCAATAAAGAAATCATCAAAACCAGAATTTTGGATGCCAACAAAGGGGGTTTAATGGTTGAGATAAATGGCATTACTGGGTTTATGCCAGTTAGCCAGCTGACTTCAGAGCATTATCCTCGGGTGGAAGATGGAGATAAGAACAAAATTTTGGAGATTTTGAAAACTTATGTCAATACTGAAATGGAGATGGTGATTATTGATGCGGACCAAGAAGAAAACAAGCTGATTGTTTCGGAAAAAGAGGCCTTTAAAGACCAAGAGAAGAAAATTGTTTCCAAATTGAAAGTAGGAGACATCATTGAAGGAGAAATAAGCGGAGTGGTTGATTTTGGAGCTTTTGTTAAATTTTTGCCTCCTTACAAGAAAGATTCCAAAGATGACAGCGACAAATTGGAAGGTTTGGTGCATATTTCCCAACTGGCTTGGCAATTAATTGAAGATCCTAGGGAAATTGTCAAGGTGGGCGACAAAGTAAAAGCCAAAATTATTTCTATTGATGATACTCGCATCTCGCTTTCTTTACGAGATCTTCAAGAAGATCCTTGGAACAAGGCCCAAGAAAAATACAAGATTGGCGAAGTCTATCCCGGCAGAGTTCATAAGGTCAATCACTTTGGAGCCTTTGTTTATTTGGATGAAGACATTCATGGATTAGCTCATATCAGCGGATTTGGTCGAGAATTTTCTGGCAAAAGCATTGATGATATTGTCAAAGTGGGAGAGGTCTATAATTGGAAAGTAATGTCTTTGGAGCCCAAAGAGCACCGAATGGGGTTGAAGTTTGAAGGAGAAATAGCTAAAGAGAAGAAGACCAAGGAAAAGAAGGCAGGAAAAGTTAAGGAAGAAGCCAAAGAGGCAGCCAAAGATACCAAAGAAGAAGCTGTCAGCCAGGATCAGAAAAGCAAGAAGGGGGAAGAAAAGGAATCCAAAGAGACCAAGAAAGCTAAAAAGGAAATTTCAGATTCAGCCAAAACTAATCAAAAGAAAACCGCTTCAAAGAAAGATGCTTCAAAAGAAGCCAAGCCAGAGGATCAAAAATCAGCCAAAGAAGCAAAGCCAGAAACAAAGGAAAAGAAGAAGTGAAAACTTTCTAAAAAGCTGGAAGGTAAATTCATTCAATTATTTTTTTAAAAAGAAAATGATAATTGCTTTTAGTGGTGATGAAGGCTCTGGCAAGAGTACCATTGCTAAAAAGGTGGCGGAGCACTTTGGGATGCCTCGCTATTATATGGGGCAAATTCTTCGTGATATGGCCAAAGAAAGAGGGCTGTCATTGGTGGAGTTTTTGAAGTTGGGGGAACAGGATCCCAGCATTGACAAGGAAGTGGATGATTTTATTGTTAAGCTGGCTAAAGAGAAAGACAATTTTTTGATTGAGAGCCGAACAGCTTGGTATTTTATTCCGCAGGCCTTGAAAATTTATCTGAAAGTTGACGAGAAAGAAGCGGCCAAAAGGATTTTTAAGGAATTACAAGGAGAAAACCAGCGCAATGAAGGTACAGAGAATGAGCTAAATTCAATTCAAAAAGTTCTAGAAAAAATAAGGGAGCGCCGCCAAAGCGACAACAAAAGATATCAAAAATATTATGGAATTAATATCAGAAAAGAGGACAACTTTGACTTTGTACTTGACACAACGCGCCTTTCAATTGAAGAAGTTTTTGAAAGAGTAAAAAGCTTTATTGAGAAGGCCAAAGTGGAAAATCTTGGAACAGAAGTTAATTTTTTAAAAGAACAGCCAAAAAAATGATTGGCCGAGTGGCTGACCAGAAAATGACCAGTCGTTTCAGGAGAAGATTTCAAAACTTTATTTTTCAAGAAAATCTTCTCAAAAAGGGAGATGGGGTTTTGGTGGGAATATCTGGAGGCCCTGACTCAACTTGTCTTTTAATTTTGCTTAGCCAAATAAAAGAAAAATACCAGCTCAAATTGGAGGCTGTTCATGTAAACTATTCTTTAAGAGGAAAAGATTCGGAAGAGGACGAGGTTTTTGTTTTTCAACTTTGCCAAAGGCTGGAAATTCCTTTGGAGGTGATTGACTTTAAAAAAGAACTGAAGGAAACAGAGAAAAGAAAAAGGTATGGAGAAGAATTTTTGAGAGATTTTCGCTATCAATGGTTTGAAAAATTGCGCCAAGAGAAAAAATTAGACTGGATTGCAGTGGGCCATAATAAAGATGATTTAGTAGAAACTGTTTTAATGAATATCATCAGAGGGGCGGGGATTGCTGGACTGGAAGGAATAAAGCCTCAAAGGGGAAAAATTATCCGCCCCCTTTTATTTCTAGAGCGAAAAGAAATTGAATTCTTTTTGAAGCAAATGGGACAGGATTTCCGTATAGATAGGAGCAACTTTGATGAAAGTTTTTTTCGCAACAAAATTCGCCATCGGTTGATTCCGCTTTTGGAGAAAGAATTTAATCCCAAAGTTAAAGAAAGTCTTTTTTCTTTGGCTCAAAATGTGGTTTTCTGGGAAGAACTAGTTAAAAGAGAATTTGCCAAGCTTGAAAAAAGAGTGATTAAGAAAATCAAAAAAGAAGGAAAAGGGAAGGAAAAAGAGGAGGTTATCCAAATAAATTTGCCGACTTTTCTTCAGCTTCCAAAAGAGGCGCGGGAGTTCTTTTTGAGAGAATTTCTGCAAAAAAAAGGGTTTTTTCCAAAAGAGGCTGGAAGAGGCTTTTTGAGGGAAATTGAAAAGATAATTAGATCTCAAAAATCAAAAACCAAAACGATCAAGGCCGAAGGATTAACAATTTCTTTAAAAGCTGATAAGCTTGTTTTGAAAAAGGGCGCAAAGAATTTTTAAATATTAAAATTTGACGACAAAAGGGCTAGTCTTATCTAGGGCTTGGAAATTTAAAAGTTATTTTTTAAAGCAAAATTCCAATGAAAAAAATGCCAAAATTTACAAAAAACATTCTAACAATCCTTTCAATCTTTTTGATTGTTTCGGCTTTAACTTTTCTTTATGGAAGCGATATAGAAAAAATTGAAAAAGTCTCTCTTAGCCAGTTGGCTCAAGAAGTGAACCAAGAAAAGGTTGAAAAAATTGAAGTGGAGGGCAATCGGATTAACATTGAATTAAAAGATGGCACCAAACAAACCACTTTTAAGGAGCCAGATGTTTCTCCCACTGAAACCTTGATCAATTTTGGAGTTGAAAAAGAGAAGCTGGCCAATGTTCAGGTAGAAGTAAAAGATATTTCTTCCAGCCAATTTTTGGTTAATGTCGTTTTGCCCTTTGTTCTTCCTTTTCTTTTGATTGGTTTTTTTGTTTGGTTTATGTTTCGTCAAGCCCAAAGAGGAAACAATCAAGCTCTTAGCTTTGGAATGAGCCGAGCCAGAATGCTTATTCCCACCAAGAAAAAAGATCGGATTACTTTCAAAGATGTGGCAGGGGCGGAGGAGGCCAAGCAGGAACTTTATGAAGTGGTTGAGTTTTTAAGGAATCCCCAAAAATTTTTAAGAATGGGAGCTCGGATCCCACGAGGATTTTTACTTTTAGGTCCTCCAGGAACAGGAAAAACTCTTCTGGCCAAAGCAGTGGCAGGTGAAGCTAATGTCCCCTTTTTTTCAATTTCTGGATCTGAATTTGTGGAAATGTTTGTAGGGGTGGGAGCTTCAAGAGTAAGGGATCTTTTCAAGCAAGCCAAGAAAAATTCGCCAGCCATTATTTTTATTGATGAAATTGATGCAGTGGGACGACATCGTGGGGCAGGACTAGGAGGAGGACACGATGAAAGAGAGCAAACCCTAAATCAAATTTTGGTAGAAATGGATGGGTTTGACACCGATTCTAATGTGATCGTGATTGCCGCCACCAATCGTCCTGATGTTCTTGACCCAGCTCTTTTGAGACCGGGCCGTTTTGATCGCCGCATTGTAATTGACAATCCTGACATTGAAGAGAGAAGAAAAATTTTGGAAATTCATTGCCGAAAAAAGCCATTGGATAGGGGGGTTGATTTGAGTCAAATTGCCCAAAGAACCCCTGGATTTTCGGGCGCTGATTTGGCCAATTTAGTTAATGAAGCGGCCATAATGGTTGCCAGAAAAAACCAAGAAAAAATTTCAATGCAGGATATGCGGGATGCTATTGAAAAAGTTCTTTTGGGGCCAGAGAGGAAAAGCCACATCTTGTCTGAAGATGAGAAAAAAATTACGGCCTATCATGAAGGTGGCCATGCTTTGGTGGCGGCAATGCTTCCCAACGCCGATCCGGTGCAAAAAGTTTCCATTGTTTCTCGGGGACACGCAGCTGGCTACACTCTTAATGTTCCTCAAAAAGACAAAAGCCTTCACTTTAGAGACTATTATCTTGATCAGCTGGCGGTGCTTCTTTCTGGTTATGTGGCTGAAGAAATGATTTTTGGCCAAGTTACTACGGGAGCTTCAAATGATTTGGAAAGGGCGACCAATTTGGCCAGGAAGCTAGTAACTCGCTTTGGAATGAGCAGTTTGGGACCCATCACTTTTGGCAAGAATGAAGAGCTGGTTTTTTTGGGAAAAGAATTGCATGAACATCGGAATTATTCTGAGAAAACAGCCGAAGAGATTGACAATGAGACTAAAAAGATAATCAAGGAAGCCTATCAAAAGGCAAAGAAAATTCTTGATCAAGAAAAAGCTGTTTTGGAAAAAATTGCCAAGAAATTGCTTGAAAAAGAAACTTTGGAAAAAGAAGAATTTGATTTGATTGTCAAGGGTAAGGAGCAGAGGCAGGAAAGAGGAAAAGTCGGTTCCGATGAAGATAAAGACCAAAAAGAAGAAAAAAGAAAAAACTCCGCTGAGCAATCAGGGGATCGTCAAGAGAGAGAACCTCGGAAACAGCCTGATTTCCAAAAAACATCACCAGAAGGAAGAATAAGAAAAATCGCTCAAACGGAAATTGGGCTGACTGAAGAAGAAAAAAAGGAGTAGAGTTTCTCAAAAGGCCAGCCTTAAAAGACCTGAGGCTGAATTTTAATTTTATTCTTTGTTTTATTCTTCTGTAATAAAAAGCCCCTCAAGAGGGGCTAACAAGAAAGAAGAAAAAACAATTATTATCGGACTTTGCTCATTGTCTTGATGCAGCGAGTGCAGATTGTCATTTTCTTGCCATTTACTTTCTTGCTTTGAAGATTGGGTTTAAACTTTCTTTTAGAAGCAATATTAGAATGAGAGCGAGAATGACCCGAGAGGCTTTTTTTACCACAAATTTGACAGGTTGCCATTTTGTTGAAATCTTTAAAGGTTAAGTTTGAAAAATATTTACTGGCCCAAAGGCCAGTAAAAGGTTTGACTTGAATGATGGTAACACAAAAACTAGACGGTGTCAATTCCCAGTGCTTCTTGACGGCTAGCGCTTTGGCGCAAGGATTAACCAAGACTGATTAACTTTATTATCCAAGGAAGATTGTCCAAAAAGCTATTTTAAAATCCTTTATTTTGTGTAGCATTCAGATAATTGGTTAAATTAATTTCTTAAAACCTTTAAAAATGGAAAATAATCTTATTATTTCTATTTTGGTTCTGATTTTTTCTGTTGTTGTTCATGAAGTTTCTCATGGTTATGTCGCCTACCTATTAGGTGATCCAACTGCCAAGTATGCTGGAAGGCTAACTCTAAATCCCCTTAAGCATCTTGATCCGTGGGGGTCCTTCTTGGTCCCTTTGCTTCTTTTTATTTCTAATGTGGGAGTAATTTTTGGCTGGGCTAAGCCTGTTCCCTACAATCCCTATAACCTGAGAGACCAAAAAAAGGGGCCAGCCTTGGTGGGCTTGGCGGGGCCTTTGTCTAATCTGGCCCTAGCTCTTTTGGCGGCGGTTTTTGTGCGGTCCTTTTTGGTATTTGGGATTTTGATGGAGGGGCTGGCGGCTCAATTTTTTCTGACTGTCATCTTGATTAACATTTTATTGCTGGTCTTTAATATGCTTCCCATCCCCCTCTGGATGGCTCAAAACTGCTTTTTGCCATTCTTCCTGTCTCAGAGCACACCAAGATTATGTTGGAGCAATATGGTTTTATCTTCCTTTTTATTTTTCTGCTTTTGTTTGGTCACTATCTGGGGGCATTAGTTTATTTTATTTTAGACATTTTTGTCAAAGTCTTTGTCGGAGTTGGAGTTAGCGCATTGTTCTAGGGATTTTTCTAGGCAAGAAAAAGGCAGCCGAATTTCAATAAGAGATAACAGAATGAATTTCTTGAGCTTAAAAGAAATTGAAAAGACAGCCAAACTGCTTCGTGAGGGAAAAATTGGCGTTCTTCCCACTGATACCATCTATGGCATTCATGCCTTGGCTTGGAATAAGGAGGCGGTGGAAAGGGTATACTCAATCAAGAAAAGAGAATCCAACAAGCCATTTTTGATATTGATATCCTCAACCAAAGATTTAGATCTTTTTGAAGTAACTTTGGAGCCATTTCAAAAAAAAGTACTTGATAAAGTTTGGCCAGGTCCCATCAGCGTTGTCCTTGCTTGTGGGGGCAAGAAAACAGCCCATCTTCGGCGAGGAAAAAATACCCTAGCTTTTCGCCTCCCTCAAACATTTTTTCTCAGAAAACTCTTGGAAAAAAGTGGGCCCCTGGTTTCCACCAGCGCCAATTTAAGCGGCCAAGAAGCAGTAGCTTCGGCTAAAGAAGCTCAAAAAATTTTTGGCAGTCAAGTTGATTTCTTTGTTGATGGGGGAGAACTGCCCCAAGAACCATCTACCCTGATTTCTTTTTCTAAGGGCCAGGTTAAGGTATTAAGAGAGGGAAAAGGAAATTTGGCGAGACTAGTTTTTTAGTTTAGATTTTTTGGTTTGCTTGATCCGGAGAAATAATAAATTTTACAATAGCTAACAAGTATCGTTTTTAGTCATGCTTTTAGTCATACTGGACACCATTTCATCACATCACTTGACAAAAAGCTAGTCAGCTTATAAAATGACAAAGCATTAAAAATGAAGATGTTCCGTAGACCCTAGGCGCAAAAGTAAGTCCTAGTGAGGAAAAACACTCCCCTTGTCTTTATTGGTTTTATATATTTTACATATTAAAGGGGGGGAAGGCTGGTTTTCAAGGTCTGCGGAAAGCAGATTTTTTGTTTTAAATTTAGCTTTAGGCCATTTAATTATAGGTTTAATTATTAGAAAATCACCAAGATGCTAAATAAAAAGCAAAAGAAGGAAATAATTGAAAAGTTGAAGTCAAAAATCAATCAAAGCAAGGCTGTGGTTGTTTGTGATTATAAAGGAACTAATGTTTCGGATTTTAGCGCTTTAAGAGATAATTTGGCTGAAAACGATGAAGCTGAAATAAAAGTAGCCAAAAAAACTTTAATTGATCGCGCCCTGAAAGAAGCAGGAATTAACCTGGAAACTAAAAAACTTGAAGGCCAAGTGGCCTTGGTTTTCGGAAAACAAGATGAAGTGACGGCGCCTAAGAAGATTTTTGATTTTTCCAAAAAAGTCAAATCTTTCAATATTTTAGCGGGAATACTGGACAAGAAATCCATTACCAAAGAAGAGGTGGAACAACTTGCCAAACTGCCGTCCAAAGAAGAGCTTTTGGCAAAAGTAGTGGGCACCATCAATGCTCCAGTGGCTAATTTTGTTGGTGTTTTGAGTGGAAACTTGAGAAAGCTGGTCTATGTTCTGAACGCTATAAAGGAAAAGAAATAGTCTTTGTAAAATTTGGCTTTTAGCCAGAGTTAATAATAATTTATTTTCATAATAACAATAAATAATTAAGCTAAAAAAATGGCAGAAGAAAAAAACAAGCCTTCAACTGAAGAGAAAGTTGAAGAAAAGAAAGAAGAAAAAGAAACAGTGGAAGTTCCCGAAAAATTCAAGGGGATTATCGAGGAAATTGAAAAAATGAGTGTTTTGGATTTGGCTGAGCTGGTTAAGGTGTTGGAAGATAAATTTGGCGTTTCAGCCGCGGCTCCAGTGGCAATGGTTGGAGCAGGTGCAGCAGCTGGTGGAGGGCAAGCCGAAGAAGCAGGAGAAGAAAAGTCTGAGTTTGACATTGAGCTTACCTCAGCAGGTGATTCAAAAATCAATGTAATTAAAGCGGTCAAAGAAATCACAGGAAAAGGACTGAAAGAAGCAAAAGACTTGGTGGACGGCGCTCCAAAAGTAATCAAAGAAAAAGTCGCCAAGGCTGAAGCTGAAGAAATTAAGAAGAAACTGGAAGAGGCGGGAGCTTCTGTTGAACTCAAATAAGACTTCAAAAATGTTTTAAAAGCCCCCTCTTGTTGCGGGGGCTTTTATTTTTGGCCAAATTGGGCGCAAGATTGGCTTGCTCTTTCAATCAAGGAAAAATGAATAAAGGGTGAGTTATTTGAGTTAATAAAAAACAAGGGGATAATAAGGGGATTTGACGAACTGTATCAATAGATGTAAAATTACAACGATGAAGCAATATTTTGTTGCTCTTTTGCTGTTTTATTATCTATGAAAACCTAGCATTCTTGGCATTCTTGCAGAGAATAGCTAAATGATTAAACCAAAATGGTCGGTGGACAGCCAAAATATTGAGCATCTAATAATTCTGGTAAAAAGAGGTAGCCTTTAACTAGGTCAAAACGAGATATTTATGCTTAATAAAAAAGAAGAGGATTTCAAGGAAAGCAAAGAGGCAAGCGAGGCCAAGGAGAGTTATCAAGAAAAAAAGAAGTCGCAAGGAGGGAGGTCTTTTTTTGGAGAAACCTTCCAGGTGGTTTTTTGGGCCTTATTAATTGCAATGTTTGTAAGAATTTTCTTGTTTCAACCTTTTTTTGTGAAAGGGTCTTCTATGGTTCCCAATTTCCATGATGGAGAATATATAATCATCAATGAGTTTGGTTATAAAAAGGTAGATTTGGATCTGGGAAACAAGGAAATTGCCATTGTGAAGCCTTTTAGAGAGCTGAAAAGAGGAGAGGTGGTTGTTTTTCAATACCCAAAAGATCCCGACCAATATTTTATCAAAAGAATTATTGGCTTGCCGGGAGAAAAAATTGAAATCAAAGAGGGAAAAATTTTTGTCTACAACCAAGAGAATCCAGAGGGATTTGTTTTGAATGAGGATGATTATCTTCCTACCTTCATTTCAACCAGCGCCAATGGGGGAGAAAGAGTTTTTCAATTAAACGATCGCGAGTATTTAGTTTTTGGAGATAATCGCTCTGCTAGTCATGATTCAAGAGCCTGGGGGCCGCTAGACAAAGACTACATTATTGGAAAGATTTTTATTCGGGTGTTTCCCTTTAAAGATTTTAAAATTTTCACCCATTAAATTATTTGATATTGATTCAATAATAATTTCTTTTGGCCATAAAAAATGGGAAGAAAAAAAAAGTTAATCAATGATGAGAATAAGACTTTAGCCAAGCCCAAAAAAGGGAAATTTCAAACTGTGAGAGGAATGAGAGATATTTTGCCTAGCGAACAGCCTTATTGGCAAAAGGTGAGAAGAGTGGCTGAAAAAGTGGCTCAAGATTATGGCTACCAAAGGATTGATACTCCTATTGTTGAATTTAGAAATCTTTTTGAAAAAGGAACAGGCCCTGGAACAGATATTGTTGAAAAAGAAATGTTTGTTTTTAAAACTAAAGGAGGAGATGAGGTTTGTTTGAGGCCAGAAGGAACGCCTTCAGTTGCTCGAGCCTACATTCAGCATGGTATGAGAAGCCTTCCCAAGCCGGTAAAACTGTTTTATATAGGGCCAATGTATCGCTATGAAAGACCACAAGAAGGGCGCTATCGGGAAATGTTCCAATTCGGTTTTGAGGTTTTTGGCGAAAAAGATCCTATTTTGGATGCCCAGCTCATTCAGATTGCTAATCGCATTTTTAAGGGGATTGGCATCAAGAAATTTTCTTTTCAGCTTAATAGCATTGGCTGTGAAGAGTGTCGCCCGAGTTATCGAAAACTTTTAATAAGCTATTTGAACAACAGAAAGAACGCCCTTTGCATGGATTGCAAAAAGAGGCTCAAAAAAAATCCCTTGAGGGTTTTGGACTGCAAAGAGGAAAAGTGCCAGCAGGTGATTTCTCAAGCTCCCCAAATGATTGACCATCTTTGTTCTGACTGTAAAAAGCACTTCACTTTTCTTTTGGAGTGCCTAGATGAACTGGAAATCCAATTTAGCATTAATCCCCATTTGGTAAGAGGATTGGATTATTACACCAAAACAGTTTTTGAAATTTGGCCAGAAGGAGAAGAGGATGGGCAGGTGGCTTTGGGGGGAGGGGGCCGTTATGACAAATTGGTTGAAACTTTAGGCGGCGCCAGTACGCCAGCGGTTGGGTTTGCTTGTGGAATGGATCGGATTGTGGCTGAAATGAAGAAAAGGGAGGTGAAGGTTAATTTTTCCAGCCAGCCCAAAATATTTTTGGTTCAACTGGGAGATTTGGCCAAAAAGAAAAGCCTTAAGATTTTTGAACAACTAGAAAGTTCAGGAATTTCAGTGGCAGAAAGTTTTGGGAGAGGAAATTTGCGTTCCCAGTTGAGGCAGGCTAATCAAATGAAAGTTGATTTCGTGCTGATTATTGGCCAACGCGAGGCATTAGATGAAACTATCATCCTAAAAGATATGAATAGCGGCAGTCAGGAAGTGATAACTTTTTCCAAAACAGTTTTCGAGCTTAAAAAAAGACTTAAAAAAGTAGCCGAAGAAAAATTAAACAATAGCGACAAGAAGGGTTCAAAGAACATCAAGTCGGTTTCTAAATCTTCCCCAAGTCCAAAAAATTCAAAAAATCTTTCAAAAAAAGGAAACAGAACAGCCAAGAAGAAGAATAGAAGTTCAAAAGCTTCTTCAAGGCCAACCAAAAGAAAAACTTCTTCAAGAAAAAGAAAGAAATGAAAAAAGAAGACCTGTTTTTAAAATTTTTGATTGGTTTTGCTTGGCTAGTTAAAACAGCAAAAAATTATTTTAATCTAATTTTAAAAAAATGAAAGAGTGTGTTTTTTGCAAAATAATTAATGGGGAAATTCCCACTGAAATTCTTTTTGAAGATGATTATGTGGCGGCTTTTAGGGATATTCACCCAATTGCTCCTGTTCATATTTTGATTATTCCCAAAAAACACATTGAGAGCGTCAACCAGTTGACAGAAAACCAAGAAGATGAGAAAATAGGAGGACGTCTTTTGTTGGCGGCAAAGAAGTTAGCCCAGCAGGAGGGTATTGATAAGAGCGGCTACAAATTGCTGATAAGGACCGGAAAAGATGGAGGCCAAGAGATTCCTCATATCCATCTTCATCTTCTGGGAGGAGCGCGCCTTTCAGAAGGAATTCGTCCAATTTACTAGCCTTAAGCTTTGTTTAATTTTGAAAAAAGCAGATGTTTAAAATAAATAACATCAAGAAAGGAGGGATAAAATGGTAGAAGTAAAAAAGAGAGACAAGGAAACCTCTGAGAGCCTTATTAGGAGATTTTCTCGCCAGCTCCAACAGAGCCGTGTTTTGAATGTTGCCAGAAGCCGTCGTTTTTTACAAAGAAAAAAGACAAAGAGAAAATTGCGGGAAGAGGCTTTGTATAAAGCAAAAATTCGCAAGGAAGTTGAAAAACTCAAGAAGATGGGCAAATTTAGCGAAGAAAAGCTTAAAGACATAAAAAGGAAAATGGTGGAATAGTTCCCTAATCACTTTTTAAAAAAAGATGAGCCTGAAAGAAAAAATAATCCAAGACTTTAAAAAAGCTTTCAAGGAAAAAGACCAAGAAAGAAAGTCAGCCTTGGAGCAAGTTCTTAGCGAGGTTAGGAATAAGGAAATAGAGCTGAAAAAAGAGAAAAAGGCTTAAACGACGAAGAAGTGATTGCAGTCATTAGCAGGGCCATAAAGCAAAGAAAAGATGCTATGGAGCAATACCAGAGGGGCAACCGAGAAGATCTCTATGAAAAAGAGAAAAAAGAGTTGGAGATTTTGGCTCAGTATCTTCCTCAACAGCTTTCAGAAGAAGAAGTCAAAAGGGAAGTTGCCAAGACAATAGACCAATTGAAAGCAACGGGAAAAGAAGATTTCGGTAAAGTAATGGGAGCGCTGATGGGAAAATTGAAAGGGAAAGCAGATGGAAACTTGGTCAAAAGGATGGTGGAGGAACTTTTGAAGTAAAGCTGTCTATGGCCAATAATCAAATGGAGATTAAAATTGAAATAGCCAATCTTACCAGGGGAAGAATTGACAAAAAGAAAATAGAGCGGATTTTAAAAGAAGCTTTTTTCCAACTTGTTGCAAAGGGAGTGATTCAGAGCAGGATTAAAGCTGAAATCAGTGTCGTTTTTGTGGGAGAAAAAAGAATCAGGAAACTGAACTCTCTCTATCGTTCCCAGAACAAAAGAACCGATATTCTTTCTTTTTGCTATGAGCGTGATGGAAAGTTTCTTTTGGGAGAATTGGTTGTTTGCCCTCAGGTTGTTTCACAAAATGCCAGAAAAGACAGGGTTGGATTCAAAGAGGAACTGGCAAAAAATCTTGTTCATGGATTGCTTCATCTTTTGGGCTTTCTTCATAGCGAGAAAATGTTTTCTTTGCAAAGCGAATTAACCAAAAAGCTGAAAAAAAAGAAACTTGCCTAGAGGATTTTTTGATGTTTTTTGATTTTTTATCTATTATCTATAAGAAAAAATAAAAAGCAAAATGGAAGACAAAAGAATTCAAAAACTTGTTGCCAGTTTTAAGAATGCCTTCAATGGGTTGGCTTTTGCATTTCAGAAAGAGCAAAATATTCGAATTGAAATGTTGGCGGCAGTGTTTGTTTTTTTGGCAATCCTAATCACCCCCTTGCAGAAGTGGGAAATTATTGTTTTGGTTATGATGGTTTTTGCGGTTTTAATCTTAGAAACTCTCAATACTTTGGTTGAAAAACTGGTCAATATTTTTAAGCCTAAGATAAATCCTTATGCCCGAGTGATAAAAGACCTAATGGCGGCGGCAGTTTTTCTGGCTTCTTTGGCGGCGGCAATTGTGGGGCTTTTGATTTTCCTGCCCTATATTTTTTAGAAATGGCGGGAATTGAATAACTTTTGTTTTTGGGGGTGTTATTCAAATTGGTCACAAAAACAAAAAGGCCTAAGGGCAAGAAGAAGAAAAAACAAAAAGCAAGAATAAGCTTTCTTAAAGAGAAACTATTTTTCAGTGGGTTAGCCCTTTTTGGCGGGTTAGCCCTTTTTTGTTTTTGGGGAAAAGCAGTTGTTTTTGGAAAAAAAGAAGAGCCAATGGTTCAAATTTTTATTTCTGAAATAATGTTTAATCCCCTCGGGAAAAGTGAAAAGGGAAAGGAATGGATAGAAATTTACTTTCCCCATGAAACTGAATTAGAAAGTAAGGAGAAAAAGGATGGAAAGTTTGTTTTTCCCCTTGAAGTTTGCTATAGGGCCAAAGAAGAAGAAAGCAAAATTGAATGTGAAAAATCAGCCGAGATTTTTTCTGAAAAACGAACAATAGAAGCCAAAAAGGGCGAATATTGGCTAATTGTTCAAGATAAGAAAGAATTCTGCCAAGAATATTTTGGTTTGGGGGATGGAGTGGAAGAATGCCTAGAAGAAAAAAAAGGAGGTATTTTGGAGAGTGATTTCACTTTGTATAATTCCAGCCAAAATTTTGTGGGAATTTTATTGTCGTTTGAAGAGTCTGATGAAAATGAAGAGACAATGAAAAGGAAGAGAAAGCGGAAAGAGAAGAAGAAGATGATGATGGAAAAGACAAGGAAGATGAAAAAGAAGATGAAGAAGAAAAAGAAGAAAACGAAAAGGAAGAGAATGTTTTTCTGGATTATTTATTCTACAAAAATTCTTGGGCGGAAGAGGGCTTTAGTTTGGAAAAAAAGAAAATTTTGGAAAACGGCGGCCAAGAGCTTTGGACTCAGTCTTTTCTTCAAGGAGGAACGCCATTTGAAAGATTTGAAGAAATCAGCTATTCTCACCAAATATTTCTCAACGAAATTATGCCCAATCCAAGCGGCATAGATAAAAATAATGAATGGATTGAATTGGTTAATTTTTCAAATGAGAAAACAAGCCTTAAGAATTGGTATTTTGAAAACGGCAAAGGCAGCCAATTTAGAATCAAGGATGATGTGGAGATTCATCCCTCCGGTTTTTTGGTTGTAGCAATTTCTTCTGGAAGCTTTTCAATCAGAAACTCCAATGAAAAAGTGGCTCTTCTTGATCCCAATGGGGAATTGGTGGATGAAATTAGTTGGCAAGAATCAGCTTCTAGCGGCCTTTCTTTCAACAGAAAAGAAGCGGGGCAATGGGAGTGGAGCCGATTTACACTCCGGGAAAGAAAATCGTTTCAACCATCTGCCTGATGTGAAAACTAAAATTGATTCAAAGATATATAGAAATGTTCCAGCCCAATTTAGCGCCGCTGGGACAAAAGATAAAGATGGTGACAAGCTTAAGTTTGTTTGGGATTTTGGAGATGGCCATCGTAGTTATCAGAAAGAAACCACTCATAGCTATGACAAAAAAGGAAAATATACGGTCAAATTATTTGTCAAAGACGGTTCAGCGGTGGTGGAAAAGCAGTTTAGGATTGAAGTGAAAAGCTATCCCAGAAGGCAATTAAAAATTGTTGAAATTGAGCCTAATCCCAAGGGGAAAGATAAAGGAAATGAGCGGATTGTGATTGAGAACAGATCATCCAAGAGGGTGAATCTTTTGGATTTTTTGATTGCCACTGGAAAAAATAGCCAAAAAACAACCAATCATCCGATTTATGACGATTTTTATATTGCTCCGGGAAAAACGAAAGAAATCAAAAACGAAAAAATTTGTTATTTTTCTCTGCTCAATTCCAAAGGAGTGGTGAAACTGCTTTATCCTGACAGGAAAAAGGCTGATGTCCTAAAGTACGAAAAGGATAAGATTGGGGAAGGGGAGGTTTATCGCTTGACTGAATATGGCTGGAGCTGGATTGGAACGGCAACTGGAATTTCTTCTCAAGAAGATCAAGAACCAAAAGAGGATGCTTCATTAACAACCAACAAGTCCGAAACTGAAAATGAACCAAAAAGGAATATTTTGGTTCTAGGCACAATGAATGAAAAAGAGAAGGTTTGTTTGAGTTATTATGGGCTGTTGATTAATAACTGGGTAGAAGAGAATTTGATTTGGCTTTATTTTTTGGGCATGAGAGCCCAAAGTTGAAATAATTATCAGCCGGTTTAGCTTTTTAAACAAATTCCTTTTAATAGAAGGGGGAAATTTTTTCAACTCAGCTGGAACTTTTGGAAAGAATTTTTTCCGCTTCTGGAGAAATGCTTTTTTGCCTTTTTTGGTTGATTTTTTCTTCTAGAATTTGGTCAATTTTTTCCAAAAGATCAAAAGGATGGGCATTGCTATAGTTGCCTTCAATGGCAAGCTCAATTTTTGCGGGAGCCATTTTATCAGCAAGAATTGTCTTGGTTTCTGAAATGAGATAACTTGGGGCGAATAGAAATATCTGGGAAAAAGGATTTTTTTCATTTTTACTTTTAATCTCGTCTAATTCTTCTTTTAGTTTTTTGAGGAGCTTTTGTTTGAGGTTTTCAACCCGAATCTCCTTGACCGATCCCACTCCAAAGGTTTGCCCTTTTCCAGAAGAAACAAAAAGGCCCTCATCTTCATAGCGGGGCTTGGGCAATTCCAGTCGGCTGATTTCTTTGATTTCTCCCTTAAAAGCCGAATAGAGAGCTATTTTTTGCTTTGAAACAGCCGCTAAAAGGGTTTTTTGAGTGAGAAATTGAGGCAGTTTTTGGGAAATTTTCATTGGTTCTTCAATTATTTTTTATTTTTGTTAGATTAACTGAAGGTTTGCTATAGTGTATTACCCAAAACTGGCTGAAATTTTTCATCTATCAGAAGAGATTTTCTTGAGGATATAGGAATTTTCTTCTTTCGTATGATTTTCTTCTTCTTTCATATAATTTTCTTCTTCGGTTTCAAAAATAAGCTGATTGGGGGTAGTTTCTAGAAGGGTTTCTTCATCTAGAAACAAAAATTCCCTCAGGTCTTCTTTTGCCTGAGGGTTGAGGCGGAGAATTTTTTTCTCTTTTTGATCCTCTTGCCTTTCAATTATTTCACAAGGAACCCTTTCTTCAAAGATCTGGTTTTGCTCTTCGGCTTCTTGAATGTTTTGGTATTCTTCCTTCAGGAAACATTCAAGCGAACCAGGCGAATAAGCTATGGTTATTTGAGTCAAAATCCCATCGCAATCAATGCAAGGCAAGAAACCTTCAAAAGTGGACTGAGAAGAAGCAGAAGAATTGGCTAGAGAGTTGCTTTTTGGTTCTTCTTGGTTCTTGGCAGAAAGAGATTGTTTTTGAAAAGGAGTGCCTTGGGGGATCCAAAGAATGATTAGCTTAATTAAGAACAAAATTAGCAAAAAGACGATAAGTAAATTAATCTTTTTGTTGAAATAAGCACTGCTTTCTTTTTTTGTTTGCATTCTGAAAAAGTTATATTTATTTTTCTTTGCTTAACTGTGGTTTTACAGAGATTTGGCAGTTCAAGTTGTTGTTATTGTTTTAGTTGGAGCTTTGTTTTTTAAAGAGACATGAAATTCAAGTTATTCTTGTTTCAAAAATCAGAGTTAAAAAGAATTTGAGATTATTTGAGGTTATTCTTTTACTGTTATTTTCTTATTATTTTTATTCTAAATAAATTTATTTCTTCAGTAAAGGCTTCAAAGAGCAAGAATTTATGCTCAAGGAAATTTTTTGATTTGAAAGCAGCTCAAGTTGAAAAATAAAACAAAAAACAAGATCCAGTGATCTTGTTTTGAACTTGGCTCTGGAGGTCGGACTCGAACCGACAACCCACTGGTTAACAGCCAGTTGCTCTACCATTGAGCTACTCCAGAATAAATTTGCGGTTATGGGGGGCTGCTTTACTGGCAAAGAATAATTTGAATGGGTATTCTTTTGGCTTTTTCTTTAACAAAAGCCATTCTATAACAAAAAATTGTTTTTGACAAGGTTAGAGAATTTCTTCAAAAAAATTATACAAATAAATTTTTATCTTTCAAGTTTTTGCCGGGTTTTGGGTGTTCGCTTTAATAAATTTCCAAAAGCCTTAGGCGCCATTTTTCTCTCAAAACCGGAGTGGTGTTAAGTTGAAGCCGAATTTGAGAAATTTTAAAATTATCATCAAGGGCGGCAATATCAATAATAACTTCTTGAGTCGGATCTTTATCGGAGAAAGAGGGATTGAGCTGAAAAGTGAAGCTGGCTGGCCAATTTCCAGTTTGATCTCTCAAAGAAATAACGCCTGTTCCCAGTGATTGAAAATTGGTTACTCCAACGATAAGGCGAATTTTTTTGGAAAGATATTGAAGAGGAACTTCATTTAAAAAAATCGGGCTTAAAAGAGTGGGATTTCTTCCGGAAACTTCTACTTCCCAATCAGCGTAAGAAATGCGTTCTTTCTTATAGAAAGCCTTTAAGCCGCTTTCCTCAATCCAACCACGAGGGTTTTCTCCCAAAAAAGCAAACCGATTAGTTGGATTGAAATTTTCTCTTCCCAGCCAACCAACTACTGCATAGCCATTTCTTTTTTCTAGAAAATACCTTCCTTTTTGATAGCGGGCTAAAAGAGGTTGATTGCCATTGGTGGTGATGGCGTTTTTAACCCAGTTTTGTTCAATTATTTTGACGCCATCTTTTTTGACATCAGTGATAATGGCCACATGGCCAATTTTGTTGGGATGAGAAAAAACCAAAATATCTCCCGGCTGGGGATAAATTCTACTGCCGTTGGGATGAGCGAATAATCCAAAATTTGAAGCCAAAGAAAACATTTCTTGAGCTCTTTCTACTAAACCGATTTCAATTCCAAAAACTTGCTGATAATATCTTTTAACAAAATCAACACATTGGTTAGATTTTGTTGAATAAAAATATCGGTTGAGGCTAGTGAGAAATTGATAACTTTCTTTTTTAACAGAAAGAGCAAAAATAACAAAAGAAATAAAAAGTAAAAAAAGGGCAGAAAAATTCAGCAGCCTTTTGGTTTTTAGCTTTTGGTTCCTGGTCCTTGAAATTGTTTTTCTGGCAGAGGTTTTTTTCTTTTTTATTTTCATCTTTTTGTATTTTCTTAATTTTAACAAAATTCAATTTCAGATTCTAGTAAATTTTTGGTTTTGTATTTTGGCTTGATTTTTAGTCTTTCAAAAACTATACTCAAAAAGAAGAAACTTTCTAGAATTTAAAAAATGAGAAAAGACCTAAAAAAAGCTATCTTGAAAGCGGCTCTGGAGCTTTGGCCAGAAAGCCAACTCAAAGAAAGTGAAATTGAGATTGGCTCAGCTCCGGCTGGTTTTGGCGATTATGCCTCAAATATTGGTTTTAAGTTGAGCGCTAAAATCAAAAAAAGCCCAGCAGAAATAGCCAATAAAGTAAAAGAAAAGATTGAAGCAGAAAAGCTTTTGGAAAACAAGGTGGAAAAAATTGAAGTGGCTTCAGGCGGTTTTTTGAATTTCTTTGCCTCGGAAGATTATTTGCTTGATTTAATTGGCAGGATAAACCAGCAGAAAGAAAAATTTGGCAATTTGGAGCTGGGAAAAGGGAAGAGAGTTCACCTGGATTTTGTTTCTGCCAATCCAACTGGACCGCTTCACTTTGGAAATTTTCGGGGAGGCCCTCTGGGAGATACATTAGCCAATGTACTTGAAAAATCTGGCTTTATTACTTTTCGGGAATACTATGTTAATGATTTAGGCAACCAAATAAAGATACTGGGCCATTCAGTTTTGAAAGATGATAAAGCCCAATATCGGGGAGAATATATTGATGGACTTCGCCAGAAACTAGGTTTGAAGCAAAGGGAAAAAGAAGAAATTAGCCAGCTTGATCCTTTTGAAATAGGGAAAAAGGCGGCGCAAGAAATTCTAGAAAATATCATAAAGCCAGCTTTGGAGAAATCAGGAATTTTATTTGATAGTTATTTCTCAGAAAAATCTCTTCAGGAAAAGGGAAAAATTGAGCGGCGCTTAACTTGCTGTTGAAAAAAGGATTTGTTTATGAAAAAGATGGCGCTTTTTGGTTTCGTTCCACTGATTTTGGAGACGACAAAGATCGGGTAGTTAAAAAGTCAACTGGCGAGTATAGCTATTTCGGCTCAGATATTGCCTATCACCAAAGCAAATTTGAAAGAGGAAATGATTGGGCAATTGACATTTGGGGGGCTGACCACCACGGAGACGTGAAAAGAATTTTGGGGGCAATGGAAGCTTTGGGTTATGGCGGAAAAGTAAAAGTAATTTTAGTTCAATTTGTGAAGCTGATAAAAGATGGCCAAGAATTAAAGATGTCAAAGAGAAGAGGAACTTATGTGACAGTGGATGATGTTCTTGAAGAAGTGGGCAAGGATGCAATTAGGTTCTTTCTTCTGATGTATTCTCCAAACTCCAAGATTGACTTTGATCTTGATTTAGCCAAAGAAAAATCCAACAAAAATCCTGTTTTCTATGTTCAGTATGCTCATGCTAGAATTTTTAGTCTTCTAAAGAAAGCCAATCAGGAAAACAGCGAAGTGGATGAAAAATTAATTTTTGAAGCAAGAAAAAAAATGCCAGCAGAAGAGAAAATCCTTTCTTCCACGGAAAAAGACTTGGCAATTCATTTGGGCCGATTTCCTGAGTTGATTGAGGATATTGCTCAAAGCCTTGAAGTTCATCAACTTTCTCACTATGCCATTCAATTGGCTGATAAATTTCATCGTTTTTACCACAGCCAGCGAATAATTGATGAAAAAGATTTGGCCAAGAGAAAAATGCGGATTGCTTTGATAAAAGCAGTTCAGGTTGTTTTAGCGGAAACATTGCGTCTTTTGGGGGTTTCCGCTCCCCAGAAGATGTAGATGGCAAAACGGATCTGGACAAGAAATTTTTAAGGAAGAACTTAAGGTTGGCTGAAATTGATGGTGAAATTGAAATTTTTTACAAGGCCGCTTTTTGATTAGTTGGATTTGATTGTCAGGAAGAGTCGGAATAGCAATGTGGGAAAAAGAAAAACTGAGTTTTAAATTTGGGTTTTTAAATTCTTGCCAAAGTTGTTGCCTATTGCCCCAAAAACAAAAACCAGAGCCTCAAAAAGAACTGGCCTGGGAAACACTGGAACTAATGAAGAGCTTCTTTTATTTTTTCTAGGAAATGTTTTTCGGCTTCCAGCAGATTTTTTCCTTCAAAACTAATTTCAAATTCTTTTTCCAAAGGAAGGCCGAAGGCTTGAGTGATGAACTCAGCTTTTTTTTCGTTTGTTACTCGCACTCTGGCCAAAGAGTCATGGTTGGTTTTACCAAAAAAGACGGCGATGATTTGGGCCTGAGCAAAGTTTTTTTGGATTTCGTCAATTACAAAAGGAATGTCTTTGTGAGTGGAGCGGGATTGGACAAAATCTTCCACTGAAAGCAAAGACCAAGCTAGTTTTTCCTCTTCGTTCCAGTTGAGCCGCGCCATCATTCGTCCCCACAGCTTCAAGAAGGAAAGGGATTTGGTGCGATAGAGGTTTTGGATGATGGTGGGTTGGTCAGCTTTGTATTTCATTAGCTTGGCGGCATTGATCATGCAATGAGGAGTGGTGGTTGGTTTTTGGAAGCTTTCAGTGGCAGAGATTATTCCGCACAAGAGCAGTTGGGCAATTTCAGAATTTATTGCTGAACTGTCTATTTTTTCTAGGTTTTCAAAAACAATCTCAGAAAGAGCCGGTGAAGTGATGTCAACCAAATTGACTTGGCCGTAATTTTCATTGGCGCTGTGGTTATCAATGTTGACTTTGGGAACTTCAAAAAACATATCAGTGTTTTGGGCATAAATTTCTCCCAAACTGTCCAAAGAACTGGCTCCAACAATGATCAAGAGATCATAGACAAAGTCAGCTGGAATAAAGGAAAAATCGCGAGGATCAATAGAATCTTTTTCGGGAGTGATGCGGATGATTAAGCTGTCATCCTTTTCATAGTTTTTAACGCTGATGATTTTATTTTTTTTGGTTTTGAAGATTAAAACGAAATCTCGCAAGCCATTGAGGCTTTTGGTTTGATTGTTTGGTTGGGGCAAGAAAGCTAGGCGATTGGGAATGGGATGGTGAAGGTAGTAGGAGGCTTTTTTTTTGTTTTTTTTCCAAGAAAAGGCAAATGGCAAAAGCGGCGGTAATTTGATCATCAGTTGGGTTGGGAGGGGCGATGATGAGAATTTTTTTTGATTTTTCCAGGAGAGCTTGAAATTCTTTGGCGGCTTCTTGCATAGAAAAATAACAAGGAAAGGCTCTTGAAATTCCAAAAGCCAAGTTCCTAGCAGTTAACCTTTTTAGTTATTTATGAGAAGATGCTAGCAGAAAGGGTGAGTATTTTTTGAAATGTTTTTAAAAACTAGGAGTTTTTGATTTTTATTTTCAAAAACTTTCTAGTCGGCTTTTAAATCTAGCAAAAAGGAAATATAAATTCAACATTGACAAAAAAATATTTTTGGTGTATAATATGACGATGGTTAAAGTTCTTTGAAATTTTTAAATTTAAAAATGAGAGCAGGTTTCCGGGTGAAAAGAACCTGAAAAAAAAGGAGGAGAAAATGAAAAAGCAAAAAATTTTTTTTGTTTTTGTTTTATTTTTTCTTTCTTCGGGCTGTATGCCCGGGGGATATTACTTCTCAACTCCCCACCGGGAGTTGAGAGGAAACCCCTATTACTCCTACCCCCCGGGAGAACCTCGGGGGCAACGCCGGAGGAGTCCTATCGCTGGGCCGAGGCCCAGCGGGCTTGGGCTCGTTCCGAGCAGGAGTGGGCTCGGGCTGAAGCCACCCGAGCGGCCGCGGCCCGGGAGTGTACCGAACCGACCGAGACCAAACATTTCGGTCTCGGAAAAACGATTTTTTTCCCGGGAGATTGACTATATCTTCCGGGACGCTACCCGAACTCTGGGTAGTGAAACTCGCCGGGAAATAAGGAGGGGGATTAGGGATATCTTCCGCTAATCCCCCCTTCTTCAAACAAACCGAAGCTGAACATCGCTTCGGTTTTTTTTATGGCTTTTTTGTGTTATTATTAAATTCAGAAAAAGTTTGGGAAAAGGAAAATAAAAACAAAAATTTTTGATTTTAAAAATGGTAAAAGTTCCATTTCGCTACAAAAAAATTGTCACCAGGATTAACCGCTTGGCAAGTGAATTTTCTGCTTTCCGAGATGCTGATTTTGAGGCCAAAACTGCCCTTTTCCGAATGAGAATCAAATCAGGAGAAAGTTTGGATTCAATTTTGCCTGAAGCTTTTGCTTTGGTGAGGGAGGCGGCCAAGAGAAAGCTGGATCTTTGGGCCCATGATGTTCAGCTGTTAGGAGCAATTGCCGCCCATGAAGGGAAAATTGTGGAAATGAAAACTGGCGAAGGAAAAACTTTGACAATTGTTTTTTCTGCCTATTTGAATTCTCTGGTGGGAAGAGGGGTGCATGTGGTGACAGCGAATGACTATTTGGCTCAAAGGGACGCCAATTGGATGAAGGGAATTTACAATCTCTTGGGATTGAGCGTTGATTATGTCATTGGCAAGTCCAGCCAAGTTGAAAGGCAAATTGCCTACAACGCCAACATTACCTATGCTTCTAATAGTGAGATTGGGTTTGATTTTTTGAAGGACAATATGCTTTATGATGAAGCCAATCGCCGCATTAAGGATTTTTATTTTGCCGTCATTGATGAGGCTGACAGTGTCTTGATTGACGAAGCTCAGACGCCCTTGGTGATTTCAGCTGAAGAAGACACAGAGGGAAAAGCTGACCAAGAAATTAAGGACAGCTTGATGTTTGCCAAGATCAACCCCTTTATTGCCAACCTAAAAAAGGGAGTTGATGTTAAGGTGAGCGAAAAAGAAAGAACCGTGGAGTTGACTTTAAGCGGGCACAGAAAGTTGGAAAAATTTTTGGGAGTGGAAAACCTTTACAACGAAAACAACCAAGAAGATTACCTTTTTTATGTTGACCGACTTTTGAAGGCTTATTTTCTTTTTAAAAAGGACCGAGATTATATTGTTGAAAATGGTGAGGTGGTGATTGTTGATGAATACACCGGCAGGCTGATGCCAAGCCATCGCTATTTTCAGGGTATCCATCAGGCAATTGAAGCCAAAGAGGGAGTGTTGGTGAGAAAAGAAACCGAAACCTTGGCCACCATCACTTTTCAGCACCTATTTATGCGCTATGAAAAAATTGCCGGGCTTACGGGAACAGCCAAAACGGCTGAAAAGGAATTTCGGATGATTTACAAAAAACGAGTAATGGAAATTCCCACCAATCGCAAAATTATTCGGGTGGATTTGCCTGATCGTTTTTTTGTCAATTGGCAGGACAAAATAGATTATCTAGCTTGGGCGGTGAAGGAGTATTACTTCAAAAAGGGAGCGGCTTTAATTGGGACGCGCTCTATTGAAAAATCCCAGAGTGTTCACCAAGCTTTAGCTGATAAAAATGTTCCTAGTCTGATCCTAAACGCTAAGCACACTGAAAAAGAAGCCGAGATAATCTCCAAAGCAGGCCAGCCTAAAACAGTGACAGTGGCAACCAATATGGCTGGTCGGGGAACAGATATTGAGTTGGAAGAAAGTGTTCGAAAGGGAGGAGGATTGGTCGTTTTTGGGACAGAGCGCCATAATGCTCGCCGAATTGATAATCAGCTTATTGGCCGTTCAGGAAGACAAGGTGACCCAGGCCTTTCCCAGTTTCTTATTTCAGCTGAAGATGAATTGATTAAGACCCATTTTAGGAAAGATTATTTAAGAAGAATAAAACAATTTAAAGATCCCAAAGAAGGAGTTGAGGATAAGGAGTTGGAAAAAATTCTCAAAAAAGCCCAGAAGAGAATGGAAGAAATTTTCTTTGAGCAAAGAGTTTTGAGTTTTGAGTTTGATAAGATTTTAGAGGTTCAAAGAGAATCTTTTTACCGCCAGCGCCAACGAGTCCTCAAGGATAAAGACTTAAAAGAGGAAACATTGGGCCTTTTAAAAAACGAAATATATCGGATTGTTCTTAGGAATTCTAGCGATGAAGGAGACTTTATTTCACCAGAGCAGTTGAATGCAATTTTAGTGGAGGTAAAGAACTTAATCCAAAGCAACTGGTTCCAGCCACCCTTTGAAAAAACAAGATTTATGATTGGCAAATGGTTTTAGAGGGACTTCAGCGAAGCGCTGTTCGTTACTATGAAGAATTTGAGGATTTTATCACTCCTGAAAAAATGAGAAAAGTGGAAAAAATTTCTACTCTTAAGGCCTTGGATGCTCTTTGGACCAACCACCTTGCTAAAGTTGAAGAACTTCAAGAGGCGGCTTTGATTTATTCTATTAGCCAGCCAGATTTTTTTGAAGAATATGAAAGGCAGATGAATAAAGAATACCAGCGGCTTTTATTTGCCGCTCCGCGAGTAATTTGTCGGACAGTGCTGAGGACGATTGCGAGGCTTTGGCAAGAAAAATCCTTAGTTTAGCAGTAGGATTCTAGTTTGTTTTTTGTCTTGAAAATAACCCCTTTTAAAAAACCAATGAAGAAAAAAGAAACAAAAAGGAGGAGAATTTTTACTAGAATAGGGGCGGCTTTGCTTTTAGGAGCAAGCCTTTTCAATCTGGGCGGAATGTTGAGCCGGAAAAGAGATGCTGTTTTCAGCCAGCGCTATCGTAATCTGAGGAAAAGAGAAAAAGAAGAGTTGGCGGGAGATGTGAAAAAACTTGGAGAAATGGCGGAAAAAGAAGCCCGAGCGGCAGTGAAAGAAGAGTTGGCCTGGTTAAAAGAAGAAGAATCTTTGTGGCAAAAAACTGAACAGCAAGAAGAATCCAGCCGGGTGGCGACACTAACTCGCTATATGGTGGTTTCAGGTTGGTTTGTGATAATGGGCTTGTTTGTTACCTCTGTTTTTTGGGGTTTTCCGGTTTCTTTGGGAAAAATGTTTTTGTCGCTTTGCCTGGAGAGCCCCATTTGGCGGTTTTAAGGCTAGATGCTGAAAGAGAAATAGTCCTGGCGGGAGAGGAAATTAAGTATTCCTTGTTGCTTCAGCGGCGAGGAGAAAAAGTAGATTTTCTGAGAGTGTCCTTTGGTTTTGATTCCCAAAAAGCCCAATTTTTAAGATTTGAAAAACAATCAAAAGAACTTGAACTTCTAGGACCAGCCAGGATTGACGAAGAAAATGGCAAGATAGTTTTGGAGATAAAGGTTGATCATCAAGAAAAAGAGATTGGGGAAAATGAGCCATTAGTTGTTTTCTATTTCAAGCCTAACCAAGAAAGGGGAGAGTTTAGTGTCAATTTTTTTCAAGAAGATTGCCTTGTGAAAAAGGAAAAAGGAGGCAATGTATTGGGAAAAACAGAAGAAGAAAAGGTGCGGTTTTATTCTCCTGTTAGCTCTAATAAATAAAGTTGGCTAAATCAATTTCAAGCTGGAAGAACAATGCACAGAGGTTTTTGGATGTTTATACAATTTATGAACTTGAAGCTGAAAAATTTGGCGCCAAGAGGGAAGAAAAACGCAAAAGCATATCTTTTTTGCTTTGGCGGATTTTGAGATTTAGCGGAATGGTTTTTTTGATGTCAGGGGTGGTTTTTTTTGTTGTTAATTATCCTTTCATTAAAAGCCAGCTAAAAGACTGGTCAGGGGGAGAAATTCAGTCTAATTTTGATTCAGATGGAGATGGAATAAGTGATTTTTGGGAAAGAAAATTTAACACCTCAATCACTGACTCCCGAGATTCTTTTTGGGATTTGGATGGAGATGGCCTTGTTAACATTGTTGAATTTAATTTAGGAACTAATTTAGCTCAAGTTGATTCTGACCAAGATGGATTAGATGACCAGAAGGAGGTTTATTTGGGATTTAACCTAATGGGAAGGGTGCTTTTGATTCGGATGGGGATGGAATGGATGATTGGTGGGAAAAATTATATGGGCTTGATTTTCAGTCAGCTGAAGATGGCGGGACTGATTTAGACCAAGATGGCCTGACCAATCAGCAGGAGTTTGCTTTTAGAACTAATCCTCAAATGATTGATACTGACAAAGATGGATCGCCAGATAGCCTGGAAGTCAAATTGAAGACCAATCCCTTAGACAAAAAAAATGCTCCTTCCCGAGAAGAGCTTTTGAGTGATTTTGATAATGACAATTTGGGGACAGAAGCGGAAAGTTTTTGGGGAACGGACTGCTATAATTCTGATTCTGATGCTGATGGGGAACTTGATGGAGATGAAGTTTTCAAGGGAAGCAACCCCAACGGAGAAGGTTTTTATAAAGTTAGGATTGATTTTTTCTCTGACAAAGGGAGAAGATTAAATCTCTAGTTTTATCTTCTTTTCCAATAGAGACAGAAGAAGTTGTTGTTCGGTCTGTTAATCAGCCTTTTAGTGTGACCAAAGATGGATATTGGAACTTATTCAAAAGGGGAAATACTGTCTTGGAGATTTTTTCTCCAAAAGGAATTTCAGCTAATCAACTAGATTGGCTGAGAGAAATTAAACCAGGCATTCAAATAGAGGTAGTAGTCAATTTGGAAAACGGGCCAGAGAAAAAAATAAGGTTTGTCTTAGTGAAGAAAGAAGAAGTTTTGTTTCAAAATAAGGCAAGAATTTTTGAGAGGTTTGAGGGCAATGAAATCACTTTTTTTGTCTCCAATTCAAAGCAGTCTGAGGATAATTTTTTAGTTTTAAGGGGCTTGGAAAAATAACCTTCTTTTTGTCAGTGAGAAAAGAATTTGTTTAAAAGCTATTTTTCATGATAAAATTACAAAAAGGCTCCTTAGAAAGATACCATTTTTATTTTTAGTCCATAATGGTTAACAATTAAATTCAAAGCGAAAAAAATGGAAAAAGAAAAAGTAAAAGTGCTAATTGTGGAAGATGAGGAAGTATCCAGAAAAACTCTTCGAGAGGCCTTTGAAAAATCTGGCTACGAAGTGGAGGAGGCGGAAAATGGAGAAGAGGGAATTAGAAAAGCCAAAAGCTTTTTGCCTGATCTAATTTTGCTGGACATCATTCTTCCCAAAAAAGATGGCTTTGAGGCTTTGACAGAAATTAAAAAAATTGACCAGCTCAAGGAAGTTCCTGTGCTTGTTTTGACTAATTTGGATGAAATTGAGAATGTCCAAAAAGCGATTGATTTGGGAGCAAAAAACTATCTAGTGAAAGCAAATTACAACACGAGCCAAATAGTGGAAAAGGCAGACAAAATCCTTTCCAGAGAAAAGAAAAACTAGCTGGAGCTGAGAATTTTTTGGTGCTTGGCAAAAGGAGTTAGCTATTTTTCATAATCAAATAAAAACAAAAAATGAGAGTAAATCCAAATCAGCTCAAAGAGTTTCTTTTGGATGCGGGATTGGTTGATGAAAAAACCATTAGTGAAATGATGGCTATTGCTGAAAAAGAGAAGAAAAGTTTGGGCGATGTCCTCTTGGAAAAAGAAGTAGTTTCTGAAGAGGATTTAAGGAAAATGTATGCCTATATCCTGGGAATTCCTTTTGTCAATCTGGAAAAAGAAGAAATCCCAAAGAGTGTTTTGGAGATTATTCCTGAGCCAATTGCTCGTAAAAACAACATTATTGCTTTTCAAAAGAGCGGCAACGAACTGAGAATTGCCATGCTTGATCCAGATGACATTCAAACGATTGATTTTATCAGAAAGAAAACTGGACTCAAGATTTCTCCTTGTTTCACTTCCAAAAGTGGAATAGAAGCTGCCTTGAGGCAGTACAATAAAAGCTTAAAGGCAGAGTTTGGAGACATTATCAATAAAAGCGCTGAAGGAGTGGAAGGCGGTGGAGACGATGAGGATCTGGAAAAAATTGCCCAAGATCTTCCCATAATTAGAATTGTAGACACGCTTTTGAAACATGCAATTTTACAACAAGCTTCAGATATTCATATTGAACCAGATGAGAATGAAGTGAGAGTTCGCTACCGAATTGATGGAATTTTGCATGATACTATGACCTTGCCCAAACAAGTTATTTCAGGAATTGTTGCTCGCATCAAGGTTCTTTCCAACCTCAAGCTGGATGAACATCGTATTCCCCAAGATGGAAGGTTCAAGATAGAAGAAGATGGCAAAAAAATATCTTTTAGAGTATCTATCTTGCCTGTTTTTGATGGCGAAAAAATTGTGATGAGAGTCCTAAATGAATCCTCCAAGGGACTCACCCTGGAAAGTATGGGGCTTTGGGGGCTTTCTTTGGAGCGAGTTCATCAAGCCATCAAAAAACCGAATGGAATGATTTTGGTAACTGGTCCCACAGGAAGCGGAAAAACAACTACTCTTTATACGGTAATAGATATTATCAACACTCCTGAAGTTAACATTTCCACCATTGAAGATCCGGTGGAATACAGAATGCCAAGAATCAATCAAACTCAAGTAAAGCCAGAAGTGGGAATGACTTTTGCAAAAGGGTTGCGGGCTTTACTGCGGCAAGACCCAGATATTATTATGGTAGGCGAGATTAGAGATGGCGAAACGATGCAAATTGCCATCAACGCCGCTATGACAGGCCATCTAGTTTTGTCTACTCTTCATACCAACAGCGCGGCGGCAGCAATTCCAAGAATGCTGGATATGAAGGCAGAGCCTTTCCTGATTGCTTCTACGGCAAAGGTGGTGATTGCCCAGCGGTTGGTTAGAAAGATCTGTCCCGACTGTGCCCAAAAAGAAAAGTTAACTGATGCTCAGATTAAAAATTTGGAAAATTTTGTCAGCTTGGAAGAGATAAAAACAATCTTAAAAAAGCAGGAAAGCCGAGAAGTGAAGGATGTTTTAGCTATAAAAAGCTTCAAAGAGGCCGCCTTTTTGAAAGGGAAGGGCTGTTCCCACTGCAATGGCCAGGGATATAAAGGAAGAGTGGGAATTTTTGAAGTTTTAGAAGTAAGTGAAAATATTCAAGGAATGATTGGTTCAAAGGCCACTGCAGATGAAATTGAAGCTCAAGCCAAAAAAGAAGGAATGCTAACAATGTTTCAAGATGGAGTGGTAAAGGTGCTCAAGGGTGTTACCACCTTGGAGGAAGTGCTGCGAGTAACAGAAGAATAAAACACGGTCTTAAATTATCTTCATTCTTAATTTGAAAACAAAAAACAAAAAAATAAAAAGTTTGTTGAGCTATGGCTAAATTTTTTTATGTGGCTAAAAATAAAAATGGCAAAGTGGAACGAGGAGAAACAGTGGCTTCTTCAGAGAGGGAGTTAGTGGAAGATCTTAAGAAGAGGGGTTTTTGGATAACTTCTTTGAGGGAAATTAAAGAAGACAAAAAAAGTTCCACTTCTTTTGGGATAGGACGAAGGGTTCCGCTCAAGAGCAAAATGATTTTTTGCCGCCACTTGGGAGTGATGATTGAATCGGGAATGTCCCTTTCTCGGGCTCTTGCTGTGCTTGCTAATCAAGAAAAAAACAAGAACCTCAAAAGAACGATAGAAGGATTGACAGCTGATGTGAAAAAGGGAATTAGCCTGGCCGATGGGATGGCAAAGCATCCTAAGATTTTTAATGCTGTTTTTGTTTCTATGGTAAGAGTGGGAGAAGTAAGCGGAAATCTAGAAGAAATTTTGAAGATTCTGGCCAACCAACTAGAAAAAGATTATAAGCTCATTTCCAAAGTGCGGGGAGCAATGATTTATCCGGCAGTGATTGTCAGTTTGATGGTGATTCTGGGAATTGTGATGATGACTTTTGTAATTCCCAAACTTACTCAGATTTTCAAAGATTTTGGAGCGGAATTGCCTCTTACTACCCGAATAATAATTGCTGTGAGTGATTTTATGGCCAATAATGTGGTTTTGGTATTTACTGCTTTTTTTGGGTTAGTTTTTGGTTTAATATTTTTTTCTCGCCAAGAGCAAGGAAAGAAAATTTTTCACAAACTTTATCTTAAACTTCCAATTTTGGGGCAAATTGTTTCAAAGGTGAATAGCGCTCGTTTTTCCCGAATTTTGGGATCACTTTTGGAAAGCGGCGTTTCCTTAATTGAAGCCCTCAAGATTACTTCTGACACTTTGGGCAATTATTATTTTAAAAAAATTGTCCTCAAATCATCCAATGATGTTCAAAAAGGAGTTTCGCTCTCCAAGATATTGAAAGATGATAAAAACGAGACCTTTCCTTATTTAGTTATTCAAATGCTAGAAGTGGGAGAGGAGACAGGCAAGACTTCTTCAATTCTTTTGAAGCTGGCCGAGTTTTATGAAGAAGATGTTGACCAGATTACCAAAAACCTTTCTTCTATTATTGAGCCAGTCCTGATGGTTATTATTGGTTCAGCTGTGGGACTTTTTGCTATTTCTATTATTCAGCCGATTTATTCAATTATGAACAGCATGTAGTTTTAAGGGCGGTTTTAGTTTTGATTGAAGTTTGCCAAATACAAAATAAAAATTAGTTAAATTTTTGGATTAGATGTATTTTCTGCAAACAGACCTAAATGAAGCTCTTTTAATTTGGGGTTATCCCTTGATGCTTTTAGTGATGATTGTTGAAGGCCCTATTGCAACCTTAACAGCGGCATTTTTTGCTTCTTTGGGGTATTTTAATTTTGCCATTGTTTTTGTTTTAAGCGTTTTAGGCGATATTATCGGTGATGTTGTCATTTATTTTTTAGGTTATTGGAAAGGAGAGCGGTTTTTTTTAGGGGCAAGCAAGTTTTTAGGAGTGAGGAAAAGATCAGCTGAAAAACTAAAAGAGAGATTTAAAAAAAATGGCCGCTCTTTGATTTTTCTGGCCAAAGCGACGGTGGGAATGAGCTATATAGTTTTTACATTGGCGGGGGTTTTCCGATTTAATTTTGGAAATTTTTTAAAATTTTCTCTTTTGGGAGGAATTGTTTGGAGCTCTTTTTTGGTGGCCACAGGCTATTTTTTTGGTTTTATGGCAAGAGAAATTAGTACTTATATTGAATATGCTGGATATGCCATTTTTTCTTTGTTAGTAGTTGCTTTCTTGGCTTTTAGCTATTCAAATAAAACAAAGGGAAACTGGCTGTTTAATAACAATAAAAATCAAAAAAGAAGCAAAAGAAGAAAACATTAATTGCAGTTTTAATAAAAATTGGGAAAAATGAAATTTTTTAAGACAGCTCATTTTGGTTGTTTTTCAAGGGGAATAACCTTTGTGGAGACAATTATTGGGGTGGCGCTGGTTGGAATTATTGTCACTTCGCTTTATTCTTTTCTTTTTGGCTTTGTCAAAAAACAACTGGCGGCGCAAAACAAAAAATGGGCGCAGTGGCACTGGGAAATGAGAGATTAGAGATTATCAGGAATTTGCCTTATGATCAAATTGGGACAGTGGGGGGGTTTGTTCCCGGCCCAATTCCTCAATCAGAGAATGTCCAAAAAAATGGTTTTTCTTATTTAGTGAAAACGGCGGTTGAGTATGTTGATGACGACTTTGACGGCACTTTTGAAACAGGAGATACCGTGCCAAATGACTATAAAAAAGCCACTGTGACAATTGAGTGGCAATCAGGCGGCAAGAGTTATTCTGAAAGCTTCGTTTCTTTTTTTGTGCCAGACGGACTGGAGTCAGATGTGGGCGGGGGTATTTTAAGCGTGAATGTGGTTGACAGTGCCACTCTTAATCCGATTAAAAATGCTGAAGTAATAGTGGATAGCGTGGAAGATAGCCCTGAAGTATATGGAACTCTTTATACGGATAATAGCGGCAATGCAAGAGTGGTGGGCATTCCCCAGCAACTTTACAGGATTTTTGTTTCAAAAGAGGGTTTTGAAAATTTCAGAACTTATCCCAATCCTCCGAGTTCTCCTTTCACTCCAGTGGATCCAGATCTTTTTGTGGTGGATGATAATTTAGTGATAAAAACAATTCTCATTGGCCAATCTTCGGATTTATCTATTAAGGCGTCAGATATTTCTGATGGAGGCGGAATTGAAGGAATTAGTTTTCAATTAAGCGGGGGGAGAAAAATTGGCACCGCACCAGATGCCTTTGATTACGAAGAAACTGTTTCCACTGACTCCAGCGGAGAAATTCATTTGGAAGATCTTAGTGCGGGAGTTTATGAAGTGGTCAACATTGATTCGCTGGGTAATTCTCAATACAGCTTTATTGGCTCTGATGTGGAAAATCCAATCCAGCTGGGAAATGGCGAAACCAAGGAAGCTAATTTTCTATTTGTTGAAAATGATGTTGATTCTCTTTTGGTGAAGGTTTTGGATGGAGCAACCGGAATGCCCATTGAAGGAGCTGCGGTTCGGGTCTATAACGGAGTAGATTATGATGAAACTGGAACCACTGGCTCGGATGGGAGAATTTTCTTTCCCTTGCAGTCAGCTACTCCGGCAACCATGACAGCCGGAAGTTATGACATAGAAATCAGCGCAGATGGTTTCCAAAGTTATTCAGGAGAGGAAACTGTTAATGATTTTACTTCAGCTGAGATTAGCTTAAATCCTTCCTAGGAAACTAGGAAGGATTTCAAAGACAATGGAAAATATTCTGAAAAACAAAAAAGGAATGTCGTTGGTAGAATTAATCATTGCTTCGGTGATTGTGACCTTGCTTTTGGGCGCTATTTCAGTAGTGGCTTTTAGGAGCTTTTATCTAAACCGCTATCTTTTGGAACAAGGCCTTAACAACAGCGCCTTAAGAAACTCCTTAAGAGCAATTGAAAGAGACCTGAGGGAAGCTAAACAGGCTGATTCAGGATCATATATGATTCAATCAGCAGATGATTTTGAGTTGGTTTTTTTGCTGATGTTGATAATGACTCAATCACAGAGAGAGTGCACTATTATCTTGAAAATAATCAGCTTAAGAAAGGAATCACAAAACCAACAGGCTTTCCCTTGGAATATCCAGCTGGAGATGAAACAGTAAAAGTAGTGGGCCAGGGAATCATCAATAGCCCCTCCCAGCCACTATTTTTTTATTACAATAGAGATTATCCGGCTGATATTTCCAATAATCCCCTTGAAACTCCAGCTGTGCCAGCTGAGATTAGCCTCATTCAAATTAGTATTTTTGCCAATATTGATCCTAATCATGTGCCTGATTCAATGCATCTAGAAACTTTTGTTCGCCCGCGCAATTTTAGTTATTAAGCCAAATAGGGGGGCTAAGCTTATTTATTTTAGATTTTTTTAAAAAAACAGGTTTTCTGTTAGCTGGAACAAACCAGGCAAAAACAGCTTTTTGGGTTTTAGTTAGGCCATAAGTTTCCCCAAAAATTAGAGGGTTTTTTTATGTCTTTTTTTATCTTGATTTTTTTTGATTTTAGCTGGCTTTTTTTTGTGTAGCTTGCGCAGCTTATTATTTTTTGGCATTTGGATTTTTGGCTTTTGTTTAACTGGGCTGGTTAATTTTACTTGATAAAGCTCAAACATTCTCATAGAATAACAAAAGACATCTTTTAGAATTAAATTCGTCTTAAAATCAAAAAAATGAATCAATTTGAAATTAAAGGAGGTTTTCCCATTGAAGGGGTGATTGAAGTTAATGGAGCCAAGAATTCGGCCCTAAAAATTATTCCTGCCGCTTTGCTCTCAGAAAAAAAGGTGAGAATTTCAAATTTTCCTTTTATAGAAGACACCCAAAAAATGCTGGAAATAGCGCAAGGTTTTGGAGCCAAAATAGCTGTTAATCCAAAAAGAAAGAGGTTGAGATAGACCCTGCGGGAATAAATAATTTCAAGCCTCAAGGTGATTTGGTTAGAAAGGTTCGTTCTTCAATTCTTTTTATTGGACCGTTGCTTTGCCGGTTGGGAAAATTGAAATACCTTATCCGGGGGGTGTGTTATAGGAAAAGGCCAATTGACATTTTTCTTGATGGCTTTGAAAAGTTTGGAGCCAAGATTGAATGGGACAGTGACCAAATAAAACTAACGGCCCCAACTGGCGGATTGCGGGGAACGGAGATATTTTTTCCTAAGATAACAGTTACGGGAACAGAAGCTATGTTGATGACAGCGGTTTTGGCCAAAGGAAAAACTCTTTTGTACAACTGTGCCATGGAGCCAGAAGTGGCGGCTTTGGCAGATTACCTCAATAGCATTGGAGCAAAAATTGAAGGCGCTGGAACTTCCACCATAAAGGTGGAAGGAGTGGAAAAAATTTCAGCAGAGGGTGAATTTAAAGTTATTCCTGACAGAATTGAGACGGGAACTTTTCTGATGTTGGGAATCTTGGCCAATGGCAATCTTTTGATAAAAAATTGCAATCCGAAGCACTTGGGAGCTGTGGTTTCAGTTCTTCAAAAGACAGGGGCCAATTTTCAAATTGGAGAAGATTTTATTGAAGTTAAAAAAAGAAAAAACCTAAAGCCTGTTTCTATTACTACCCATGAATATCCCGGCTTTGCAACAGATCTCCAGCCTCCTTACACTCTTTTAATGACTCAAGCAAAAGGAACCAGCCTAATTCATGAAACAATTTTTGAAGGAAGGCTCTTTTTTACTGACCAGCTTAATACTATGGGGGCTAATATAATTATGTGTGATCCTCACCGAGTGGTAGTTTCGGGGCCAACAAAGCTTTATGGCAAGAAGCTTTCCAGTCCCGATCTTCGAGCTGGAATAACGATGGTCTTGGCGGGAATTATCGCTGAAGGAACAACCACTATTGACAATATTTATCAAATTGACAGAGGATATGAAAAAATTGAAGAAAGGCTGAGAAAAATTGGAGTCAAAATAAAGAGAGTTTAGGAAAATTTTTGCCAGCTTAGTTTGTTGGTCATGTTTTTATAGTTTTTTAAGTCTAAAAATTTAAAACAGCTTAATTTTGCTCTTTTATGTCAATTTTTTTAAGAAAAGTAGGAATTGACTTGGGAACAGCCAATATTTTGGTTTTTGTTCCCGGCAGAGGTATTGTGGTAAATGAGCCATCGGTTGTGGCGGTTACAATGGATGACAATAGAATTTTGGCTGTGGGCAATGAAGCCAAAGAAATGCTGGGTCGGACGCCAGAAATAATTACTACCTATCGGCCCTTAAAAGATGGAGTAATTGCTGACTATCGGGTGACTGAGGCAATGATGCGTTATTTTATTGGCAAGGTTAGCCCTAAAATTAGATTGGTAAAACCAGATGTTTTGGTTTCTATTCCAGCGGGAGTGACTTCAACGGAGCGAAGAGCGGTGATTGAGGCGGCCGTGAAAGCAGGCGCTAAAAATGCTTTTGTGGTAAAAGAGCCAGTTTTGGCGGCTATTGGAGCAGGCATCCCCATCAACAGCCCCTTAGGCAACATGATAATAGACATTGGAGGAGGAACCTCTGAAGTGGCGGTTATTTCTTTGGGTGGAGTGGTATCAGCCACAGTGCCAGAGTGGGAGGAAACAGGATTGATTCAGCTATTGCTCACTACATTAAAAAAAGGCACGGCCTGGCAATTGGGGAAAGGACGGCTGAAGAGATAAAAATTGCCATTGGAAGCGCCCTTCCTCAAGTGAAAGAAGAGTATGTTGAAGTTCGCGGCAGGGACTTGATGGGAGGTTTGCCGAGAACAATTCGGATTTCGTCCAATGAAGTTACTGAAGCAATTCAAGACGAGTTAAGAGAAATTGTAAATGCCATCAAGAAGTTCTGCAAGAGACTCCGCCGGAACTAGCAGCTGATGTGATGGACAAAGGCATTATTCTTTCAGGTGGAGGAGCGCTTTTGAGAAACCTAGACAAAATGATAACCAAATCTACGGGGGTGCCTTGCTATGTAGCAGATGATCCTTTGTTGTGTGTGGCCAAAGGAACCGGTATTGCCTTGGAAAATTTGGAAACCTACAAAAGAATGATCTTGAAAAAGTAGAGGTTGCCAGCCCAAAATTGTTAACTTTAAAACTAAAGTGAAAAAAATCAAAATTGGAATTGATGCTTCAAGGGCTTTTTTAAAAAATAAAACAGGAGTGGAAACTTGCTCTTTGGAGCTGATTAGGAATCTGAGAAATAAATTGGATGATTTTGAAGTGGTTCTTTATGTTAGAGCTGATCAAAAAAGAGAAGTTTTTGATAATTTTTTAAAAAATGAAGAAGAAATTAGCGAAAGAATTAAAAAGGGAAGTTGGAAAATTGTGGCTATTCCTTTCGTTCGGTTTTGGACCCAATTGGGGCTGGCTTTGGAAATTTTGTTAAATCCAGTTGATTTTCTTTTAATTCCAGCCCATATAAGCCCGATTATTCACCCTCAAAAGATGGTGGTGGTTGTTCATGGATTAGAATATGAAAGATGTCCTCAAAGCTATTCCTTTTTTTCAAGATTTTTCCATCGGTTCTTTATCAAAAAAGTATCCTCTGGGCCAGCAAAGTGGTGGCGGTTTCCCAGAACACCAAAAAAGATCTTGTTGAAATCTACAAATTACCTAAAGAAAAAATAAAGGTTATTTATAATGGCTTTATTCCAGTAAATAAATATTTGAAAAAAAACAGCAAGATTTCTTTGGGAGTTAACAAGCTTTCTTCACGGTTTTTATTCTATATTGGAAGGCTAGAGGAACGAAAAAACATCGGGGGGATAGTTGAAGCCTTTGAATTGCTCAAGGGAAAATATGGCTATGAGGGTCAGTTGGTTTTGGCTGGCCAACCTGGTTTTGGTTTTGATAAAATAAAAGCTAAAATTAACCAATCCAAATTCAAAAAGGATATTCTTCAATTGGGATTTGTTGGCGAAAAGGAAAAGGAATTTCTTTTTAGTAAAGCCGATGTATTTTTGTTTCCTTCTTTTTGCGAAGGATTTGGAATTCCAATTTTAGAAGCCCAAAGCGCCGGAGTGCCAGTTGTGACTTCCCAGCTTCCGCCTATGAGCGAAGTAGCTAAAGATGAAAGAATTTTAGTTGATCCGCAAAATGTCGATCAAATTGCCCAAAAAACCTTTAATTTGATTTTTGATGAAAATTTAAGGGAAAGCGTAATTGCCAAAGGAAAAGAAAATGTCAAAAGATTTTCTTGGGAAAAGGCCGCTTTAGAGTTTTCAAAGCTAATAAAACAAGAATTAAGGGAAGAATTAGCTATTTAATGCATTAGATTTATTAGAATGAAGATAGATTCAGAAAAAATTGCCATTGTCCATGATTTTTTAGATGATTTTGGGGGAGCAGAAAGATTTCTAAATGTAGTTTGCGAAATGTTTCCAACTGCTCCAGTTTTCACTTTATTGGCCAATAGAGAAAAATTGCGTCATTGGCCGCTTGAAGAAAATAAAATCCTAAAGGCTCCAATAGAAGAATCTTTTTTAAGGAAAGTTCCTGATTTTTTCAAGAAAAGAAAAAAACTCCTTCTCCCTTTTATGCCGACTGCTATTGAATCGCTTGATTTTAAGAATTTTTCAGCAGTGATTTCTTCTTCTTCAGCCTTTTCTAAGGGAATAGTCATAAAGCCATCCACCAAGCACATTTGCTATTTACATGCTCCCACTCGCTATCTTTGGGATTGGCATCATAGTTATTTAGAACAGCAGCGCTTTCGGGGGAAAGCCAAATTTTTTTTCTCGATTTCTTTTGAATTATCTTCGCATTTGGGATCGCGCTAGCGCAGAAAGGCCAGATTATTTAGTAGCAAATTCATTTTACACCGCCAAAAGAATTGAAAAATATTACCGCCGACAAGCACGGGTAATCTATCCCCCCGTTGAAGTGGAAAAATTTTCTCCCCAAAAAGAAAACCAGGGCTATTTTTTAACAGTGGGGCGGCTTTCTCCCTACAAGAGAATTGATTTAATTGTTGATGTTTTTAAGAAGCTAGATCTTCCGTTGGTGGTGGTGGGAGAGGGAGCTCAAAAAAAACAGCTTGAAAGAATGGCCCAGGAAGAAGGCGGAAAGATAAAAATACTGGGCAAGGTTTCTGAAAAAAAATTAAAAGCCCTCTATGAAAATTGCCGACCTTCGTTTTTGCGGCGGAAGATGATTTTGGAATTGCTCCGGTAGAAGCAATGGCGGCTGGAAAGCCAGTGATTGCCTTGAGAAAAGGTGGAGTGGCAGAAACTGTCATTGAAAGAGTGAGTGGAGAGTTTTTCAATGAACCGGAAATGGAAATGTTGGCAGATGGCATTAGAAGATTTATGGAGAATGAAAAGGAGTTTAATTATCTTCAAATTAGAAAAAGGGCTGAGGAATTTTCTAAAAAGAAATTTAAAGAACAATTTGAAAATTTTTTGCAGGAAGTGTTGTAGCTCCTTAGTTTTTTAGGTTGTTTTTGGCAGCGTTTTTGAATTTTTCCTAGAGCCTAACCTAAAAACTAAAACCTAATATATATTAAAGTTTTTTTCTAAAGAGGATGTTCTTAAACAATGCTTTCATCTAGCCATCCAAATTTTAAGCTTAGCCAGTACCTAGAGAGTTCCTTTAAAAAAGGAACCGTTTTTCATGCTTATCTTTTTTGCGGCCCTTCAGAAAGCGGGAAATTTGACTTGGCAGTGGAATTTGCTTCTTTGATAAACAAAACCGACCCAGAGAAAATTTTAAAAGGAGTTGATCCTGATGTCCTGGTGGTTAATCTTGAAAAAACAACAGCAAAGAAAACAGAAAATGGGACCAAAGAGGAGGGTGAAACTTCTTTCAGAAAAAAGAACAGCTTGATTGGTGAGGTTCGGAAAGTTATTGCAAGAGCAAGTGTAAAAGTTGAAAAGGGAAAGAAAAACATCTTAATAATTAAAAATGTCCAGAATCTTTCGGAGAATTCTTCCAATGCCCTGTTAAAATCAATTGAAGAACCGCCCAGGGGAGCTATTTTTATTTTAATTTCCAATACAGAAGAAAAGGTTTTGCCGACCATCCGTTCGCGATGCCGAATTATCAGATTTCGGCTTTTGGAAAACCAAGAGCTAGCCAACTATCTTGAAGAAAGCTATAATCAAAGCAAAGAACAAGCACTGGAAATTGCCCAATTGGCAATGGGAAGGGTGAAATTAGCTGAAAGGCTTGTAACGGACGAAGGAATCAGGAAAGAGCTCAGACAAATTCAAAAAAGTTTTCGAGATGCTCTTAGGGGCGGACTTTTGGAAGGGCTTAGCTTGGCTCAAGAGGTTAGCCGAAGCCGAGAAAATGCCCAAAAGAATATCCAGCTGTGGGTTTGGTTTTTACGGGATTATTTGATTAAAACTGCCACTTTTCAAAATCAGCCCAGCAGTTGGAAAATTGAAAAAAAGATATTAAAAATGATTTCTTCCTTGGAGGAGATCAGACAAAAGATTGAAAACACCAACACCAATCAGAGGGCGCAAGTGGAGAAATTTTTTATTACCGAATCTTTTTAGTCTGTTTTTTGGCATATCCTTGAAGATTTTTTCTAAAAACAAAAAATGAAAAGCAAAAATGAATTTATTGGATTTTGAAAGAAAAAAAAGAACTCATCGCCAGAAAATGGCTGATGTTTTTCATGGCATCCTTTTTTCTTTTTTGGTCACTTCTTTGGTGACAGCGGGAGTGGCTTTGGCTTTTTTAAAGGCTGGCAAATTAGATTTTAGGACCGAAGTTCTTGCCAGTAATAATAAAGAGATTTCTCAGGGAGAGCCAGTAGAAATTCTTTTTTCATTGCCGATGAGGAGATCTTCGGTGGAAAAAAACCTAAAAGTAACTCCTCAAATTAACTATCTTTTAAAGTGGGAGAATGACCAAAATTAATTTTATTTCCGCATGAAAAGCTTTACCCAGGAAAAGAATACCTAATAGAAATTCCTGCTTCCCAGACCCAATGGCTGATTCCCCAAAAAGAAATCAAAGTTTCTTTTTGGGCGCAAGGCCATCCAGAAATTGTGGGAATCTTTCCCCAAAATGGAGACAATGAAGTGGAGATTGATGAAAACATTGAAATCAAATTTGACAAAGAAATTAGTGATTATCGGGTTAAAATTAAAACCAATCCTTTTTTTGAAGCGGAGGCAAAAGTAGCTGAGGGAGAGAGGGCGGTAATTATCAATCCTCAAAAAGATTGGAACTATTCCACTCGCTATCAACTTAAGGTTTCTCTTGAGCATAAAAAATTCAATGATTTTTCAGTGGATCTTTTTGATGGGTTTTTTACAACCAAAGAACCCCCAAAAGTAGTTTTTAGTTTTGACAAAAATGGCAATCCAATCAAGCAAGAAAACCAAGCCGAAGAGATAGAACCTCAAATCAAGTCTGGCAAATATATTGACATTGACCTTTCTTCCCAGTCCTTATTTATTTTTGAAAATGGAATTAAAAAAGGTGGTTTTAAGATATCTTCTGGCAAGCGAGGAATGGACACCCCCACTGGAAATTTTAAAGTTTTAGCCAAAGCAAAGCGGCCTTGGTCTAAGAAGTATGGCCTGTATATGCCTTGGTTTATTCAATTCACTTATGAAGGGCACGGCATTCACGAGCTTCCTGAATGGCCGGGAGGTTATAAGGAAGGAGCCAGCCATTTGGGAGTGCCAGTTTCTCATGGTTGTGTCCGACTGGGAATTGGGCCAGCCAAGGTAGTTTATGATTTTGCTGAAATTGGAACTCCAATAGTCATTCATGAATAAGGAATGAAAGATGATATTGGCGGAAAAAATCTCTAGCTGAAATTGAAATTGGTGGCGGTTTTTTGGGTGTTAAAATATCAAAAAAGTTTGCACCTAAAGGCACCGAGGAACGGTGGAAGCAAAGACGCTAAAAATGAATCTTTGTAAAAACAAAAATTGCCTCCAGGCAGTTTTTTTGTTAGAGTGAAATTGTTAAAATTTGATTTTTGCCTCAAAATAAGGCAAAATGATAAAGCCTATTGAAAATTATTTTTTCTAATCAAAATAACTTTTACTTTATTTATTGAAATGCTTAAAGACATTAAAGAAGCGCGGCTTAAAAAACTGGAAAATTTCAAAAAAATAGGGATTGATCCCTTTCCTGCTGGTCCTTTTGAAAAAGAGGACATAGGCCAAGTTATTAAAAAGGATTTGGGGCAAAAAGTGAAGATTGCTGGAAGGATAATGCTTTTTAGATTGATGGGAAATATTGCTTTTTTGAAGCTTTTAGATGAAAGCGGGAGCATTCAAGTGGTTATCAATAAAAAAGAATTTGAAGGAGATTATAAGTTTTGGACCAAAAACTTGGATAGGGGAGATTTTGTTGGCGTGGAAGGAGAGCGCTTTGATACCCAAAAAGGAGAAAAATCAGTTTTAGCCAAGAGGATCACTCTTCTGCCAAATCTTTGCGGCCTTTGCCTGACAAACATAAGGCGCTCAAAAACGAAGAAACTCGGTTAAGAAAAAGATATTTGGATATTCTGCTTAATCCCGAAGTGAAAGAAATGATTTATAAACGAGATAGATTTTGGAATGCCATAAGGAGCTTTCTCCAAAGGAGAGGCTTTGTTGAAGTCCAAACTCCAGTTTTAGAAACCACTCCGGGAGGAGCAGATGCCCAGCCTTTCATCACTCACCACAACGCTCTTGACTTAGATGTTTATTTAAGGATTTCCACAGGAGAACTTTGGCAAAAAAGATTAATGGTGGCAGGGCTGGAAAAGACTTTTGAGATTGGCCGCCAGTTTCGCAATGAAGGAATGGATTCAGAACATCTTCAAGACTATGTCCAAATGGAATTTTATTGGGCCTATGCAACTATCAAAAAGGAATGGAATTAGTAAAAGAACTTTATCGCTTTGTTGCCAAAGAAACTTTTGGAACCTTAAAATTTAAAATCAGAAACTTTGAAATTGATCTAGCAAAAGAGTGGGAAGAGTATGATTATATTGAAACGGTGGAAAAATGACGGGAGTGAATGTTCTTACGGCCAAAACCAGTGAAATTGAAAAAAAGCTAAAAGAGTTGGGGGTGGAATATGATTCCAAAGGGTTTAATCGGGCCAGAGCAGTTGATAATCTTTGGAAATATTGCCGTAAAAAAATTGCTGGGCCTGGTTTCTTGGTTAATGAGCCACTAGAAGTTTCTCCTTTGGCCAAGAGAAAAGAGGATAACCCTGACTTAGTGGAAAGATTTCATGTAATCATCGCCGGCAGTGAATTGGGCAATGGCTATTCAGAGCTTAATGATCCGATTGATCAGGAAGAGCGCTTCAAAAAGCAGCAACAATTGCGGGATGCCGGAGATGAAGAAGCGCAATTTCATGACAAGGATTTTGTGGAAGCCTTAGAATATGGCATGCCCCCACTTGCGGTTTTGGAATGAGCGAGAGAGTTTTTGCCTTTTTTATGAATAAAACTGCCAGAGAATGTCAAATTTTTCCCCTAATAAAGCCCAAAGATTAAAAAATAAAACTAAAAAAATGGAAAATGAATTTGAAAGAAAATTAAGTTCAGAAAACCAGAAAGAGCAAATTGTTTTAAATGACGACTATATCAATGAAATAATTTCAGGGCTGGTTGATTTTGCCAAAGGAAGAGAAGCTAAAATGAAAACCTATTCAGAACGATATGGCATCAAAAAGAAGAATTAGATTTGGCGACTCAAGACGAGATTGCCAAATTGGATCAGGAAGTGGAGGCTTTTAATGAAGTTGCAGGAGAAGAGCTATCATTTGAGGAAAAAGAAGAAAGGCTCAAAGAACAGGCCCAGAGAATAATGCGGCAATTACTTAAAGGCCAGCCAGAGGAGGCGGTGAATCAGCGCGTAGAAGATCTCTTGGAGATGTATCAATCTTACCGAGAAATGCTAAAACGGAAGCGGGGCTAGACTTTAGTATTTTTTAGAAGGAGGCGTTTATAAGAAGTAACCCCAAGAAGCCCAAAATGTTGGACATCAAATATATCAAGGAAAATAAAAAAGCCATTCAAAAAGCGGCTCAAGAAAAAAAGATTGATTTGGATATTGAAAAACTGTTGGCTTTATCTGAAAAAAGAAACCAGCTATTAAAGAAAATTGAAGAGTTGCGTTTTCAGCGCAATGAATTGGCGGCCGAAAACAAAAAAGGAAAGCCGAGCAAAGAAAAAATTGCCAAAGGAAGAAAGTTAAAAGAAAAAATCTCAAAATTAGAAGGAGAATTTAGGAAGATAACAGATGCTTTTGAAGAGTTGATGGTGAAGGTTCCCACTGTTCCATCAGCTGACACGCCCAAGGGAAAAGATGATAGTGAAAATGTGGAGGTTTTTCGCTGGAAGGAGCCAACTAAGTTTGATTTCCAGCCCAAAAGCTATATGGAATTAGCTAAAGAACTGGACTTGATTGATTTTGAGAGAGGAGTAAAGGTTTCTGGCTACAGAGGCTATTATCTTAAAAATGAAGCAGTGCTGTTGGTGATGGGGGCAATGATGTATGCTTTGGAAAAATTGATTGCCAAAGGATTTGTGCCAATTATTCCACCCACCATTGTTAAAGAATTTGTCCTTTTTGGCAGTGGTTACTTTGCTGGAAGAAAGTACAATCCCGAAACGGATGAAATTTACAAATTGGCCAACGAAGACAAGGATGCCGCTGGAAAAACCTTAAAAGAGAGCAAATTTTTGGTGGGGACGGCTGAGCCTTCTCTCTTGGCCTATTATGCCAACGAAGTTTTGCCAGAAGAGGCTTTGCCCATAAAGTTTGTGGGTTTTTCCCAATGCTATCGCTCTGAAATTGGAAGTTATGGCAAGGACACCAAGGGAATTTATCGAGTTCATGAGTTTATGAAAGTGGAACAAGTTTGCCTAACCAGGGCAGATGTCAAAGAAGCAGACAAAATTCACAATGAAATGGTTTCAATTTCAGAAGAGCTTCATCGTGATTTGGAATTGCCCTATCGCAAGCTTCAAATTTGCACTGGCGATATGAGTCCGGGGAAGTACAAAATGTTTGATCTGGAAGCTTGGATTCCTTCTCGGAATGGATGGGGAGAGACGGGCTCAGCTTCCAATTTTTTGGATTGGCAATCGCGGCGCCTAAATGTCCGTTATCAAGAAAAAAGTGGCGGAAAAAAGTTTGTTTATATGCTTAATAATACAGCTTGGCAAGCGCCCGGACTCTGATTGCCATTTTGGAGAATCATCAGCAAAAGGATGGCAGTATTTTGGTGCCAGAGGTTCTAAGAAAGTATGTTGGAAAAGACAAAATTAGCCCCAAAAAAAAGCCGATATTTCTTTAAGGAATTGATAATTTCAAACTTTAAAAATCCAAGAACAGCCCCAAAAGCCCAAAGAAAAACCGCCAGTCATTTTTAACAACTGGCGGTTTTTTGTCATCTTTTTTCATCGCCTACTATGTAGGCAATGAATGAAAAATAAAGAATGCCAAAAATGGGACAATAATGTCCCAAACCTCCGGTTGGGAGCAAATCCCCCTTTTTGAAGCATGCCAGTCCCAGATTCGGCACGCTCCGAGGAGGAAAAAGAAAAAGCCCACTGAGAAGAGGGAAACAGAAAAAACTCTTTTGCCCAATTATTTTTCCTTTTTTTAATCATCTTTTCCTCCTTTTTTGGGTTTAAAAGAACTACATCTTTCAATTATATATCAAAATGGAGTTTTTGTCAATAGCTGAATTGGATTAGTTTGAAGGGTTTGGTTTTTAGTTTGACTTTGAATAATTTAGCTTCTAGAATCAAGATAAAGGATCAAGATAAAGCTAGCTATGAATATTTTTTAAATAATATCTGTTTATTAGTTGAGGTTTGGTCTGAAAAAACTTTTCAAAATCATCAAAAAAACTTTTACTAAAGTTACTAAAAACAACGATTGGATAAATGAAAAAAGCTGAAAAAGAGGAAAAGGGAAACAGCTCAACCAATTTGGCTGGAAATGTTTTAATTTCTCCAATTAAAGAAATGGAAATTCGATCGGCAAAGGTTCCAGCCGTTGTTTCTTTGGCCCAAGGAATTCCCAATTTTGACACCCCAGAGTGCATCAAAAGAAAGGCAATTGAAGCCATTCAAGAAGGATTAGTGGCTCGTTATTCTCTTTCTCCGGGGATTTTTGAATTGCGCGAGGCCATTGAGCACGATCTGGCCAAAAGGAACATTTTCTATGATTTTGAAGAGGAGATAATCATAACAGCAGGCTCAATAGAAGCCATTTCAGCCACCCTGTTGGCTCTTTTGGAACCGGGAGATGAGATTTTAATTCCCGATCCCACTTATACCTCCTATCAATCAGCCATCAAAACTGCTCGGGCGGTTCCCGTCTTTTTTCCTCTTAAGGAAGAGAAAGGCTGGGGCTTTGAAGCCAAGCAATTGGAAAAAAGAATTACTCCCCAAACAAGAGCAATTCTTTTTTGCAATCCCAACAATCCAACCGGAACAATTTTCAGCCAAAGCCAGCTTTTAAAAATTGCTGAGCTGGCTGAAGAAAAAAATCTTTTTGTGATTTCAGACGAAGTTTATCGTGATTTTATTTTTGACAGTGAAAAATACTATTCTATCGCCCAGTTTTCTTCTTTTAGAAAAAATTTGATTCATATTTTCTCTTTTTCTAAAGCTTATGCTATGACAGGTTGGCGGGTGGCTTATTTGGCGGCGGACAAGGAATTAGCTCAAAGAATTTTGGGCGTTCACGATGCTTTGGTAACTTGCGCTCCAGTTGTTTCCCAGTGGGGAGCACTGGCCGCTTTGGAGCTGGGCCAAGAAGAGGTGGAAAAATTCAAGAGTGAGTTTGACAGAAGAAGGCGCTTGATTTGTGAACAGCTGGATAAAATGGCAGATTGGTTTTCCTATGAAACTCCCAGTTCAGCCTATTTTGTCTTCCCCAAATTTTCTCCAAAACTTATGGAATTAATCGAGAAGAAGATTCTAAAAAGAAAAAAGCAAGATTATGAGATAAAGGATTACCAAAGAAATTCTTTTTCCTGGAGATTTGCTTTGGATCTTTTGTATCAAGGAAAAGTGGCAGTAGTTCCGGGAGTAGCCTTTGGTTCTCAGGGCGAAAATCACATTCGGCTTTGTTTTGGGCGAAAGTCTAGCAACATTCTTGAGGCAATGATGCGAATTAAAAAATATCTTAAAAAAATTGAAAATAAAAAAATGATTAAGAAATTTTTCAAATTTATTGTCCAACACTATCTTCGTTTTCTCACCAAATTTATTCTTTGGCGGCATCGTCCTTTTGTGGTGGCCATTGCTGGCTCTACTAATAAAACTTTCACTAAAGAAACTATTTTGGACTACCTGGGGCGAAGGGAAGAGGTGCGAGGAAATCCCAAAAGCTTTAACACTGAAATAGGATTGCCCTTGGCAGTTCTTTTTTTGCCTTCAGGTTATTCTTCTTTTTTTAAGTGGGCGGATGTTTTGATTTCAGGAACTTTTATTTCCTTTTTCTCTAGAAAATTTCCCAAGATTTTAATTCTAGAAATGGGCGTGAGCAGGGTGGGTGATATGAAATATCTACTTTCAATTGTTCGTCCTAATGTTGCAGTAGTGACCAATATTAAAAGCAGTTTTCCAGATGGAGGAATTACCCCAGAAGAGCTTGCCAGAGAATTTTCCCTTTTAGTAAAAGCTGTTCCAAAAGATGGCTTGGTGGTTTTGAATAAAGATGACAAAAGAGTGGCTGATTTGGCCAACCAAGCTGATGCGAAGGCGATTTTTTTGGGGAAAAAGAAGGGAGTGACTATTTGATTAAAAACATCACTTTAAGCGGAGGAGGACAAAAGTTTGAAGTTCATTTTGAGGGTAAAGCCAAAAAAATTGAAACAGAGAAATATGGCCGTCACAATGTTAATGCCTTGGTGATTGCCGAAATTGTTTCCGCTAAAATCAAGAAGCTTTTTCCGAGCGAGTTTGAAAAATAAAGACACCTTCAGCAAAAATGATTGTCAACAAAAAACCAAACAAAAAAAATAAAGAAAAAAGAATAACCAGTTGGAAACGCTTTTTTCGGAAAGCCATTTTTTGCTTTTTAGCCATCTCTTTTGGGTTGGTTTTGATTTGGGTGGCGTTGTTTTCTCCTCTTTTGGAAGTTAAGGAGGTCCTGGTTTTGGGGCTTGAGCGGAATTATCAAACGATAGAAAAAATTGTTTGGGACACACTGGAGAATGATTTTTTTTCTTTTAAAAGCCGCAGTCTTTTGCTCTTTTCCTCCTCAAAAGCCAAGCAAGAAATTCTAGGCCAATCTCCTTTGATTAAAGAGGTTAAAATCAAGAAAAGATTTCCTGGTCAAATAGTGGTTGAAGTTTTTCCAAGAAAAAAGGTAATTGCTTGGTGTTTGAGGGAAGATTGTTTTTTAGTGGATGAAGAGGGAAAGGCTTTCAAAAAAATTGAAGAGAATGAAAAAAGCGAGTTTTTTGTTAAATTTCCAACATTAGTTGAGGACCATCCTCGTCAAATTGGATTGGGGGAGCGAGTGCTCTCCTCGGAATTAGTTGATTTTGTTTTTTCGCTAGAGAAAGATTTTGAAAATATCTTAAAGATTGAAATCAGGAGGCCTTTAACAACTCCTTCTTTTATTTCCGAAGAAATCAAGGTGGAGACAAAGGAAGATAATCTGCCTATTTTTTTGAATTCAACTATTTCACCGCAAAGGCAATTAGAGAGTATTTTGGCTCTTTTAAACAAACTGGGAAGAGAAAAATTAAGTGATTTTGAATATATTGACTCTCGCATAAAAGGAAAACTTATTTATAAATTAAAGGGAGCCAAAGAAGAAGAAAATGAAACGGAAGAAGCTTCAGAAGAATTTCCTGAAGCCAAGAAGGATGACCAAAAAGAAAAAGAAAACAAAGCAGTTTTTCCCCAAGAAAAAGCAAGAAATGAAACGGCAAGATATTCAGGTTAAGGGCACTTCTTATTATTTTCCTAGCTAGCAAAATTAGTAAATAATTTTAAATTTGTGCTATTATTTAAATGAAGGGAAGAGCAAAAAATTTATTTAGTAAGTTTTGGAGATTTTTTGAAGTTCATGGGTTTTAGTATTTTTGAAATTCAAAATTTAAAATTTAAAAAAATATAAAAAATTAACTTTCCAAAATGATTTTTAAAAAGAAAAAAAACGTACTGGCTCTTGGGATTTTGGCAATTATTTTGATTTGCGCCGGAATGCTTCGCTTTTCAGCTTCCTTAGAGGATCGTGATTTTTGGTATGATGAAGCTTTTACTGGAATTTTACTCAAGGCGCCTTTTTCTGAGATGAACAAAATGATTTTTGCTGATGTTCATCCGCCCCTATACTACTGGCTAGCTAAACCTTGGTCAGCCTTGTTTGACTATTCAACGGCTGGCATTCGTTCTTTCTCGGCTGTTTTGGGATTGGGATTGATTTTTTCTGTTTTTTGGATAACTAAGAAGTTGACAAACAGAAACAGAGCAGGGCTTTTGGCGGCTATTTTTACCGCCTTTTCTCCCTTTGCTATTCAATATTCTCAAGAGGCCAGAATGTATATGCTTTTTGCCCTATTGATGCTTTGGGCAACCTTCTTTTTTTACCGAGCCCTTGTTGATAATGAAAGAAAAGATTGGATTAGATGGGGAATTTTGGGGGGACTTGCCTTCTACACCCACTATTTATCACTTTTTTTCTTCATTGTTTTTTATTTGGCTTTTGTGGTTTATCAAAAAATATTTCAAGGAGAAAGATTTCTTAGAGCTTGGCTAGGAAAGAAAAATTTTTGGCTTGGGACAGGAATTATTTTTTTGTTCTTTCTTAGTTGGATCAAGATTTTTATTTCTCATATGATGAAAGGAAATCTGGGTTGGATTGATGTTTCCTATTTGAGCGACCTTCCTAAAACCATTCAAATCTTTTTCTTTGGCCATCCGCTGGAACAGGGGGAGTTCCCGCTGCCAATCCTTTTCGGTTCTTTTTTGATGACTCTTCAGCTGGGCTCTTGATTATGCTGGTTATGATAGTGCTTTTTGCCTACGCTTGGATTAAAAAAATAAAACGAGAAGAGATTTTTGTCTTGGCATTTTTGTCTTTTGGAACATTGGTCCTATTAATTTTTCTTTCCCACCTTAACATCAAGCTTTATGTTTCCCGCTATTTTATGCCAGCGGCGATTCTAATTTACTCTTTATTGGCAATCTTGGTGGTGGAAATTTTTTCTCAAAGAATGGCTTGGCTGGCGGCAGTTTTGGCCTATGCTCTTATGTTGGCGATGCTGTCTCCAATTAAGTATAACAACGGCTGGTATCAGCTTTATACCCTAAAAGAAGAAGAAATAATGAAAAATAGAATAGTTATCACTTCTAATCCTTTTGATTACACCACAGCCAAGTTTTATTTCGGTGAAGAAAAAGTTCGTTTTTTCAATCAAGGCAATCCTCGGGAAGATTTTTCTGGTTGGGTGGTAGTGGGCAATAAAAATAAAATTGAAAGCCTAGAGGAATTAAAAGAAAAAAGGAATGCCTTTTTGTTTCAGGAAGATGTGGTGATTGGGGCAGTATTTCCTTGGAAGAAATGGGAAGGTTTGATCAACTGGCTGTTTGTGTGATTAGTCCCTAATCTGAAGAAGGCTCTATTATTATCAAGTCTTTTTGATTTTTGTTAATACATTACCCAAAAGCTATGGTCGCCTTTTGGAGGGGATTTTTTTGTGGCCTCCATTTCTGGACACTTTTCTTGAAATTTTTTCAATAGATCCAAATCTTCCTTTTGAAAAACAAAAAGAGTGTTCTCACAGGAAGTCTCTTCAAGGGCTTCTTGGGGATAATAAAACTGAAAAAGATCAATTTTGGGATAACCTGAGAAATGAGAAGTTTTCAGGCTAGTTTCTTTGTGATCGGAACTAATATAAACTTCGGGGGAAAGAATGGCAAAATTATTTTCTTTTAGAGGCAGTTCTTTGATTAGTTTGCCAAAATCAAAAAGTTCTTTTTCAAAAGCAGTTTTAGTTTCTTGGCTATTGGCCCAAAGGTAAAAATAGGTAGTTGATTGAAGGGCGCCGCTGGCCAAGGTGGTGAAAATGATTCCAGCAGTGGAGATTTTCAAGATTTTGATTCGGAGCGGCTTTAACTGAATTCTTTCAGGAGGAGAATTTTTTATCTTCTGGAAAATTTTCACCAAATACTGAAAGGGTAAAAGGATAAAAATAAAAACAGCCGGAATAGTGCCAATTATTCTAAGAGAGTGTGGAATGCCTTCAATGCTAAGAACGCCTGGAATAAGCATCACCCAGAAAATAGACTGGGCCAGCAGGGCTGGATAGAAAAGTTTTGAAAAAGCCTCTTTCTTTTTTTTGACTTTGGCGATTAGGCTGGCTGTTATTAGTTTTAGGCTCATAAAAAAGCCAATCGCCATTAGAATACTCCAAGCCGGAGGAATAAGGGCTGATTGTTAAAATTGTGCCTTTGATTGGGGTCACCAAAGAAGAAAAAGGAAAAAATATGAGCTAAAAGGCTGGTTGCAAAAGCCCTGCCAAAGCTCATGTTGGGAGCATTAAAAATAGAAATGGCTTCACTGCGGCTTGTTAAGTCAGCTGGATTTTGGAGAAAGTAAACAAAAAGAGGCAGGGCCAAAAGAGTGGCGGCGCCGATAAAAGCAACAATCGGCAACCAATAGTTTTTTAAGAAATTTTTGGGTTTTAGAATGAAAATAAAGCCCGAGATGATCAAAAAAACTAGCGGCGCAACCCGAAAAGCAATGGAGGTATGAAAACCTAATCCCAGCATTGCTCCTGAGAGAGCAAAGAAAAGACCTATTTTTTTCGAGGAGGCTTTTTTTTGGATGGAACTTATTCCTTTAAAGAAAAAGAGACTGCTGGTGATGAGAAAAAAGGGAACAAAAATCGCTCGGTAGACTGTTCTGGAAAATCCCAAGTGCCAAAAAGAAAAAGCCATCAAAAAAGCTCCCAAGAGGGCTACATAGCGATCAAAAGAGAGTTTTCGCAAGAGGAAAAAGAAAACAAGAATAGTGATTGACCCAATCAAGGCAGCTGACTAATCTGACTGAAAAATTGCTTACACCTAAAACTCCTTCGGCAATGCAACCAGATTGATATAAAGGCCTTCTCGGCCGTTATTCTGAGGGTAGAATACCTTGAAATCTCCTTCTTGCCAGGCCTTTAACCCATCTAGGCCATTGTGGGCTTCATCATATTGGAGGCCGGGGGGAACAGTTTCAAGGCTGTAAACTCTCAAAAAAAATCCCATTGCCAGAACCAAGCTCCAGAGAGCCCAAAAAAGATATTTTTCTTTTAAATTACTTAATCCTTTTTTTGAGAAAAAAATTTTCTTTGACTGATTTTTCTTTTATTTCTTTTTCCATTTTTATTTTTAGGCCAATTTTTATTTTTTTTAATAAAGTTATTTATATAGATTGCCTTCTTATTTTATATTTTTGGATTGGAATTGTAAAATGAGTGTGGTATAATTTTATTAAAGTTTTTCAATCTAAAACAAAATTAAATATGGCTGAGCCAAGAAAAAAAATAGCTGAAAAAAAACTTGCCAGAGCGGGGAATGGCCTAAAGGATGAGATTTTGAAAGCAGGACTGGACAAAGTTAAGCCAAATTTGCCGCAGAAGCCAAATGAAAAAACAAAAAAAGAAAGCCCCCAGCAAAAGCTGAAAGGGGCGTTGGACGAAATTTTCTCTTCTGATGCTGAAAATTGTTATCTTAACTACACACTGGGAAAAGGAAAGGTGTCAGAAAAAATCAAAGAAAACCGAAGGAAAAAGTTTCAGCAATTTAAGGATGATTTTCGGCGTCGCTTTGAAAAAAGGGTCAACAACGGAAAAGCTGTTGGCAGTAATTTTGAGCAGGAGTTAATCAAAGATTTTTCTGATTTTATCCAGGCTAAAAATGAACCTTCCTTTTTAGCGGCGTTAAATGCATCTTTGGAAAAATTTGCTTCTTCTCACCAGAAGACAATATCTGCCAAGAAGGAAAATAAAAAGAAAAGAAATTTCTCCCAGAAGGAGAATTTTGGAAAAAATGGGAAGGAAATTTGGACGGCAGTTATTACCTTCAAGGAGAACAAAAAATTGAGATCATTGACTATGATCCGAGAAGGAGAGGTAGCAATAAGAAAAATGACGAAAAGGAGGTTTAAAGAGTTGGATATGAAGAATTTGAGGAGCTGATGAAGGGTTATCGGTTAATTTCAGTTGTTCCAGAAGAGAGGCGAGAAAAATTAGTGATTGGAAAAATATTGGTTGATGAAGAAGGCCGAGTAGTGAGAATTGGCACCTATAAACCCGGTGAGAGGCAAAGTTTGGGGAAAGGGGTAAAATCAAAGCACATAAGGAAGGGGGGCACCGTAAATATCCTGGGGCCAGAAGAACTTTTAAAAGATTTTTCCAAGGACGAAAAAACTGGGGGAGTGTTTCTCACCTTAGAAGAATTGGAAAAATTTGTCAGCCAATTGGAAAAAAGGGTTTTCGGGAGATTAACAAGATCGGAAGTGAAATTGAACGCTTGAATTTTTGGCTGGAGGAAGAAAAAAAGAAACTGGAAAAAGAAGAGGCCCTGGCCAGAGATAAAAAAAGTTTAAGAATTTTGGGCCAGTTCAAGCTTTTAGTCAAAGGAAAAAATTTCAGCGGTGAGGAGAGCAATAGCGGCAGAATTATGGTCAAAATCCAATACGGTGGAAAAGTAAAATATGTTAGTGCCAAAGAACTGAAAGAAATCTTGGAAAAAGAAAAACCTTTTCAGCCAAAAGAAAAAAGAGCAGAAGATGGTTCAAAAAGAGAAGAAAAAACAAAGAGGGCTGAAGAGAGAGAGAAAAAGGCTGAAAAATCTGCAGAAAATATTGTTGGAGATATTGATGAAAATGAAAAGATTGAGCCAAAGAATAAGGAAAAAGAGAAGGGGCTTGAATTTGGCAAAGATGAAGATGAAGATTTAATCATTGGAAAATTAAGCCAAAAAGAGCTGAAAGATTATCGGCGAGAAAGAACAAGAAGAGGACAGCCAGATGATCTGGACGAGGATTTAATAAGATACACCACCCAAGAAAGAGAAGCTGAAGAAAAAAAGCGATTGATTCAAGAAAAAATCAATGAAATAACTGGAAAAGAAACTGAAAGAGAAACAGGAGAAGAGAAAAAACAAGCCGAAGATGAAAAGAAAAGGAGAGGGGACCAGGAAAAAACAAGCCACAGGCCATCTCGCCCTGGAGGGGAAGTGGAAAACTATTCGGCTGAGGAATTTGAAAAAAGACAACAAGAGTTGGCGGCTTTTTTGGCGGCTAAGCCTCGTTCAGGTGGGGAAATTTTGGAAGAGGAAAACTACAAAGAAACAGAGCTTCAACTTGAAATTGAGAATTTGGAAAGAGAGATTGAAAAAAAGAAAGAAAAATACCAAAAAGCATTGGCAAAATTCAAGAAAGCGCGGCAAGGAACGACTCGCTTTCAGAAGGCTCTTTCAATTTTTGAGAGAGGAAAGGAGTTTTTTGGCATAGGCGACAATTGGGAGGGAACGATTTGGACTGAGAAAAAGAAAGCAGAGGCGGAAATGGTGGCAGCCAAACAGGAATTAGAAGAAGCTTATTTGATGGTTTGAGGAAAATAAAGGAGGCTAGCCAAGGAGAGCTGGAAAAATGGAAAAAAGCAAAGAGGAGGCGAGAGCGGCGCTGCTTGAGCTGATGCTTTCAAAAGAGGTTTTTTCTGGCCCGATTTCCTTGGAGACTGAAGACGCTGAAACCGAAATCAACCCTGAAGGCCAAAAAAAGAGAAAAATTGCTTTTTTTGAAAAATTTAATCTGGATTTAGCCGAAGCTGAGAGAAAAGCCAATGAGGAGCTTTTTGATCAGAAAAAAAGAAAGATCTTCCAAAAAATTCTGGAAAGATACCAAAAACTGAGCCGAAAACAAAAAATTGCTTTTTCGGTTTTGGCGGCGGCTGGAATTGGAGCGGGGGCTGGAATGGCTGGAGGGGTAACGGTAGCTGTTACAGCTGGAGCTTTGGGAGGAGGGAGAAAATTGCTAACCTTGATGTTGGGGGCTGGGACTGGCGCTTCAGTGGATAATCTGTTAAAGGTTATTCAGAAAAAAATCAGCAAACCGTTCGGCGCAAAATGGAGGAAGATTTTTCAAGGGAGAAGCAGAAGAAAAAAGGGTATTGGATTATTTAAATTCTCTTTTGGAGTTGAATGAGAAGATTAGAAAACAAGAAGTGCAAAGAAAATTAGCGGCGGCAGGAGCAGCCTTTTTGGTGGGGGCTGGAACACAGGCTTTTTTAAACGATGCTTTGGGGTGGGATATGCTTGAGAGAAAAGGCCAAGTTGGTTATACGGCAAGTTCTGAAACTGATGCAGGAATTATGCCCAAAGGAATTGGGACGAATAATTTTTCTGATTTGGAGAGTCGTCATCAAGCGAGCGCCTTGGGAGGGATTGGCAAAAAAGGCCATGGAATGGAAACAATTAAAGAATCAGGAGCAAGAGCGAAAAATTTTTCTGACCTAGAAAGCCAAAACCAGAAAGGTTTTGATGCTCCTGAAAGAAGCAGTGATGTTGGTATAGCAGAGAAGGTGGCTGAAAATGTGGGCGGGAAAGGGAAAGAGGAAGTTGTTTTTAGTGAAGTTTTCAGGCGAGGTGATACGGTTTGGGAAAAATTGGAAAAGCATTATAATGGAGATCAAGCCAAAGTGGCAGAAACCTTGGGGAAATTCAGAAAAGAAATTGTCCAGAAAATGGTTGCAGAGCAAGGAATAACTCCCAGCCAAGCAGAAGAGTATCTCAAATGGAGATTTCGCCATATCTATGCTCAAAAAGATGTCAACAAGCCTTTGGACAAGATCATTCTTGTTAAGGAGGGCAATGAAGAAAGGCTGGTATTTGAAAATTTTGATCACGAGGAATATTTAAAAAGGTTTTCTCGGGAGAGGGGAGTGGAATTTAAAGGAATATCAAAATAAGTAATGTTTTTTTAAATAATTTTTCCAAGCTTAAAGCAAATCAATATAAATTTAAAAATTTAAAAGAGTCATTCAAGCTAAGCCATAAAAAATAAAACTAAATTGAAAATGGAAAAAAAAGAACAAATTCAGAAAGCTCAGATTGATCTCATTAAAGAACTGGGGATAGATCAGCTTTCTGGGGAAAACCAAGAAAAAGCATTGCTTTCCGTGGGGGAAGTGATTCAACAAAAGGTTTTAACAAGAATAATTGAAGATTTTCCTGACGAGAAAAGAAAAGAATTTTTGGAAAAACTAGAAAATAGCCAAACAAATCCCGCTGAAATTCAAAAGATAATAGAGGAAAATATTCCCAATTACGAAGATCTAATTTTAGAAGAAATAGAAAGCTATAAAAAAGAATTAGTTGGTTTTATGAAGAAAGCCAAAGGAGAAAGCCCAGAAAGTGACACCAAGAATGAAGAAAGCCCTCAAGGGGAAACAAAAGAAGATCAAGAATAATAGCCAAAAAACGGAAAAAATAAAAATTAAAAACGATCCTATGCTAGACTTTTAAAAGGAAAAAAATAGAAGGAGAAGCCGGGGAAGAGAAGAAAGAATTTAATAAACCAGAAAAAGAAAGTAACCCAGCCTTTGCTGACAAAGTTATTGATCAAAAAAAGGAAACAGAAGAACAATTAAAAACTGAAGAACAAGAAAGAGCCAAGGAATTAGAAAAGAAAATTAGAGCTGTTACTTTTGGTTGAAACAAAAAAACCGAAAAGGCTGATAAGAGGGAAGAAATTAATCCAGATTCCTTCTTGCAAATGAGCGAAGAAGAGCAAGTGGAAGTATTGGCAAAGGTTGCAAAAACCAAGGGCCTAAAAGAGGCCATAGCAAAGGCTCAAGAATTAAGCAATGACCATTTAGATAGGTTGATGGCCAAACTTTCTCAAGATGAAGAATTGCGCCGCGAGCTTGAAAAAAAGGGAGAATTAACTGATCCTTACTAGGCTGGATAAAACCCAGAGGAGGTGCCAAGTTATTAGTTTTCGGGTTGTTCTCAATTTTTTGAGTTGGTCTTTTGGGATTTTTTAAAAATGCTTTTTGGCGTTAGGCCTTGGTCTTTGGGAAAGTTAAAAACTGAATAAACAGAAAACAAAATAAATTTCAAAAAATACAAAAGTGGAGACAATCATTTTAATAGCGTTATTTTTTAGTGCTTTCCTGACCCTTCTTTCCGGGGTGTGGCTTTTTGTTTTAAATGTTTTTTTATTTAAGTTTTATGTTAGTCGTGCTTTAAATGAAAATATTGATATTGTTAAAATTTCTCGTCCCGCCAAGAAAGAAGAAACAGAAGAAAAAACTCAACAACGAATGAGAGAAGAAGTTGCTGTAATGGAACACTTTCTTTCTTCCTTGTCTGATATTCCTTCTCGATTTAATTTCATTAAACGGTTTTTATATGGAAATCCTCAAATAACTTTTTGAAATAGCAGTTTCCTCAAGTGGAGAAGAAATTTCTTTTTTTGTCATTATGCCAAGGAAACTGCGAGAAATGATAGAAAAAAAGATTCACAGCTTTTATCCATCTGCTTTTGTTGAGGAAGTAAAAGATTATTCAATTTTTACTCCTGAGAGTACTAGCAAAGGAAGTTATTTGCTACTTAAAAAAGAATTTGCTTTTCCCATTCGGACTTATCAGCGAATGGAAACTGATCCATTACAAAACATTATCAATTCTCTTTCAAAACTTGAAAATCCCAAGGAAGGGGCAGCAGTGCAGATTATCATTAGGAAACCTATAAAAGAAATCAATCTTTCCAAAGGCCGAGAAATGGCCAGAAAAATGCAACAAGGAGAACACTTTGAAAAGGCTATAAAAGGAACTTCTTTCGGAGAGGGATTGAAAGAGGCAGGCAAGGAAATGACCAAGGCTATTTTTAGTCCAGAAAAAAAGGAAGAGCAATCTTTGGAGAAGGAAAAAAGTGCTGTTCTCACTCAAAGTGAACAAGAAATAATAAAACAGATTGAAACTAAAAATCACAAGCCTAAATTTGAAGTCAATATTAGATTATTAGCGGCGGGCGAAAATATGGAAAGAGCGGAGATGATTTTGGCCACTTTGGAAAATGCTTTTGTCCAATTTGAAGATCCAGTCTTAAATAAGTTTATTGCCATAAGGGATAAAACCCCTAATGCCAAAAAAATCTCTTTTGATTTTATCTTGAGAAATTTCAAATCAGACCAAAAAATTATCCTTGACACCGAGGAAGTGGCCAGTATTTTTCATTTTCCAATTTCCACAACCAATGCCCCCAAAATTAATTGGCTTAATTCAAAAATTGCTCCTCCTCCTCCTAATATTCCTAAGGAAGGGTTGCTTTTGGGTTTTAGCGATTTTAGAGGAACAAAAACAGAGATAAGACTCAAGGATGAAGATCGCCAGCGCCATCTTTACATAATAGGACAAACGGGAACCGGAAAATCAACTTTTATTGAAGAAATGGTCAAGCAAGATGCTCAAAATAAGGGACTTTGCGTGATTGATCCGCATGGTGATTTAATAGACAATATTTTGGAAAATATCCCTGACCAGCGAGCTAAAGATGTGATTTATTTTGATCCCTCTGACACTGAAAGGCCTTTTGCTTTAAATATGCTGGAACATGATCCCTCTCGGCCTGAACAAAAAACTTTTGTGATCAATGAAATGATTGCCATATTTGACAAACTTTATGATTTGAGACAAACCGGCGGGCCAATGTTTGAGCAATATATGAGAAATGCTATGTTGTTGGTGATGGATAGCCCAGAAATTGGTTCTACTCTAATGGAGGTTCCAAGAGTGTTAAGAGATGTTGATTTTAGGAGAGAAAAACTAAAGCGCTGTAAAGATGTAATGGTGGTTGAGTTTTGGAAGAAGGAAGCAGAAAAAGCGGGCGGAGAAGCGGCCTTGGAAAACATTGCTCCCTATATCACTTCCAAATTGACTACTTTCATTTCTAATGACATGATAAGGCCGATTATTTCCCAACAGCAAAGCACCATTAATTTCAGAAAAGTGATGGATGAGGGCAAGATTTTGTTGGTTAATTTGTCAAAAGGAAAAATTGGTGAGATTAACAGCCACCTTCTGGGAATGGTGATTGTTGGAAAGCTTCTTATGGCGGCACTTTCCAGAGCAGATCTTCCCAAAGAAGAAAGAAAAGATTTCTATCTTTATATTGATGAGTTCCAAAACTTTACCACCGATTCAATTTCTCAAATCCTGGCAGAGGCCCGAAAATATCGCCTCAGCTTGACAATTGCCCATCAATTCATTGGTCAGCTTTCCGAAAATATTTCCAAGGCCGTTTTTGGCAATGTTGGCTCTTTATGTATTTTTCGAGTTGGCGCTGAAGATGCAGAATTCCTTCAAAAACAGGTGTCTCCTCAGTTTGATGCTAACGACTTGATAAATCTCAATAACTATAATTGCATTACTAAACTGCTCATTAACAATGAGGCAAGTTCAGCTTTTAATATGAAAACCTATCCGCCCACCCCCGGCAGTCCTCAAAAAAGAGAGGCTCTCAAAGAGCTTTCTCGTTTGAGATTTGGAAGGCAAAGAGAAGAAGTTGAGGAGGAGATTAACGAGAAGCTTGGTAAAATAAAAAACAGAATCGCCGTGATGAGCGGCAAGGGAGGAGTTGGGAAGTCCACCGTCACAGCGCTGCTTGCAGTCCACTACGCAAGGCAGGGTAAGAAGGTCGCAATACTGGATGCGGATTTTCTTGGTCCCAGCATTCCTATCCTGTTCGGTTTGAGGAATGGTAGGGTTGCAGTTAGCGGTGGAGAGCTTCAGCCAGTGCTGACTCAGAAGTATCAGATAAAGGTAATGTCCATGCAGTTTCTGCTGCCAAGCGAGAACACGCCCGTAATATGGCGAGGACCACTGATTGCGGGAATGATAAGGGAGTTTCTTGGAAGAGTTGCATGGGGGGAGCTTGACTACCTAATCATTGACCTCCCTCCTGGCACTGGGGATGCTCCTCTGACCATCATGCAGGATGCAAAGCCAACGGGGGTGGTGGTTGTGTCAACGCCACAGGAATTGACGGCAGTTATCGTCGAGAAGGCAATAAACATGGCTGAAGAAACCCACACATCAGTTCTGGGACTTGTAGAAAACATGAGCTACTTCATCTGCCCCAACTGCGGGCACAAGAGCTACATCTTTGGCGAAGGGAAGGGAGAGGTGTTGGCAAAGAAGTACAACATCGGCTTCACCGCAAGCATCCCAATCGAGCAGGAGCTAATTCAGCTGTCCGATAGCGGAAGGATTGAGGAGTACGAGAAGGACTGGTTTGAGAGCGTTAACTTTTGATTTTTTGTTGATCGCATTTTACTATCCTTGTCACATCCGCTAAGGGTTTGAAATAAAAGAAGGGGGCGAAGAAAACTTTACTGATATGTGAAGCAAGCTGGCTTAGATCTCAACACTCTCAACGAGGGATTTGGTATAGGGGTGCTGCGGATCTTCCAGCACTCTCTCCCCCTCCTCAACAATTCTGCCCCTGTGCATCACCGCTATTCTGTCCCCCACAAAGCTGGCAAGCTGCAGGTCGTGAGTGATGAACAGATAAGCCATTCTGAACTTGCGCTGCAGGTCCAGGAGTAAATTTACTATTGAAGCCTGAACTGACACATCGAGCATTGAAGTCGGCTCATCGCAGACGATGAACTTCGGTTTCAAGGCTATAGCCCTCGCTATCACTGCCCTCTGCAGCTCTCCACCGCTCAGCTCGTGGGGGTATCTGCTCAGATGCTCCTCCTTCAGCCCAACCAACTCCGAAATCCTACATACTTCCTCCATCTCTTCAACCCTATCCACAAGCCCATGGATTCTTAAAGGCTCAGCAATGCTGTCGTATAGCCTCCATTTCGGATCCAGAGCATCTTCTGGGTGCTGTGGGATAAGCTGCATTTTCCTTCTAAGCCTTCTCAGCTCTCTTCCCCTCAATTTTGTGATGTTTACACCCTCAAAGAAAACCTCACCCCGAGATGGTTTTGTCAGCATCAGGAGCACCCTTCCGAGGGTGGACTTTCCGCTCCCACTTTCACCCACAACTGCTAAGACTTCACCCTCCTCAATTTTTATGTCCACACCCCCAACCGCAACGATTCTCTTCCTGAACCAAAATCCCGACTCAAAGACCTTGTAAAGCCCTTTGCCCTCCACCACGACCTCACTCATAAAGCCAGCACCTTACGGCAGATCCGTTGAGGCTGATGAGAGGTGGTTGTGACTGGCATTTTCTCCCGGCATGCTCACATCTCGGATGAAATCTGCAACCCTCAGGCGGGTTAATCATGCTTGGTGGAGAGCCGTCTATCGGCTTCAGCCCCCTTGAGGGCAGAGAGTCGAGGAGAGCTCTGGAATATGGGTGAAGGGGCTCAGCGAAGAAGGCTTCGCTGTTGCTGATTTCAACCACCTGTCCGCAATACATCACAGCAATTCTGTCCGCAATACGGCGGGCAAAAGGCAGATCGTGGTTATCACCAGAAGAGAGCAGCCTTCGATCTTTTCAAACAGCTCAACAACGCGCGATTTCTTCACAGCATCCATTCCCTTCGTGGGCTCATCAGCTATGATGAGCTTCGGCATTGCAGCCACACCCATCGCAACCAGTGCCCTCTGCTTCATCCGTCCCTCACTGAGCTGATGTGGGTACTCGTGAACCCTCCTCTCAGCTGCTTGATGCCGAAGAAGTTGAAGAGTTCAACAACCCTCCTTAAGGCTGCACTTCTCCTGAGTTTCATGTGCACCTCCAACGGCTCCGCAACCTGAGAACCGACGTTCAGAACTGGGTTGAGGGATGTGGAGGAGTTTTGCGGGATCCATGCAATCTCTCTCCCCCTTATCCTTCTCATCTCCTCTTCAGTCATTTCAAGAAGGTTTTCGCCATTGAACCATATTTCTCCACCAACCCTTGCATTTTCTGGCAGCAGTCTCAGTATTGCCGTACCGAGAACCGACTTTCCGCTCCCACTTTCACCCACCAGCACGAGGGTCTCACTTTCGCGAACATCAAAGCTCACGCCATCAACCGCCCGCACAACTGCGTTTTCAAGGAGAAAGTGAACCCTGACATCCCTCAGTTGCAGCTCACTCATAAGCAATCACCCTTGACTTCGGATCCATGGCCTCTCTAAGATGGTCCCCCACAAAGTGGAAGGTTAGGACGGATATCATGATCATAAGCCCCGGGAAAATCATCAGATATGGGTGGGTTTCCATGAAGGGCAGGGCATCTCTCAGCATAACCCCCCATTCCGGTGTTGGGGGTTGCAGTCCCAGCCCGAGAAATCCGAGTCCTGAGACGGCGAGAATCGCCGAGCCGAGATCGAGTGTCATTAAGGGTAGAACTGGAGAGAGGGTGTTGGGGAGTATGTGTCTAATCAGAATTCTGAGATCGTCACTACCTAAAGCCTTCACAGCGATTATGAATTCAGACTCCCTGAGGGAGAGGACGACACCTCTGACAAGCCTCGCGTAGTTCACCCACCACATTGCAGCGAGCGACACGACGAGGTTGATGTAGGAGGTGCCGAAGAATCCGAGGATTACGATTGCAAGAATTATGTTGGGAAAGGCAAGGAGGATATCCACAACTCTCATTACTACCCAGTCAACAATCCCGCCGTAGTAACCTGAAAGCATCCCCAGAGTGACACCTATTGTAGCCGTTAGAGCTACAACAGACATTGCAACAAAGAGCGAGACCCTCGCCCCATACAGCACCCTGCTGAACACGTCTCTGCCGAAGTTATCCGTCCCGAAGGGGTGTTTCAAGCAGGGTTGCATTAATCTCTCCTTCAAGTTAAGCTCATTGGGATCGTAGGGGGAAATAATTGGTGCGAAAATCCCGATGGAGAGTAGAAGAGCAAAAAGAATTATGCTTGCTTTCATTCCACTCTCACCCTCGGATCGAGGAGCATATAGAGAAGATCAACTACGAGATTGACGGTAACGTACAGCAGGGCAATGAAGGTAACGAAAGCAGAGACTGTTATGTAGTCCCTCGCGAATATTGAGTCAACGAGAAACTTACCTATTCCCGGCAGAGAAAAGATGCTCTCGATGATCACACTTCCTCCGAGCAGATGTCCGAACTGAAGTCCGAGGAGAGTTACAACGGGTATCATGGCATTCCTCAAAGCATGCCTTACGATCACAATGCGCTCAGGCAATCCCTTGGCTCTGGAAACAGTGATGTAATGTTGGTTGAGCACCTCAAGCATGCTTCCCCGCATTACCCTTGTTATTGAAGACAGGGGATGAAGCCCCAAGGCAGCGGCGGGCAGGATTAAGCTTCCGATGCCACTAAAGCCAAAGGCTGGGAGAAGTCTTAGCTGGATGCAGAAAAAGAGAATTAGCAGAAGTGCAAACCAGAAGTTTGGAATTGAGACCCCAAAGCTTGCAACAATCCTGCTGATGTTGTCTATCACCGAATCCTTCCTCAAAGCTGAGAGAATGCCAAGAGGTATACCGATTGCCGCTGCAAAGAGGACTGCCGAGAATGCAAGGGACAAGGTCACGGGGAACCTGTAGAGAAATTCTTCAATGATGCTATCTTCAGTCCGCAGACAGACGAGCTTTCCCGTAAGAAACAGCCTGAGCCAGAGGTAATACTGAATCAAAAATGGCTGGTCCAGGTTGTGTCCGGTCATAAACGCTATAATCTCGTCCTCTGTAGGATCAAAGCCGAGATGCTCTTTCAGCAACGACTCCGCAACGTTTCCCGGTGAGATGTAGAGCAAAGAAAAAGAAAGAAAGGACGCTGCAAGCATCACCAGTGCTGCTGCCAGCAGCCTCTTAACAACCACAGCCAGCATTTTTACTTCACCTCTTAACAACCACAGCCAGCATTTTTACTTCACAATCTCAACGTTCGTGAGGTCTATTTTATACATTGTCGGTGCATGCCTAAATCCCTTCACATAGTCCCTGTATGCCACCACCTTGACTATGTCGTAGAGGGGTAGTTGTGCAGCCTCATCGTTGAGAATCTTCCATATCTGCTGGTAGTATTCGTTTCTCTCCGAGTCGTCTCTGGTGGTGAAAGCCTTCTCTATTAGATCATCGAGCTCTCCACTGTGGTAGTGCTTGAAAATGCTCGCGTAACCCCCTCCAGCTTTCGTGTAGTGGTTCTGCATCAGCACTCCCTGGGGAGCCCAAGGTATGCACCCAGAGTGGTGCAGATACATCATGAACTCCCCCTTCTTCCCCTTCTCGTAAGCCGTGCTGGAGTCCATGGTAACGATGTCGAGCTTAATTCCGACTTTCTTAAGTTCTGACTGCAAATAGACTGCAACGGCATCAGCGTTCGCCTCTCCCTGCGGAACGAGCAGTTCAATTTCCAGCTTCTTTCCATCCTTCTCTCTTATTCCATCTCCATCGTTGTCTATCCATCCCGCCTCCTCAAGGAGAGATTTTGCCATCTCAAGGTTGTAGCTGTAGCCCGTGAGATTTTTGGGACCGTATTTGAACCATGGGCACATCGGAAGGTTTGCGGGCTTTGCAATCCCTGCAAAAAGCTCCTCGACCATCGTTTCTCTGTCCACAGCGTAATTTATCGCCTTCCTCACTCTAACATCGTCAAGCGGTGAGACATAGCAGTTAAATCTGATTACCTGATACCTTCCGTAGCTCTGCGATGTTACCACGATACCCTTCTCCGCCTGAAGCTTCGGTACTTCCTCGTAGGGTATTGCTGAATGGTGCTCGGGAGCACCTATCATATCCACGTCTCCACTCTTCAGTGCCATAACGAGGGAATGTGGATCGGGTATCGTCTTCCAGATTACCTTCTCCAGCTTCGGCTTGTCGCCCCAGTAATCCTCATTCCTGATCAGCACAGCATACTGGTCTTTGACGTATTCAGATAGTTTGAAGGGACCTGTGCCGATGTATTTCACGAGCTTTCCGCTCGTGTTCCATGCGGGCTCGACGGCTGTGGGACTGATTATCTTGCTTCTAAACTCCGTCGAGAGGTCGAGCAAGAAGGGATAGTAGTATTCTTTCAAGAGTATTCTCAGCGTGTGATCGTCCACAACCTCAACCTTGTCAACGTATCGCGAGTAGGCTGCGCCGTGGTTCATGCTCCATTCAATGGCGAACTTTGCAGCCTTGGCATCGAATGGCGTTCCATCGTGGAACCTGACTCCCTGCCTGAGATGAAATGTGTATGTGAGACCATCATCGCTCGTTTCCCAGCTCTCAGCGAGTAGTGGAACGGGATTTCCGTATTTATCCACGTCCACGAGAGTCTCAAAAACAAGACTCCTACCCTCAGGAGCCTTCTTGAAGTCCTTCACGGCTCCTATCTTCAGAGTCTGCTCTACCACCTTCTTCTGCTCAACTTTCTCCTCGCCCACACATCCGAGGAAGAGTGCTGAAAGTAACAAGACGAAAACTACCACCCTCTTCACAGAATCACCTCTTTTCTACCCTCAACCATGAAATACGCCCTACCCAAAACAAACCGATAGAAGAATGGCTTGTCCTCCACCATCCTTTCTCTGATCCAGCTCAGGTCTGTAACGGCAACATCACTTAGACCTGCGTCTTCAAAAATTTCAACGATCCTTTCTGGATCAGCACCACCGTAAAGCGGAAGCGCTTTGCTCAGATTATTGCTGTATCCATTCCACGGATTCCTTCTCTCGTAGATGCCAACACAAATCCTTCCGACGAATCTCTTCAACCTCTCAGCTGCAGATCTTTCTTGCCACTTTCCTTCGATAACGACGACCTTTCCCCCAGTTCTCGTAACCCTGCACCACTCTCTCACCGCCTTATGGGGTTCTGGCAGAGTCCAGAGAAGGTGTCTGCAGATGACTGCATCGAAGGAATTATCTGCGAACGGCAAATTCTCGGCATCTCCAAACTTGAACTCAATTTGGAGCCCTCTCTTCTCTGCCTTCTTCCTTGCAACCTCCAGCATACCCTTTGACAGGTCAACTCCTACAACTTCATGCCCGAGTTCAGCGAGAAGCAGCGCTATAAACCCAGTTCCTGTTCCCACGTCAAGAATTCTCGACTCCTTTTCAAAAACCTTTGAGAGGACATCTTTCCAGACCTCTGGAAGCGAGCTGTGTCCAGGAGATCTATCGTACTCCCTACCTCTCGCATCCCAGTAACTCCTTATCCTCTCCTTTATGGTGCCCGTTTCTGCTGTCAAAGGTTACACCTCTGCGTTCAGTTAAAACTTATTCTTAAAAAATTTTCGATTTTTAAGACTTTTTGTAACCAAGTCTTTGGATATTACTACGAAACGGACAAGGTTTATATGGTCTCTTTGCGAGTGAGGGGCGTGCTTGAAGAGGCTGCAGCTGAAACAGCAAGCCTAATTCAGCTGATCATACCTGCAATGCTCACAGGAATGCTGACCGCCAGCATAATATTCTCCTCGCCACAGTTCAGGAGGTTAAATGACAAAATAATTGTCCTCTCATCCTTCGCAAATCTCAAGAGTGGAATAGCAATTGCCGCCTTTTTCGCCCACAAGGTCTCCGGGCTCTCCATCCTTGCAGATATGTACAGGAGAAGGCTCGTTGATGAGATAGAGGTTGTCATTGCATCCGTTATAGGGCTGTTCCCGATAGGAATCAGGAGCGTTGTGCTTCTCATTGCCCCGGTTGCCATATCAGCATTAGGCGTTAAGCTGGGTGCGATCTACTCCATCCTCGACCTTGCATCAAGGTTTCTTGTTGCCCTTGCTGGCATTATCTGCGGAAGGAGGCTTTTGTCCGGCGGGACTATTGAGTACGAAAACGACCTGTCGGTAAGGAACAGCGTAATCACCACACTAATTCAGTTTCTGAGAGTGTCAGCGGTGCTCATTCCAACGATTTTCATAGTAACGCTACTGCTCAAATTGGGCTTCCAGTCAGCCACCTTTGGAGATCCAGCTTTTCTCATGATCGTGGTTACGGGAGCGGGCAGCACAGTCGCAGGGCTCGGGCTGCAGGATCACTGCTTGCCAAGGGTGTGATTGGCGGGGGTGAAGCTTTGATGTATCTGCTTATTGCATCAGCTCTGCATAGGGTTGTTGAGAGCTTCAGAACATCCATGCCGGTCAACATCTCCCTCTTCGGGAGAGCGTTTGGCTTAAAACTAACGCTCATCCAGCTCTTGGCAAATCAACTGGCAGTATTTTTCTCATTTTTGATGCTTCTTGTCCTTCTAAGCTTAAATTTGGTAAATTAGGCGTCTGATTCTAAGGATTTGAATTTTTAGGACTACCGAAAAATTTAAGTTAATGACCGCAATAAAATATATTGGAGGTGAAAGCATGCCAGGCGGAGACAGGACCGGACCTTGGGGATTGGGACCAAGAACTGGGAGAAGAGCGGGTTATTGTTCAGGCTACAATAGACCGGGATTCATGAACCGCTCCGTCTTTCCGCCATTCGGTAGAAGATGGCTGGGCTGGTTTGGCAGAAGGTTCTGGGGAAGAAGAGCAGGTAGAGGCAGGAGGTGGTGGTGATGCCCTGGTGGATGCCCGGTTGGGGTGGTAGAGGCTGGAGATGGTGGTATCGCGCCACTGGACTGCCGGGATGGATGAGATGGGGCTGGTGGGGATACGGCTTTCCACCCTACTCCCCACCACCAGTCTTCAGACCCGAGGATGAGCTTGAGATGCTGGAAGCAATGAAAGAAGGCCTTGAAGCAGAGCTCGAAGACATCAAAAAGAGGATTGAAGAGTTGAAGAGGGAGCTTGGGAAGTAATTTATTTTCTTGCTTTTTTAACCAAGTACGGAACTGTAACTAATCCGAAGATTCCGTAACTGAAGCTTCCTGAGGCCATATAAACAAGAATCATCAGAACCGAGAAGGCTGCAGCAAGCAGAGAGGCAACGAAAGATACGAGTCCCTTCTCACAACGACACCCTTTGCAAAGGTTGCAGTAATCGTTCCGAGCACAAAGGCGTTCATCAGCGTCCCTTCCCCTCCAAAGATATTCAGGCTGAAAGAACCTCAAGGATTGTCAGGAGGGAGAAAAAGGCAGTAAAGGCAAAGGCTACAACCAAAGTCCCACCCCCGTTGCGATTAAGGCAATGACGTAGGCAACCGAGAAGCTGAAGATGACCGCAAATGCAGCCCATTTTGCCCCGATTTCAGCCCTTATTGCCGCTATTGTAGCAACGCACGGCATGTAGAGGAGGGTGAAGAGCATGTACGCAAACGCTTGGTGGGGTGTCATTATGCTCCGAATGTCGATGTTCAGCACGCCAATTGTTGCCACAACAACCTCCTTTGCCACGAATCCAGATATAAGCGCCAGAACCAGCTCCCAGCTCCAGCCCATTGGAGAAAAGATGGGCTGAATCGCTTTGCCGAGCATCGCCGCATAGCTCTCCTCTATGCTCCCTCCCGGATAGGTGGTGATGTACCACACAACAACCGACATCGCCAGAATCACAGTCCCCGCCTTCTGAATGAAGTGCTTCGTCCTGCTCCACGTCATGATCCACAGCTCCTTAAGGTTAGGAAGCATGTAAGGGGGGAGCTCCATTATGAACTCGCTCTCACCCTTCAGCAGAGTTTTTCTCAGAATTAAGGCCGATATCAGGGCTATCAGAACACCTATCAGGTACATCGACATTATCACAACACTACCCATCTTCGGGAAGAATACCCCGGCGAAGAGCACGTAAATCGGAAGTCTTGCCGAGCAGGACATGAATGGATTTATTAGAGCTGTCGCAATTCTGACCTTTCTGTCCTCTATGCTTCTCGTGGCAAGAATTGCCGGAACGTTGCAGCCGAAGCCCATTATCAGCGGTATTACAGCCCTACCATTCAGCTCGAATCTTGACATGAACCCGTCAACCAGAAAAACGGCTCTCGGCATGTATCCACTCAGCTCAAGCATGGACAGAAACAGAAAGAGAAAGGCGATGTTCGGAACGAAGGAAAGAACACTCCCAACTCCGGCAACAACGCCGTTACCGAGCATAGAGAAAAACCAGCCGTCGAAGCTGGCAATGTAAGACGCCATAGCATCGAATGTAATGCTGAGAAGGTCGTTGAGCGGCTGAGCAACGGAGTAGGTGAAAACGAACATCATCCACATGAAGGAGAGGAATATGGGAATCCCGAGATGCTTATCCATGAAGACTTCATCAAAGGCTTCCTCAATTTCCGATTTTTCTGGCTTTTCAGCTACCGTTACCTCCCTTGCAATTTTCTCCGTCGTCCTGATTATATCCTCAAGGTTTCCTCGAAAAGCCCTTGGAACTCTACCCCCTTTGAGGATTTCCCTTTTTAGCTCCTCTATTCCCACACCTCTTACAGCAGAGGTTTTTACCACCGGTACACCCAGAATTTCGCTTAGCCTTTCAGCATCAATTCTTATGCCTTCTTTCTCAGCCTCGTCAATCATGTTGAGAACGACAATCATTGGAATGCCGAACTCCGTTAGCTGAAGAGTGAGGTAGAGGTTCCTCTCAAGGTTCAGGGCGTTTACAACATTGAGAATGAGGTCGGGCTTCTCGTTTTTCAGGTAATCCCTTGCAACCTTCTCGTCAAGGCTCTCCGTCTGAAAGCTGTAGATTCCGGGTAAATCCACGAAAGTTACCGTTTTCCCACCTATCACACCTTTCCCTTCCTTTTTTTCCACCGTCACTCCCGGAAAGTTCCCGACCGAGAAGTCCCCACCGGTCAGAGCATTCAGCAAGCTCGTTTTACCGACGTTGGGATTTCCCACCATTGCAATCTTCAAAAAATCACCTCTGCTTGCACGGATGCCTTCCGGTCCTGCAGAACTCCCTAAAATGCTCCAACCATCTCGGATTTACAGCCGGGCTGGATTCAACAAATCTAACAAAGTTTCTGAGCTGCCTGAGAGTTTCGGGATGCAGGACGTGCTCAATGGTGCACGCATCCCTTTCGGCCACATCTTCTGGAACCCCTATCGCCTTGAGGAACTTGATTACAACATTTCTTTTCTCCCTCAGCTTCATCGCTTCCCTGACACCTTTTTCCGTCAGCTTTACGTGAGACCTTTTTTTGTATTCCACATATCCCATTCTGGAGAGCTTTTCGAGCATCTCGGAAACGGTTGCGGGCTTGACATTCAGCACTTCGGAGAGCTCCATCACCTTTGCATAACCCTTCTCTTTGCTCAGACTGTAGATAGCTTCGAGATAGTCCTCAGCCCTGCTCCCCAACATCCACCGCCACCTTCATCGCCAAACCTCTTCCGATGACAAATTTGGTTCCGTTAACCGAAACAAGAACAGCCCCACCTCTCCGCCCGGCAATCCTGATTTTCTTGCCCGGAACTATTCCCATGGACATGAGCCTTGCTGTACAGCCCCTGCCCCCGTTAATCGCAACAACTCTGCCTTCCTGGCCTTCTCTGAGCGCCGATAGCGGTACCACTGTCATCGTCTCTTAGGTTAACCTAAATGTTATTAAAGCTTTCGGTTGTCCTAAATTAAAGCTCCGGAATGGCAAAATTGTAATGCTATATAATTTACTTTTGGTAACAAAAAATTGCGAAAAAGTGTTATCCTCCGAGAAATTCGGAAATAAATCGAAAAGTTCTTAATTACAGGAAAAAAGAGTAGCCAGAAAAGAGGTGATTTGTAATGGTGCTTGAATTCGGAAAGGGAGCTTTTGTTGTAGACGACCTAAGGAACGTCACCATAAAAATAGGAGAAATAGCAGAAGAGGAAGAAGAATGGGCTCCAATGGTCCAACGCCAATGCCGGGCATCGCAACCCTTCGCGATTGGGACTTCTTCCTGCTGAAGCGCTACAAGCCCTTCTACGCCCCCGCTTGCGACATGTGCTGCCTCTGTACGATGGGGAAGTGTGACCTGACGGGGAACAAGAGGGGAGCGTGCGGTATCGATTTGGCTGCTCAAACGGGTAGAATTGTGACCATTGCCTGCTCCATTGGTGTTTCCGCCCACACCGGCCACGCAAGGCACATGCTCCACGACATTGAGCACATGACGGGCAAGAAGCTTAGCGAGATTCCGGTTGACCTCGGCCCCGAAATTGATGAAGTTGCACCGCTCACAGAGCTCATTACGGGAATAAAGCCAAAGACGCTTGCGGATTTGGAGAGGGCTCTGAGGTATGCTGAGGAGCAGATTGTGCAGGTTGTTGATGCAGTCCATACAGGTCAGGAGGGTAGCTACCTCGATTACGAGAGCAAGGCTCTCCACCTCGGTATGCTCGACTCTCTTGGAAAGGAGATTGCAGATATAGCCAGATTTGCGCCTTTGGCTATCCGAAGGGTGAGGACAACCAGCCCCTCATCGAGGTCGGAATGGGTGTAATGGACAGAAGCAAGGCCATGATTCTCGTCATCGGTCACCACGCGCCACCTGCGCTGAACATTGCAGACTACATTGAGGAGAACGGGCTTGAAGATGAGGTTGACCTCGGCGGTATCTGCTGCACGGCAAACGATATGAGCAGATATTACCAGAAGGCAAAGATTGTCTCAGCATTGGGTAGGCAGCTTAAGGTAATCAGGGCTGGACTGGCTGACGTAATAGTTATCGATGAGCAGTGCATAAGGCGGACATCCTCTACCACACTAAGAAGCTCGGCATCCCGGTAATCTGCACAAACGAGAAGGCAATGCACGCTCTGCCCGACATGACGAAGGAAGATCCAAAGAACATCATAAAGTACCTGCTCGACGGAAATCCGGGATGTGTCATCCTCGACCCGCTCAAGGTTGGAGAGGTTGCAGTTGAGGTTGCGAGGGCAAGGAGAAAGCAGAGAGGAGACGATATTGGGCCGAGACTCACAGAGGAGCAGTTCATGGAGTATGCAAAGGCATGCACGCAGTGCGGAAACTGTACAATTGCCTGCCCACAGGGAATCAGAATCGGCGAGGCGATGGAGGCTGCTGAAAAAGGAGACAGGAGCAAGCTGGAGAAGGAGTGGGATGTTTGCATTGCATGCGGAAGGTGTGAGCAGGTCTGTCCAAAGGGCATTCCGATCATCGACATGTACAACTACGCAGCATGGAATCTCATTGTGAACGAGAAGGGCAAGTTGAGAAGAGGTAGAGGTCCTATAAGGGACTCAGAAATTAGGAATGTTGGTGCTCCTCTCGTTCTGGGAACGATTCCGGGAATAATCGCTGTCATAGGATGTGGAAACTATCCGAACGGAACAAGGGATGCTTACACCATAATGGATGAGTTTGCATCAAGAAACTACATTGTGGTCACAACGGGCTGTATGGCCTTTGATGCTGCACTCTACAAGGATGAGGAAGGACAGACAGTCTATGAGAAATACCACGACAGGTTCGATGGCGGTGGAGTTGTGCAGATAGGAAGCTGTGTCGCCAACGCCCACATTCACGGAGCTGCGATTAAGGTTGCAAGAATCTTCGCCAAGAGAAACATCAGGCCAACTACGAGGAGATTGCCGATTACATCCTGAACAGAGTTGGTGCGTGCGGTGTTGCCTGGGGAGCTTACAGCCAGAAAGCTGCATCAATCGCTACAGGCTTCAACAGGCTCGGAATCCCTGCAGTTGTAGGGCCGCATGGCAGCAAGTACAGAAGAGCTTTCCTTGGCAGACCATATAACGATGAAGACTGGATGGTTTACGATGCGAGGACTGGAGAGAAAGTGAGAATTGAGCCAGCCCCGCAGGATTTGCTTGTTGCAGCTGAAACCATTGAGGAGGCAATTCCGCTGATGGCAAAGCTCTGCTTCAGGCCGAACGACACAACTCAGGGAAGGTCCATCAAGCTGACGCACTACATCGACCTCAGTCTGAAGTACCTCAAGCGCATGCCAGATGACTGGCACCTCTTTGTCAGAACTGAGGCAGACTTACCACTAGCCAAGAAGGAAGAACTGCTGAAGGAGCTTGAGGACAAGCACGGCTGGAAGATTGACTGGCAGAAGAAGAAGATTGTCAAGGGGCCAATCAGGAGCTACCATGCTGGCTTCAACCGACGAACCTTGAGAGATGCCTCAGAGATGGATTCATGACGGTGTGAGGTGGTGAAAATGGCCAAGGCTCTGGAACAGCCCTTTGATGTGGCCAACATTCCCGGCCCGAAGATGGCAACTCTGCTGGAGAAGGGGAAGCCGGTTGCAAACATGATAAAGAAGGCAAAGAGACCACTGCTCATTGTCGGGCCAGATATGACCGATGAGATGTTTGAGAGAGTAAAGAAATTCGTGGAAAAGGACAACCTTACGGTAGTTGCCACTGGGAGCGCAATAACGAGGTTCATTGACGCTGGAATGGGAGATAAAGTTAAGTACGCAGTCCTGCACGAGCTCACGCAGTTTCTGCTCGACCCTGACTGGCCGGGATTTGATGGCAATGGCAACTACGACCTTGTCTGATGCTCGGAAGCATCTACTACCACGGCTCTCAAATGCTTGCAGCAATCAAGAACTTCGCTCCTCACATAAGGGCTCTGGCAATTGACCGCTACTACCACCCCAACGCAGCAATGAGCTTCGGCAACCTCTGGAAGAAAGAGGAGGAATACCTGAAGCTGCTTGACGAAATACTGGCTGAGCTTTAATTTCCAATTTTTTCTATCAGATACCTCCGATACTGCTCTCTGAGCCTCTTCTTGTCGAACTTGCCAACGCTCGTCTTTGGTATTTCGTTCACGAAGATTATGTCGTCTGGCAACTGCCACTTTGCAAACCTCTTTGCCAGAAACTCCCTGAGCTCGTCCTTTGTAACTTCTTCGCCTGGTTTAAGGACTATAATTGCAATTGGCCTCTCCTGCCACTTCGGATGCTCGGCAGCAACAACACATGCCTCTAAAACAGCTGGATGCCCCATAAGGTAGTTCTCAAGGTCAACACTGCTGATCCACTCTCCACCGCTCTTTATCACATCCTTAACCCTGTCCAGAACCTTCACGTATCCCTCAGGAGTTATGACTGCCACATCTCCACTCTTCCACCATCCATCTTCAAAGCTGTCTTTCGTCCTCTCGTCGTTGTAGTACTCCTTCGCAATCCACAGGCCCCTTATCAGAAGCTCTCCTGCACTCTTTCCATCCCAGGGAAGCTCGTTTCCATTAGCATCTACAATCTTAACCTCAGTTCCGAGGACCGGCAAACCCTGATAACGCTTGAGCTCCCAGTATTCTTCCTCACTGAGCTCCATGTCGGGCTTCACGAAGTTCATCGTGACCAGAGGTGAGGTCTCTGTTGCTCCGTAAGCGTGAATGATCTCCACTCCAAACTCCGCAAATCCCTTCATCATTGCAACTGGTGGCTCCGATGCACCTGAGCCAATCCTCAGTCCCTCAAGGTTTGGCTTCGGTTCCAGCTTCCTCAGATACTCAAGCATTGGGATGAGTATGACTGGAGCGGCCATCGTCACTGTAACTCCTTCCTGAATAATCAAATCAACAAGCAGATCAGCGTTCTGCAGGGTGAAAAATCCGGGAAAAACGATTTTTGAAGCTGTCATTGTAGCTCCAATATGCCCTCCCCACCCATTGGCATGGAACATCGGAACAATTTGCATAAGGCAGTCTTCTGGCCCTACTCTCAGATTTGTCATCCCGGCCATAGCATGCAGGAAAATGGAGCGGTGGGAGTAGTAAACACCCTTCGGCTTACCAGTGGTGCCTGAGGTGTAGCAGATGGTTGCAGTGCTCCTCTCGTTAATCTCCTCCCACTCTCTGTCCTTTTTGCTCTTCTCAACCAGCTCTTCGTAGCTGTAAGCTGGATCAAGCTTTGTTTCCACCTTTCTGTCACTCATTACAACGAAAAACTCAAAATCGTGCTGCTGAGCCAGCATCTCTGCCATAGGCAAAAGCAAATCGTCAACGAGCAACGCTTTGGCTTTGCTGTGCTTCACCACATAGCCCAAATCCTCAGGAGGTAAGCGCATGTTGAGCTCAAGCAGTGCTGCTCCCAAACCTGAAACGGAAAAGTAGCTCTCATAGAAGCGGTGGGTGTTGAAGCCCATTATCCTACAACATCCTTGGCCTTAACTCCAAGCTCCTCCAAAGCGTTTGCCATCGCACAGATTCTCTCGTAGGCCTTGGCGTAGTTGTATCTGAACATCCCTGCAAAGGTTCTGCTGGCAATCTCCCTCTTCGGATGGATTTTTGCAGCGTGCTGTATAATTTTCGTAAGGTTCATCTGGTAGTCGTCATTCATTGTGGATGTGATACCCTCAATCATGGAGTAAAGTATGAAACTAATACTATAACAATTTTTCCTTAAAATTATATCTCAAAGATTGTGTTTCAAGTGCCTCTGCAGACCAGATTGAGTCGAAAGAATAAGTGGGGCCGTGGGATTTGAACCCACGACTGGCGGGTCTCTTCGGGTCAGAGCTCCAACGGGTCATCACTGATCAGCAGACCCGTCAATCATCACGCCGCTGGAGCCCGCCGCGCTTCCTGGCTACGCCACGACCCCTCGACAAATGTTTTGCGGATAGGATATTAAATTTTTTGGGATAAGTTCTTTCACCTTGACACTTCAACTAGTATTGTGAAGATCACAGATGTAAACAGCATAAAGGAAGCCCTGCTAGAAGGAAAAGTTGTAAGAATATACCATTCGGGGGAGAGAAGCCCTAAGATTTCCGAAATCCTGGACATCGCGAGGAAAAAGGGGGTGCCTGTTTACAAAAAGAGCGGTGAAAGAATATCTGCCGAAATCTCTCCGATTAGGTATGCGGATTTTGAGTTCATCGTTAAAAGGGCTTTAACCGGTGCCCCATTTATTCTCTTTCTGGACAACGTTGTTGACCAGAGAAATATAGGAGCTTGCATAAGAACTGCCGAATATTTTGGCGCTGCAGGAGTGGTTCTGCAAAAAAGGAGAGGCGGAAGCATTCAGGAGGGGGCAGTAAAGGCTTCAGCAGGAGCTGTTTTCCACATCCCTATCGCAAGGGTGGAGAACTTTGTATCGGCAATAAAGAAGCTGAAGAAACTGGGATTCACTACTGTGGCTGCAGATCTCGATGGAGAGAGCATAGAAGGGCTCTCTGTTCTTCCCCCAGCAGCGGTGGTCATCGGAGGTGAAGATAAGGGCGTTTCAAGACCTGTGAAAAAGCAGTGTGATTTCGTGGTGAAGATTCCGGGAGTTGGAAGGGTGAACAGCCTCAATCTGAGCGTTGCTGCAGGCATTGTCCTCTACAATCTCAGCCGACAGAAATATTAATACCCTTGACAAGTTTTGACCAATGCTGAAAAAAATTTCAGGCTTAGCCTTAATCATCGTCTCAATTTCACTCCTCTCAATCTTCATCTCCTCACTTGATTTCAGCGAAACAGGTTTTGAGGGGTTAATTGGTAAGGGGGACTTTGGAGGTGAGGAGGCTGGCAACTTAGAGTATCCCGTGTACTCCACCACTCAGGAGGAAGTCTTTGGAGGTGAAGGAGGTGGAGGGGGTTTTGCAAGTCTGAGTGATAGCTCGAATACATTCAACCCACCCAATGTCCCGCTTTTCTTTGTGGAGGGGCTAGATTCAACGACAAATTACCTGAGACTCTACACTGCAACAAAGTATGAGAACGGGAGGTGGGTTGAGGACAAGGGTGATTGCAGCCAGGAGTCGATACCCATCGCCAAGAAATTCAAAGTTACACCCATTGCCGAACTTAACCGCTACCTCCCAGTCTCAAAGGACACGAGAGGAATCCTTCCGGTGGGAAAAAACATAGAAAGGTGCTATGATGCAACAACAGGAACCTTCAGAATTAACGCTACCAGAGTTCCCTATTACGGCTTCACAACGGCAAAAAGCTTTAAGCCCACAAGTTTTGAGGGCAAAGCAAGCTATCCCGACCCTGAAATACGCGCTCTGGCAGAGAGAATTACTGCCAATGCCACATCGGACATTGAGAAGGTTAGGGCTATAGAGAGCTATCTAAAAAACAATTACGTCAACACATACGTTGAGAAAGCCGACGTTAAGGATTTTCTCTTTAAAACGAAAAAAGGAACTGCGAGAGAATTCGCTACAGCCTTCGTTCTCCTTGCTCAATCTATAGGAATTCCTGCAAGGGCAGTTTTCGGCTATCTTGCTGATCCTGTCGAGACGAATCAGACCATTTTCGCCAGCGACGCTTACGTGTGGGCGGAGGTGAGGTTCAAGGAGGGCTGGATGGAATTCGACCCCACGCCTGAGGGGATGGGGATCAACACAACTACTGCAATCACGTATGTTGACTCAAAGCTGGTGACAGGAGAAAACTTCGCTGTCAGAGGCTATGTTGAAGACGAATTTGGGAATATGGTGTCAGGATACGTCGAAATTTTTCTCAAAAAGGACAAAAAGAGCAGAGAAGGAATCCTTGTTGGAGTTGTGCCTGTAAACAACGGCAAGTTTGAAGCTATGCTTAAAGTTCCTCAGGTGACAGGAAGATACAGCGTTCAGGCTCACTTTACGGGAACGCTTTACCACATGGAGTCCTGGAGCGACCCGGAGGTGGAGATTTACTGCAGACCTGTTTTTAACGTAACTCTGCCCGATAGAGTTCCCGAAAGTTTCACTCTTTCAGGAAAACTTGAGTCCTCTCCTCCATTCAATGGGCAAATATATCTCTGTGTAGATGGGATTTGCAGAAAGATTAACGTCGTTAACGGTAATTTTAAAGAAGAGCTCTCAGTCGAGAGAGGCAAGCATGAGGTTGCGCTGATTTTCAACGGAATGGGCTACCTGCTTCCTGCTGAGTTCAAAAAAGAGGTCGAGGCCGGAGAGGTGAGTGTTGAAGTAAAGGAGGCTGTTGGGAAAGATGAGAACGTTACGGGAGTAGTTTACTTCAACGGCAAGCCGGTAAACGCAACGGTAAAGATAGGAAACACGACGGTTAAAGCCATAAACGGTAATTTTTCAGCCAAACTTCCGTTGAGTCTTGGAAAGAACGAGCTTAAAATAGAGATTCCAGATCTGCTATACTCCGAGACTAAAATCGTTTACAGAAAGGAACCAGTTGAGATACAAACCCAGAAAGTTGACGGAAAGCTGAGAGTCCTCGTTCTTGGCAAGGATGGAGAACCAGCTGACGGCTTCGTTGAAGTCGATGGCGTGAAAAAGGAGCTTTTGAACGGCATGGCTGAGTTTGAGGTAGAAAGTCCAAAACTTGTGGTTTACTCGGGCAGCGAGAAATATTTTCCGGCCATAAAGGAGTTTTCATCCATCGCACCTTACGTTCTCATCCCGGTCGCAGTCGCGGTTATCAGTGTTGCTGCTTTTCTTGCTTATCGCATGCTTTTCAGAGTTGAGAAAATAGAGTTTTTCGTTGAGAAAGAGCATCCCAAGCTCCCCAACGTGTGGGATATTGGAGAGACTGTGAGGATAAGGCTTAGAGAACCGGCCTTTGTCAAATACAACGGTTTTGAGGAGTTCACAGATACCATAACGTTTACACCCGAAAGGTATGGGACGGTGAAAATTCAGGCTTTCAGAGAAGACGGAAGGAAAAGAAAGCAAGGTGAAATTGAGATTAAGGTGGCCCCCTACTCTAAGGGGATTGCGGAAATAATCAAAAAGCTTGAATGAATCGGACAGAAAAAGGGCTGGGCGAAAAGTGGGAAGTATGACTGCGAGAGAGGTTATGGAAAAGCTCGGCGTTAAGGCTGAAGTTTTGCTGAACTACTTCGAGCGGGGCGTTTACGGAGGAGAGGAGTATACAAGAAAGGATTTTCTTGAGGCGTTTTACGACTACTTAAGGGTGGTTGGGGATGAGGTTTAGCAAGCTTTTGTTCGGACTCGTTTTGACCTTCGCACTCTACTTTTTCCTGCTGAATCAGGAGATGTTGCTTGGATATGTTTTGGTTGTTGCGGATGAAATGCAAAGGGTTATTCTGCTGACTTTAATAGTCGCTTATTCCGCTTTAGCCTCAATTGAGAGGCTAAATCCTTTCAGACTAGTCTTAATCCCATTTGTCCTGATTGTTTCGCTGGACATAACATTTAACTCCTTGCTTTCGCACGGATACCCGCAGTACTTCGTGGTTTACCAGAGTGTGAGGGATATGTAGCAATATTCTCCGGCTCGCTTGCCTTCTCATACACCAGGTTTACCGACAAGCCCCTTTACCAGACTTTAATCTCTGTCACATCTCTTGTGGTGGCCGGTTTATCTTCGTATTATCTTTTCTCCTATCTTTCCGAGATTTTCGGGATTCCCTCTCTTGCCATCCCATCCCTCGCACTTTTCCTGATTCTCGCAGTTACAGCGCTCTCAACAGCATTTGAAGGAGAGATTTTTGAGTGGATAAGGTCGGAGAGGTCTTTTCTCATACTGATTCTTTTCGTCCTTACGTTTTACTCTCTCGCAATCAAGCCGGAGCTGTCTGACAAGCCAGGGATTGCGGACTTCATTGAATGGATGATAATAGCCCTGACATTCATTAAGATTTCAAGGGACTTCAGGAGGGGCGTTGAAGTTGACGAAAGGGAGTTCATAGCTCCCACATTCCGAAGGAAAAGGTATTTAGGGACAAACTTTACTCCGAACTCGAATTCGGGGAAAAAGCCTTTGTAGAGGGAGGCTCAAAAGTTCCCCTTGCAATAGCCCTTGTTAGAGCCCTATCTAACGTGGAGAGTTCAAAGCTCGCTGCCATACTCGCACCTCTGATAAACTACCAGGACGAAAAGGCCCCTCTTCTTTCCTTCCCATGGGAGAGGAAAATAGTTGAAAGCAGAAACAGAAGGAGGAGGGAAAAGGTTGTGGAGATGATTAGGGCAGAAATTTCGAGGGAGGTAAAAGATTTTAACCGCTGATTTCTACTTTACAGGTGTTTGAACTTGCAAGGGAGATTGCTGAGAATGCAAGAAGAAAGGAGGATGTTCTGAGGATAAAGAGGTTATTTGCAAGAAGGCATGGCCTTTCCACCATTCCATCAGACGCTGAGATACTGAGGGCAGCGAAAGGAACTGAGTTTTACGCAAAATTGAGGGAAATTCTGAGAGTTAAGCCTGTCAGAACAATCAGCGGTGTAGCAGTTGTGGCTGTGATGACTTCTCCAGCCCCATGCCCTCATGGGAAATGCGTGCCATGCCCTGGGGGTGTGGAGAGGAACACACCGCAGAGCTATGTCGGCCTTGAGCCTGCAGCGATGAGGGGGAAGCAGCATGGGTACGATGCGTTCAAGCAGGTTACCGCAAGGCTGAGAGAGCTTGAGAGCATCGGCCACGACGTCAGCAAGGTTGAGATAATAGTGATGGGAGGAACTTTTCCTGCCAGAGATGCTGAATACAAGGAAAAATTCATGCTTGGAGTCTTCAACGCTCTAAACAGGTTTAACAGCAAAGCCAAATCCGAAAGTGGCCTTGAGAAGGCTAAAAGAAAGAACGAGATAGCAAAGGCAAGGTGTGTGGGCATAACCTTTGAAACCCGGCCAGACTATGCCAGAGAGGAGCATATAAGGGAGATGCTGAAATTCGGAGGTACAAAGGTTGAGCTGGGGGTTCAGAGCGTCTACGATGATGTGCTGGAGAGGATTAAGAGGGGACATGGAGTCAATGAGGTCGCAGAAGCAACGAGACTTCTGAGAGATTCAGCCTTTAAGGTTGGCTATCACATCATGCCAGGATTGCCCGGCTCAAGTTTTGAAAGAGATTTGCGAATGTTCAGAGAGCTTTTCGAAAATGAGAACTTCAAGCCAGATTACCTCAAAATTTATCCAACGCTTGTTGTTGAGGGGACAGAGCTTTATGAGATGTGGAAGAGAGGAGAATACGAGCCCTACACGACAGAGCAGGTAGTGGAGCTGATAGCAATGGCAAAGCGGCACTTTCCGGAGTGGGTGAGGGTGCAGAGAATTCAGCGCGACATTCCCGTTAATGCAGCAATAGGCCTGGATAAGGGCAACATCAGGCAGCTTGTTCACAGAAGGCTGAAAGAGCTTGGATATAGCTGCAGATGCATTCGCTGCAGGGAGGTTGGGCACAGAGGAGTAAGCCCGGACGAGTATTCCAAGGCAGAGCTTGTTGTTAGAGAGTATGCTGCTTCTGGGGGCAGGGAATTCTTTATCTCCTTCGAAATACCTGAATACGATGCGCTTGTAGGCTTTGCGAGGCTGCGATTTCCCGGTGAGCCATTCATAGAGGTGTTGAAGGACGCTGCCTAATCAGGGAACTGCACGTCTATGGAAGGGCTGTACCAGTAGGGCATGACAGCAACGCATTCCAGCACAGGGGGTTTGGTGAGAGGCTTTTGAGAGAGGCTGAGGAGATTGCAAAGGAGGAGTATGACAGAATAGCGGTGATAAGCGGAGTAGGGGTGAGGGATTACTACAGAAAACTGGGCTACAGGCTCAAGCAGGGATACATGGTCAAGAGAATTTAACTATTCTAAGATTATTACCTCAGCTTTCGGTTCTCTCCTCCCCGAAACAAAGTCCTTTGCCGCAACAACGATTGGGCAGTAGGGAGGGCAGTTCTTTGAAACGTAAACTTTGCAAAAAAGCTTTCTGGAGCAGTCAACTAACTCTGTAACTGAGAGTTTCAGAATTCAGTGTAATCAGAGCTCTCGTCCTTTTACTTATAACAGCGAGCTTTACAGTTTGAGGTTCAACTTGAAGCATTGCAGTGAGTTGGTTTTAGCAAATATAGACTTTTTTCACAAATTAGAGATTTTATCGTTATAATTTAACTGTCGTTATTACTTTTCTGTAATTACTCCGCTAACCAAAACCTTTTTAATTTGATGCTGGTAATTACAATCACAATAATAATGTACGCGAGGTGGTGCCGTGATTGACGTCGATACACTCTTTGGCAGAAAACCGGACGAGGGGAGCCAGAAGATATTGAAAGTTATTTCCCGCAGTGGGATGAGTAACATCCTTTTCAGCCTTGAAAAAGCTCCCCTCCGGTTTTCTCAGCTGATGTTTGAAACGAAGCTGAACCCTGGAATTCTGGACAGGCACCTCAAAGCGTTGATGCAGCTTAATATTGTTGAGAAGAACAGCGATTCCTACGAGCTTACAACAAGCGGAAAGCAGCTCGTGAAAATTCTCGAGCAACTGTTTTCGATAGTGTAGTTGTGAAATGATAAATTATTATTATCCTTTTTTTAATTTAAGCTTTCTCCAAACCGTCTTTACCGATAAATTTAAGTGCTGTTAGGAGAACGGAGTTTATGTCTGGCCAGTTTGGCAAAGAAGAACTTGTGCATTTGCATTTGCTTCTTTTCCACGTGAAAAAAACTTTTGAGTGCTACGGTCTTGAAAACGAGTATTTCAACGAATACGACAGATTGAATATCTCCCCCGTGCAGATTTTCAGGCAGAAAAACGAACACCAGGAAGCCATTTTCAAGCTTTGCATGGGGATTATGAAGGCTATGGGTAAGGAAAGGGAAGCTGAGGAACTCTGCAAGAGTCTGAAGAGGTTGGCAATGGTTAGAGCGACGTATTAGGGAAAGTACCTGATTTCGATTACATCGGTGTACTTTTTCCAGTCCGTTTTTCTTTTTACACCTTTTATCACTTTTTCAGCAATATTTAAAGCCCCGACCTGTTGAGGGGCTGGTTGTTGTTTCCGCACTGGTAGCTGTATGTGCACTTCGGGCAACCGTCAACTCTTCCGCAATCGCAGCTTTCGAGAATTGTTTTGGAAATCTCAAATGCTCTGCCCAATCTTTTGAAGAGGAGCTTTGACAGACCGCTCCCACCGACGCTGGCATCGTAAACGAAAATGTCCCCATCCGGCACGGATATCCCACCCATCTCCCTGCTTCCACCCCCAGTTATGGCGTCCGTTGTCTCTATGATTACGTGCTCCAGCGCATGAAAACTTCCCGCATAGTAGTCTTCGTAGTCTGCTGGATCCGGGAACGGGGCTGAGAAGAGGAACCCCTTCGTTTTGAAGGTGTAACTAACGGGCTCGTCGAGGTAGTGAAAAACTCTCCTTTCCCTGTCAAAGACGTCTCTCTCAATGTATCCGTGGACGAGGTAGTTTATTTCGATTGAGCAGTAAACAGCGTTGACCGGCTCATCGATTTCCTCTTCAACTTCAATTATTCTCGGAATGGTCATGTAGAGCGGGTCTGTGATTTCGTTTCCGTAGTCGATCTCCGCAACCTCAGCTCTCAGTTCTTTGAGGTCCAGTTCCACAGTTCTGTACCTGACACCGTTGTGTATCAGAATGCTTCCTGGAAATAGCTCCTTTACGGCTATCGGTAAGGCCCTCTCCCCTATGTACTTTCCGTCATGGTAGATTTTAACTGTATCACCTATTCCACGAAAACTGAAGGCCCTGCTCAGTTCGACGGCTCTTGCAGTAGGGTAGAACGCTCCACCCCTCTCAACAACCAGCCCCTGAGCCTGAAGTTTTTGCATGATTTCCATGGATTGCTTATCCAGCTCCCTACGCTGTAAAGGCCTCTCGATGCACATGGATATAAGCTGAAATCTCATGACTTCCTCGTTGTACTTCTCAACGTAGCCGTTTGCGTCCTCCTTAAAGTAGTCTTCAGGCTTCGTTCTGTAGTAGGTGCTTATTGAATCCTCCTCCCTCAGAATTACAATCCCTATGCTTTCCTGCCCCTTTCTTCCTGCCCTCCCCACTCTCTGGACCATCTGCCCGTATGGCACAAGTTCAGACACAACAACGTCGACATCTCCAATATCCACTCCCAGCTCAAGAGTTGGAGTTGAAACCACTATGTTAATCTCTCCTCTCTTGAATTTCTCTTCCACCTCTTCCCTAACATCCTTCGGCAGCCCGCTCTTGTGTATCGCCGTTCTTAATCCATGTCGTCTCAGTATCAGGTTTATAGTTTCCACGCTCTTGTAACTGTTTCCGAACACGATAATTTTCCTGTCTCTCAAAGCTGTGACGATTTCTCTGACCGCAGAGTAAAGGCTGGGTGTGTAGCGGAAAATCAGGTGGAGCGTTCCCTTTCTGTGTTCTCCCGATACGAGAACAAACTCTCTGTCAAAGAGCTCCTCAGCAAATTCAGCAGCATTTGAAAGGGTTGCCGAAGCACAGGCGATCTGAAACTCTGCAAATCTAGAGAGCCTTTTCACGAGGTAGTGCATGTTGCTGCCAAAAACACCGGTGTAGGTATGAAGCTCATCAACGCAATGAAGCTCAGCTCTCTGCAAACTCTTCTGAAGGCTGGTGTGTTCCTCAAATGATAATCCACCATATCCGGATTTGTGAGGATGATGTCACACTTCCCGCTTAGCACGGCCCTCCTCTCCTCTCTACCGGAATCTCCGTCAAATCTCACCGCTCTAAGGCCAAGTAGAGAAGCGTAGAACTTGATTTTCTCTTCCTGATCTCTTGCCAATGCTTTAGTGGGGTAAAAGACCATGGCCTTGCTGCCGTGCAAGGCTTTCCACAGCATGGGAATAGCGAAAGCCTCTGTTTTGCCGAACCCTGTTGGAGCAGTGATAACGACGTTTTGCCTCCATTAGCCGAACCATGGCCTCTTTCTGAAAAGGGTATAGCTTCTCGATCCCCCTTTTCCTCAGGCAATCAGCGAGTTGTGGAGGCAGAAAGTCCAGGTCTTGCGTTGGAGTTTCTCTGAATGGTTTGAGAACTTTGTAGAGGACTATCTCATCATCAGTGTTGAAAATCGGTAAAAGGAATTCCCGGAAGCCAACCTTCTTCAGAAGTTCGAGGTTGCGATGCCGTATGCTCTGCTTCTTGCACTTGCATCTTCGTTTAAGCATCCCGCACTGAGGGCAGAACAACTCGTCCACTTTCAAAGTTAGAGGTGAAAATAAATTGGTTTTCCTCAGATAAGCAGAATTTCTACTGTCGCTTCAAGCATGGCATCAATGCCCTCTCTGCCCCTCATTATCCTACCGTGACCGGGGAGAAGGTACTCAGCATCCAGCGACCTCAGCTTTTCGATGGATTTTGCAAGCTCCTTTTTATCACCTCCATAGATGCAGTATCTGCCCGGAACTCCGTTCTCGAAAATGAGGTCTCCGGTGATTGCCGCAGAATACTCGGGGAGAAAGAAGGTAAGGCTGCCAGGAGAGTGCCCGGGAGTCCTCAGCACCTCAACTTGAGTACTCCCCACCACAAACCTTTTTCCAAGTTTTATGTCCAGTTTAAAGCGATGCTGAGATACGGCTAAATCTTTTGCATCAAAACCGAGCAAAGCCCCCTTCTCCGTAAACAGGATGTTGCTCTCGCAGTGGTCTTTGTGGAGGTGGGTGTTGAAAACGTAGCTGGCCTCACTAAGCCCGTCGTTCATCATCAAACCCCTGAGGTTTGTATAGCTCTTGAAGGTGCCGGGTCGATAACCAAAACCTCATCATCCGCAATAACGTAGCAGTTTGACGAGTCTCTGAAGGCCTTACCCCATGTGTAGGCATAAACTCCATCAAACAGCTTCACATTTCTAATTTTCAGCAATCATTAAAAGATTTACTGCATGCTAAGAAAATGGTGTAGAAGGGAATAAACAGTCAAGATTAGCGGACGAGTAGGTTGTTGAATGTGTTCAGGAACATGTAAAGGCTGGCTACAAGGGCTATTTCCAGCAGCTCATCATAGTCGAAGAACTCAAGAACTCTTTGAATCTCCTCTTCCTCAACCTTCCCTCTTGCCATGGCAATTCTGGCAGCAAAGCTTGTTGCAACTCTTTCCCTCTCGTTTGCCGGTTCAATGTCTTCTCCAAGCATTTCAAGCTTTTTGCTGTGGCTGATGAGGCATGGATTGCAGTCATTGACTCTGGAAACTGCGAGGGCAATCTTCTCTTTCAAAACTGACTCAAGCTTCTCACTAGCCATGATGCTATCCCTGAATTCAATAAACCTCATTAGAGTCTCGGGCTTCCTTGCGAGGATTCTGTAAGCTTCGGGAATATCTCTTCCCCCGAACCTCTCCTCCAGCAATCTTTGGATATCCATGATGTGCCTTGACAAGTCAGCTGAAAAGGTTTATGTTAATGCTGCAAGTAAAATTTCATGGAGTATTACGAAATTAATGAGTTGGCGAAGAAGCTTGGTGCAGACGTCTTTGGAGTGGCGGATCTGGATCTTTTGAGAGAGTATGAAACTTACCCAGCAAATCTTTTGGACGGTTTCAACTTCGGCATCTCTATAGGGGTCAAGGTTCCCGATCCGCTCTTCGATTCTCTCCCAGCTTCAAGACCTCTCTACTCCCGCTACTACGTTGTTGCAAACGACATGCTCGACAGAATAGCCTTTGAGCTAAGCAGAGCAATTGAGAGGGAAGCTACAAGCTTTGCCCATTCCAGCTTCCAAGGTTCTTGCCAATTTGCACTGGAAGAGCTACATCTCCCACAAAGCAATAGCAAGGGCCGCTGGTGTTGGATGGATTGGAAGGAACCTGTTGCTGGTAACACCTCAGTATGGGCCAAGGGTCAGGCTTGCGAGCATTCTTACCGATATGCCCCTCAAAGCTGGAAAGCCATCAAGAAACAGGTGCGGAATCTGCAGGGAGTGCATTGACAGCTGCATAACCAAAGCCCTGCATTACTCGGAGTTTGACGACTATCCTGAAAGAGAGGAGGTTTTTGAGGTTGATAAATGTGCAGAACAGCTCAAGGAATTTGCCAATGACCCTGATATTGGCACAATGGTCTGCGGAATCTGCATCAAGGTTTGTCCGTGGGGGAGGTGATTCTTTTTACCCCAAGTCTGATGCAGCAAGTCTCAAGAAGCTCCCTCCTGACAGCCTTCCAGTCAGAAAGGTCTGAGGTGATGTCAGCCTCAATCCTGTCAAAAAACTCGGTGATATCTGGAAGTTTGCATGACTTGGTCGCTATCATGTCTTCATCAATTTCGAGCTTTACTCTCCCATTCTTCAAATTTTTAATGCCCACACTATTTTGACCGTGGTTAACCCATGTCAGCACTGTGATAAACTCTTCCTCCAAACCCCCAAAACAAAACAAAAAAAGAAATAATATGGAGTTGAAGGCTAAAGCATGAAAGAGGAGATGGCGAGAAAGGTCAGGGACTGGCTGGTTGAGGAGGGGATTTACAAGGACAAGGTTGCTGACGAAAATGCCGATTACCACTTTCTTGCTGAAATTCCCCCAAACTCACGGCAGTTCATTGACATTGTTTTCCCCAAGAACAGAGATGACATGGTTGTTGTCGCATCTGGGATAAAGCTCAGTGATGAGCATTACCGCTCCCTGATGGGCTTAAGTGCAGAAAAGAGAGACGATGTTTTATGGAAGATGCGCTTCGACCTCCTCTTCCTGCCTACGGGCTTTCAGATTCTGCCCGATGCTAATAACCCTCAGCTATTCCAGTTCACGAGAGAGCTTTACTTCGATGGCCTGAACAAGAACCTCTTCATGGATGCGGTGAAGCAGGTTCACCGCTGCAAGCTTTACGTTATCTGGACGATGCAGAGAATCTCAGGAAAGCGAGATGAACCTGACATGTCCATGTATCGTTAATTTTTAAAAAAGTTCATATAGTATGAAATCTTTTTACATGCATGGAGTTCGGTACTGTTGCGCCGACATTTCCGCCAATTGAGGAGGTGCCAAAAACAGCAAAGAGGATGGAAGAGAAGGGCTACGATGCGATCTGGGTTGCAGACCACCTGATGGGCTGGTATCCGCACGATTTGTGGAAAGAGACTGTCTTCGCAATGCGCTATCCATCATGCCACATGTTTTACGATGCCTTCTGTGAAATCTGCTATGCCGCTCCTGCAACTGAGAAAATAAAGTTCGGCACATCCGTTACAGAGGTTTTCAGGAGACATCCGGCTGTTCTGCTCCAGCAGGCAGTAACGGCAAACCACGCAACAAAGGGGAGGTTTATTCTGGGCATTGGAGCTGGTGAGGCAGAGAACATAGTGCCTTACGGCATAGACTTCAGCAAGCCTGTGGCGAGGCTTGAGGAGGCTGTGGAGGTCATGAAGCTCATGCTGGAAAGTGATTACGGTGAGCCCATAAATTATGAGGGCAAGTTCTACCGCCTTAAAGATGCGGTGTTTGATGTAAAGCCCATCAGCAAAATACCCTTCTGGTTTGGTGCTCATGGAAACAGAATGCTCAGACTTACAGCGAAACACGGCGATGGATGGCTGCCAACAACGCTGCCCCCAGAAGCCTACAAAGAGAGGGCAGAGAAGCTCGACAGCTACGCTAAGGAGTTTGGAAGAAACCCCGAGGAGATAACCAAAGCCATTTTCGTCAGCCTCATTGTCGATGAGAAGCCAGAGGAGGTTGAGAGGCTCCTTCAGTCTCCAATACTAAAAGTCCACGCTCTGCTCATGCCATCTGAATTCTACGAAGCGCTGGGCTACAAACACCCCTTCGGAAAGTTTTACGGCCTGCTCGATTACATTCCAACAAAGTACACCAAGGAGCAGATAATGGAAGCCATAAAGCAAGTTCCTGACGAGATAATGAGAATTGCCTACGTTGCAGGCACACCTGAGGAAATTGTCCAGCAGTTCGAGCAGTATGAAAAGCTCGGAGTGAGCCACATCGTTATATGGAACCTGACCTACTTTGGTGACGTGAGCAAGATAAAGACCTCCTACGCTTTGGTGGACGAGATAATGAGTCACTTTTAGCGGGCAAACTTTTTTGCCTTTGTGCCTTTTTTAAATTATGACCTTAATCGAGGATGCAAAGAAGGGAGTGATTTCAGACTTCGTTAAAAAGGCTGCGGAATATGAGGGAATTGAAGCTGAAAAGCTGATCAGGCTCATCTCTCACGGTTATGTAGTGCTGCCAAAAAACGTGAAGAGGGAAGAAATTCAGCCAAGAGCGATAGGAATGCTCACCTCAACGAAGGTCAACGCCAACGTTGGGACCTCAGCGGACTACGTTAACGTTGACGAGGAGATTGAGAAGGCCATTGTTGCCCAGAAAGCTGGAGCTGATGCAGTTATGGACCTATCCTCAGGCGGAGACCTTGACGCAATAAGGAAGAGGATAATGGAGGTTGTTAAGGTCCCCTTTGGCACCGTGCAATATACCAGGCAGCGAGAGATTGCAGCAGAGTTGTTGACATGGATGAGGATGACTTCTTTAAGGTTGTTGAGAAGCACGCCAGGGATGGAGTCGACTTCATGACCATTCACGCAGGCGTGAACTGGGTTAGCGTTGAAAGGCTGAAAAGGTCAAAGAGGTTGCTGGGAGTTGTGAGCAGGGGTGGAGCGATAACCATCGGCTGGATGCTTCACAACGAGAAGGAGAATCCCTACTACAAGGATTTTGACTACCTGCTTGAGATTCTGAAAGAATATGATGTTACCATAAGCCTTGGCGATGCCTACCGCCCTGGCTGCATCCACGATGCTGGAGACAGGGCGAAATACACGGAGTTTATTATGCTGGGTGAGCTTGTGGAGAAGTGCAGGGAAAAGGGAGTGCAGTGCATGGTTGAGGGGCCTGGGCACGTGCCTCTCGACCAGATTGAGGTTTCCGTTAAAGCAATGAAGAGTGTAACAGACAACGCTCCCCTATACCTCCTCGGCCCCCTCGTCACAGACATAGCTGCAGGCTATGACCACATTGCTGCTGCAATCGGTGCGGCAATAGCGGGAATGGCTGGAGCGGACTTCATCTGCTACGTCACTCCTTCAGAGCACTTAGCTTTGCCAACTGTTGAAGATGTCAAAGAAGGAGTTATTGCGGCAAAGATAGCTGCTCATGCCATAGACTTAATCAAGGAGGGGCAGAAGGAGAGGGCGAGGATGAGGGACTACGAGATGAGCCTGGCAAGAAAAAATCTGGACTGGGAGAGGCAGTTTGAGCTTTCAATCGATCCAGAGAAGGCCAGAGAGGTGCACAGCAGGAGAAAGTCCGAGAGCGATGCCTGCAGCATGTGCGGTGATCTGTGCGCAATAAAGCTGGTTAAAGAGGCTTTTGAGAGGGGTTAACTTGCACGATACTCCCTTTATCGTGTTCTGGGAGCTGACGAGAGCCTGCATGCTGGCCTGCAAGCACTGCAGGGCAAAGGCAATGCGAAAAAGGCATCCAGAGGAGCTGACAACTGAGGAATGCTTTAGCGTTATAGACCAGCTTTCAGAGTTCAGCCCAAAGCCCTTGCTGATTATAACTGGCGGAGACCCGCTTATGAGAGATGATGTAACAGACATTGTATCCTACGCTGCTGGAAAGGGATTCAGGATTGCCATTGCCTTCAACGGGACTGAGAGGGCAACGGAGGAAAAGCTGAGGGAGCTTAAGGATGCTGGTGTTGCGAGAGTCGCTGTGAGCATTGATGGAAGTGATGAGCAGAGGCACGATGCCTTCAGAGGCGTTAAAGGGACTTTCAGAATGAGCATGAAGGCCATAGAAAACGCTAAGAAAGCTGGTTTGCCCTTCCAGATTAACACCACAGTTACCACTGAAAACATTGATGACCTCCCAAACATAGCAAGGCTCTGCCTTGAGCTTGGAGCGGTAATGTGGGACGTTTTCTTTGTTGTGCCAACTGGCAGAGCAAAGGCAGAGATGATGCCAAGTCCACAGCAGTTTGAAGACGTGCTCTGCTGGCTCTACGACCTGAGCAAAAAAACTGGCCTTAATGTCAAAAGCTCTGCTGCAACCCATCTAAGAAGAATTGAACTGATGAGGGACAGGGGAGAGATGCCGAATGTGGGCGAGCTTTACAGAAGGCTCCTTGAAAGCATCAATGCTTTTCCTGAGGGCAAAGGTGTGGTTGTTGCAGGTGGACACGGCAGAAGCTTGAGCACTGATGGTATCAGAAGAGCTTTCGGCATAACTGACGGCAGGGGAATGTTCTTCATAAGCCACGTGGGTGAGGTTTATCCCAGCGGCTTTCTTCCATTGGTTGCAGGAAATGTGAGGCAGAGAAGTCTGAAAGAAATCTACTACAATTCGGAGATATTCGTAAACCTGCGAAATCCAGACATGCTTAAAGGAAAATGCGGTAAATGCGAGTACCGCAGAATCTGTGGAGGGAGCAGGGCGAGGGCTTACGCAGTTTACGGAGACTACTTAGCAGAGGAGCCTTGCTGCATATACGTACCTCAAGCTCTGAGATGATTCAACAATTGCCGAATTCTCTTTCGACTATCCGTTAACTTTATAAATGATATCTTAACTTATTATTGTGGAGTTCAGAGGTGTGGCAGAGAGAATATGCGGAGACATAGTATTGTCTGAGAACTCGGGAGAGGCTTTAAGGAAGTGGAGGGGTATATTCAATGCTTCCCAAAGCGATCTGGCGAGGAAATTGGGAATCTCTCCCTCTGTGATAAGCGACTATGAGTCCGGCAGGAGAAGACCGGGCACTGCGTTTCTGAGAAAGTTTGTAAGTGCGCTGATTGAGCTTGACGGTGAGAGGGGTTATCAGGTGCTCTCAAAGTATCGATACTTCCTTGAGAGTGACTCAAATGCCATTCTTGACATTGCAGAGTATCAGAAAAGTGCCGAACTGTCGGAGTTCTGCGAGATTGTTGAGGGAAAAACGCTCACGCATTTCGACAAAGCAATACACGGTCACACGGTAATAGACAGCATAAACGCAATTCTATCCCTCAATGCTTTCGACTTTTACCGCCTCTACGGACTTACAAGTGAGAGAGCCCTTATATTCACGAGAGTCTCAACGGGAAGGTCACCCATGGTGGCGGTGAGGGTTTCGAATCTCAAACCGTCTGCAGTTGTGCTGCACGGGCTGGAAGCAAGCAAAGTGGATGAGATTGCATTAAATTGCAGAGATTGAGAGAATTCCTCTCATCGCCACTGTGATGGAGGTAAGTGAGATGATAAAAAGGTTGAGGAGGAAGTTTGTATGATTGGAATTGTATCGTACGGCAGCTACATTCCGAAGTTCAGGATAAAGGTTGAAGAGATAGCGCGAGTCTGGGGAGAGGATGCCAAGAAAATAAAGAGCGGGCTTGGAGTGCATGAGAAGTCGGTTCCCGGTGTTGATGAAGATACTGCAACGATTGCAGTTGAAGCTGCCCGAGAGGCAGTGAAAAGAGCAGGCATAAAAGCGGAAGAGATTGGTGCAGTGTTCGTTGGGTCGGAGAGCCATCCCTATGCAGTAAAGCCCACTGCAACCATCGTTGGAGAAGCGCTGGGGGTAGGAAATGAGTACTTCGCGGCTGATCTGGAGTTTGCGTGCAAGGCCGGAACGGCTGGAATGCAAATCTGCTACTCGATGGTAAAGTCGGGAATGATAAAATACGGCCTGGCCATAGGTGCAGACACCAGTCAGGCGAGGCCGGGAGATGCTCTGGAGTATGCAGCAGCTGCAGGGGGAGCTGCTTTCATCATTGGAAAGGATCCCATTGCGGAGATTGAGGCGACGTACTCATTCACATCAGACACTCCAGACTTCTGGAGGAGAGACCTTCAGCCTTATCCGAGCCACGGCGGGAGGTTCACGGGCTTGCCCGCCTACTTCAGGCACGTCACGTCAGCAGCGAAGGGTTTGATGGAAAAGTACGGTTACAGTACTGAGGATTTTGATTATGCAGTCTTCCACATGCCCAATGCGAAGTTTCCCGTAAGGGCTGCGAGGATGCTGGGGTTCAGTGATGGAGCACATTAGCCCTGGGCTGGTTGTTAGGGCAATCGGAAACACTTATTCCGGCTCGTCACTGCTTGGCCTTGCAGCAACTCTCGACATAGCCGAGCCTGACGAGAGAATTTTGCTCGTGTCCTTCGGTTCAGGTGCTGGAAGCGATGCTTTTGCTTTGCGTGTGACGGAAAGAATCAGCACATTCGAGAGAGAACAGAAAGTCTGGGATAAGATTGAGAGGAAGATGTATGTGGATTATGCCATCTATCTGAAGCACAGGAGGAAGATAAAGGCATGAGGAAAGTTGCAGTTGTTGGTGTTGGCCAGAGCAAGTTCGGAGAGCTCTGGGAGATGGGATTCAGAGACGTCGTCCTTGAAGCTGGAAGAGAGGCTCTGGAGGACGCAGACCTGGAGGGAAAGGAGATTGAGGCAATGTTCGTGGGAAACATGAGCGGTGGGAGGTACCTGGGGCAGGAGCACATAGCTGTATTGATTGCAGACTATGCTGGCCTGGCAGAGTTCGGGATTCCTGCAACGAGAGTTGAAGCAGCAGATGCCAGTGGTGGTTTAGCTGTGAGACAGGCTTACATGGCCGTGGCTTCTGGGCTGCACGACATCGTTATTGCAGCCGGGGCAGAGAAGGTCACAGATGTCGACGACCCCATGGGGATACTCTCGGCTTCAGTTGACGTCGAGTGGGAGAACTTCGTGGGTGGAAGCTTACCGGCACTCTTCGCTATCATCGCAAGACTGCACATGGAAAAATTTGGAACAACTGAAGAAGACCTTGCCCTTGTTAGCGTTAAAAACCACAGAAACGGTGCTCTGAATCCCAAGGCACAGTTCAGGAGGGGGATAAACGTGGAGGATGTTCTCAACTCACCTTACGTTGCTGAGCCTCTCAAACTCCTTGACTGTGCCTCAGTGAGCGATGGAGCTGCAGCCGTAATCCTTGCCAGCGAGGAGATTGCGAGGAAGCTGACAGATTCTCCGGTTTTCATTGAAGCATGCACGCAGGCGAGCGATTATCTTGCTCTGCAGAGCAGGGAAGACATTCTGACTATGAGGGCTGTGGTTAAGGCGGCAAGAGAGGCGTACAGGCTCGCAGGGGTTGGGCCTAAAGATGTGCAGGTTGCAGAGGTGCACGATTCCTTTACGATTGCAGAAATTATCGAGTACGAGGATTTGGGCTTCGCGGAGAAGGGCAAGGGAGCGGAGCTCATTAGAGAGGGTGTAACTGAAATTGGAGGTAAGATTCCGGTAAACCCGTCTGGAGGACTTAAGGCCTGTGGGCATGCAGTTGGAGCAACAGGAGTGAGGCAGATTGTTGAGCTAACCCTCCAGCTTCGCGGTGATGCTGGTAAAAGGCAGGTTGATGCTGAAACTGGATTAGCGTTGAACGTCGGAGGGACAGGGGCCACTGCAGTCGTCTCTATTTTGAGGAGGTGAGAAAATGGTTCCGAGGTCTTGGAGGAAGATAAGGTACCGGTATGATGTCAGGGGAAGCTACTGCGAAAACTGCGGGAGCTACCACTACCCACCGAGAAACTTCTGTCCAAAGTGCAGGAGGAAGGGAAAGCTTGTCGAAACACTTTTCCCAGAGGAAGGGAGGGTCGTAAGCTACACGGTTGTGAGGGAGAAGGAACCTTACGTGGTTGCGCTGATCGAGCTGGACAATGGTGCGAGGATACTTTCGCAGCTCTCATGTGAACCGGATGAGGTAAAAATTGGCATGAGGGTGAGAAAAGCCTTCAGAAGGTATGGAGAGGACGGAGAGGACGGAATAATCCATTATGGCACGAAGTTTGTACCAGCGGACTAGCGGAAAAACCTGTAGATTTCCTTTGCTTTTTTCTCTCCAATCCCCTCGACCCTTTTGAGCTCTGCTACGCTTGCGTTGGCAATTCTCTGAATGCTTCCGAAGTACTCAAGTAGCTTTTCTGCTTTTTTCTCTCCAATTCCGGGAATAGCTGTGAGCATTGCGACTTTGGGATTCTCATGGCTTTTCAGCTTGGCAGGATTTTCAGGTCACCCTCAGAGACTCTTGCGTCAATCGACTTCAGTGCCAAGCAGAAGTCGTCTTCATTTTTAAACATCAGTGGCACAACCTGCCCCTGGACGTTTTTAATTGCTATGCTCACAATCGCCCCTATCACAGCACCTCTGCCGATGTCTCTGTCTTCGAGCACCTCATCAATATCACCGATTACAGCCAGAATCGAAAGTGGATACCTTGTCGAAAGAAGATGGCACTGCCTGAAAAGCCTGCCATCGATTATGGAATTGACAAAGTCATTCACATCCTTTCTCTCAACAAGTATCTCATACACAGAGTGCTTAACGAGGTAGTCCCCCACTTCAAGACGTTTAACGTGAACATCAAGCCCAAGAGATTTCAGTTTCTCGACGATTCTTTCCGGCTCTCTGGAGTCAACAAAAATCATAGGTACTTCTTGACAGTTTCGAGTAGCTCCTGCATTCTAAAGGGCTTTTTAAGCACCTCCACCGCTCCTGCCTCAAGCATTTCCCGCCCCCTCCTGCTTGCAAAAGCTGTAATCGCAATAACCTTTGCGTCAGGGTTGTGCTCAAGAATTCTTCTGGTTGCCTCGACACCATCTATGCCAGGCAGCTCAATGTCCATGAGCACAACATCCGGGCTGTGCTTTTTGAAGAGTTCAATAGCTTCATTTCCGTCGCTCGCCTTAATTACCTCATAACCTGAAAGCATATGCCCAAAAATTTCCATCAGGTCAGGTTCATCTTCAACCAGCAGTATTTTCTTCATCCCTAAACCCCCTTAAAAGCCTTCTAACATCCTCCGATTCCAGCCATCCAACTTCAAGCTGCTCAATTATCTCCTCAATTTTCCTAACCTGTTCAAGGATTTTATCTTTTTCTGTGCTACCAAAGATGTCAGCATAACCAGTTATAACGGCCAGAGGATTTCTTATTTTGTCAACGAGAATGGCAAACTGCTCAATGTTCCTCTCAATCTGCTTTAAAGATTCTTCTCTTGCCCTTTCGAGCCTTATCGCGTCGATGGCAAAGGCCACATCATCTGCCAGTGTCTGCATAAGTCTTATTTCCTCTTCTGAAATCCTGAAATCCGAATATATTGCTAAAATTCCGAGAACTCTTTTGCGGTGTGTTAATGGAAAGAAGTAAGCGTTCAGCCTTTCATGCTCACTCCAGTTTGCACAGCTCTCCGGATGCTCCCCGCTCAGCTTTATGACAGTCCTCTGGTTCTTTAGCGCCTCAGCAACACATACACCCTTCAAAAGTCTTTCATCAAAGCTTTCTATTCCGAAGCTCTTAACGATTCTTTTCTCTCCCTTGTCTATAATAGCAATCCACCCAAAGCGGCAGTAAGATGAGATCTCTCTGATTACGGTTGTCAAAAGCTCGTCCAGGCTTTTCACTCTCACTATAACTTCATTGATCGCATTAATCGTTCTCAGCAGCTTGTTTGTTCTTAGCAGTTCCTCTTCAAGTCTTTTTCTCTCAGTTACATCCTTGAAGTTAGCTAGAAAGCCTGTGACCTTCCCGTTCTTAACCAGCGGCCTGACATTTCCCTCAACAACCTTTTCAACACCGTACTTGGTTTTAAATTTAAACTCAAGTCCGTAGAGAGGTTTCCTCTCCCTAAAAGCTTTGTTATACATTTTGAATACATAATCAGCCTCATCTTCTGAAAAGAATTCCCTGAAATTTTTTCCTATTACCTCCTCCTTTCTGTAGCCGCTGACCTTTTCGAACTCCCTGTTCACCTCAACGAAGTTTCCTTGCAGGTCGGTTACAATTATCATGTCGAGTGCATTTTCGAAAAACTCCCTGTACCTTTTCTCCATCTCCACCTTATCCGTTACATTTCTCACCACAAGAAGGATGGCTGGTCTGTCCTTGTAGGTGATGTAGCTCGCACTGACCTCGACAGAAACCACTCTGCCATCCGGCAAAATGAACTTCTCCAGGGCTGGTGGAACTGGCTTCTTTTCACGAAGCATCTTCTCCATTCTTTCAGCAACGAAGTTAACGTATTCAGGGTGTATAAATTTGAAAACGGGCATCCCTATCAGCTTTTCATGCGGAATTCCAGTAATCTCTGATACTCGTTTGTTGGCGAAGATTATTTTTTGGCCGTCGTGGATTACGATCCCATCGGGACTTAGCTCAAAAAGCTTCCTGTAAAAGTCACTCTCAACTGCTTTCCTCAAAACAACTATCTTTCTGTCACCCAAGTCGGTAAGCCTGACGCTGTAAACCTCCCCATCAATTTCAATTTCATCGGAAATTTCGAACTTCGCTCCAACAACAAGTCCAAGCTTTCTGGCTTCTTCGTTAAGGTTGATTATCTTATCATCTTGATTAACAATGATTGTAGGGTCGGGGAGATTGTTGATATCCATTATTACAATAAGGGAAATTTAAAGTAAAAAACTTTTTGATTTGATTAACCAACATAAATTGCAGGCTTACCCGGAACTGCCAGCTTTCTTTTATCCTCAGGAACTCTCTGAGTGTCAAGAATTACTTTCAGTCCGGTCTCATTTTCAATGAATTTCAGGTTCTGCTGTAAAACATCCCACTCATTGATCAGTATCAGCTTCTTTCTGTCCTTGAAAATCCTCTTAACGAATGCAGAAACCTCCTTGCCAGCCTTTCTGAACTCTTCATTCTGCATCAGCTGCTTTATTGCCTCCCCAACGTCTTCGCTTTCAGCAACAACCCTTGCTGCCTTAACCTTCCATTCCTCAGCGGGAGCGATGTAGACCTCCTTCGCGTCGGTTACAAACTTTTTGATTTCCTGAATGTCTTCAACGAGGTTTCTCAGGTACTCTTCGATTCTCTCTGCTTCCTCGTCAACCTTGCTTTCGTCGTATTCGGGGTAATTCTCAAGGCTGACGTAGCTTTCGTGCTTCAAATGCCACAGCTCCTCGCAGATGTGGGGGGCAAAAGGAGCGAGAAGCCTTATCCAGTCGTCGAGGATAATGGAGAGATTCTTTCCACCCCTTCGCAGATACCATCTGACATCATTCATGAGCTCGAAGAAGGCAGCATTCACAGCTCTCCTTGTCTGTAAGTTGTCCATGGCTTCCCTTACTTCCTTTATTGCCCTCTGCATCCTGCTTACGAGCCAGCGATCGAGAGTTGTTGTCTCTCCAGCCTCCTTAAGGTAGTTTTCCTTTACAAGGTTGTAGAACCTTCTGAGGTGGTTGGCCAGACCCTCCACTTCTCTGCTCTTCCAGTCAGCATCGCTGTCGTATTCAGCAGCGTGGAGGATGTAGAGTCTCGTCACATCCGCTCCATACTGCTGCACGGCCCTTTTCATCGTGAGCAGAGGGCCTTTGCTCTTGCTCATCTTCTTGCCCTCAAGGCTGACGTAGCCGTTTACGGCTATTGCTCTGGGCCACTTCTCTGAAGGGAAGATGGCGACGTGATGGAACAGGTAGAAAAGCAGATGGTTTGCAACCAGGTCCTTACCGCTGCTTCTCAGGTCAACTGGATACCAGTACTCAAAGTCGTCCCTTATTCTCTGAATTAGCTCCACGCTGAGTTTTGATGATTTCGCGACATTCTCAACTTCACCTTTGCCCAGCAGCACGTAGTCGAGAAACTCTGGAGTCATGTTGTCTGCCTTAAGCAATCCAGCGTTGATGTACTTCGCAAGGATGTAGTAGGCCATGTATATTGTCGAATCCGAGAGACTCTCGATTAGCCACTCCTTGTCCCAGGGAATTCTTGTGCCAAGACCCTTTCTTCTGGCACAGGCCTTGTCTTTGAGCCACTCAATCTTGTTCCTGAACTCCTCCTTGTAGTAGTCGGGGATTATTCGCATGTTTTCGAGGTGATTCAGAACCTTTTCCTTCCACTCTCTGTTGGAGTAGTTAAGGAACCACTGATCCCTTACTACCTTAACAACGCACTTCGTTCCACATCTGCAAATCACAGGCTTCTCGCTGAACTCGTAGAAAACATCTCCAAAGCCAAGTCTGATCAAATCCTCGTGAATTCTGTCTTTCGCTTCGGCCACCTTCATTCCCGCATACTCCATTGTGTTTTCAAGCATGACTCCCGTGTGGTACTCCTTCTTGTACAGTGTTTTGGTGGCCTTCTCCAGCAGCTCTCTGTCATTCTGACTCTTTACCCCAAGCTCATTTATCAGCTTCTCTGCTGGCACACCGTCGATGTCAGTTTTAATAAGAACTATTGGTTTTATGCCCTCAACAACACTCTTGTCGATTCCGTATTTTGCAAGTGCTTCACTATCCTCTTCAAGTCCTCAATGGCAGCGAGGTCGAAGGGGGCGTGGGCAGGAACGCTCATCACAACTCCAGTAGCGTTGTCGGTGTCAACAAACTCAGCCGGCAGTATGGGCACCTTTCTGTTGACCAGCGGAACTATTACGTACTTTCCGAAGTACCGCGACGCATCAACCTCCTCAAGCAGCTTCACCTTTTTCTCGGTGTACGTGAGCTTTTCATAAGCCTCCCTGCTGACAAACCACTTCTCCCCATCAACCTCGGCAATGACATAGGTTGTGGGCTTTACCCAGATATTCGTAACACCAAAGACAGTTTCGGGACGAAGGGTTGCGCACGGGAAAATCAGGTCCCCATCCTCAAGCCTGAACTTTATAACCGTGAACTCAACAATTGTTGCCTCCTCCCCAGCGAGCAAATCGTGGTCTTCAACCGGATTCTGGTCGTTGGGGCAGTACCTAACAGGATGCGTGCCTTTCACAATTAACCCAAGCTCCTTCAGCTTCCAGTACTGCCACTCGATGAATTTCTGGTATTCCTCATCAGTGGTGGTGAAGACTCTCCTCCAGTCAATGGAGTAGCCAATGCTCTTTAAAGCTTGCAGAGCCTCCTTTGAGAAGTATTCAACAATTTTTTCAGGTGTTGTGAGCTGGAGCAAGTCCTCTAACGGCACGTCATGGTACTTGGTGTAGACCTCAATCGTCCTCTCGTCTCTCTTTGCTATCAGCTCAGCCAGGCCTATAATGGGTGTGCCGGTGACGTGAAAACCGAGTGGAAAGAGGACGTTGTAGCCCTTCATTCTCATGTATCTGGCAAATGCATCTCCAATCGTGAAAGTTCTAGTATGCCCAGCGTGAAGGTTCCCGTTGAGGTAAGGATAGGGAATTGTGAGGAAAAACTTCTCCCTTTCGTCGGGATCAGACTCAAAAATCCTGTCCTTCTCCCAGGCCTTTTGCCATTTTTCCTCGATATTCCTGAAATCGCTCATGGAAAGTGGCTAAATAAATGGGATTAAAAAATTTGGTGTTTTGGGCAAAAATGCTAATCCAGCTTATAACCGAGCTTCTCGCAAAGCTCCCTCCTCTGCCTCTTCTCTTCATCATTCTCGATTTTTGTAACCGCTGCGCCGTCAACAGCACCCAGAACAGCCCTTCCCAGCTCAGTTTCAGCCACGATTATCTCAATGGGGTTTGCCGAGGCAACGAAGACGTTGCATACTGCCGGATGCAGCTTGATTGTGTTCAGGATGTTGATCGGGAAAGCGTTGGACGTCACAACCACAAAAACGTGGCTTGCCGCAATTCTCAGGGCATTCTCCGCTGCAATTTTCTTCAACTCCTCGTCGTTCCCCGTCACTCTCACGAGCTTTGGTGCCGCTTCGTTCATAGCAACAGCGACCTTTATTCCCGGAACTGCCGTCAGCAAGGCTCTGAAAAGGTCGTCAACCGTAAAAACAGAGAAGTTTGCCTGCCCAACCACAATCTGATACTTCAGGTCGGGATTCAGGATTTCAACCTTCTCCAGCTTCATGGGCTGAGTTCACCTTCTGTGTTTATATCCTCTTCCTCAACACCTTTAGAAAGCAGGTAGCTCCAGCGAAGAAGGCAGCTATGCCGAGAACCGCAGCCACGATTCTGTCAAGCGCGAAGTCAACCCCAACCATAATAAGCGGGTAGATAAGGTAAATGAGAAGGGCAAAAGCGAGGGCTGGCAGGTAAACAAGAGGGGCCCCCTCAATCTCCACACCTCTCACCTTCGCACCTCTTATCGAGTCAGAGTTCCCCTGAAGTATCTCTGCCAGGATATAGAGCCATGTTACGGCTAAAATTCCTTCAATGCTTGTTGACTGGCCGATAAAGGCCACCTTCAGGCTCTCTGCTATAGCTGCCGTACCTGTGCTGTAAATTTTATCCAGTGCGTTGAGGGAGTCTATGATGCCCTCAAATGTCTCTGAGTGAGCCAGAATTGGTGAGATGTTGAAGAAAACCAGTGCTGCATAGTAGTAGAAGCTAAACGGCTTTCTTACAATAAACCCCACAAGAGGTATGGCAAACAGCAGCAGCTCAGCCGGATAGGGGATGAAATAGCGCAGAGGTGAAGCTGTAAAATGCCGGTAAGTTATGAATCCGGCAATCTCCGCCAGTACAAGATTCAAAACCGTTATCATTTCACAACACCTGCCAAAACGGTTTCTGCAGCTTTTCCCGCTTCGATTTCTGTAACAGCAACTCCTGCTGCTCTCAGTTTTCTCAGCATGCTCTCCTTCACAGCATTCTCAACAGCATCTCCAATACTGCCATCTCCCTTGAACGTAATGGCAATAACCGAGACCGGGAGATTCCCCCTTCCCGTAGCCTTAATCACAGCCTTAACTGGATTGCTCAGCTCCACCCTTGTAATGAAAATGGATGCGGGCTTAACGGATTCAATGTACTTTCTTGTTTTCTCCACCGCTGACAGCAAGCTTTCTTCCCTTTCTGACACGTCAAGCTTGATTAGGGTCGAGAAAATCTTTCCGAACTGTCTCCGTCCAGATTCCGGGTAAATCAGCATTTCATGTCCTACAGCATAAAATCCTACCTTGTGCCCTCTCACAGCAAAATAGTATGAGAGTGATGCAGCAACCTCCACAGCAGTTTCAAAGCAGTTTTTCCTCAAATCCCCATGGAGCATGTAGGAGTTGGCATCGAGAAATATCCACACGGCCTTTTTCCCTTCCCTCTCAAACTCGTTTACCATCAGCTCTCCAGTTTTTGCGGTAGCTTTCCAGTTTATGAATTTCACAGGGTCACCGAATGCGTATTTTCTGATTTCTCTGAAGTCCGTCCCCGGTACACCTACCCTGGAAACATCTATTTCAGGTGCCGGTTTCCTTGCCACACCTCTTCTCTGCTCAATCCTTCTGACTCTGTAAACTCTGCTCTTAACTTCCCTCTCGGCATCAAACTCAATTTTCCCTCTCACTCTTCTGGTTGCAAAGATATTTTCAGCCTCAAAAGATACCGTGCCCAGATTGTAAACTCCCCTTTTAAGCGGGATGCAGGTGTAATTCAGCCTTATAATGCCTCTGCCTGCTATAAACTTCCCCTTAGCATTGCTTCCTTTGACGAGCTCAAACGTGTCTGGAAGCACATGCATGGCCTTGATTATGCCAAATCCTTTTATTACAAGCTCAATATTTACTTCCAGAGGCTCTCCAACTCTCTCCCCACCCTCAAAACGAACCTTTCCGAGTTCAGCCTTAAACGGAAGGTTGGGGAACACGAGTAAAAGGACAGGCAGGACTGAGAGCTTCAGCAGCTCAACAGAATTCAAGAGTATTGCAAGCTCCGCTATGAACAGGGAGGTGAAAAGCAAAGACCTGCTAACTCTCCTGAGTTTCATATTTCGGAACCCTCACGCTTCCGAGTATTTCCTCGACCACCTCTTCAGTCCTCAACCCCTCAACAGCATACTCGAATTTGAGAATTATCCTGTGGGACAAAGCCTCAACAGCAAACTTTTTCACATCATCGGGAATTACGAAATCCCTCCCATCCATAACTGCAGATGCCCTCGATAGCTTCAGCAACGCCAGACCACCTCTTGGGCTTGAACCAAGCTCTACCAGTCATGCTCTCTTGTTGCCCTAACAATTTCGGAAATGTACTTCAGAATGGATTTCTCGACATACACTGTTTCAACGGCCTCCTGTATCCTTCTGAAGTCTCAAGGCCTACCACCGGTTCCACGTCCTCCGTAGGGTCGTCCTTCTTCCATGAAATCCTTCTTCTCAGTATCTCCATTTCTTCCTCAATGGTTTCGGGATAGCCAGGCCTCATCCTGAGCATGAACCTGTCCATCTGCGCTTCAGGGAGCGGGTAGGTTCCTTCCTGCTCTATTGGATTTTGAGTGGCGAGCACGAAAAAGGGGAGGTTCAGCGGGAAAGTTTCACCCTCAACAGTGACCTGCCTCTCTTCCATCGCCTCAAGCAGTGCAGCCTGAGTTTTCGGGGGGCTTCGGTTGATTTCGTCTGCAAGCAAAACGTTGGTGAATATCGGCCCCTTTACAAATTCAAACCTGTCACCACGCCATATTTTCACGCCGATTATGTCTGAAGGAAGAAGATCAGGTGTGAACTGAACCCTCCTGTAGTCAGCCCCGATAACCTTCGCAAAAACTTTAGCAAGAAGTGTTTTTCCCAGCCCAGGATAATCTTCGAAAAGTATGTTACCATTTGTCAGCGCGGCAGCGAGCATTTTCTCAACGAGTTCTTTATCACCGACATAAACGTCACAGACAGCGTCTACAATCTTTCTGCAGATGTCAGATACCATGTTTTCAGTATCATTTCCACTATATTTGTTTTTTGCAAAAAGTTTTAATCTCCTCTGCTCTCCCTCCAGCATGTGGCAGTTCTCCTCACCAAGGGTGGTCTACGGAGATGACGCGTTAGAGAGCCTTAGTTCCTTGAGCCGAGGAAGGAGAGTTTTTCTTGTAACAGATAAAAACCTGCCCTTTATCGATTTTGTTCTCAAATTCCTCAGCGAGGCAGAAGTAGAGGTTTTCGATGGTGTCGTTTCTGAGCCAGATGTGACCATCGCTGAACAATGTGCAGCTGCAGCAAGAGAATTTGAAAGCGACCTAGTTGTGGCTCTTGGTGGAGGGAGCGTTATTGACGTTGCCAAATACACGAGAGTTGGCATGGAAGTCGACATACCTCCTGATCAGATAAGGATGAAGACTGACTTAGAGTCAGCAGGTTTCAGAAAAAGGGCCGAGCTTGTTGCCATTCCCACAACAAGCGGTAGCGGTGCTGACGCGACTCTTGCAGCAGTTTTTGTGAAAGAGGGGAAAAAGGTTTCAGCAATACACCCATACCTGATGCCAGATGTCTCAATACTCGACTTCAGAATTGCTGAGAAAATTCCCAAAGCGATTGTTGCTACCACAGGCATGGATGCACTTGCTCACGGACTTGAGGCATATCTCAACATACTTGCAAACGATTTCAGCGATTCAGTAAGCCTAAAAGCAGTAGAGCTTATTTTGAGCAATCTGAAGGATTCCTACAATGGTGAAGCTGATGCAAGAGGCAGAATGCATGTTGCAGCGACAATGGGTGGAATAGCCATTAACAATGCTCAGGTTGGCTGATTCACGCCCTTGCCCACGCCTTTGGTGCCGTATTTAAGGTTAACCACGGTATGAGCGTGGCTCTGTTCACACCCTACGTGCTGCAGTTCTATCTTGAGAAAGGAGTTGCTCGCCTTCAGGAGCTTGCCAAAAAACTTGGCTTTGAAGGGGCTGAAAGGTTCATTGACGCGGTTTACAACCTCATGTCAGACATAAACCTGCCCTTGAAAGCTTCGGAGATCGTTGGGGAGAGCATTTTCTTTGAAAAACTTGAAGAGATCTTAAACGCAGCCAAGGGAGATTTTGTCATAAGATTCAGCTCTCTAAAACCTTCTGACGAGGATATCAGAAGCATTCTTGAGAGAGCCTACTGGGGAAACATAAAATAGCAGATTCTCCTACAATTTTTGTGAATCTCGCAGAGCTTTACGGAAAGATGGGAAAGCACTCCTGGAGAATTCTTGATGCAATATTCAGAAATCTGTGGGATTACGAATACGTCCCGCTTCAGCTAATTGCATCACACTCCAGAATAGGCGAGGAGAAGGCGAGAAACATTCTCAGATACCTTTCAGACCTCAGAATCGTCCATAATCGTCAGAAGGATTACGAGGGGTCGACCTTCACATTTCTTGGCCTGAGCCTTTACTCTCTGCACAGGCTCGTAAGAAGTGGGAAGATTAGCGCAATCGGCAAGGTAATGGGAGAGGGGAAGGAGAGTGCTGTTTTCAACTGCTACTCAGAGAAGTACGGGGAGTGCGTCGTTAAATTTCACAAGGTAGGACACACAAGCTTCAAGAAAGTTAAGGAGAAAAGGGACTATGGAGATTTGCACTTCTCAGTTCTTGCCATAAGGTCAGCAAGAAACGAATACAATGCCTTGAAAAAGCTTGAGGGGCTGTCTGTTCCAAAGGCATGGGCTTGGGAAGGAAATGCTGTTTTGATGGAGCTGATTGACGCAAAGGAGCTTTTCAGAGTTAGGGTTGAGAATCCCGATGACGTGCTTGACATGATTCTTGAGGAGGTTGCAAAGTTTTACCGCAGGGGAATAGTCCACGGAGACCTGAGCCAGTACAATGTTCTGGTTAACGAGGAGGGAATATGGATTATAGACTTTCCACAAAGCGTTGAGGTTGGAGAGGAGGGCTGGAGAGAGATTCTTGAGAGGGATGTTAAGAACATTATCACTTATTTCAACAGAACTTATCGCACGGAAAAGGATATTAATTCTGCAATCAATAGAATTCTGCAAGAATGAGTGTGGTGTTCGGAGTAGATATAGTAGGTGGTTCTGTCCACGGGAAGATAAAGCCCAAGTATGCAGTTGTTGTTCTCGATAACGGCAATGAGTTTGAAAAGATTGTTTCAAGGAGCAAGCTTTTAGGATGGTAAAAAAGGAGAGACCGGATATAATAGCGGTTGACAACATTTACGAGGTCTTTAAAGGATAAAAAAAGACCTCATATTCTTTCTAAAAAATGCTCCATCCAAAACGAAGCTTGTTCAGGTTACAGATAGAGAAAATTCGCTTCCAAGCCTCTCGAAG
>LZQN01000004.1_pt1 | contig 108212 bp, 150 predicted proteins | sample 768531 | NCBI WGS metagenome assembly LZQN01 (sample SAMN05207080, study PRJNA324506) | oil field metagenome | isolation source: sample BH-FW-7 from oil reservoir | place: India: Bombay High | collected 2015-12-02
TTACCCCATTATAAAAACGGCTTTCATAATAACTAGCAACTTAAGGTCAAAAGCCTCAGTGTCCTCAGTTAAATACGCTCTCCAACACACCCCATCAACCAAACACTCATCATAAAACGGCAACTCCTCATCTATAGACACTATAAACCAACTTGGATAAACTAACATATCAAAAACATAATCACTATCAGGAATTGGATAGACATATACCTGCCTATCAACAACAGCCCACCAGTGAGGCTTACTCATCTTATTTATCTCAGAGTCCTGCCTAACATTAAAAACAATATCCTCTATTCTCATTTTGTTTAAATCAACAATTTGAGCAACCTTAGAAACAGTAGAAGGTAGGGTATATTTAAAAATACCAGTAGTACAACTTAAAGGCTCAACCACTAAAAAGACTTCTGCGGCCTCTATAATAGATAAAACAGAATTTAAACACCCTAACAAATCAGAATAACTCCACAAATACGGCTCAGAGGTGTCAGCTAATTTCACCCGAACTTTATCTAAAAGCTCCCTCACTATCATTTTTTGCTACCTTTTTTATTCTTCTTTTTATTAGCTTGGGCAGTTTTTCTGCCAGCAGCAAGTGCACCTTTAAAAGCAAAAACAGCCATCTTTTTTACTTTATCCCCATACTTACCCGCTAAAGCCGCTTTCTTTTTGCTCTCAGGAATAGGTTCTCCTTCAGGGACTCCAAGAGCACGATGCAAAGCACCTTTATTAAAAGTTAAAGGCTTCTTTCCTTTCTTCTTAATAACTACCTTACTCATTAGAGGCCCCCAAAAACTTAGTATGTTTTTGTAAAAACTTCATAGTTGCCCTATCACCAAACCACCAAGTAAAGATAGACACTGTTAAAAAAATAACCGCATCAGCTACCCGAACAAATAAGGTAGTGGCCATATCCGGAGTAAATCCTTGCACGCTCTGCATCAATTTCCACGCAATATATACTAACCACGTAGTGATGGCCCCTTGATATAAAGTTAGAGCTGGGCGGATAATAGCCCTAAACAAATCTACAAAAGCATATAAGCAAACAACAATAAACCCAAGAATTAATGCAAAAGGTCTCAAAGCTCCCCGCACTTTAAATAGATTAAACAACAACTCTTTATCATAAAGAGGTTGATTTGCTAATTTCTGAGACACCGCATACGCTTCTGAATCTTTCATATCCTCTAATGCTCTATACGTAACCTCAGCTCTTTGAATGGCACACTTGGCCTCTACCTCTACACTCTTTATGTCTAATTCAGCCATCTTTTCTTTGTGGCTAAGCTCTAATTTTTTTATTTTGTAATTAGTAATACCTGTACTTATTCCGCCCAACAATCCGGTTATTGCTCCGATTATCTCTATCCCAAACATACTTCCTCCCTAATATACCTCTTTAATAATTAACTCAAATTCTTTAAATCCAAGCTTGCTGATTAACTCAGAGAGTGTCAACCTACTCCTTAATACTGCTAATTGTCCATGCATTCTTTTTACATATTTACCTACAAGAATACACCCTTCAGAATGAGTAAAAAGCCCTTTATTCACGTCTCCTGCATAATTACCATAGTGAATTAAAATATTTGACCTTTTGGGAACGCCTAACAACTTAAAAGCTTTAATCCGACCTCTCCATTTATGGGGCACACACACATAATTGCCAGGGGGGATACAAGACAAACAAGGAGCATTGTCTCTCCAAGGTAATTCTAAAGTAAAACAAGAAAATAAAGGGGACACCAACGTACCTAGCGTCCCCTCATCAGATGTTTTAAATCTAAAAATAGTAGCCGTAAATAAATCAGACATAGCACGCTACTTTTTTAGTTTTTTCTCGACTTCTTCCTCAGTCAATCGAACAACATCCCTAGAAGCAACTTTTTCTATATGGTCATTCCAGACAAATATTTGCTTAGTAGCCTTATTATATCCGTACTTACTGTATTTAACAGCACCACCTTCATTAGCTGCAACTTTTTCCTCTACAGTATCAACAACATCCAAAGGTTTAGTTACATTTTTTTTAGGCATAATACACCTCCTACTTGTTAATAAGGGGCGAAAATCCGACATGTCGGATTTTCAACCCCAAACAATAACTATTTAGCTACGTATAACACTCCAAAAGCTTTAGGAAGAAGAATATCGAAGTCATACACGCTCAGACCCTTACAAGCATCGCTGAAAGTATTATGAGGCCTATACACCTCAACTTTATTTATCTGGGACACATAGACTCCGCAGCCTTTCCAGCCAAAAGGAATGTAGTAACACTTCTTACCTGCTACCTCATCATCAACAAAAGGCAACAAGTTAGATTTATAAACATTCAACCCAGCAATAGATTTGCCAGTAAAGCCGCCTCTAAGCAAGATAGAAGAATCTCCGCCTTCAAAAGAAGCATCTTTTAAATCACTCTTGTTTATCAGGTTGAACAACAATGGCGGAAGAACTATCCACCTATCAGAGTCAGGAATATCCTGTTCATCCAATACAGAGCTACAATCAGTAATAATTTCTAAAATATTATCCTTAGTAGCTACTACAGGGGACCCGGCCTCACCTAAATTATACTGCCCAGTTTTCACCCCTGCAGTGCTTCCGAAATTACCGGCACCAGCCAGAGGATAAATAGCAGAGAAAAATTCTGTATCAAAAATAATTTTCATCTGCTCAGCAGCATTATCGGCCAGCTTATCCATCCACTCCATATCAGACTGAAAGACATCAATGTCATCCATAGCGAAGTTAAAATACTTCGCTCGATTTACAGTGAATTCAACAGCATCACTGTTTAGGTATTCCAACTCAAGAGTCATACCCTTTTTGTAATCCTTAATGGTTACATCGGGCAAAGTTCTAATGATAATCCTGTCACCTACATTCTTAAGCTCACCTACATAATCAGAGGTAAGAATATTGGTAGCGGTGGTCTTAGCATAAAACTTTTTCAGCAACTTCCCAGAAAATAAAATAGGAATATGCGCAGCCCCAGGATAACCAGGGGAATCATACCCATAATCAGGATAACCGGTTTCTCTTGGAATAGGCATGTAAACCTCCTATATACTATTTATTATATATTATTCGGTTCTCAAGAGCCGCCTTAGCAATGTCTGCCTCAATCTCTTTAATTTTTTGAGGAGACAACTCTCCAAGAGCAGCTTTCTTATAGAACGATTTTATTTCACTCTCTTTCCATACCTTTTTAGACGGGCTAGGAGTTGATACCGAAGTCGCCCTACGAGGAGGGTTAACGTCCTGAGCCGCAGGCGCTTTTTTCTCTACAGGGGGTTCACTAGATACCGAACTGGTTTGCTGTTGCTTAAACGCTTTAAAAAACCTAGCCACAGCCGGGGCATTTTGCTTTTCATAAGCCATCAATAACAACTGATGCCTAGTAAACCCAGTCGTAGCATCTTCCTCCTGAAGCCAATCTAAAAAATCAGGGTCAGAGTTTAACTCCTGCCAATCAGGAACCTCCATGCTAAGCCTGTCATAAAAAGACTGCTCAGCAAGAGTAGACTTAACTTCTGACACCTTAGACTCAACCTGATTAAACTTGCTGTTTAATAACTTAGAAACAGCAGTATAAATCTCCGGGAATTCCTCTTTAAGTTTTTTAATCTCTTCGTCTTCCTCAACAGAAGCTTGCTTTTCTACCTCCTGCTGAGGAGCGTTAAGAGAGGAATTAGCTGCCTGGCTATTTTTTACAATATACTCCAGCATTTCAATCCGACGAATTAAATCTTCTTTTTCTCGCCTGACTCGTTTTAATTCTTTGTTTAGTCGAGGAATTTCCTTATTATATTTGCCCTGGAGAATTTTATACTTCTGTTCCCAATCGTCTCCAGACTCGCCCTTATCTCCTGCGTCTTGAGCAGTTTCATCTACGGGCCCTCCGTCAGCAACCATATTCTGTCCGCTAAAAGACCCCTCAACATTTTCCTGCCCAGCGTCAGAAGAAGACACATTAACATCTTGACCTACAGCCTCAGCATCTCCCTGAAAACCATCGTTAATTTCAGGGGTGTTTTGATTAGCTGTACTTTCAATACTCATAATAAATTACCTCCTAATAGTGTGTTAAAAGTATTTAATAATTAAACTAATACCTGTAAATATGCAAGATAAAATTAATACCGTAAGCCTTAAATCCTCTTTACTTACAACCGCCACCCTTAAATCGTCCAATAAAGTAAATAGTTTATCTTGTGATTGCCTTAATCGAATTAAATCCTCTTTAAAATAAGAAATAACTACATCAAACTCAGACCTACTAACATAAGCGCACTCTGTTGGAAAAGTAGTTAAAGACCTTTTCTCTTGGTTTTGATACGACATATCCTCCATCTTATTAACTTTTTGGGCTAAATCTTGTAACTTAACCCCCATAACCTCTATCTGACTAGTCAATTTTCTTATTGCTTCTTCCATGCACATCCCCCAAAGATATAACAAAATCACTTCCAAAATTACTTAATAACTGCTTTAATAGTCTAAGTTGGCCTTGAATAAAGGCAACTGTTTCCTTATTATCAGAAAAAATTAACTGGTCTATACCTATCTTTAAATTATCCTCTAGACATTCAACTAATAATGCGGCTTCCATAGGAGCCTTATCTCTAATAGATAAAAACAACTTTTCTAGTTTTTTTTGATGCCTCAAACTCATATACTTAAATTCCTCCCATTACTTGATTCATAGGCGGCTGCGGGTTTTGGTCTTTTGGAGGGGCAGAAACAGTTTCTTCATTGCTTACCGCATTGCCCTTAACTCCAGTTCCTTGCCCCCCAGCAATAGCCGCTTCTAACGATTGCTGAATTTTATCTTTAATAGCATCTAACTCATCTACCTTAGGAGCAGGAACACCAAAATTTTGGAAGATATGGTCTAACAAATACTTTCTGCCTTCAATACCTACAAGCTGTAAATCTACCGGATTATTGGTTAATTGAAGCAGCTCTAACATTCTCTGAGTTTGAGAAAGTTTTTCCATTAAAAAAGTAGAGCCTTTTGCTCTAATTTGCAAATCAGGCATCTCTTCTGATTCGCCATAGTAATTGATAATATTAAAATTATATTGTCTTTCGACTACTGGCTCTATCAAACCTTTATCAATATTTTTAACTACTTCTTTAATACCTCTATTTGCATTAGCCATAAGCATAGATAAACCACTAGAAGTACGAGCCCCTACTGAACCGCCAGTTATATTGCCGTGAGCATAACTAGGAACTCCAGATAGCTCATCAGCCATTTTCATATAGTAATTGACTACCTGCATTACTGCAACAGACGTAACATTAGGTTGATAAAACCTATACGCAGGAGACGTGTCGTAGCCTATTCCAGACGCATTAAATATTCTCCAAGGAGTAACTGACGCATCCTCATACTCAGGAACCCTATCGACATTGCGCTCTATCATAGGACCAGAAGACAATACGGCGTTATTGATAATGGCCCTAGATAACGCATTAACGCCTTCCTGCAAATCATACAAGACATCTATAAGGGACATTCCCCAAAAAGAATTCGGAATAGTAATAAAAGAAGCCTTATGGTAAGGTTTGATTCCTAAAGGGTCTGGGTTTAAAGCAGCTTTTAAAATCTTATTATCGCACACCCAGATAGTAACGTCATAATATTCATCGCTATCTAAAGAGGGCAAATACTCCTTAATTAATTCCCCTTTAACCGTGCCCCAAAACTCAATTACATCTATTAAATAATTTCCTAATTCGTCCTTACCCTCTAAAACATTAATTTGTGTACTGTATAAACTAGAAACAGAATACCCACTATCCCCATATAACCCAACAACTTCTTCTATATTTTTATCTACATAAGATGGAATTCCTCTAAGGGATAATAAATCATGTGGGGTTAAATGGAGCACTTCAATAACATAATCAGAAAAATCAGAAACATACGGGCTTGGATAAATGTCAAAAGGAGAAACTCTATTATACGTGGATATTACTCTTTTCTCTACTTGGCGCTGTTTATTAAACACGGTAACAGTTCTAGGAACACAAGACTTTAAAAAAGCACAAGGGAAAATCCCGATATCCTCTAAACACTCATCTAACGCATTATAAAACTTACCCTCTGTAAACTGGTCGTCTAGATGTCGTTTTTCTTTCTCAGCTAATTCCTTAGCTAGTTTTTTAATTCTTTCTTGTAAGTTTTTATTTGTATTATCCACAGCCTGCTTAATAGCCTGCATAGCGGAAGATATATCAAACTGACCTTGGGATAAAGCATATAATTGCTGTAATCCAGAAATAGCACCTCTTACCTCTTCCTCCATAGCCTTACGTAATTCTTGCTCCATATTCTCAGGAAGAGTTGGCTCAGGTGTTGGCTCAACAGTAAAGGGAGGGTCTTCGGAACCAAAAAAATATCTGTAAGCCACGCTTTAAGCGCCCTAACTTTAATATTCACTAGAGGGATAAATATCTCCGACCCCCTAATTCTCTTATACGAGCTAACTTTTCAGACGGGTATTCACATTTAAATGCCCTTAAATTTTTAACCATGCGCTCTTCAATTTTAGCTTTAGCCTGTTTAGCTCTATCAAAACAATTTAAGACATAATTAACTAATGGAGATAATAAAACTTCCTTTTCTTCTAATGCCATACTCCCCCCGTTTACCATGAAATAGCGTTAATTTCTTCTTCAGTATTTGCATTAACTATAGCCTGTTCCAATTCCCATTTTTTTTGATATAAGTTTAATCTATATTCAAACATTTCTTTTCTTAACAATTGAAGTTGGTCAAACTTTATTTTTATATATGTATTATTATATAATCTAAAAATAATTTCTTTATCTATATCGTTTTTAAACTTTTCAATTAAACTATGTTTAAATCAGTATTAGAAATAGCCACCCCAACCTCAACAACATACCCTGAAGTCGGAGCAATAGGGGTTAACTTCCCCGCTACAGTATCAAGAAAGTAAACTGCACCTGCAGTTAAAGTAGTAGACCCAGTAATAGCAGTCCAATCGCTGGAATTAATAACCCCGTTTAATTGAATAGTCCCAGAAGTAGAAGCGGCAATAGAATCAGATGCAACCAGCCCAATAACTTTCGCACTGTTAGCTGCTGTAGCATTAGCTAAAGAAACTTGTCCACTTCCAGAAATATAAACAGGCTGTCCCTTAGTAATTGCAGAAGATTCAGAATTTGTTACACTTACAGTATCAGGACTAACATAATTATCCACAGTAACCTTTATTTCTTCACCAGAAGAAATTATTACTTTAATATTAGAGGAATTTAAATCAGCCATTATACACTCCTGGTAATATCAGCCAACAAATTAATCTTTCCTTGTAAAACAGTAGTGACATTGCCCGCAGCATCAACTAATTGAATGTCATAAAAATAACTTCTGGCTTCTAAATCTGTAGTATCTTGAGGGGTAAGAGTAAAAGAAGAAATCCCGTTTAAAGGGTCAACATGCGACATAACTTTCTTTTGAACAACTGCCTCTGAATCAGGCTCAGCAGGAGACTTTTTCATAGTAAACCAAATAACAGCCCCAGATAAATTGATAGGGGCTCCTTTAGAATCAGTAAAAGTTAAAGTAAACGTCCGTGTATCCCCTCTATAAAATCACCTATCATTGGCCAAACCTCGCTGCGTTAAAATCCGACATGTCGGATATTCATACTTGCTCCTAAGTAAACTGATTAAACGAATATTTTCTATCTGTCAACAAACTTCTTTTTGTAGCAACCCTATCTAATGAATAACTGTTAGGTCTATATCCCAAACATGCATATTGTAGCGCATCTGCAATATGTGAAAACTTATTTTTCTCTGGCAACTCGGAATATCTGTTACCTGCTACTCTTATCCTTCTAAAGTGATATCCAGAAATAAGCGCTTTTCTAAGCACCTCACAAGCTGGACTTAATATAAATGCCGGGTTCCCTTGAACATATCTAGTTAAAAAAGCATTTACTGCCCTTAATCTGTCTTGAATAGAATTAGTCCAAGCAGGAAAAGCTTTAAACCCTCTAGCTTTTAAAATAGAAAAGCAAGTACGTTTATCTAACTGAGACCTAGTTCTTCCTGCAGGGTCGCCAATAATTATATACTCAAACCCAGGATAAAAAGAAAATAAAAACGGCTCTAACTTTTCTACAACAAAAGTTTCTAAATCAATAGGCTCTTCATTTAATATCTCATCTAAAACATATAATTTTCCTTCTGGAGTTTGCTGTGTTAAACATGCTGCAACATCTAACCCAAAGTCCATGCCAATTACTATGGGCAGCCCTCTTTTTGCTAATATCTTTTCCTTTGCGCAATGAACTTCATCACTATATGCAGAAAATACAGGCTTGCCTACACGTAGAAAACCATATTCTCCATGAACATGAACCCTAACCCAATCTTCATCTTGCCCGACCATTAACTCTTGGTAATAATTCTTAGGTAAATTAGGTAAATTTTCTGCAAACTCAGACAATCCAGAAGGTTGATAAAATGCTTTAGCTAACTCAGCTACATCTGGATTATTTTTTGTTTCCTCTTCAAAAAATCTATAAATCCAATGTTCTGTATTTGGAGGGTTACTATCAATAATAATAAACGGATATGTTGGACCACCAATTCTTCTAGGAGGATATCTTCCTATTCTGCCTCTAAGAGCAGAAAATATTTCCCATTTAATTTCTCTTCCTTCGTTTATCCAAGCACCAGTTAATTCCAAAGAAAGTAAATCTCTAACTTGGTTAATATCATCTAATGGCCTTAACAACCATTCAGAATGAACCGTAGTTCCATCACCTAAGCTATATTCTAAAATATATTGAGATTTATATTCTTTCCATGTATAAATATTTGGAGGCAACCAATCGTCTATTGTTTTTTAGTAGTATCTACTAATTCTTTTAAAGTATTACGAATGATAGCAAATCTAGTATACCGTATTTTGTCTTCAGAAGGTTCTTGTTGGCTAGCCGCAAGCAACAGATGAATAACACATCCAGAAGACTTTCCACTTCCAAAAGGGCCCTGAATATATTTATATCTATGCCTATCGTTAACAAAACTTTCTATAGTTGGAACAGACGAAAAATCATACGTTACTGTCGCTGACATTTAGCCCTTCTCCTCCTGTTAAAGTAACTCTTCCATTATACCGGATAGGAAAAATACCTTTCAATGTTAATACTTTATACTTTTCAGTGTATTCAGTTTCTTCTTCATAGGCCACAAATTTCATTGTTCTTAAATCTGTTCTGACAAAAATTCCTTGCTTTGAAAGATTACACTTATAACCTAAACTCTGTCCAGCAAACTGTATTAAATCCCTTAACCAAGCCTTTTCTTCTGGAATTACTATTTCAAATTTACTTCTAGTTCTAACTTTTTTATTAATGCTAAAAATAATTTTTGCTTCTTCAAATAAATACTCATAAAACTCAGGGTGTAAATTAAACCACTCAATATTAGGAGAAGTCATTAATTTATAAAGATAGCTATTAAATTTAAATTCAAATATTGTTTTATGAGTATTAAGTTTTATTTTTGCAGAAATATCTAATTGAGACAATAGAGCTTTTAATCTAGTAATTAACTTATTTGATTTTCTAGAATGCTTAATGGTTAATTTAACTGTATCATCATCTATGTACTCAAAATTATTTAAAAAAATAAAAGCATTTAGTTGTCCTTCATAATCAGAATAAAACAACCCTGTATGTGCTTGAGGAAGTTTAAAATGCCACGCTTCAAATGTATACCAACCATTAGATTCTAGGTGCACTAACCATTTAATGGGCCTGTATTTAAAATGCACTGCTTGATGGGGCCTGGAAGAATAAAAAATAACATGGTCAGAAGATAGGGGAAACTTATAATTCAAATAAGTAGTAAATGGTTTTTCTCGCCTAATAGACCTTGGAGCATACATACACCAAGAAGTTTCAGGTTCTTTAGATATATCTAAAATCTGCCCATATGAGATAGTAGCAGTAGAAGAATCAAACTCGGCAATTTTATCTTTTGTAGTCAATCCACTTACTTTTTTCCATCCAGTTGGAGTTAATAGCTCAGTATCATAGGTAAGCCCCATTATTCCACCCCCAGTAAATTTTTGTATTCACTAAAAGAAATATTCACTCCACCTAAAGTAACTTCCTTAATTTGCTTTGTGGCTAATAAAGCACAAGTGTTTTTAAGTTGTTTTCTAACTTTAAATGCTTCAGATTTTACTTGAGGTATACGATTTAAAGGAAAGTGCTGTTTAACCATTAAATTACAAAAGAAATCAAAATCGTTAGCATCGAACCCAGCTAAAGTTAATAACTCAGTAAATAAGGCATAATCCTTATTTTCTGCCAATTCTTTAAAAAATAAGATAACTCCACTTTCTGGATTGTTAGAAAACGGCTTTAATGCAGGTAAGTAAAAGTTTATGTTTCTAGGAATTATTTTATTTGTTTTATATAAATATATAATATAATCCAATTTAATAGGAGAAGTTTTATATAATAAAGAATTGTTTATATCAGGGAATAGTCTCTTAAATACTATACGAATTAACTCCTTAAACTTAATAGAAGGTTCCGTATATATATTACATAAACTCCAATTTAATTCATTTTCTTCTCTATTTTTTAAATAGGAAAAGTCTCTAGTCTTATTCGTCTTATTAATATTATTATCTATGACTATGACTTTATTTTTTTCTTAGTCTTATTATAAGTCTTAATATAAGACTTATAAGTCAAAGATTGGCTCACTTTGCTACTTTCAGTTATTTTTTCAGTATTTTCAGCTACTTGTGAGCATGTTAATTTGCTACTATCAACCTTTGATTGGCTCATTTTGATTGGCTCATTTTGATTTGAGGAGCTCATATTGCCACTATTTGAGTTGGTTATTTTGACCTTATCATCTACTTCTGCTTTTAATTCTTTTAATATTTCTAAGTCATAGTTTAAAGTATATACTTTAGTGTGGTTAAATTTATTATTGACAACACCGAGCTTTTCTGTTAATAATATATTATCCTGTTCAAGGGACAGGATTGTTCTTTTAACAGTTGATGGGCTCCAGAAAGGCAGGAGCTGGCACCACCTGTCATAGGAGCACCCGAGACTCCTTGTGTTTTTTTGTTTAAGCTGAGAGTGTAGGGTACAAATAACTATAGCTTTATTTAATCCTACGCTCTTGGCTAACTCAGGTAAAAATTCTAATTTACGCATACTGCCCTCCTTGCTTTGTTATGGCCGGGGACACTGTCCCCGGCTTTTTTATTTTGACCTTTTCTACTAATCCTCTCTTCCATACTTTAATTATAACCTGCTTTTTTTTAAAAATCAAGATTGTAAATTTAAATTTTTTGAGTATAATTTTATTAGCAGGGAAGAGGAGTAACGTTTAATTTAAACTCAGCACAAGGAGGAGCTATGGTACTTTTAGACCTATTATTAAATCCAGTAAACGAAAAAGATAAAGTGTTAGCTTTAACTAACTTTAGGTTATATGAATTTTTTTATAATGATTCTAAAGAGTTATGCATAAAGGACGTATATGCGGGAATAGTAATTTGTGACTTAAAGGGAATAAATTCTATTATTAGCGAAGGATTTATAAAAGTTAGGGAGGACTAACTTATGTCTAAAAAGAGCAAAATAAATTCTGTTGCTAGTAGAGTAAGTAATAATGAGTGGAGGGAAATACCTGCTTTTCCTGGATATAAGATGAACAGGGAAGGGTATGTATTAAGTCCTGCTGGTAATTTATTAAACATCTCCAATAAGAATACTAATGGGCGATATGTTTATTTTTTTAGATGTAAGGAATCTAACACTTACAGCAACAGGGAGTTTTGGAAGCTATACAGGTCCGTATGGGGTAAAGATTGTGATACGTCTATGGTTAAGCTTAGTCAGATAATAAAGGAGAGCGAAGAGTTAATACCCAAGAAAGGGCCTGGTAATGATAAAGGTGTTATTTATACGCCTCGCAAGTGTCATGATTGCGGTAAGTTTACATATAATTATAGGTGTGATGCTTGCTGGGCAAAGATAAGGGCGAATAAGGATGTTGATTATCTTCTAGAGCCAGAGGAGGTGCAGGGTGGTATACCGGGCATATAGCAATAAGGACTTGGGGTATAGGGTTATATTGGGCTTATTAAAGGTAATGTCTGAGGAATTAGTAGCGCCGTTTAATTCTAAGAAGCATGATAAGCAGCTACAGAAAGTGCGCACTTGGGTAAGGAGGTGTTATGATTCATTACCTCGTATATCTTTTGATAAGAAAGCGCAAAAGAAGGTAAATAGGAAGATAGCGGCAATAGAGGGAAAGCTAATTATATTATGGTCAGGTACTAAGGATGATGCGCTATATAAAGCATATGCGTCTTTATGGGTTGCGGCATCTTTAGTATTAGAGGATATATACAATGTCCATAAGCCGCCAGTTCCTCGTGATTGGTACTATCTAAAAACGGTTGCATTTACCATGGCGCTTATGGTATGTGAAACTGAAGATATAGAGGAAATAGGGGGCCGTTTAGGCATTTATATAAGTGACCTCCTCTTTCCCCACCCTTAAACCTTCCTTCCCTTACCCTTCTTCTGTACGGCGTAGGCATATGCTTACGCCGTCTGTCTTTAAAGCAGCCAATATCCGACATGTCGGATTTTCAGCTTACTTATTTTTTTGTCAACATTTCTAATCTGCACCACCACTAATTTCATTTACCACCCTATTAATAGCATCTTATTCCTGGGACCCATAGGGCATTAACCTTTCAGGGTGTCAACCTTTCAGGGTGTCAACCTTTCAGGGCATTAACCTTTCAGGGCATCTGAGCTTGATAGCAACCCATATTTGAAAACAGCAACCCATATTTGAGGCGTGCTTGAAACCCCCCATCCCCCCCTAATAGGAATACCCCTTGAACCCAAGGGGCATTAAAATTGGACGTAAAAAAAGGCACCGACCATATCGGCCGGTGCCTATTGCTAAAGATTGCTAAAGAAGCGTTATCTTTGGCTTAGTTTCCTCTTTTGGCTTTTCCTCTTTTGGTAACCAAAATGTCGCTGGACTCAATAGGTCTAACAATTTAATTTCTACAAACTCAAAGCCTGCTTCTTTTAGCGCCTCGACTAGGTCCTTAAACGGCAGATACAGTCTGCCGTTTTTTGACCTTTTAGCATGTTTTTTTAAAGTTTCTAAATTCTTAGAAAGTGCTTTTGTTCCAAAAACTTTCATAACATCCTCCTTTTGCTTTGCCATTTAAAAAACTATCTCTGCAACTTCCTTATACCCCAGGTATTCCAGGACCTCGTAGAGGTCCTGGAACACTTCGACACCGTCTTCGGTGTCGAATCCCTGGGGATAGTTCCCGTCCCACACCTCTTTGGGTGGGACGAGGGAATAATAAGAACTATACCCACCTTCCTCATCTCTGGGGTCGGCTTCCCAACCCCAGAAATAAACTTTTTCACCTCCAGGCAATTCTGTTACCCAGAGGTTATCGCTTCCGTTGGAGCCCCAACGGTAGCTGGAGCCTGCGAAACGCCATTTTAAATTACAGATGTTAATCTCCATCTTTACTCCTCCTTTTGTTGGTTTCTTGCTTATAGCCAACCTGCCGATGACAGCCTGGAAGTCCAGGAATTTCAAGCACTTAGACTGTTTTGTCCTTATTTGTATACCAGGCCTATTATGATACGTCCGCATGTACGCACGATAAGGGATAAATACTAGAGCAGACAAATAGGATATTGAAGAAACAACCCTAAAATTTAAAGCAATACTTTAAGTATTTTATGTAAGTATCACAAAATTATTGAACTTTTTCGTAAGTATCACAAAATCATTGAACTTTTTCATGCTCTTGAGGAAACAATTTAAAAAGCTTTAAGTGCTGCTTTAAGTATTTTTCGTAAGTATCACAAAATTATTGAACATTTTTCTTTTTGGAAACAAAAAAACGCCTACCCGTTCCGTTTTTGGCTCGTATTTTTTAATTTGAGCCTTGTTGGAACGAATAGGCGCAACTTCCCAGCTTTAAAATGGCTAACAGTAGCATTTTTGCTACCCTATAACCTACTGGAATATTTACAAATTCAAGAAGGAGTAGCGTTTTTGCTACTATTCCCTGATTTGTTTTTTTAATACGTAAAGGACAGCCGAAAATCCGACATGTCGGATATTCACGTTTAAATAGGATAATCAGGCAAATCAGATAACCCGTATTCATCATTTAATACGGGTAACGTGGCTAGTTTAGAGTCGCCACTATACTTTTCTCTAATTACGAGCTCTATATGGTGGTCTAGATAAATTACGTGATAAAAAGAGCTTAGGTAAGAAAGTTCCTCTCTGGTTAGATATCCCTTTTCTACAACAACGATTCTCTGGGATAAGATGTTTTTTAATTTTCTAATACGCATACAATCCCCCTTTTATTTTTTTAGTCCAAGCAGTATAGGCATAAACAATGCGTTTACCTCTATACTCTGCCCTGTTAGCGTGTAGCACATACGGAAAATTTGCCTAGAATATCTACTATTAGATTCCAGGCGCTTCTCTCAATAAAAATACGACTATTCTTTTCCATAATAATGCCCCCCTTGGTTTTTTGTTTTTTAGCAACCGCTCGATGACGCTCTATTTCGCTAATGGATAACTTCTATTCTGTATCATCTTTCTCTATAGGATACCCCCATTCATCAAAATATTCATTTTCCAAATCATCAAAATCTTCCCAGTCTTTCCAATATTCCCAGGTTTTAATTTTTGCTGAATAAGCATTATCCCAGCTATCTATAAAAATACTAGATTTAAATTTTCTGTATTTGCTCATATTAGACGGGAATTGTTTACTATTTAAATAGTCTATCACCTCAGGAAGCATAAGGAGATTTAGCGTATCTAGCATGTCCCTAATATTTATACTTTCTAAATATGTGTGTTCGTTTCTAAATCCTACCGACAAATTTATGCATGCAACTCCAGTGTATTCGGACAATATAGCGACATCAGTTATAACTCCCATACTAGAATAGTATCCGTAGTATTCAAAGAGATTTATTAAATCCTGATTGTCGAACCCATAAAGCGCTGCTTCATGAGCTCCTTTTCTATCCAGCCCAATAAAGCAGTTTTTATTTAAGTATTCTGGATAGTATCTTTTACAAAAAGTATCCACTCCAATACACCCACTCTCTTCTTTATTAAAAACATATAACAATACGGTAACCCTTTCTTTATGAGTTCCCTCATAATGAATATACCGCACCTATCATCACCACCTAGAACAAGATGAGTATTAAACAAATCCTGTTTACCTTTAGTTTCTTTTTTAACCAGCTTTATTGCGTCGCCATGAATAGAGACAATATCCCCATTTATAGCGATTTGCTTCTTTTTAAGTCTGCCCCCGTGCTTAGTGTTAATGGTATCAATATGGCTAACAAGGGCGACCTCTACGGTTGGATTTAGAATAATATAATTATTAAAATCCGTTACAATATCTAATTTGTATAAAGCTGCGTCTTGTAATAATGCCCTAAAAACATCTCTTTCAGTTAAGGACAATAGTTCCACTAATTCCTTTTTAATTCTTTTCATTTTGCTCTCCTTTTTATTTTGATTTTATTTTTATTTTATTCTACTAATAAATATCTGCCTTTCCTCGTCATATATAATAGATTTTCCATTTATTTCTGTAACGTCTTGGTGAACATAGTCATCTACATTTTCTAGCCGCACAGCATCATTGCGTAATATATAAGCGCCGTGTAGCTGGCTGTATACGTATTCTTCATTAGCGCACCAGCTACACAATATTCTGGTTTCAGTATCCTCTACGCCTACCACTACAGTATATTCATACTCTTCTGGAGAATGGTCGTCTAAGATTATTATATCTGAGCAATAATCGCAGACAACGGAAGGACAGGATATAATTCCATCTGTGCTATCTAGGGAATAACAAAATTCGTCCTCATCGTTTGCTAGATATTTACAATCCTTAGATAGATATCGGAATGTATCCATATATGGGGCCTGGTCGTGTTTTGGGTCTAAAGGATGCTCTAATTCTATTCTAACATTGGCGTCAAAAAAGTATTCCCCTTTATATTTAAACCCGTATAAACAGGTATTGGATTGCTGGTGCTTTATTACCCAGCCCTGTTCATATGCATACCTCTTAAACAATGTAGTAAGATTATCATTGATGGTATATATTCTATCCATAAAAGTTTTACGCTCTTTTAATGCAGGAAAATAAACATTTTCCCATACCAACGCCCTTCCTACCAATAGTTCTTCTCCTGTTATTGTCGTAGTAGTAAGATAAGCTATTTTTAGCCTATTTCCCACACTATGTGCTAAATCATGATAATATTCCCCCTTATTTATCATACAACTATTACCCAAATTTCCAACGTCCCTGTGAGGCATATCGTATACCTCAGCAATTTCTGTTGTTAGTTTTAGGCAGTTAACCAAATTGGAATTAACAAAATAAGAGTTCCAAGCAGCTACTGCCAATTTAACAACGTCATTGTCATTTCCTAATGCTGCTAAAATTTTTCCCAATTTAACTTGGTTTTTTAACAGCATAAATTTAGCAGTTTCTGAGTCATAATCCAAACAGTAGGCAGTTTCTGTGTAAAAATCTATTTTTGTCCCTAAGGACTTTTTCGTGTTTAACACTACCACTGCGCTATATTCTTCGTTTTCTTTTCCTTTTATTTTCATAACTGTTTCCATAAGTACATTATACTTTAAAGTAGCCCCTTCCAGTTCAAGAAAACTGTTAAGACTTTGTAATACATTTAACACTTTTCGGGTAACATACATGCATCCTTTATTGTGAGCACTCCTATTTACGTTGAGTTCTAATTTTTTCCAATAGTATTCTTCAATATCGTTAGTATTTATACCGTATATTTCCTTTACTATTTGTTTAACGGGTAAGGGCGCCCCCTGATATAAGAACCCTTTATCGGCCGAATATGTTATCCACGTTGCTTTTTGAATAGTGATAGAGATTTCTGCCAAACTCATATTGCCTATTCTGGGATAGATATAAAAACTGGTTTGCGGATTTTTTCTACGCACAAGTATAACGTTGGTTTTTTCAACGTTAGCCTCGTTAGTTTCGGTATTCGTATCGTCAGCAAAAAAAACTTGGGCTTCACAAAAGACGGGTAAAGTGAAGTTATGTCCATAATTAGTAAAAAATAGGGAGTCTAATACGTTTGACCTGAAGATATCCCATGCCTTTTGCTCAAACACCATAAAGCTAAACGGCATGTTTGTGGTGTCGTACATACCCTTACCATTGTTGTTAGTTTTACTGATAGCGTTCATAATGAACCTCCTTGTTTAAAATTTTTCTTTTATCCAACCTGCCGATGACGCTCTTTGCACCGTCGGCGACAAATTTTAAGCTGAACTTTGGCGACAAATTTTGCGTTGAAAAATCCGACCTGTCGGAGATTTAAGCAAAAAAAGCTAAAAATTCTGCGCAGTTAACAAAATTTAAAAAAGATGTTGACAAAAAATTTTACCGCAGCTAGACTTTAAGTAGGAGGGAAGGAGCGATGAAAAAAATTAAGCCCAAGAGTAAAAATCTTGCTGATATGTTTTTTGACCTGGTAGTGGAGTATGGATTTACTCCTTTACCTACCCATAGGAGATATTGGGTTAAGAAGGGTAAGGAAATGTCTAAAGAATTATGGGAGCAAGAGAGAGAACTAATGATAGAAGCATTTGAAAACATAGAGGAATTAAAGAAGGAATTTGGGTATTTATGGTATGTAAAATCTTCTAAATACCCTCACCCCTATATCTTTGATAATGCGCAGATAAGAGAGTGGCTAGAAGAAAAAAGAAAAGAAAGGGTGATTAAAAAAATAAAGCTAAAAGAGGGTGAGTATTTTAAAGAGTTAATAAGCCCTTTAATTAACGCCATTAAAACTGAAAACACAGAGGAGGTTTTAAGGTATGGAAAAGGAAGAGACCCCAAAATGTTTTGGTTCACTTGTATTAAAGCGTACTCTCTGGCAGGGAAAGGTAGCAAAAAAAGAGAAGATTGGTTTAGAAAGCTGCGTAATAAATTTAAAGACGGGTAAAGTATATCTATCAATAGAAGATTGCGGGTTATGTATAGAAAAAAAGTGTAACCAATGTATAAAAGGATGGTGTGGATAATGAGAAAAGTATTTGAGCATATAGATAAAGAGTTTGAATATCGAGGCATAAACATTTTCTACTATGTAGTAAAAGGTGTAAATTTTATGACTCCTGAAATACTTACACTAATATGCGTTAAAAAAACACCTAATTTAATTATGATAGCAGAACTGTCTACAAATGATAAAGATAGCGCTAAAGTATTCGGGAAAATGTATGGAGTAACAATAGTTACATTTACTAAAATAAATGAAACGGAATGGGTAGGGGAGCACTCCAAGAATTTTTGTAAATGCTTTCCTTCATTAGAGCAAGCTAAAGAATATATAAATAAATTAAAATTGAATGGAGAAGAAGAGTAATGAATATAGAAAATATTATTTCTGCTGGGATACCCTTAATACATATTCGTACTAACGAATATGATAGGGCAATAAGAAAAATTATAGCCCAACTAAATCCTAATAAATCACTAAATGATTTTGATTTATACGTTTACTCTAGGCACTTTGGGTTGCTTAATGTTAATACAGGCCAAAAAGAAATGGTAGAGGAAGACAGGGTTATTTCTAAAATAATAGCTATGGGAAAAGAAACGCCCTGTGTATTAATTATGTGTAATTTAGAAAAAGCGTTGGAGGATAACTTCCGCAAAGCATACTTGGTTGACGTATTATTACACTTTCATAAAGAAGGGCAAATCAATAATTACGCTCTTATTAACATTGGGCCAGGGGATATTCCTATGGAATTAAGGCCCTATTTTGTAGTTAAAGATTTTCCACTACCTACAGAAGAGGAAATCTTTTTAGAACTAAAAGAGTTGCTATACGATGGTAATGGAGAACCTTTTTGGGGAGTAGCCCCCTCTGATAAGAAAATCAAAACAATTTCCAATATATGTAAAGGAATGACCCTTAATGAGGCCGTTAATGCCGTTTCTTTGTCTATAATCGAAAAAGGAGACATTGATATTAAGGACATTAGAAAAGAAAAGGCTGAAATAGTAAAGAAATCTGGCCTTCTTGAATGGATAGAGGATTTGCCTACACTTGAAGAAGTAGGGGGGTTTACTGAATTTAAAAATTGGATAATGAGAATAAAAACTGTAATTGATAATTACGAGAAAGCTATTAAAATAGGTATTCAGCCCCCTAAAGGTATTCTTATTACCGGAATCCCTGGAACAGGTAAAAGCCTTACTGCTAAAGCATTAGCCTCTCTATTTAAAATTCCTCTGTTTAGATTAGATGTGGGTAGACTATTTTCTTCGTTTGTAGGGGAAACTGAAAAAAATACAAGAGAGGCAATGCGTTTAATTGAAGCATTGTCGCCCTGTGTAGTGTTAATAGATGAGGTAGAAAAAGCATTAGCGGGCGCTAAAAATTCCTTGGATAATGGAGTAACGGCTAGATTATTAGGAAACTTACTATATTTCATGCAGGAAAGAAAAAGTCTTTCTTATCTTGTATGTACCGCTAATGATATAACTTCATTACCCCCAGAGTTTTGTCGTAAGGGGCGTTTCGATGAGGTATGGTTCGTGGATTTACCTAATAGTATAGAAAGGGCAGAAATATGGAAAATCCACTTGAAAAAACCAAGATAAAAAAAGAGATAGATTTGCCTAAATTAGTAAAAGTATCTCTAGGCTATACTGGAGCGGAGATAGAAGCAGTAGTACAGGATTCACTTATTACTTGTTTACATACTAAATCTTCTTTAACTACCGAAATATTAACAGAACACTTATTAGAAACTACGCCTTTAAGTAGAATGAGTGAGAATAAAATAAAGGCATTAAGAGAGTGGGCTAATTTAAACGGGGCCCGTAGAGTAGAGCCTAAAAAAACAAGCTCCCAGCTTATTAAGGACAGGAGAAGAACAAGGAGAGTTAAATGAGAAAACTTATAAACGATTTGTTATCTGCTGGAGCAGAGTCATTTGTAACTACAACAGCTAATTTTTATTTTTTAGTGTTTAATCTTCCTAAGGAAAATAAAGCTTTAGCTTTTTGTTTTCCTAGAGAGGTGACCAATAATATAGCTTCTGTAGTATATAGGTTTCCAAAGTTGAGCCATTTAACTACATCTAAAAAGGAATTGCTTGCCGAGATAGTTACATTATGCGAGATAAAAGAATATCAAACAGCCAAAAAAGCCCCAACATTTTATCGGGAGATATTAGACTCTGAATTTATATTTAATGAGCAAATTTATGATATAGAAAAGGATATGAAAAAAGTATGTAATAAATTACAAGAAAATAATATTAAAGTAGATGAAAAAGAGCTTAAAAAATTTTTTAAGGAATGGCTTAAGTACAATAGGCATTCCTTATATGTGTTTAAACAACGAACAGGAAATAAAATAATTTTTGCAAATGATATATACGATTTATTCGTATTCTATTTATTACCTAACTTAAACCAATAAAAACAAAAGGAGGGCATTATGGCTAGACAAAAAGTAAGGCGTACCAGGCAAAAGCAGCAAACTGCTGCAACCCAGCAAGTTACATTACAACAAGTTATTGATAGATATGTAACGCTGGCTACTCAAAAAAAGGAGTTAGAGAACAAGCTCAATAAAACAAAAGAAATTATTTTAAAGCATTTAGGAGAGGGGGTCCACGAAGGAAATGAGCACGCTATTCAGATTGTTAAAGTAATGCGAAAAACATTGGCCCCAGAGCTGGTTAAAAATTACTTAGACGAAAACACTTTTTATCGGGTGGCATCTGTTTCTGTTTCTGCTGTAAGCAAGATTTTAACTCCCGAAGAGCTAGAGGATTGTGTGGCTGAGACCACAGAAACAACCCAGATACGAATAAAGAGATAAAGAGGGCGGATATATGTTTGATATTCCGTATAATAGGTTAGAAGTTAAGTTAAAAACAGATAGCGCTACATACGTTAATTTAAAAATGCTTCAGAATAAATTATTTAGACGGGCGCAAGATATAAAAGAATTAGCCCCGCACTTAGTGGATAAGGAGTCTAATATATGGGCATTTACTCCTAAAGCATTAGATATCTTTGTGTACAATATCATTGAAAGAGTATATGGATTACCGTCTAAATATACTCTAGTATTTCAATTTATTCCAGGAAAGGAGTTAGTGTTTATAGAGTATAAAGATGCGTATGTAAAGGGACCTATTCAAATTTTAAGTGAAAAAGGAGATAGGGCTATTAAATCTAAAGTTGTAATTGTGAAACAACGGGTACAAAAAACAAAAAGAAACCTATTAACTAAAAATAAAAGGGGGTAAGTATGAGTGAGTTTAGAGAGGTTGAGCACACTTTTGATTTAGATATTGCAAAGGAAACCGCCAGAAGGCTTAACCTATCTATTAAAGAGAATGCCTATGTTCTCGGATACAGTGTATCGGATATTGAAGCGGATTTAGTAATAGACGGGGTAATAGGGATTATAAAGAATGAAAATCGACTTGTGTTTGACGATATGTATATGGAAAAGGTCCAAGATTTTCTTAAGGAATATTTTTATACTCTGTTTAGGTCAAAAGGATATAATGTAAAAATGGACGAAAATGAAAAGGAGGTGATATATGCCGTATATTAAAGTATCTTTGGATAAAGAGACGCTAAATATAACCGTGGAAGGAATGGAGTTTAAGGGAGGAAAATGTTTACAAAAGATAGATGGGTTATTATTCGCCACAAAGATGCAGACCATAAATAGAAAGCTTAAAAAAGATTATTTTTTTGAAAGAAACGAAGATAAAATAAAATATTAACAAACAAAATAAAGGAGAAAATTATGGCAACTAAAACAAAAGTTAAATCCAAACAAGCACCTGCAACAGAAAGTAAAAGTAAAAATAAAGCCCCTAAAACATTAACAGGGCAATTTATTGAAATATTCTCCCAAAGAGAGAAGCTTTGGTTTGAAGAGTGTATCTTAGCGTATAAAATAGCCGTAATAGAAAAAGAATGGGAGAAAATGGGTTATTTATCCATAAAAGAATATGTAGACGAAGAGTTAGCCCATAAGTTAAAAATAAGCTACACCCGGTTTATGGAAAAAGTAAAGATTGGAGAAATTATAGATATTTGGGGATTCCATTCTAAAGAGCTAATTGAAATTGGTTCTTCTAAATTTAGAACTTTGGCTACGTTATTAAATTTAGAGAATTATACCGGAGAAGATTTAGAACAAGTAATAAATGATATAAAGAATCAAACTGTTGAAGAAGCTAAAGACACGATTAAAAACTATAAACTGCGTTATGTATCTGGAGAAGCTAAACCTAAAAGTCTTTCTCTTTCTTTTAAATTATTAGAGGACCAGGCTGATATTGTTAAACATGCCTTGGATAAAGTAAAAGAACTCACAGGGTTCGAAGATTTAAATCAAGCATTAGTTTATATTTGTACAGAATTCCTCATGAATTATAACGAGGATGTTCATGAAATAGAGCAGATTAAGGCAGAGGTAGAAAGGTTATCTAACGAGGCCGAGCCACCTAAAAAAGTAAAAGGAAGTAAACATAATTATTCTGGCAGAAAAAAATGAAACTAGTACTTATATTGAAAGAGGCTCCTTTAAGTATACTCTCCTCTGGGGTATGGGTTGTCGAGTCCATACCCCCACAATTACTACAGATATTTTTAAAAGCGGATAGGGCATACTATATAGGGGAGGGTGTAAAAAAGTGGGCGGAGCTACATAATTTAAAGACAGTATTAATTCCGTATAACTACTCTGATAAAAACGTGTATTTTGTGGTTATAAAAAAAAATCGTATAATATATCCGTTTAGGAGAGATTTATGGGAGTAGGCGCCTGTTATATATTAGAGATACTTCGTACTAAACAAATAGATGCGTTTGTATCTTTAAATCCGTTGTGGTTATTAGATGAAGAAAAAGAGGTATACGATAAAATAAAAGAATTTGTAGCTCGCTACCACCAATTCCCCCCAATAACAGAAGTATTTAAACATCCGCCTAAGGAATATAAAAAGGGATATCCTATTACTTACTGGGAGAATAAATTAAAAGAAAGATATGCTGCCCAATTATTATCAAAAATAAAACTTTTGTCTACTAATTCTACAGAACCTTTAAAAGATTTAGAAGCAATTCACAAACAAGTGGCTGCTTTTTACGAGAATTATGAGATGGAAGCAGTAATTGCTCCAGATAAAATAGGCGGATTTATTAAACGCACGTTAGACACTCTTAGAAAAAATAGGTTGGCAGGCTCAGCCGGATATGATACTGGGTATCCTACGCTGAACGAAGTTACAGGCGGATATATCCCTGGTGAAATTTTTGTGTATGTGGCTAGATTAAAAATGGGAAAAACTATGTACCTTTTAAATTCACTAGCGACTACTTTAAAACACCACAAATGCATGTTCATCTCCATGGAAATGTCCCTAGAAACAATAATTAAAAGGCTTCTTGCAATTAGACTTAAAACGCCGCAGTTTTTAGACCCGCAAAGAGTAGTGCCCTCCTTTTTAGATGCCGAAATAAATAAACTAAATCCTAATTTAGTTCTTATAAATGGCGCCTCTATTAATTCTATCTCTCATATAGGAACACTTATTAACTTACATAAGCCCCAAATAGTTTATATCGACGGGGCTTATTTATTAGAAGATGGAACATATTACCGGTCAGAGTGGGAACGAGCTAAAAAAGTAATTGAGCGACTTAAAAAGGTAGCGCTATCTAAAAAGGTAGCATTAGTATGTAGCTATCAGTTAAACAGACAAGCAACTAAAAAAGACGCCCCAGAAGTAGAACATATCGCTCTTACGGACGCTGTAGCCCAAACTGCTGGAGCCGTGTGCGCTATTATTCCGAATAAAAATGACGATACTAAAAGGCGATTTTTATTACTTGCAAATAGAGAGGGGCCCTCTGGAATAGATATAGAAGTCCATTGGGACTTCGTAAATATGGGATTTATAGAAACTGGTGAGGTTTCTGTAATTAGTGCAGAGGAGGTTAATGATGAAACTGGGTGGTAAACAAAAGAAACGAGTAATATTCATTTTAAGAGTGGTGGCTCAGATAGATAAAGAAACTTTTGAGCTACTTTTAACTAAGTCTCCAGCGGATATAGAATTATATTTTTATAGGTTTATCAATAAAAAAACGGATAAAAAAATAGAAAATAAAATAATTAGGTATATAAAAAAATATGAATAAAAACATAATTAAATTAGGACAAGCGCTAGGAACCCAATACACTATAATTAACAATGAATGGGTAATGTGTAGTTGTCCCTTTTCTTTCTGGACCCACCCAGATGGAGACGATAAAAATTATTCTTTTGGTATATCTAATAATGGTGGATTTAATTGTTTTGCATGCGGCCAAAAAGGGCATATCATGCAACTACCTAGAATGTTAGCTAGATACACACATAAACCTCCCTATAAACTGGAAAGGATTATAAAAGAGATACTAGAAAATAAAAATACAATTGATGAAAGACTAGAAATATATAAATCCAAAGAAGAAAAAAGCGTAAAGCAATACATCGACCCCAGAGTACTAAACTCCTTTGAAAATCCGACATGTCGGATTTTCAATATGACCGTAAAAGATATGGAAAAATGGACAATAAAAAAGAATAAAGATAGGTTAATGTTTCCTATTTTTGACCATAAAAAAAGAATAGTCGCTATTAAAGCACGGATAATAGGGGCTAAAAAAATGTATTTTTATGATACTGCAATTAAACCTAAACAGGAGGGCATTTGGTATGGAGACCATTTATACTACAATACAAAAAAAGTGGCGGTGGTGGAAGGAGAAAGAGACGCAATACTTCTTTCCAGGTTTATCCCCGCCCTATGCGCTATGGGTACAGTAAATAAAGAACAAATAAACGCCCTTAAGAGATACAAACAAGTTTTACTATTTTTTGACAACGATTCAGCAGGGCATAGAAATACTGAGCTTATTTTGTCTGCTCTTTATTCAAAAGTAAAACTGTATTGCGTCTCTGATTATAAAGGGTGTAAGGACCCCGCTGAGTTAGTGGAAAAAGACCTAATTAAAGAAGCCTTAAAAACTATAATTAAACTTTAACTAACAGGAGGATTTTATGAGTTGGTATAAAAAAGGTGCCGGTGAAATTAAAAAAACTTTTGAGGAAAACGAAAAGATAACAAAACTTCTTAAGGAAAAAACTGTTCCTTGGTTTAGAATTAAAACAGGAGAGGAAGGTTCAGTTATTCTTCTTGATGATGATTTTTTCTATTGTGAAATCCATACTGTCAGAGTGGCAGGTAGATGGAGAAACCTTACCTGCTGTGCTGGAATCAGACCTTGCCCTATTTGCTTACAAGAAGGAAAGCGGCCTACTCCTACTATGTTCTGTACGGTATTAGACTTGCGTCCCTATAAACGAGACGACGGAACAATTGAAAAGTATAGGAAGGTTTTATTAGGGGCCCGAGGAACATTGTCTCAGCAGTTACTGGAGTATAAAGAAAACTACGGGTCTTTGGCTGGAGTAAAGTTGCATTTAAAAAGGTATTCAGATAAAGAAAGTGCTTGCGGAATAGTCAAGACTATAGACATGGGTAAGGACGGTAAACCCAAAAAATACAATTTAACTTCTTTACCTAAAGACCTTCGTACTCCTTTTAATTACGAAATAGTATTGGCCCCATTTTCTAACGAAGAGTTAGAAAGAATAGGGTATTCGGTAAACGCTATTGTCGGGGATACTCCTTTAGATGAAATTATAGAGGATATAGAAGAGGAAAAAGTAGAGGAAATGGAAGATGTCATTACTGTCGAGGACGATACTTTAGAAGACGAAGAGCTTCCTTTCGACACTGAAGAAGAAGAGGAAGAAGATGATGAGGAAGAATTAGATGCGGTAGATTTAGACCTAACAGACGATAGTGAGTTTTATCCCCAGACGAAATAGATAATCTAGAAAGTTTAGAGGAAGAAGAGCCTGCTCCTAAAAAACAAGCCAAAAATAGAGGTAGAAAGTCTAAAAAATAATAAATGGCGGGGGAGTCCCCGCCTATAAAGGAGCTAGAATGGGTATAAAGAAAATACTACAAATGCGACATATGGCGCTTATTCCTTGGTATGCTTTTACAGATAAGGTTAAGCAGGACCTTACGTTTAAATTAACAAAAGGATTTGTAGGGCCAAATAAGCAAACAACAATTAAAGCATATGAATCGCACCCAAACGGAGTATACATACCTAGGGCGTATATTCCTGACTTTTATAATAGAATAGAAGATGCAAACTGGGAACAGGTTGATATTCCCTTTAAAGCTACGCCCTATGTATATCAACAACAACTTGTAGATACGTGGATGCAGACTAAGCAAGGGGTTATATGCGCCAGCACAGGAGCAGGAAAAACTGTAATCGCTCTCTATATAGCACACCTATTAGGATTAAAGACGCTTATTATTGTTCATACTCAAAAATTACTTAGCCAATGGACACAGCGAGTTAAAGAATTTTGCGGATTTGTTCCTTCTAAAATACAAGCAGCGGTAGGGGCATGGGATAAACCTATTACGGTTGCAATGCTTCAGACTCTAGCTATCGGGTCTAAAATAGATAAGAAAATTTTATATAATAAATTCGGGCTAGTTATTTATGATGAATTGCATAGGATGGCTACAGAAAAATTCCATACTGTAGCTAAACTGTTCTGGGATAAACACAGGTTAGGACTGTCAGCTACTCCTAAAAGAGCGGATGGAATGCAGCAGCTAATCTTTTACCATACAGGGCCTATAGTGGCCAGCTATAAAGCCCCCGTTAAACGCCCTATTTATTATGCGATAGAATACTATTCTCCTTATAGTATAGATACTTATACCTGGGAGGGTAAGTTTAAATTCCCTAATTTTGTTAATAGTATTTGTAATGATTTAAAACGTATTGAACTTGTGATACGAATTATAAAAAAGTGTATAAAAGAGGATAGGAAAATTATTGTTTTATCGGATAGAAAAGCCCCGTTGCGCATGCTTAATAAAACGCTCAAGCAATTAAGTATCCCTGTGTCCTATTTAATGGGGGATAAAAAAGAAACATATAAACAAGTTATATTAGGAACTTATGGGTGCGCTGGAGAAGGGGTAGATATTCATGGATTAGATACTCTTATTATGCTCACTCCAAGAGCAAACATTGTACAGGCAATGGGAAGAGTAAGCAGAGCAATAGATAAAGACCCAATTGTTGTAGATATTATTGATATGCAAAGTAAAGAAATGCGCCGTTGGTATGCTAAAAAGAAGCGCACTATTATGGGACTAATAAAACAAATTAAAAAGGTGGTAATTCATCATGCAGACATCTAATAATAGAAGTAAATATTATAAAGAGTATTATCAAAAGTATAAGAATAAAATTTTAACAAAAAGAAAAGAAAGATATGCGCAGGATAAACTATACCAACAAGTTATTTATAAGAGGAGTAAGGCAAGGTATTGGTTAAACAATTTATTTTTATTAGAGGAGGAAACACATGACTAAACATACCCTTATTGTCCCGAAAACAATCTCCTATAGCGAAAGCTATACTTTAAACTTAGGCAACTATACTACAACTAGAATACAATATGGGATAGAAGTTCCAGTATACACCCAAACAAAATTTAAAAAAATTAAAGACCAGGTAATAAAGGAAGTGCATGCGGCGGTTGTAAAAAGGGTGAAAGAATTACAGGAAGAGTATTCTCCCGAAAATATTATAGATTTAGAAGAAATATAAAGAGGGTGATATGTCTAAAATATTTAAATTAAAAACAGTGCCGCAAATTAAACGTATCCCTTCTGGGATATATGTTTTTGACTTACTAACTGGAGGGGGCATTCCTGAGGGAAGAGTTACCTTATTTTATGGCGATAAATCAACAAATAAGACTACTTTAGCTACTAGATTAGTAGGTACATATTTACGAAAAAACCCAGATAAACAAGCGCTGTATATCGACTTTGAAGGAGCGTTAGACCCTAAATGGACAGAAACCTTATTATGCCGTTATGGAGATGTAAGCGATAGACTGTTAGTTTCCCAGCCTGCTTATGCAGAAGAAGGCATAGAGGTAGCAATAGAAAGCCTTCAAACCCCAGATATAGGGATTTATATTGTTGATAGTATAGCAATGATGGTCCCGATTGAAGAAGTAGACGGGGATGTAGACCAAAAATATGTAGGAATACTAGCACGAACCGCAAATAAGTTATTGCGCAAGTTTGTTTATTACATGGCTAAATGGAAAGATGAAGGACACCCTATTACAGTTATTTTGATTAACCAATTACGCACCGCTATCTCTCGTGGCGGTCCTACTTCTTTTATGCCTTCCCACACAAAACCTGGCGGTAAATTACAAGATGCAATGGCCTCTATGGTTATAAAATTTTATGTACACAAAACAGAAGAGAAAACAATAAATAAACAAAAACTACCAATGCGCATCTGGTACAGCTTTATAGTAGAGAAAAATAAAGTAGGGGGCGCCCCTAAAATAACTGGCGCCTATCCAATGAGCTTAATCAATACGGATGTTTATAAGGTGGGGGATATTTGTGACGCTCCGCAAATTGTAAATCTATTAAAGGATACAGGGCTTTTAGAAAAAGAGAAGTCTAAATATGTATTGTTAGGGGAAAATTATGCTACTCAAAAAGAGATATTTAAAAAATTAACCGAAGACTATGACTTTAAAGTCCAAGTATTGCAAGAATTATATAAAAACAACGATATTCTATTAGCAACAGGAATAATAAATGAAACTAATAATATTAAGGAGGATTAAATGATTTTAACTTGTAAAGCCTGTGGTAAACCTTATTCTGCTAGAACTAGAAAAGGGCTAAAATACGTACCTGAAGTATGTTCTAAAGAATGTTTCTTTACTTGGATACTTAATAGTCGATATACAGAAAAAAGCTTTATACCTTATGCCGAACAAAACTATAATAAAAACGGAAACTTTAAAAGCCCTGCAGAAGTAATAGTCTTTAACAGGTTTAAAAAAGAAGGAATTAACGTTCAGTATGAGCCCTATATTTTAAAAACCGCAGATTATATGTACATACCTGATTTTTTTCTGCCAGATTACAATATCTTCTTAGAAGTTAAAGGAAAATGGAATTATAGTAACTACACTAAGTTTACTGCTTTTGCTACAAAACTTCCTTTATTTTTATTTGATATTCCATTTTTAAAGAGGATATTAAAATGGCTATAGACCTATCACAAATTCCTACCCTTATCTCCTTGTTGGGGGATACATACGGTTTCTTTGCTAAAGACGAAAAGCTAGCAAAGAAATTAATGGCCAGAAGAGGTACTAAAAAATTAAAAATAAAACATATTTTAGCGCTGATAGAAATGCAACGCCTACTGTTAGATGAATTAGAAAATGAAGTAAAAACAAACGAAAGATATATTACCATAGCGCTTATGTATTTATTGGATAGTTTTGATAGTTTAGCTCTGGCGTATTCAAATTTAATTAGTAATTATTCTTTATTAAACAAAGTAACTTCAAAGGAGGCGGAACTAGATGAACTCCTTGACCGAGTATTGTCTGAAGAGATTTCAGAAAGGATTACGCACCAAAATAACGACAAACAGGAATGAAAATTTGTTTGAGATACACGCAACTGATTTATTTAAGATATGCTTAAGAGAATTTTTTCTTCTTTACACTAATGGACGTGTTTACTCTAAAGAAAAAAGAGAGTCGGAATTTATACCCGATAATCGACTGCTTACTTTTGAAATAGGAAATAAATTAGAAGATATTGCTAGAGAAAAATTAAATGGCTTTAAACCTAAAGCTGTGCGTTTAAAAATAAAGGATGTCTATATAGTAGGGTCTCCTGATATCATTATATCTACAGGGAAAAAACAATATATTATTGAAACTAAAAGTATTAAAAAAGAAAACTATGTTTCTTTACAGGAGCCTCTTATTGAGCATACAATACAACTATCTACATATCTGTGGTTAGCTAAAAAAGTACCTTCGCTCAATTGGGAACACAAAAAAGGGTTAGTTTTATATATACCTAAACAAGAGCCAGGATATAATCAACCAGTAGTAAAAGTATTTGAAGTAAACCTTACGTCCGAAATGGAAACTAGATTTAAAGAAGCGATAGGAAATATTTATAAATGTATAAAATATAATATTTTACCTAGAAGAATATGTTCCAAAATGTATTCTTCGAAAGCAAAACAATGTAAGATGGCAATGTTATGTTTTAAACTACCAGAACAAGGAGGAAAATATAATGGCCCCAATAACACCTAGATTAACGCCTTCAAATACGGATATTAGTGATTTATTAGAATTGGTAGACAAAGAATATTATTTAGAATCTTTAACAAAACAGGAAAAAATTTTTGTGGAGTCTCTTATATCTACCAAGTCTATTACTACATCTGCAGGATTAGCTGGGCTTTCTAAATTACGAGCAAAAAAGTTAATGAAATCTCAAAAAATACAGCTAGCTTTAAAACTCTATAGAGAGCTTCAGGATAATAGGGCAGCAGTTACCAAAGATTATTTTGTAAAAGTTTTAAAAGATATCATTGATAATAAAAAGACTAAACCAAATGAGAAAGTAAATGCGTTGCAGTTGTTAGCTAAACTTACAGGGCATTTACGAGACGTTAAAGAAGATAACAAACAAATGGTTGTCTTTAATATTAACGAAGGAAACTCTAAACCCGCAGAAAAAAATATAACTGTAGATATTCCAGTAAACAAAAATAATAACAAGGAGTAAAAGATGAATATCTTAAGTGATATTTGTAAAGTGTGCCCAAACCAATATAAACTGGTGCCGCCTCGAATATTAGGGGTAATTAAAAAGAGCGATTACCTTATCATAGGAGAGAGTCCTAAAGACGAGGACCTTGCTTTAAAACAATTGTTTACTGGAAAAGTAGGGAATCTATTGTTTAAAGACCTGGAGCAGATAGGGCTAGAGAGAAGACAGTTTGCAATTATTAATGCTATACTGTGCCCATTTAAAAATCCAACTAAACATACCAGTCAGATAAAAAAAGTAATGGCAGCATGTAGACCTGCAATCGAAACCCTTATAAAAAATATTTGCCCTAAGTATATTTTTTGTTTTGGAAATATAGCCGCTTCTCAAGTCTTGAATAAATGGGTAACAATGAAATCAGTTAGGGGGGTGGCGCAGTATGTGCCTGAATTCGACGCTACTGCTTTCTTTTTTTGGCATCCTGCTATTTATTAAAATCTGGAGCAACAGATGCCTCACATCCACTACGGATTATTTTTAAGAAAGATTTAGATTTGGCGGCTAAGGTTATTAACGGCGAACCTTTAGAGGAAAACATACAGGAAACATTTTCTGCAGAACCTTTAACCCCTAAGACATCCTTTTCTAAATCAACCCTTTTAGGGTTAGATTGTGAATGGGATGCTAATAGAAATCTAACAATGATAGGGATTAGCGATGGAAAAAGAAGTTTTTATATTACAGGAGAAAGCTTTAAAAAAACTCCAAGGATTCAAAAAAAATTAAAGGAAATTTTAGGATATGAAAAAAGAATAATTGTATTAGCAAACCGCCCTGTAGATGAAAACATACTTAAAGAACACGGCATAAAAATAAAAGCCAAAAAAGTAGATGTATTCCCTCTATCAAATATTGTAGATGAAAATTTGCCTCTTAAGTTAGAGAGCATTGCAGAAGCATATACCCCGTTTCGACGTATAAAAGACGTTACCAAAACGTCTAATTCCTTATCTTTTTTTGCAGATGAAACAAATACTTTAGGCCTGTATTGCGCTAGAGACGCTTGTGCGACTGTTACCGCATATAAGGAATTATTAACCCAGGTAAAAACAGATGCTAAATTATACCGATATTATAAATATTTTATTGTACCTATAACCGAAACACTTGCTCAATTAGGAACTTTTGGTCTAGCTATAGATAAACAAAAACTCCAACAAAATATTAAAACAGTAGAAAAAGAATTAGCAGAAATAGAGGAAGAACTTATTGCACAAATTCCCCCAGGAATAAAACGAAAACATAAAGATAAGCTATCCCTAACTAGACGAGACCTTATTAGAGATATTCTATATAGTAGATTAGGGTTTAAATATAAGCCTGAGGTCTTTACGCCAACCGGAGCCCCTGCTACTTCAGAGGAGGCTTTAAAAAAGTATAAAGAGCACCCTTGGTAAGTAAATATTTATACTGGGGCTCTTTACATAAACTGCTGTCCACTTTCTTAAAAGGGCTAGAAAAAAATATTTATCCTGATGGAAAAATTTATCCTTCACTTCATATCGCTACTGTTACGGGTAGAGTAGCATGTTATAATCCTAATATCCAGCAAGTACCTAGAAACACTTCCTTACCAAAAGTAGAGTTACTTAAAGAATTATATGCTGCTCCAGAGGGTTGGTATTTGGCTGCTAGGGATTATGGGCAGAGCGAGTTTAGAATTATGGCCTGGTTAGCCCAAGAGAAAATATTAATTAAGGCCCTATATGATGGAGAAGACCCTCATAGACTTACTGCTTCTAAGATACTTAATAAGAAGCCCGACCAAATAACGAAAGGAGAAAGACAGTTAGCAAAAGGTATTAATTTTGGATTGCTCTATGGAGCTCAAGCATTTACTCTTAAAGAGTATATGGAAAACAATTATGGGGTAACTGTCTCTTTGGAGGAAGCAGAACAATTCAGAGAGAAGTTTTTTGAAGTATACCCTAATATACGAAGGTTTCATATTAAATGCGAAAATATTATTAGAAAATACGGCTATATTAGAAGTCCATTAGGAAGAATAAGGCGATTACCTGGAATAAAAAGTGACGACTTTGGGGAACAAAACAGGGCAATTCGCCAAGGGATTAATTTTGTAATTCAGTCTTTTAGCTCGGACTTAGCGCTAATAGGGTTATATATTTTCTATTCTAAATTTAAACGATATAAAACAGTACAACCTTTATTCTTTATTCACGACAGTAATATGTTTATGGCGCATAGAAATACCCTACCCTCTGCAATGTTATTCCTAAAAATAGCTATGGAAGAATTGGCTCCTGCATATGTAAAAAAATATTTTGGAGTAAAAGTAGGATACCCTGTAATAACAGACGGAAAAGTAGGGTATAATTGGGCACATATGAAAGAAATTGAAGATGAAATGTTTCATAAATGGAAGAATAGTAAAGAGGTAAACGAAATAGATACAATTTTAAACAACTAAAAAGGAGGGTAGTATCAGTTGAGCAAACAATAGACTTAACCGAATTACAATATTGTAGTTTTGATATTTTAGTTATGGCTGTTAAGCATGTTATTAACTTATTAAACCAATAGGAGGTGTTATGAAACAGTGGATTTGTGCAGTGTGTGGTAGAGTGTTTTTAGATGAAGAAGATAATATCCCCGCAACCCTTACATGCCGTATATGCAAGCAGGGAGGAGTTAAATTTGACGGAGATAAATTGCGATTTGATTTAGTCCCCCCTGCAGGATTAACTGAAGTAATTAAGGTGTATACCTACGGAGCTAAAAAGTACGGAGGCCGAAATTACTTCAAAGGAATGGAATGGTCCAGACTTTACGGGGCTATTCAAAGACATCTATGGGCGTGGTATAGTGGCGAAACAATTGACCCAGAATCAGGAATAAACCATCTTGCGCATGCTGCATGGGGATGCTTAACTCTTTTAGATTATGCTAAACGGCACCCTGGCCTGGATGACAGACCTCGCCTTATTCGTAACGATACAAGCAACCAACCTGAACACGATAAGGAATGTTCAGAATATATGAATGAAGAAGATTTTAAGGAGTAGATTATGGCCTATATAATTTATAAAGAAATGGACTTAAATGAAAAAAATTCAACTTGGATAGAAAAGATACACATTACACATAGGAATAAAACTGTTTATTGCGGGGAACTGGACTTAAATAATCCACATATCCTACGATTATTAAAAAAATACTGCCGAGACTCTTATCCTGAACTTTTAAAAAAATATAATAAAGGGAGAAACAGTAATGACAAAAACTAAATGCTCTTCTAATTGTAAATGTTTAAAAAATTGGGCAGTTATAGGTATAGACCCAGGAGTAAAAGGCGCTATTTGTTTAGTAGAGGCTAAATCTAAAGCTATCTTAGGAGTGCGTAAATTCACCCCAAACACCCATACTAACGTAGCTATTCTAAATACTATGTTAAATGAAACAGATAAAAAGCATATCCTGGTGGTCTGTGAAAAGGGTCAAGCTTATTCTGGAAACGGTAGTGTATCTTCTTTTAATTTTGGGTTTACCTGCGGAAGTATTTTTGGGGCAGCTATATCTAATCCAAAGGTAGAATGGTTATACGTTACACCAAAAGAATGGCAAAAATACTTCGAAATAGCTTTAGACCCTATGCCAAGAAAAGGACTGTCCGCTAAAGAGAAACAACAAGTAAAAACACAAAGGAGAAAACAGATTAAACAGAACAGTATCCAAAAAGCTAAAGACTTATATCCTGCCTTAGAAAAGGCAATTGGCAAAAATGACGGGGTTTCCGATGCTATTCTTATAGCACTTTATGGAATAAGTAAATTAGGTAACTATATAAAGGAGGGAACATGCGCCTAATCAAACAATCCTGTGAAATTCTTAATTATACAGACCCTAAACTTATCGAACAAGCAGGACGGGTTTGTTATAAATCAGAAGATAAAATAACAGAAGATAGCTATAAACCCTTTATCAAAATGCTAATAAATAAAGGGCACGAGTCGGTATTAGAGCACGGAATACTTACGGTTAAATTTATTACTAGCAGAGACATTACCCATGAATTAGTAAGGCACAGGATAGCCAGCTATTCTCAAGAGAGCACCAGATATGTAAACTACCTGAACAAAGGCGTTCAATTTGTTATCCCTTATTGGGCAACAACTTTGCTAGAAATAACCGATAGTGAACTAGTATGGGACGATATAGAAGGAGCAGCCCAGAACGCCTTTTTTAAGCGGTGCTCCTATGAAGAGTGGGAGCTATTAAAAGCCCTGCGAGCATGCGAACAAGCATATGAAACATTTATAAAGCTGGGTTTAAAACCGGAAGATGCTAGGTCAATACTGCCCAATTGTTTAAAGACAGAAATAATAGTTACTGCTAATTACAGAGAATGGAGGCATATACTTAAGCTGCGTATGGATAGACGAGCACATCCACAAATGCAGCTTCTTATGCTGGAACTGTATAACCAATTACGCATTAAACTTCCTGAAATATTCCAATGCTTGTTTAGAGGACTACTGCATGAAGAAGAGGAGTGAGTAAAATGACTCAAAAGGAAATACAAGCTTTTATAGGTCCTTGCTTAAATTTATGGAGGAGCAAGGTATAACAGAAGTCAACCACCCCCGGCTGAAGCCGGGGGCTTGAAGGAGTAGCGCATGCCAAGCGTGAAACGGAGAATGAAAAAAAGAATTGCTAAGTGCCCATGGTGTTTTAAAGAGTTTGAAACAACGAATAAAACTAAAAAATACTGTTCAGACGAGTGCCGCAACAAACATTTATCGCTAAAAATCAGCATGAAAAGAAAAGAAGAAAGAAGGAAAGAAGAGCGAAAGTGCATTGTCTGTGGCCGTATTTTATTTGAATACCAGCAAATATATTGTTCTAGCAGGTGTAGGAATAAATACTATCACAAAAATAAGGTTAAACCTAAAGAAGAGAAGAAAAAAAGAGAAAAGAAAACCAAAAAAATCATTTGTCCTTGGGAAGCTGGGCTAGTTGAAGGGACAGCTAAAGACGCCGACCCTATTTTGGGATTTTAAAAAAAAGCCCCCTTAATATCCGACATGTCGGATTTTCACAATTCCATTACTCCATTAACGGCATTCCAGTATAAATATCTCCTTTATTAGATAGCACACTCTTAATGCTGCGGTCAGAGATAGGAGTAATAATTGGAGCATACTCAATGTATTTTTGGTTAAATTCAGAGATTTTGCCATATACTTCTTCCATAGTTTCATAATCAGCATCACTGTATGCCCGCCTTAATTTAGCAAAGATATTCCTCTTTTCTTCATTTACACTTTCCCTAAACTTCATTAAGAAGAATCGCTTATCTTGAATATTGGCTAGAGTAACAGGCCTAAACCCTAAACTAATCATTACTATCTCTTCGGGGCTATCAAAGATATAGGGCTGTCTAGTTTTATAATCCAATATTTGTTTTCCATACTTAGAAGTTAACCCTTTAGTAGATAGCTTATATGCTTTCAATGGCATTGATATACCTAGTGGCAAAACAGTTGCTAATGCTCCTAAATAATCTCCACCTTCTATTCTATTGGCAGTCTCTCCAAGCCTTTCGAAAAATGTACCGTATACTCCAAAATAAGTATCCGCAATAGACTTATAAGACAGCTCAGAAGGAAGAGGAATATCCGCCCTTAAAGACCCAGAAAAGTCTACATTTAATAGCGCCGCAGGAACGCCTTTAATCAATAAGTTAGCTATTGTAGGAGAAGACCATTCTGCAATTTTATTAGCTAACTCTAACCTTAAAGGACGCTTAGCTATCTTTTCCATGTTGTCCATAATACCGTTTACTAGAGGTAAGGAAGACATACCGCCGAATAAAGACAGAGTACCTAAAGTAGCAGCGAATTTTCCAAATTGTCTTTCTCCTAATGCTTCTGCTAAATAGGATAAGAAGTGTAAAGAATAGCCTTTTAAAGACATCATCGGAGTAGTAAGAGCGCCACTAACTTTTGAAGGATTAGTCCAGTGCAACCTATTTAACCTAGAATAGTCTCCAAATGTCTTGCCTATAAAATTAACAATATCCATAAATTCTGGCGCATTTAAATCTACTAACTTTTCATCGGCAACTTTATTATACCGCTTGTATACATCCCGTAAGGATAGAGAAGCTAAAATACGAGAAGTATTTTCAGTAAGTCTAAAAGGAAGCATGCCGTGGTCAGTAATCTTACGTATTACCTTTCCAAACCCTATACCACTTTCCATTCTAATCATATTCATTAAAGAGCTTTCTAAAACACCGGCCTCTTCTAACCTGTCTAAGTATCTTACTACTTGAGCAACTTCCTCTTTAGGAAGATTAAGCTTGGATAACTCTTTCGCTACAGTAGCATCCTCAAATTTAAGCCTATCAACATGTATCATGCGCTCAGATAGCATTCCTTTGTCCATTACCGGAGTAAACACCCCTATTTTCTGTAATGCTCTCAATACAGGAAAATATTTTTTAACGGACACATGATAATCTTTATATGCAGACAAGAGAGAATAAGTATAAGGTTTATTGGCCTTGGTTTTAACAAACTGCGCCAATTCAGGTAAATACATTAAATAAGGCTGTAGCAAGTTCCAAAAAGCGGTAGAAGCTCTATACGCTAAGTAATACATGGTTACTAGGTTGCGCATAGAAAACATAGCCCTAGCTATTCTGTTAGAAGGAGCAGTAAACATATCTACCTGTCGGTTAATCAAATCCCTAGTCTCTGGATTTTGTAAATACTGTACGAAATCAGGAGACCTTTTTAATTCCCGCATTAGAAAATTAAAGTTAGCATTAGCAAAATGGTTGGACATAGAAGCATTGTGCTGGTCTAATACTTCAATTAAGTCCTCTTTATATCCCTTTACTACATTCTCTCTATCAGTATTCCTTCTTAACTTTCTAGCTAAAGAATAGGACTTTTCAGCATATGACTCGAAAAGAGCGCTTTCTAATTTATCCAGGTGCTGAAAAACATCCCCGCCTTTAGCAGCTAAATTATGGATTACTTCTAGAGCCTCAGAAAAAGATAGCTTATCAAAAGCGGATTCAGAAAGCTTTTCTTTTATACCCGTAAAAACTACATAATCAGGGTCTTTACCTATCCTAGTTAAGTATGCGCTTAAAGCTGCCCCTAAAGTAGGCGCTTCCTTTTTTATTTGAACCCACCTTGGGTCATCAGTATTGATATGCGCTATCTTGTCCTCGGATATATTTTGTTCCTTTAATTGTTTAAGCACATGCTTAGTTTGAATGTTCAAATCAGCATACTGTCTAGTTTTAGACGCAATCAATTTTGGCTTAGTGTCCCACCAAAAAATAGAAGAGTACTCTCCAGTCTCAGCATTTTTAGCAACTACGTTTAATACATAATCCCCACCATTACGAACTCTAGGGAAATACCAAGTTTTGTGTAAAGCAACTATATCTTTAGTTAACTGCTTAGCTCTATTGGCTGCAGAATAAAACCGAGTACTCAACTGGGTTAATTGATGTAAAACTTCTGGAGGAGCATTATACTCATACTTTTCAGCTAAGGAGTCTAATTCTTTTGCAATGGTTTTATAAAAATGCTGTAAAGCATAATGCTTAGACTCCTTTAATTGAATTGAACCAATAGTTAAGGGCTCTTTAGTCCTAAGCTTCTCTAAAGGCACATCTGGGTTAAATACGCTCTCGGGACCTTTAATAATAGTATGTAAGGCAAGAACCATATCTTGCCGAAACATATGTATCTTAGTGAATATCTCGGTAACCTCAGTAGCAGGAATATTCTTAGCCGCACCTTCTATAAGGTCTAACAAAGCAAAATGTTGATAAGCAGCAACGTCCCCTTTAGCTCGCCTAAAATCTTTATCCATTTTGACCTTTATCTCTCTAAGAGCATTCTCTACTCTAGTTACATTTACCTTGGACATGTCAATCCCATGCTGCTTTGCCACATACTCTAATTCTTTCTTAAAGTTTCCGGGTATCTCATCATAAAGAGGAATACCCTCTTCATCTAAATAAGTTTTCATCTCCTGTAAGAGCTTAAACTCTTCAGGGCTAGAAGACTTAATCTCTTTTAATAAAGAGGATAGTTTGCTATAATGCTTTAGAGCATAAGTGGTTGCTTCAATAGACGCCTTCTTAGCAGCAGAATATACAGGTCTAAGAGACTTATTATATAAAGGTAAAATTACATGGTTAAACGCTTTAGGGAAATGCTTACGGACAGAGGCCAAATATTCCTTAGATACGTCATAAACCTTGTTAATTACTTCTGCTACTTTATCATCCTTAACCCCTATAGCTTGCGCAATATCCCTAAAAGAAAATCTTCTGTTAATTAAATCATAATTACTTTCAAATGCTCCATCTGGAATAGTAGCTAATTCTTCTGGACTCTTAATCTTTTCAATATATTCCCCTAACCAAGCCCGCTCAAAAACATCCTTGGTAGAAGAAAAACCATAGCCCTGTAAGAGATTGGCAACTTTATGCACAAACTCCCAAACCTTATCAAACACTCTGCGGATAATGCTATTATTTGGATGGACCTTATCGGCTACATACTTACCAAACGCATCAGCCGCAGTTTCTAAATTTTTATACCTTTGTAAAAGAATATTCTTTTCTATAGGCTTAAACGCATCCCATAAGACGTGAAAAGCTTCGTGGCCTACCGTAACCGCAATATCCTTAATCTCATAGCTGTGTGGAAGCACAAAAATAGTTTTAGCAAACCTATCTACAGCCCCGACAAATTTCACGCCCAACTTATCAAACATTGCAGAGATAGCGTGTTTATCATTAAGCACATCTAGCTTATATTCATTACCTAATACTCTAGCCAAAATAGAGGCGCCAAGCTCATGAATCTTAGTTACGTCTTGATTTAATAACTTAGTATCGTTTAGTATCATCTCCACGTTATCCAAAGCTCTAAAATTAAAATGCGTCCGAGTAAGAACTTCTGCTTCCGACTCAGTAAACACACCGTTCTCAACTAAAATCTCCTTTAAGGTGCTATAAAGCTGCTCTCTTTCCTGCAGATAAGACTTGGGCAATTTGCCCTCTGTACCCTGCAATACTGATTCTTTCTCTAATAAATACCCACGTAAAGCTATAATAGACTCGTAAATGTCAAAAGGTTTTTTTGGGTTTTTAGCTACATGTTCATCTACTTTTTTAGTTAAATACTGCTTTATCTCTTCCGGTATCTTATCGTGCGCTAATATCTTAGAAACCCACTCGGGAGAAAACTGTTTTCCAACATTATCCACTACTTTCATATAAGGTAAGAAATTAGCAATTCGGTCGATATTCGATACCAAATATTGCAACTTATTATCAACCTTAACTTTTTCAGGGTGTACAATACCGGCATGCTTTAACCATACGGTGCTAAGCACCCTAAATAATTCGCTAGAAGTAGCCACTCTAGAGAACTTCATTTGGTTTAAGGAAGACAAAAAGGATAGCGAATTAAAGTCGCTTCTTTTTTTAACAAACTGTCGCCAATTATCCCCCAATAAAAGCTTCCTGTATGCATTGTTTATAATAGAGATAGGTCCTTCACCGCCTGCAGCCTTATACATTGTGTCTAATTCTTTCTGCCATGCAGAAAAAAAGTCCTCGGTTAAACCCTTAGCTCCTCTTTCTTTTTTAGCAACTAAGACATCTACTAGCTTTTCAGGTATAGGCAGATATATCTTTTCCCCAGAAAACTTTTTAATATATCTAGATATAGCTACATTTGTAGAAGATAAATTGCCCTTTAAATATTCCTCTTTAGCTAACGGCTTTTCTTTTAAAAACTCTAACCAAAACTCAGTTAACTTAACTGCAAGCTTCCCTTCTCCCTTAGCAAGGGACGCCATATCATGCAACATAGCAGCATAATCTGCTCTAAAGTCTATTAGTTCTTTAGGTAAACCAACTAATACAAGATTGCCTTTTTCAGAAGGGAAGTAACCTACAGTAGGAGTTAAGTCTCCTGCTTCATCCAATATCCTTTGTGCGATTTGCTTAGCTTGATTTACCTTGTTAGCTTTATCTTCTGCATTCCTAACATCAAACTCAAACCAAGATTTATAAATAGATTCTGTAAGAGTGTCTAAAGATAACTCTTTAGATAGCCCTAACTTATTGCTTATTTCCTGTTCCTTAGCGGTTACCTCAAATATTCTTTTCCTGGCTTCCTTAGCTATCCCTGTTTCCCCCATAGCCTCTAATTTGCTAATGGCATTCTCAGCTACAGACTTATAATAGTAAGGTAAGTCCCTATAGACTAATTTTCTTCCTATCTCATATATTCCAGGTAGTGCAGAAGAGGAAGGGTCAAGAAGCCCTCGATAAAAGTCTTTTAACTTACCAAAATTACTTGTAATCTTTTTTACTGTATCGACTTTAGTAAACTCAGGAGTGCCTTGTTTAAAGGACGCTTCAGCTATTAAATCAAACAACTTTCTTTTAGCTACATCAGTAAAAGGAACTTCAGTATCCTTAAATTTAGCTAAAAAGGAATCAACATATTTTTTACCTTGCTTATACTCCTTAGACATTAATTTTTCATATTTAACAGCCTGAGACTTTAAAAACTTTAAAATACTTGGAGCTTTTTTATTACCAAACCTAGAAGAAAGAAGTTTAAGAGCGGCCTCATCATACGCCCCAGAAGCTAAACCATGTAAAAAGCTCTTATCCCCACTTTTACCTAAAGCATGCTGCAATAAGGTGAGAGCGCTACCAGCAAATTGTTTTTTAGATGCTTTAGCCACAGGGGTTAGCTCATCAGCAAATATTTTTTCAGAGCTTATCAATTCTTTAATAATAGACGTAGCTAATGTAGGACGGGTTTCAACTAGTTTAGCCGCATACTCAGATAACAAAGCCCCTTCTTCTTGCTGTAATAATTTTGGATTTTTATTAGCTTTAGAATAAACCTCTCGTAAATTAACCAGCTCCTCAGGAGAAAAAGTTTCTAACAAGTGGTCTAACTTAGATACCTCTAAGCTGGCCTCTTTATCTGTAGGTGCTTTCTTTAATAGCTCTTCCCTATAGGCTAACAGCTCCTCTGGAGACTTTACTTTAGATAACGCAGTGTCTAAGGTTTTAAAAATACTGTCTAATACAGGAAAACCAGTTATTCCTCCAAATCGTTGTGAAGGAGTAACTACCTGCTCCCCAGAAGTAACTACGCTTCCATCCTCTTTTCTTAATTGAGTATCAGGAGACAGTTCAATAGCGTTGACTACATTCTCTCGAACAGTATTTTTAACTACTTCAGATACTTCGGTCGGGGCCAATGAAGGAACCACATCTAAAGGAGAAGTTTCAGCCACCGCCTGTACTATTTTTTCAGGGTCACTAGGCACTCCTACTTGCTCTCTTCCCTCTGTAATCGCAGGCTCTACTTCAGTCTTCTTAATTAAAATACCATAGCCCCCGTCAACTTCGATAATTTCCCCCTCGCCTTCTTTTATTTCTCCTTTTTTCAATAATGCTTTAAGCGCACTAGATGCCCCAGATTTGGTTTTATAAGGGGCGTTGGTTTTACTTAAACGAATATCCGACATGTCGGATTTTGGAGCTATAGTCTCAACAGGCACAGCTTCTTCCACTGCTTCCTGCTTAATTTCTTCTACCTTTGTAGGCTTAACCTCTTCAATTACTTGGTCTGTTTTCTCAGGCCTCTTTAAATCCTGTGGAGTTAATTCAAACGGCGTCTGTTCTTCTTTACCTGTAATAACCTTCTCCTCAGGACCCTTTATTTCTACCGGAGCTGGTTTCTCAGGCAATGCTGTTTTTGCTTCTTTTACCTCAGGTTTAACTTCAAGAGCAGGAGAAGATACAGGCTCTATTTTAGCCTCTTCTACAAGTTTAGTAGGTGCTTTAGCAGTAACCTCTGACTTAATCTCAGAAGTTTCCGGTATAGCCGCAGCTTTTTTAGCCATACGACTTAAATAAACATTTGGAACTTCTGTAATAATTCCAGCAACATAATCTGCCAGTATGTCAGAAGCAGAGGGCAAGGTTACTGGTTCGCCTAAAGCAGTCTGCCTAATAGCATGTGTACCTGCAGTAATAGCAGGAAAAGCAGCCCCTCTTTTCATTATTTCAGGCACTTTACCAATCGCAGCTTGTGCAGCTCGAGGCAGACGGCTTGTTATAGCCCTTCCTATTGTTCCACCTACAGAAGACACACTAGGCAATAAAGCAAACAAAGCACCTTCTCCTGCTCCTCCAGCAAGCGCAGGTAACCACCCTCGCTCAGGTGCCTCATGGTGTATTTGCCCAACAGCAGATGCACCTAAAATGGCAGGAATAGCGTAAGCAGAAGCTCCCTTTGTAGCAATAGCAGAAGCTATAATAGGTACAAGAGACCCTAAAGCATAACTAACTTTGGCAGGTAATCCAGCGTTTGCAGGAATTGCAGATTTTTGAGCACCTTCAAGTAAAGAGGAAGCAATATTAGGAAGCTGCGCTAACTCAGCAAGACCGCCTAAAGTAGCTAATGTAGCCCCTTTTGCTCCCCCTACAAATCCCCCAACTACTCCAGAAGGAGGGGGCTCATATTGCTGCAGTGCATCTTGTATTGTATCTAAAGGCACCCCTTGAGCAATATAAGGAAGAACATCTACCTTCTTTTCTTTGGCTAACTCAAAAATTAATTTTATATCTGCCATACTATCCTCGCTTACTCTCCTTGCATTGCTTGAGCCCTAAACATATTTACTAAATCTTTAGCCGAAATATTGCTTCCAGCGGATTGAGCAGGAACAGTGCCACCCTGAAGCCCCCTTATAGCTTGGTTTAAAAGATAAGCACTATACATTTGTCTTAATTCTTCAGGGATAGGCGCAATAGAAGTAACAATATTAGAAGCAACATCTAAAGGAATAGCGGCTCTAGAGGAAGCCTCCGCCATAGCTTGCATGGCTTTAGCTCGTTGAGCCAATAACGTTAATAGCGTATTTACCGCAAACTTAATAAAGGCAGGAGATGCTTTAGGATGACGTAATAACTCAGTAAATGCCTGCCAGTTAATACCCTGCTGCTGGGTATTTTGCTGAGACTGAATAGATGCAGGAGAATGTGAAGACATCATTCTATCCAAACCAGCCTCTCTTGCTTTCTCTACAGCTATGTTTGAATCTATGCCCCGTAGGGTATTATAAGCATCTACAAGAGCGGTAATTGGAAATAACGCAGTAGCAGGCCCCTTTAATAACGGAGCAATAGATGGAAAAGTTTTAGCATTTTCCTGTAAAGCAGAGTAAATAGCATAGCTAGGAGAAAGAGCAAATTTGAGTAAATCAGGCGGGGAATATCTTTTACCTGTATTAGCTTTCTTATTTTCTTTTACCGCTTCCTCCTAATAGGGACAATTACCGGAACTGCTTGGTGAGAAGAAGCTAATGGAAGGGGGGCAACAGGACCAGAAGGCCTAGGGTCTAAATAATTATCTTGAATATATCCATAAGCAGGAAGCGCCCCTGCCGTCATAACTCCTGCAGCTAAATTTAATGCTGGATTTTGTCTAATAAAATTTAACGCATCCATACTCCCCCCCTAAAAAGATGTGTTTAATAACCCGGAATCTATCAAAAATTTAACAAAACTAGACATTAACTCTGGGTCCATCTTAGACGAATCAACTAAAAAATTTTGATAGTTTGCTAAGGCATTATTGTACCTAGCAGCCGCCCCAAGTCTTTGAGTCTCATAAGGAAGAAGAGCCTTTTCTCTATCTATCCCCCATAAAATTTTTGTTATTTCTGCTTGTGCTCTAGGCGCCTCTATAGTCGGAATAGCTAGTGCTCTTTCTTGCGCTAAATTAGCATTAGCTACCTGACCTAAAGCAGAAGATAACGTGTCAATACCTAACGCTTGAACATCCCAAGGCATTTGCCGAGTACGCATAGCCGTTTTTAACATTCCTACTTTTGCTAAATCTGCTAAATTTAATCCTTTAGGAGTGTAAGGTAAATGTATCTCATTCCAAGAAACAGGAATAGCCCGATTCATATAATCCATACTGGGCGGAACTACACTAGCTAAAATATCATTTATATTAAACATAATTACCTCCTCTATTTTCGTTTTACTACTCTTAAAAATCTAGCCATTTGATATCCCTCTATTACCTGACTATACCCTTTAGAGGATTTAATTAACAATACATCTCTAGGAGTTTCATACATTATGTTTAAATCAAAGTCCATACCTCTAAAAGGGGCCCAAACACCCCACCAAGTATCGGCTTCACTCTTCTTAAAAATAGATGTTAAAATTTTAAAATTTAACGTATCTCCGTTATACTCTGCAGTAGCAACTCCTTTTTTAGGAGCACCGCTACCTCCTAATAATTTAACTACATTTAAAATATCACCTCCAGAATAATGCGCCCATACATCCCAATCTACTTCCCAATCTGTAATTGAAGAATTATGTGGTTTATATCCAGAACGAGCTATAATGCGTTTAACGCCTGTTTCCCAGTTAAACGCCACTATATATAGATAATAACCCCAGGGAGAATAGTCTGTAGAATATCTTTGTTTATTCCAGTAAAATCTAGAAGACTGCGGAGTCCTCGGCCACACACATGGACCAACTACTTTTCCTCCTAAAAAATAAATAGTTTTGCTTGCAATATTTATATCTAAAGTAGCGTAAAAAGAAAACTTACCAGTAACACAATCTACACAATTATAAATCTCACCACCATACACATATACCCCTGGCATATCTGCTGCAAAACAATCATCGGAAGCAGTCATAGCATCCAGCCCATCTAAAACCTCATTCGCCCTCCACAAATACCCTTTCATATTACAGATATCCGAAACTCCCTGAGAAACAACAAAACCCCCTGCATTATTTTTTTCTAACACATATACTCTATACAAAAAGAAATTTAAGTTATTGCTTTTAACTATATGGTATGCATCAGGAGAATTCCCATAATTATCATAGTCTATAAAAGTTTTAGACACTACCTCAGAGGTACTATCATTAACATATTTAACAATATGTGAAAAATATGAGCTATTATCTATAAAAATAATGTATTTGTCATCTATACAGTCCATAAAAACTTTAGAATAAGGATAAATAAAATTGTCTCCTACGGCTTTCCAGCTACTATTAAATACCCCAGAAATATCCTCAAAAGGAAATCTATTCCAAGAAGCAGGCCCCACATATTCTCGTAAACAAACACTCAGATGAAGTAGTAGATTTAATATAATCCTTAAGTATCTCAGTATTATCTTTATACGTTTTCCAATAAGGAATACCCAGCGAGCTTGCTGAAGAAAACGGATAAAGCAAAATATAAAGATGACTATTTGAATAAATATTGGCTGGCCACCCCCCTGCAGAAGATGGGTACATAATAAATGAAAAGGACAAATCGTCAACTAGAATCTGAACAGGAAAAGAAGGAAAGCACCAAAACCCTGGAAAATATACCTCAAGCAGTAAGGGTTTGAAAATATCAGTTAAATATAGCGCTTTTTCGTTATCCGTTAATTCAGTTAAAGTATTGTTTTCTGAATCAACCCAAAACATTTTAGAATTAGCTAACGTAATATCGGATAACACTCCATCAGTATTATCCGAAAAATAATCCACTAATACTAGTAAATCTCCAAACTCCCCTCCATCTAAACCTACATACTTGCCTCCCGCTGGACCTATACCACAACCATAACTTAAAGTGGACGCTAAAGGCAATTGAGACATAAAAATATCATTACCAAAGAGCAACTGCATCCCCTGATGACGATACTTATCAATTAACGTATTAGCTGTAATATCCCCAAAAGATAGAGAAAAAGGAAAGCTATCTTTCTTAAGCGGCATATCCGTTACCCTGCCAGTTGTTCAATAATGGTGCTGCTCAAAGTAGCGTTAGCCATATCCTGAGCAGCTTCTAAAGTTTTATTAGTATTATAAACCATAGCTCTAACTACAGTATTAAAATACTCAGTAGCATAATAATAGGGGCGGTATAGCTCTAGCTGTGCTTGTTTACATACTTCCGCAAGCTGAATATTGGCTTTTTTTACATGAGAAACTGTTCTAACATACTCTTGCTGAATATCTAAGAACGAATTTAAATATTTACTATAAGCATCTAAATAGGGGCCGTATAAAGATAGTTTAGCTCTAGAATGTAAAGAATCTGCCTCTAATTGCAAAACATCTTTTTGTACGTTTAAACTATCTTGCTTAGCCATAGTAGCTTCCAAATATGCAGCTAATTCAGTTTGCTGAGCTTCTAAACGTTTTAGTAAAGAATCATATAATATCGATAAATTATTTACTTTGGTTTGATTGCCTCTAGCCTCAGTAAGAATAACGTCTCTTTGCCCGTCTGTTAATTTTTCTCGTTCCTTTGCAGACTCAACTTTTAGCAGAGCAATATTTTGTTCAATAATAAGGCGCTCTCTTTCAATATTTAGTGCTTCAGCTTGTGCCGCCAAAATAGACAGGTCTAATAACTTTCTTGCTACTGAAAAAAGCCTTTCATTTAACCTAGCAGTCTGAAGAAGAACATTCGTGCTTACCTTATTTGATTTAAGAACATTTTGCCAATTTTTAAAATCTATTGCTAAACGCTGTTTCCATAACTGAATATTGTCCTGATTAAGTTGTAATACCTGCTGCATTGACTGCTTTATATTTTGATAAAACAAATTTAAATACTGCTGTCTGGCCTGTAAACGTTTAACATAAATAGCGCAAGAAAGACTAAACTGTTGAAGTTTAGCATCTTTAGACACTAAGTAAACTGCATGATTTATTTTTTCTTTAGTTAATAATTTGGCTATCTCTGTTTTTAATGACTCAAAAGTAAAAACGTAAGACAAAGAATTAACAACACCTTGAAGTTTTTCCTGAAACACCCTCCACTCAGAATTAAAATACTGCTCAACTAAAGCATCCTCTTCTCCAACTAAACTTAAAAAATTAGGGGCCTGAGAGTTAAACCTTATATTTAAAGAAAGAGGGTTTAAATCATTGACCTTTAACTCTTCAAATTCCGGAATATTAAACACCTCATCCCCTACCTGCTCAAAAAAATCTTTAAACTGGGGAAAAGTAGCGAAATCCAAAGTTACCGGGGATATATTTGCAGTATACGTTACCGCCTCTGCAATTGCAGGAGTAAACCAAATATCCGAAAAATCAATATCCGGAGTATCCACGGAAATAGGAGTAGGAGCAGTAGCCCCAGGAATTTCTTTAGTGTATTTTGTATATTCTTCTAAAGATACCGGGATTAGCGAAGGAATATTAAACTCCCAGGAATGCCAGTTTAATAAAGGCTTAGAAAGGTTAAGATAAGAAAGACCTAAATCAGAATTTAACTCAGGTATAACAGGATATGTAGGCGCCGATATGCTGGAGGGCGTAGGTACAGATGCTTGAATACTCGCCGAAGGCAACGTGGGCTCTTCAGGGTATAAGTATGTGGGGTTAAAAACTAACCATTTAGATGTTTGGCTCATATTCACTACCCCCCAGTAATGTTGCGTACAATATTAGCTGTAACTTTAGATGTAGCTAATACTTGAGATTTATTAAAAAAAGTAACCGCATCCAACTTTAATCGGTCAGACTCTAAAAACCCTCTCCATTTATCATTTAAGTATATTGCCTCTCTAGCAGCATTGTACTTAATAGGCAACGCTAACTCGGCCACATTTCTGTCTATTGTTTCCCGTAAAGAATAATAATCTAAAGCTTTTTCCCTAACCTGTAAATAATCCTTATATGAAGAAACCAAATCCAATTTGTAATTAATCTCATGTTGTTTATATTGCTCTTTTAATCTAGAAATTTTTACCTCTGCATTAGCTAAATAGGCTCGATATTTGTCTACCTCTGCTCTGGCTTTCTCAATCTTTGCTCTATTAACCGCTACCTGTGCAGCTAAATCTTCCGAATCAGCAGAAAGCTCCTCTCTAGCAGTGGATATTAGCTGGGAATTTATCCTATTTAATCCCCTAGCAACATCAGCTTTGGTTAAATACATTTGAACTAATTCAGAGATATAAGAAGCAGTAGTTTCTATCTGAGAGATTTCAGTCCTATATTTACGTAATTTAGACTCATAACTTGCTACAGCCGCTCTAAGCTGCTCATGTTGAAGTAGCTCATAATTTTTATACGCTAATAAATAATTTTGATACGCCTCTAAATATTCATTATAAGCGGCTCTTTCTTCACTAGATAGACTTTCTTTTTCTACATACCACCTTATCTTTTCTAAATTAGCTTCTTGTTTCTGAATAGCGTCTTTCTTTTCCAAATAAATATTATTGGCCTTATCAATAAATAACCTTAGTTCATTAAGATATTCATTATATCTTTCTTCTAATGTTTTAAGCCATTCTTGATAAAATTTAAATCTAAACGACACGTCTTGTCTATAAATAGAAGCATACAGCTCTTGAGCATCAGAAGTTAAAGAAAGATACTGCTCACAAAGAGATAAAAACTCTTTATAAATAGAAGAGGAAATTTGCTTATATATCTCAAATTTTTTAGTCTGTTCTTCAAAATGGGCCTCTTTTATTCGCTTATAAGTAGGTCCTGAAATGGCCTCAAAACCTAAAAAAGAACCTCGCTCTAACTCAACCCCTAAAAAATTTGCCTGAGTCTTAGTTTCCAAGTGTAAATAATAATCAAGCTCTTTTGTTTTTATAGATAAAAAATTAGATAATTCTGTTAAAAACTGATTGAATTTATTTTCAAGAACGGATTTAAATAAAGAGCTATAAAATACATCTACCTCTGGAGATAACTTTATACTCTCTAAAGCAGAAAATACAGGCTCTCTAAATGAAGGAAACTCCTGTAATTCAGGAGAAGGAATGTTAAAATTATATTGCTGCCATGTGATATTTGGAGAAGATATAAAATTAGGAAAGCCCATAAATACACCCTACTATTAGTATTTTTTTCTATTGCCTATAAATAACCTACACTGAATCATTTCTAAAATATCTTGAATGTTATGCACTGCTATCTTTAAATCCCTGGCTTTAATGCCTTTAGGAGGAGTAACCCAATTAGAATTGCTAGGAACCCAGTACTCTCGACCATCTGCATACACGCTAACAGAACTCAAATATGTATCTGATAATATCTTATCTACTCGTTTAATGGCAGATGTATTTATTGCTGATAAGTTAAGAACAGCCTCTCCAGGTAATACTTCCTCATCATCAAAAGTATAAATTCCATCTTTAGTAGTAATTATATGGTCGATACCGGTAACCTTAGGTAAAGAATAAACAGATAACCGCCCGTTCAAATATCTAAAATATAAATACGTCTTAATTACATCGCTTAATAAAGACTGTAAACTGTTAAAACCAAATAACGAAATTAACTCCGCCCCCAACCCAAAAAAGGACGTGTCTTCATATAATAAGCTATCTAAAACAGAATACCCACAAAAAGGCGACAAAAAAGATACCAAAGAATAAATATCTTCCACCCCTAATATAAGACCGCTAGATAGTTTACTGCTTAACGTAATAAAATCAGTCAGATAATACGGCCAAGAAACTGTAATGAAAGAAGAAAAAGGAACAACAGAAGTAACAATCCCATTAACTTCTCTAGGAATAAAACTAGAAGAAGAAAGATTAAAAGAAGAAGATAAAGGAACACCAAAAGAATAATTAAAAGGCAAAGAAACAAAACTAGCTAAGCTATCCGCCCTAAGCGTAAAGTTATATTTACGTAATATTTCAGACGTATATTGAAAAGAAGAAACAACCTTATAATTCGGGATTATTGTTGCATCTAATCCAGTAACTAACGACTCGCCAAAGGGCGACTTCAAAAAATTGGCAAAAACAGGGGCATCGCTGATAAAGGTCGCAGAATTAAGTAAACTAAAAGGAAAAATTAATCCGATAGAAAAAGAAAAACTTACAGGGGAAGATAAAACAATAGAACTACCAGAACGAACAGAAGATAAAACCCTTAAAGGGTCAAATAAAACATACCCGTCCCCTAAAAACAACCACCGAAATTCTCTAAATGCAGGAGAAGACGTAGCAGAAATATTGTAAGAAGATATAGCAGAAGGATACTCATCAAATAAACACGAAGAAACAGCTTTTGTGTGTACGTCACAATAAACAGAAGATACTAATTCTGTTTCATGGATATTCTCATCAGAAAACAAAACTGCAGAATATAAGTAAGGCGTAAAATCATATCCCATCTATATCCTCATAATATATTATTTTATATGTCATTGCATACAAAAACTAACCTCCCCCAAAAGACACAAAAGACGTAACTCGGGTCCGACACGTAACTCGGGTCCCTCTTTTTGGAAACGAAAGACCATACATCGCTCTAAAAATATCGGGGTTAGTTGTCTCTCCAGGAAGTACAAATACCGAATATTTTTTTTAATAATTGGCTGTTTAGAAGCAATAGAAATATTTGGTTTATTTACAACAGGAGGGGCCAAAGTAGGAGGAATATATTTCCAAGGAGGTAAAGAAATATTATTTGCCCGATACACAACAACAGAATCCTCGACCCCACCAAAGCAACCTTTAAATATAATCACTGTCTTCATTAAAATCAAAACCCCACTGCTTTAGTTGCGGGGGCCACACATATATAAGACCCTGCCGCCCTATAAAAAGGAATCATTCCAAAAAAATTTTTTGAATCATGTAAAAAAACACTACTGCTAAAAGCTCGATGACTTTCCGCAACCTTGGTATATAAGGAACTCAAAGACCTAAAATCTATATCAACCGCTAAATAATCTAAAGTTCTTAAATGAAAAATATCCCCCCTATAAAAAGAGGAAGCCGTTATCTGTGTGTTACTAGAGTATATCTTTGGAGATGATTGCGCCCGTCCATTAGGAAAAGCGCTATAATCAGGGAATGCCTTTTGAGATATAGCTAAACTATCCTCTAATGAAGCAAATATCGGATTGCTGAATTTAGGTAACATTCCACAAAAATCAGACCCAACTCCCCCTAAACAAGACAATTTAACTTCATAATTTGGTTCTAACGTATATGGATTAAAAGCTAAATTAAAAGTTTTACCATGTAATAACTCACCCGCCCCATAAATAGGCGCACTATCTAATACCACACCGTTATAGTAAGCATTAGCAATATCCGCTACAATATACTTATCTGTGTAGTTAATATCCTTTATTGTAGTTTTTTCATATACTCCATACCATGATAATAAAAGATTAGTACCTGCTTTCCACCCGTCAGGGATATAATTAAGAGGAATAGTAACATCCGCCCCGGGCAATACCTTACTATCCACTTTAACTGAAGTTATCTCAGGTATTAAAGGCTTCCCTAAGTAGTATACTCTAGAATATATTCCACCAGCGTTTATTGCGTTAGTATAACAGTGTATAGGAATTCCCCCTTCATCCGTACCATACTTCTGAATAGCCAAAGAAGCATAAGGATTACCTATAAAAATTAATATCCCGTCTTTAGTAGCAAGCAAAAATAAAGAACTTTTGGCAGAAGAGAAGGCATGATATGGAGCTAAATCACCAAACTTATAAGCCTGACAATAAAAAGTAAAAGAGGCATATGGCGTACCGTCAGGTAGTTCAGCAATAATCTCTAACTTATGATATGATGTAAATGAATTCAGCTTATACTCATCAGTAAGACCGGAAACATAAATTTTTTGCACAGGAAATGTCATTTTAACAGTATACCGCATAAAATTAGAATTATACTGTCCCTTAGCTAAGAGCGTAACTGAAGACTTTAAAGGAGGTTTTAACTCTATATCATCTAAATAATCAAATTCTGGAATCGTATCTACATAAGACGACGATACGCTTAAAACCTCCCACCCAACAGATGTTTTATCCCTATCGCCAGCGTCTGTATATACATAATTATCATTTATAGTATACTCCCAGTCTCCGCATAAAAATTTTTAATACAGAACATAAAGGAGAAAAAACACGCTGTGGATTAGAATCTGTATTTTTATACACATACACCCTATCATACATAGCTAATCCTCTAAAACCCCTACATATAGGCCCTTAACGTTAAATATTCTAAATTTATTCTCTTCAGATACATATACCGTAGCATTCGATAAAATATTATTTTTATTTAAAACAGAAAAAATACCAAATAAAAACCCGCCCAAAAAACTAACTTTTCTAACATATTCTACAGGATAAGCTGTATCACCTGTCGCCGTCCACATTTGTCCAGAAACATAAGGAGTATACGTACTGTTTTTAGTCCATGAATGCAAATACTGTAATTTATAACTTACTTTGGGAATAACCGTTACATCATTATCGTATAAGTTAAAAGAAATCGGGTTTACGTGCGCTATTGCAATTGAAGATAAAACCACATCCGGAGCATCAGGCAATAAATTATTAGACTCTTCTAAAGAACCCCCTAAACTAAATAAAGTTGCTTGTTTATTATACTCTAATCTGCAAATTTCAGCAATACCGGCATACAACGTTTTATTTGTCGAATTTAAAGCATCTTCCCAACTTCCATATTCTAACCACCCTCTCTCATCGTAATACTTATATATAGACAACTCTTTAAACCTATAAAAAATTTCAGCAAAAGAACCGTCAGGATATTTTCTACAGTCATAATAATAAGGATAAAGTCTAGGCCAAGCATAACTATTGCATTCCTGCCTAACAACCCATCCAACGACACTTCCTAATAAATAGGTGGTCTCCAAATTACTTATAAAGTAAGACACATAGGGCTCTTTTACATAAACACTATCATAAAGCGGGATAATTGCCCTTCCAAATAAAAGCGCATGGGTTATTCCGTCAGCATCACTTATAAAGATATATACTACATTTAAATTGCCGTACACATATATGGTATATGGAGGAGGGCCTATATTCTCAGTAAGATAACTTATCCTGGTATTATCAATATAGCCCTCCAACGTAATAGCAGTAGCTCCATCAACAGGCACTAGATTAAACCGCAAATTATCTATACCATAGCCTCCTTTAGAAACTAAAACCCCGTTATTCTCCTCCCACCACAGTTTAGAGATAATAAAATTCTTAATAGCAGAAACCACCTCGTCAAAAGAAGAAACGTTTATTATTTTAGTTTCCCAAAACTTGCCATAAATTACCAAAGTATCAGGATATATAAGGGGCTCAGTAACTAAAACCTTATAATGACACCTAACCCCAATACTATCCGAAACACCTAAACTAGACGTACTGCTGGCATTATAGCTGCAAGTAACATTAGAGCCATGGGTAAAGCCTAAAGAGGATAAAACTGCCTCATCAAAGTGAGCCATATATTTACCTATATATTTAAATTATGCCGCTTGAATAGTGTAAGCAATAGAAATAGTATCCCCAGCACTTAAATCTTTAGAAGTACCAAACATACCTGCAGATAATAACTTACCAGTACCATCATTTTTACCAGAAGTAGAAGTGATAAATGCTCCGTATACAGTGCAGGTAGAATTAATGGTAAACGTAGCAACAGAAGCTCCGTTAGATACAGTATGGGTAGCCGCATCATAAGTAGCAGAATATGCAGGCCTATTAGCTTCATCATAAGAAGTTATTTCTCCATAAGAACCAGCAGCCCCAATAGTAGAAGAAGCAGTATCATCTTTCGTGGGGGTAATATTAGCTCCTATTAACCCTATAAACCAAGTAGTAATAGAAGCAGTCTCACCAGTAATAGCTGCTTGCAGCATATAATCCTCACCTTCATAAGTAACTAAGTTATCAAAAGTAAAAGACTCTATTTCTCCGGTTTTTCTCCTAATTACTACTTCATAAACTCCTTTAGGTGCAAATTTAAAGTTCATACAAACCTCCTAATTAAACATCTTTTTTTGCTTTTTTAACTACATCACAAATAACCTTATCCGTAAAGCTAGTGGGCTCGCCACCAGACAAAAACCCTGTATCAGACAGCTTACCGCTTATAGCAGGAGCCGTGTTATTAACTTCAACAGTATCCTGTGTAATTATCTTTGTCAACTTTCCATCTGTTACACCCATACCTGAAGAAGTTAAAAAGAAAACTTTCTCTTCAATAGCCACTGCAGAATTATCTAAACAACCATACTCAACCTTCTCTATCCTTAATGTAAACGACTCCCCTAATATATCATAAAAAGCCACATAACTCTGCTTCTCTCCCCCAATGAACATAAAATCCTTAGTAGAAGCTAAAGAAGTAATATTATCGCTAAACTCATAAAAATAATGTGGCTTACTATATTTATGAATTAAAGGCTCAGCATAATATACCCTATTATCTTTAGCGCCATAAATAGTTCCTTTAAATAAAGTTAAATATTTAACCTTAGGCATAGGTATAGCATCAGCTAAAACATATTGCGAAGCTTCTAAAGTGTCATAAGTAGAAGAAAAAGTAATATCTATCCAAGGAGAAAGAGCCCAAGAAGAACAATTTAAAATCCCATTCCAATATAAACAAGAAATAAAAACTAAATTATCTACTTGAACATAAAAAAGAGGAGAATAAAACTCCCCTAAATCCGCTATAAAGGATAGTTTTTTAGTCTGAATGTCAAAATTATATAAAGAAGTAATCCCCGATTCTGAATAGGATGCAACTACAAATAAACCATTATTTAATTTAAACGGAGAATGTGCTCCAGGTAAATCTACCAATTTCTTTAACCTACCTCGAGGTCTTAAAGACCCATCCGCCTCAAAATCCATATTTAAAATAAAATATAAAAGCTTAGGATTAACTTGATTAAATTTATTTGCAAAACCCTTAAACTGAGAAAATACTATATCAGAATATGTCTTAGGTCGTATAGCCATTTATAATAACCCTCTATGTACCCCATTTATTAAAAAGGCATTACGCTCCCGTATTCGCCTGCTTTTTAAAATATTTACCCCATTATAAAAACGGCTTTCATAATAACTAGCAACTTAAGGTCAAAAGCCTCAGTGTCCTCAGTTAAATACGCTCTCCAACACACCCCATCAACGCTCAGCTTCCCGACCTCAGCTTTAATGTGCAATTCTCCACTCACGTTTGCAAATCTGAGCTCAAAACTGCCGTTAACCTTAATCCTCTCCACCTCCCCCCCATCGAACCAGTAGCTGAGGTTTGCCTCTACCGCCTCACCATCAAGCAGCACAGTGCCATTAACAACGGTCTCATTGCCCTCAATCCTGCTTAAAAACACAATCTCCAGCTCTGGAGACACTTTCAGCTTGAATTCGGCATTCCCGCACTTCAGCTTGACGTCATAATTCCCCACACCTACAGGAATCTGGAAGGAGCCATTAACAACCTCCACTTTTCCCTTCTCCCCGTTAATCTCATACTCAACGTAGTCGGGTTTGACAAAGAAGTACTTCACCTCTCCAGCCACCAAACCGTTTTTATAGTTGGCTTCAATGGAATAGCTGTCAACGTAGAATCTTGCAGTGGTGTTATCTGCAAAAACCTGGTACTCTCCAAGAACAACGTCCTTCTTCAGCTCAAATCTGGCTGTGTAGTTTTCCCCATCACCCTTAAACTCCAGCTTGTAAGCCTTTCCAGCGGGGTCGATCAAAAAGGAGCTGTTGGGCTTGAAGCTGGCTTTAACTACAACCTCATCCCCAGGAAAGTACAGAGATTTAACATCAACCGTCTTGTTTGCGATTTCAACCTCGACACTTCCAGCTAAGCTCAAAAATAGCAACATCACTACTGCAACTCCAGCCAGCCCTGAGCTTCTCATTCGACTCACTTTGTGGTAATTACATATTTAAAACTTTTGGCAAATAACAATGATTGTGATGAGCCTTATTTCGAAAAGCGTTTTTAAACCTGAAAATAAGAAAGGGTATCATGTTAAAGTTGAGGACACCATCGAGAATTCACATCACGCTCATTGATCTGAACGGGAGCATTGGTAGAGTAGATGGTGGAGTTGGTCTGGCTCTGGAGGAGCCCCACATCGAGATAAGGGCTGAGGAGAGCGATACCTTCATTCTTAAGGGCAATCCCATAAACAAAGAAAGGTTTGAGATTGCAGCGGCAAAAATGGTTGAGTACTCGGGCATGGGAGCCGAGATTGAGGTTGTTTCCGATTATGAAGCTCATGTTGGGCTTGGCAGTGGGACGCAAATCAGCCTTGCTGTTGGCAGGGCTTTCAGCGAGCTTTACAGTTTAAATCTCAAAACAAGGCAGATTGCGGAAATCATGGGCAGAGGAGGGACTTCAGGCATTGGAGTTGCAGTGTTTGATCACGGAGGTTTTATTGTGGATGGTGGCCACTCGATGAAGGAGAAGGGTAGCTTTCTTCCCTCCTCAGCCAGCAGGGCAAAACCAGCGCCAATGATTGCGAGACACGACTTCCCTGACTGGGATGTTGTGCTTGCAGTTCCCAACCTGAAGGGCTTCTTTGGTGAGGAGGAGGTAAATCTTTTCCAGGAAAGCTGTCCGGTGCCGCTTGAAGATGTAAGGGAGATTTGCCACATCATTTTGATGAAAATGCTGCCAGCTGTGGTTGAAGCCGACCTTGATGAGTTTGGTAAGGCCATTGGAAGGATTCAGGAGCTGGGATTCAAGAAGGCTGAGGTTGACCAGTACGGTGAGCTGATAAGAGGTTGCTTCAGCCTTGCTGATTGTGTAGGGATGAGCTCCACTGGCCCAACGGTTTATGCCATAACTGACAGCAATGCGAAGGCCATAGAAAGGGATCTGAAGAGCTATTTCAGAGAGAAGGGCTTTGAATGCTGGACGATTGTGACAAAGCCCAGGAACAGGGGGGTTGAGGTTGAGGTATAATCTCTGGTTTGGGGTTTACGATGGCAGGAAGGTTGAACTCAGTGACAACTTTGAGGAATCATTCTTAAAAGCTGAGAATCCGTCTCCACTGCCATTCAACGTTTCAGAAGTTGGAGTAGAGGCTTTGGGGAAAAACTACTATCAAATTCTGCGTAAAACTGCCCTTAAGGTTGCGGAAAAGCAGGTGGAGAAGGAGCTCAGGAGAGAGGATAGATACGTCGTTGCACTGGTGAAGGCTCTTGATGAGCTGGACGAGGCAATAAACATGCTGAGCGAGAAGCTTGAGGACATCAGGGCAGTTAAGGATTCTGAGGTTGCTGATAGCTTTGAGGAAAAAATCAGGCAGTTAAAGGATCTCCGTAAGCAGGTTGAGAGGGAGATTGAGGAGGTTATGGAGAAGATTGCACCCAACATGACAGAGCTTGTGGGAGCTAAGATAGCTGCAAAGCTGCTCGAAAGGGCGGGGAGTATGGACAGGCTTGTTAAATTGCCTGCAAGCAAGATTCAGGTTATAGGGGCTGAGAAAAGCCTTTACAAGGCCTTTGCAAGGATGAAAAGGGTAAGAAGGCGAAGATTCCAAAGCACGGAATAATCTTCCTCCACCCGTTCATCAGAACCTTGCCAAAGGCGAAGAGGGGTAAGATGGCGAGATTTCTGGCTGCAAAGCTTGCCATTGCTGCGAAGATAGACTACTTCAGGGGGGAGGTTGACGAAAGCCTTTACGAGAGCATTAGAAAGAGATACGAGGAGTTGAGGAGAAAATGAAGGAGCTGATGAGAAACGTTTACCTGAAGGATGGGACGCTCTTTACAAAAAGCAGGTACGGCAGTCACTACGGCGAGAAAGTTTCTGAGGGCTTTAGAGAGTGGATTCCTTGGAGAAGCAAGCTGCGGCGATGATTTTGAAGGGGCACACACTCAAGCTTAGAGGAAACGAAAGGGTGCTTTACCTCGGGGCGGCAAGTGGAACAACGCTGAGCCACTTGGCCGACATTGTTGATGAGGGGATAATTTATGCAGTTGAATACTCTGCAAAGCCCTTTGAGAAGCTCCTTGAGCTTGTTAGGGAGAGAAATAACATCATCCCCCTCCTCTTTGACGCTTCAAAGCCGTGGAAGTACAGCGGGATTGTGGAGAAGGTTGACCTAATTTATCAGGACATAGCCCAGAAAAACCAGATTGAAATTTTGAAGGCAAATGCGGATTTTTTCCTGAAGGAGAAAGGAGACGCGGTAATCATGGTCAAGGCGAGGAGCATTGACTCAACCGCTGACCCGGAGGAAGTTTTTGAGTCGGTTTTGAAAGAAATGGAGGAGAAGTTCAAAGTTGTTAAGCACGGAAGTTTGATGCCCTACCACAAGGACCACATTTTCATTCACGCTTACAGGTTGTGAACAAAACCAAAATTTTTTAATCATAAAGTTTAGGGGAGATGGATGATAGATCTGGCCATAATGCTCACTGTGGAGGGAATGGGGGTCGTATTTCTTGTTCTGGTCCATCTTAGCGCTTTTTATGTGGCTCATGGGAAAGGTGGCGGGAGGGGTGAAAAGGAAAGAGGAAAAGAAAATTGAGATAAAACCAGATTCTGTCGGTTTTAGTGAAAAAGAGATATTTGCAATCTTTGCAGCCCTTACAAGGCATGAGGGGTTGCAGGTTGTTGAGATAAATGCCCCCCAGAACTGGAAAAATGCTGCCAGGCTGTATGCGATGAGGTGGGTCGAATGAGGTTTTACAGAATTAGGGTGGACGGTGCTGACTTCAAAGTTGGTGTGGAGAAGCTCAGAGACGGAGTTTACAGGGTGAAGGTGGGCGATAAAGAGGCTGAAGTAGTCGTGGAGGACATTTATGAAAAGGTCGAAAGAACTTCGTTCGAGCCGGTTGCACCCTCTGCTGTAATCTCGGAAGTTAGGAACGAGCTCAGAAGTACAGGGGATGCTGTGACGTCGATGCTCCCAGGAGTGGTTCTGAAAGTCCTTGTTAAACCGGGAGACAGGGTTAAGGCTGGAGAGCCGGTTGTAATAGTCGAATCGATGAAGATGGAGAATGAGATTGTTAGCCATGCTGATGGGGTCGTGGCTGAAGTTCTCGTCAAGGAGGGCAGAGAATAGAAGCTGGAGACGTGGTTGCAATAATCCAGCCGGTGAGCTGATGCTTGGAAACCTTGTGATGATCGGTGTTGGATTACTGCTGATTTATCTCGGAATAGCCAAGAAAATGGAACCCCTTCTCCTCGTTCCCATCGGGATAGGGGCAGTTCTCGTCAACATACCCGGTGGCGGGCTGGCTGAGGAGGGGAGCATTTTTGACCTCTTTTTGAAGTACCTGATTCACACCGAAATAGTTCCTCTCTTGATTTTCCTCGGTCTCGGGGCTTTAACAGACTTCTCCCCTTTGCTGGCAAATCCCAAAACCTTTCTGCTTGGTGCAGCAGCCCAAATTGGAATTTTTGCTGCCCTCATCGCTGCCCTCTTCCTCGGCTTCACACCTCAGGAAGCTGCATCCATCGGCATAATTGGCGGGCTGATGGGCCCACAACAATCTACACCACCACAATCCTTGCCCCCCATTTACTGGCTGCAACTGCTGTCGCAGCGTACAGCTACATGTCTCTCGTTCCAATAATCCAGCCACCAATCATCAAAGCCCTCACGACAAGGACGGAGAGAAAAATCAAGATGAGGCAGCTGAGAGTGGTGTCGAAGAGGGAGAAAATAATTTTCCCCATAGCTACGATGATTATAACAGGCTTTCTCGCTCCGAAAGCTCTGCCGCTTGTGGGCATGCTCATGACGGGCAATCTGTTCAGGGAGAGCGGTGTTACTGACAGGCTTGCCAAGGGAGCGAGCGAGGAGCTGATGAACATCATGACGATAATTCTCGGCCTGTCCGTGGGAAGCACGATGAGGGCAGAGAGCTTTCTGACGCATAAAACTCTGCTTGTGCTTACTCTTGGCGTTGTTGCTTTTGCTGCAGCAACTGCTGGTGGCGTGCTGCTTGCAAAGCTGATGAACCTGTTTCTGAGGGAAAAAATCAACCCCATGATTGGAGCGGCAGGCGTTTCAGCCGTGCCTATGTCGGCGAGGGTTGTGCAAAGGCTGGCAATCGAGGAGGATCCTTCAAATCATATCCTGATGCATGCAATGGGGCCAAATGTAGCTGGAGTCATTGGCTCAGCGGTAGCTGCTGGTGTATTGATTCAGATTCTTGGGTAAGCCAATCGGGGCATTCTGAGGGAAATTAGCGTGTTTTATTTATTCTCGAATTTCGAAATATTGTAATAATAACAATAAGAAAAAGGAAAATCTATAAATAAAAGTAAAGAAAGTAAATTTTATGAAAGAAAAAAGGTCGCGTTTCGAGATTTTCGTAGCCATTTTAAAAATAACAGTAGACGGGGCAAACATGACAAAGATAGTCTATGGAGCTAACATAAACTTCAAGATGGCTCAGAAATACCTCGAATATCTTTTAGATAATGATTTTGTTACCGTTTCATCACAAAACGGGAAGAAAACCTACAGCACCACCGACAAGGGGAAAGATTTTGTGAAAAAATACGGTGAACTGCAGGAAATGACGGAGTAATCCTCAGTGGGTTAACTCAGTAGCGGTTCTTCGAATTCTTTAAATATTCTTGCAGCATAATTTAACTATGTTAGAAGACCTTGACAGAATCCTTGAAATGGTAAAAGAAAAGAGGCTCTCAAAAGAGGAGTTACCAAAAAAGGAACTTGAAATTTTGCTTGAATTGGGATTTGTTGAAGTAAAAGACGGTGTAGTTGTAATCGCCGAACTGGGAAAGAAGCTTCTGAACCTTCCTACTGAGTAATTCTCCTTAACTTCTCTCCTGAATTTCTCTTCTGATTTTATTTTCAAACATTATATATAACATATTGAACTATAAACGTTATCGGCGGAATGCCGAAAGTGAGGTGAAAAAATGAGAAAAATGCCATTGGGCATATTGGGAGCAATGGTGGCCCTTAGCCTTGTCATAGGTGTAAGTGCTACCTTTAGTGACTACAACGCAGACAGAAGCGTTCACTGGAACATTACAACTGATGATACCGAGCTGATAGACCTGAAGCCTATTCAGCCCTACGCCTACATCGCTGACAACGGAGAGCTTGTTGTGGACTTCTCACCCAACAACCCCAACTATCCAGGGTACGGTGATGGAATTAGCCCAGCGAGCGAATACAACTTCAATGAGGTTTTTGCAGTTAGTAACCATCTCTGGGAAGAAAACATGTGGATCGTTGTCAGAATTAATTCATCTCAGAGTGAGGTGGAGTTCTACGGCCACGAAGGCGGAGTTTATGCGGTTGATACCGGAACTTTGGCTACTGCATCAGACAGTGCGAGAGATGATGTTTGCTTCGTCCTTGGACCAAACAGTGAAAAGAAGATAGGAATTGACTTGAGTGCCAATGGTGACAGCCCTGGCGATACCTGGGATGTGACCATGACTGTTAAGGCCTACAGGCTTGGAACTGAGCCTGCTGAGCTGAGTAACTGTGGACAGGTGATATGATGAAGAAGTTAGCAGGCCTTCTGCTTCTGATTGTTGGTTTAACGCTGACGATAGGAGCGGGAGCAAACTTCAGGTATTATGAGGCTGATAGAAGCATAACTGTTGACATAGTTGGGGACGATAACGAGTTTATTGATTTGACTCCGGTTCAGCCTACGCCTATCTCAACGACGGGAAATTAACGATTGAGATCTCATCAAACAACCCCAAATATCCGGGCTATGGTGACGGGATGAGCGTCAACACAACCTACGTCTTTGAGGAGATGTTCAATGTGAGCAACGAGCTGTGGGAGAATAACGAAAATGACTTCCCGATCTGCGTTGACATCTCGCTGGGGCAGGGACAAGGTGTTTCGTTCTTCGCTGGAGATTATGAGAACCCGATAAGCGGTCCGGGAACACAGATTCAGTTCACCGTGTACCACGACCAGCCAGTTCCAGTTGGATTCATCTTCGACAACACTGACGAGGATCTGGGGAGCAAAACCGTTCAGATGAGCATTAACGCTCATGCTGGAGCTTGCGGAGAGTAAGCCCCCCAATTTAATTTTTTATGAGGTAGGTCAATGAAAAAAGTCATAGTTGCGATAATACTACTTCTCATAGCTCTAGGATTGAGGGCTCCGGCCATATCCGTACTGGCTGCAGACACAATTAACGGAGTTTTGCTTTACTCTTCTTCACCCTATGGTGTGAATGAAGAGAATCTTACAATAGAAATTACCGAAAACAACCCGAATTATCCTGGATACGGCAAGGGCCTAAGTCCAGGATCAGTTTACAGGTTTGACAACTTGTTGACAATTGAGAACGGCAATGCCTTTCCTGTTTGCGTTATCCTACAATCACAGAGTGACCTGTTTAGGTTTTATACCGACGGAGAAGCTTTGCAATCCATTAGCTTTTCCCTCGCAGTGAATGAAAGTATTGCCGTAGGTGTGGAGTTCAGCTCAGCAGAGCTTGGGCTGATGGAGGAAAATTACAGCGTCCAGATTTTCGAAGGTGAGTGCGGTGAAGCTCTCTGACGTTTTCATGTTCATTCTTGTAGCATTCTTACTGGCGTCAGCAGTGGGATTCGTGCTTAACAGGCCAGTTTTGCTTTCTTACGTAATCTCGGACAGCATGAGTCCAACCCTGAACAGGGGGGACATTTTCCTCATAAACCCGCTTGCAGAGCCAAAGCCAGACGACATAATCGTTTTCAACCTTAACGGGCACTGGACAGTCCACAGAGTTGTGGCGGAGACGGAGGGGGGCTACATAACCAAAGGTGACCACAACATTGCCACAGACCAGCAGGGAGGGACTAAAAATGCCGTAAAAAGGGAGAGTGTCATCGGAGTCGTTCCGGTTTTGCTGGGAAACCCGGTTAAAATTCCTGAAGTTGGAAACTACATTCAGAAGCTTTCAGGCACGAACATGAGCATCCTGCTGGCAGTTCTCATGATAGCGAGCGGAGCAATACTGCTGACTGAAAAGGGGGAAAGGAAGAAAAAGGAGAGGAAGGTTTACAGGCTGAGATACAAAACCCTCTACGTTGCGGTTTCAACAGTATCGATTGCAGTGCTTCTTCTTTCAGTAATTGCCACGTGGGGAACGGTTGGGTTCAGCTACGCATCAACACTGGCAGGTGGGCAGAGAGACGGCTGGTATCTGCCCGATTCAGAGTTCGACAAGCAGTTTGAGATAAAGAACAAAGCCCTGTTTCCACTCGTTTACCTTTTCAGTTCAGATAGTGAGAGAGTGGAGCTGGAGGAGACAAGCAGAATCCTTTCGGCAGGGGATGAGGCAGAGATGAGTGTTCACGTTAAAGTCCCCTCGGAAACGAGAATTTATTATGACGAGATTAAGGTTCACGCTTATCCACTCATTATACCGTCAGATGTAATAATCCGAATGTACACTTTAAGTCCTTTCCTTCCGCTCGTGGCCTTTGCAGTGGAGTTTGCGGCGGTTTTGGGCGTAATTTACCATGCAACGAGAGCTGGAGAGGAGGAGGTTGTAAAATTTAGTAAAAGAAGGAGGTTGAAATTATGAAAAAGTTAATGTTAATCCTTGTCGCTACCCTTGTGCTCGTTCTGGGCTCAAGCGGTAACTTCAGGGAGTATTATGGAGCGAGGGGAGTTGCTGTTAGCATAGCAGAGAACAACAGCTCCTACATTTCCTTTGAATGCCCAGAAGTGACTCTCTACCTTAGCAGTGGAGATAGCACTGGTGTGATCAGAGTGAGTAACAACCTTGGGGAGGATGCTGAACTGTACTTTTCCACACCAGATGACATCTTAACATTCAGCAACCCAACGTTTCTGTACGCTGGTGAGGAAAAGCTCGTTGAAGCTGAGTTCTGGGGTGGTCATGGTGAGTACACAATACCGATTGACATAGAGGCATTTTGGGCCAACGGCTCGGCCAGAATCCCTGCATGCAGCGTTAAGGTTGTTGATCCTGCAGTCAAGATAAAGAAGATACTGCTCAGTGGGAACACAACAGTTCCGCTTTTCACGAGGGAGGTTTGGAAGTTCAGAATTCTTGTTGAGAGCAGCGCTGGCGACAGTTACACAATCCTCGATACAATTCCCGCTGAATTTGAGGTTCTGAGCATAACAGCATCGAATGGAAGCTACACAACCAATTACCGAGGCCATGCGACAAAGATAGAGTGGGAAGTGTACGTTGACGGAACGGAGTTTATGGATGTAACAGTCGCAACAAAGTGCAATCCCGCAGGAAAGCAGGAGTTTACAAGTCAGGGAAGTTACGATCTCAACGATGGTGCGGAAATAAAGGGGCTGGGAATTGTGAGCAATCCAATAATCGTCAAAGCGGAGAGGTGAATTAATTATGGAAAGTAAATATAAAAAGATAGCAACAGTTGTTCTGTCGGTTGCGTCAGCACTGCTGGCTGTTATGGCATTTTTTGCGTTCTCAACTCAGGCAGAGAACGTGAGAAATGTTGTTTATGAAGTTGTGGAGCAGAGGGGGGAGTTGGAGCACTATGCTATACTTTCGAACGAATCGATTTATGGCAGGAAAGCGTCACTTGACTACTACCCCGCAGGAATTACTGAAAGCATTGAGGGCGAGTATGTTTACTCTGTAAGCCCTGAAAAGGCCGGAGAGTACCGAATGGTGATAAAAACCACATACTTCGTTCAGAACGGAAGGACCAGAGTTCAGGTGTGGGAGGACACGCTAAAGGACGAGCGGGGCGAGTTTGTTGGTGGTGTCAGCATTCCGGTTGAATTCAACTTCACGCAGATGAATGAAATGCTTGCTGCAGTGAAGGAGGGAACAGCATTGCCGAGACTTACGAGGCTTACGGAGATAACTTTCACAGCGAAAACTGAAAATGAGAGCTTCAACCAGACAATAACGCTGAATGAAGGAAACAGCCTCTACAGCTTCTCAGATGAGTCGAAGAGCACGAGAACTGTTTACAGCACTAAGGAAGTTACTGAAAACAGCTTTAGTGGAGTGAGTGTGAGCAACGCAAGAATACTCTACGCAGCAATGGCTATCTTTGTGGCAATGCCTGTTGTGGCGTTGAACAGAGACATGCTAAGGAGGGAGAAGAAAAGCCCACACGTCATTAACGGCAGAAGAGAAGGAGATAAAGTCATACTTGAAAGCGAAGAAGACCTCAAAAAGGTTTTTGCAATGACAGACAGCCCAGTTGTTAAAACAGAGGCTGGTGGTGCTGTAATATACTCCATAGCTGCAGAAGGCACAATCTATGAGTACAGAGAAACGTGATTTTATTATTATTTTTTAATTTTATCGCAACTTCGGTAAAGCACAAGCTCTTAAATCCAAAGTCTGAATTTGATTATGAACCTCCAAAAGCTGGAAAAAGTGCTGGAAAGAGACCTAACTCGCATTTCGGAGGAGAAGCCGGTAATTCATCACATCACAAACTATGTGGCGATGAACGATTCTGCCAACATAACCATTGCTCTCGGTGCCTCACCGATAATGAGCTTTGCCCACGGTGAGATTGATGACCTCGTCTCGGTGGCATCATCTCTGCTGATAAACATCGGCACACTTGATGAGTACATTATCCAGGCAATAATGCTGGCAGTCAGATCAGCAAAAAAGCATGGAGTTCCGACTCTGCTCGACCCAGTCGGTTCCGGGGCAACGAAACTGAGAACATTTTCAGCTTTGTCGGTTGCAGAGGAGGGTGTTGATGTAATCAAGGGCAATCACGGGGAGATCCTTAGTTTTTTAAGGAAAGAGGGTGTTGTGAGAGGTGTTGACGCAAAAGCAACGGCTGAAGTAGAGGACGTAATGGAGGTTTCCAAGAAGTTTGGTTCGGTTGTTGTGGCAACAGGAAAGGAGGATTTTGTGACCGATGGCAAGAATGCCTATGTTGTGAGAAACGGCACAGAGATGCTTGGCAGAATTACGGCGAGCGGTTGCATGCTTGGAAGCGTTATTGCCAGCTTCATGGCCGTGCAAAAAGACTTTCTTGTTGCCTCAATAGAGGGGCTTGCATGCTATAACGTTGCCGGAGAGCTTGCGGCTGAAAGAAGCTTTGGAACTGCCAGCTTCCGTTCAAACTTGATAGACGAGATTTCAAAAATAAGCGCTGAAAAAGTTATGGAGAGGCTCGATCTCAGGAAGGTGGTCTGATGAGCAGGCTTGAGGATTATCTGGGTGTTTACTTCATAACCGATTCCAGATTCGGCCGAACGCATGAGGAACTTGCAGAAATGGCCCTGAAAGCAGGAGTCAGAACGATTCAGTTCAGGGAAAAGAAGCTTGGGACGAAGAGGATGTACGAGATTGGAAAAAGGCTCAGGGCGATTACCAGAGATTATGACGCACTTCTCTTCGTGAACGACAGGATAGATGTTGCCTTGGCTGTTGAAGCTGACGGCGTTCACATTGGGCAGGATGACATGCCGGCAGAGGTTGCGAGGGAGATTTTTCCAGGCTACATTGGCGTCTCAGCAGGCAATCTTGAGGAAGCGAAGAAGGATGAGAGGTTCGCGGATTACCTTGGAGTTGGGCCTGTCTTTCCGACGAAAACAAAGGAGGATGCTGGGGAGGCAATAGGTATTGAGGGGCTGAGGAAAATAGTTGAGAGTGTTAGCGTCCCAGTCGTGGCCATTGGCTCGATAAACAGACAGAATGCTGTTGAAGTTTTGAAAACCGGAGTGGCTGGAATTGCTGTAATATCTGCCATAGCTGCGGCCGATGATCCTGAGAAAGCTGCAAGAGAATTGGTTGAGCTGGTTAGAAAGTTTAAAGCCGGGTTGTATTAAGACCGAGTAATTTTTATAGTATCATGAAACCTTATAACATGCTTGAGCTGAATGGTGTGCCGGTGGATGATACATACTGCGAAGCCTTTGACGGCATTTATTCGAGGATTATCGTAACCGCAAAGCACAAGTGGCTGCTCAAAAAAGCTGCTTATTCTGCAACCGCTCTGCCATCAACCGTTTTTGGTGAGGCTGAGGGTGGAGTGGAGCGCTGGCTTAGCCCGCAGGAGACCCCAGACGGAAGGCTTGGGGCAATCTGCCAGATATGGGTTCAGAAGTCGAAAAAGTTCCTTGACGTTTTGATGAGGGAGATGGGGAAGAGAATCAGGCAGGGCATTCTTGTTGTTCCCACCACGAGGGTTTTCAACGCTACTGAAAGCGAAACGACTTTCGATGCTGAGATTAATGTCGGCAGATGCGGAGATGGTTACGAGTGGGAGGACGAGATGTGGGTAGGAAGGTTATCAGAGTTCCAATCATGTTCGGGGAGTTCATAATAGAGCGCCACATTGGCTACGCTGAAGGCATCGCTGGAGGGAACATCTGGTACTTCTGCGAGAGCGAGGAAGCTGCCTTGGAGGCAGGAGAAGCTGCAGTTGAAGCTCTCAAGGAGCTTGATGGAGTCATCACATCCTTCGATATTTGCTCTGCAGGCAGCAAGCCAGAAACCAAGTACCCAGAAATGGGGCCGAGCACGAACCACTACTTCTGCCCCACACTGAAGGGCAAGATTCCCGACTCCAAGGTTCCAGATGGTGTTAAATCTATACCTGAAATCGTCATAAACGGAATAACGAGGGAGGCGGTTGAGAAGGCGATGTTCGTCTGCATGGATGTTGTGAGCAAAATTGACGGTGTTGTGAGAATTTCTGCAGGAAACTACGATGGAAAGCTTGGACAGCACAAGATTTACCTGAAGGACTTGATTGAGAAGTATTCCTAAATCCCCCATTTTATTCACACAGCATTAATTATCAATCAGGCTCCTTAACCTGTTAACAACATCCTCTTTCTGTCCCTTTACCTTCAAAACCTTGCTCCTCGATTTTTCACCGCTGACAATCTCAGCCTCTCCAAACAAGTCCTTGAATATGCTCAGGAGCTCCCTGTTTGCCTTTCCCTCCTTAGCTGGGCTCTTTATCCTGACCTCTACTGCCTTTCTCCACTCATCAAAGCCGAAAGAAACCTCTTTCGATCCCGGAGAAACGTGCACTGATATGAGAACACCCTCTTCGGTTTCCCTTACAGCATCCTCTATTTTCGACATCTCAGAAAACTCTTTATTTTGCCTCTTAACCTTTTCCTCATGAATGTTGGGATTATCGGTGCAAGTGGATACACAGGTTCGGAACTCCTCAGAATTCTCGCTAACCACCCTGAGGCAGAGGTAATCGCTGCATCATCCAGAAGGTATGAGGGGCAGAAGATATGGAAGGTTCACCGCTTTCTGAAGGGTTTTTACGACCTTGAGTTCTGCAGCCCCGATTTAAGCAACTTCAGTGATTGTGATCTGGTTTTCACTGCCGTCCCTCACGGAGAGGCAATGAAGTACGTCCCTGAACTGCTCGACCTTGGGGCAAAGGTCGTTGACATCTCCGCCGACTACAGGCTGGATAAGAAAACTTACGAGAGGGTTTATGGCAAGAAGCATGAGGGTTATGTCGAGGCTGTTTATGGCTTAACGGAGCTCCACAGGGAGGAAATTAAAAAAGCAAACCTTGTAGCCAATCCCGGTTGCTACCCTACTGGCACAATACTTGCTGCAGCACCTCTTGCAAAGCTTGAGCTGATTGAGAGGGTTGTTTTCGACTGCAAGAGCGGTATCACAGGAGCAGGAGAATCTCCATCGCCCTTCACGCATTACCCCAACCTTCACGAGGCAATAGTGCCCTACAAGATAACCGAGCATCGCCACTACTACGAGATGGTTCAGGAGCTTGGAAGATTTCAGAGTGATGTCAAAATATCCTTCACACCCCAGGTGTTTCCGGGGTCAAGGGGAATTCTGACCAACGCCCACATCTTTTTGAGGGGAGAGCTTACCAGGGAAGAGCTTTACAAAATTTACGAGGACTTTTACAGGGACAGCTTCTTTGTCAGGCTTCAGGATAGTGTATCTCTAAGCCAGGTAAGAGGGAGCAACTTCTGCGACATATCCATTCATCCCGGAGAGGACAGAGTTGTTGTTGTGTCGGCAATAGACAACCTTGTTAAGGGGGCTTCGGGGCAGGCGGTTCAGAACATGAACCTGATGATGGGGTTCGATGAAACGCTTGGACTCAGAACTCCGCCACTCTTTCCATGAAAAATTTTTTAGACAGCGGCATCAAAAGGAACAGGTAGGGCAGGCATCGGTGAGTGGAGCATGGTTAAGGACGTGGTAACGATAAATGTTGGAAAAAACGGTGTGACGGAAAGCTTAATAAACGAGATAAATTTCCTCCTTGAGAAGCGCGGGGCAGTTAAGGTTAGAATGCTCCGCAATTTCAGAGAGTCATCGGGTAAGGATAAAAAGGAGCTTGCCCAGGAAATAGCTTCAAAGGTTAAGGGCAGGCTCGTTGATTTCAGAGGGTTCGTGCTAACCTTCGAGAGGTGAAGATATGGCGACAGTGTATGATGTTCCGGCGGATTTGCTGATCAAGAGGGTTGCTGAAAAGCTAAAGGATATGGTGGCCCCTCCAGAGTGGGCAAAGTATGTGAAGACTGGTGTTCACAAGGAAAGGAGCCCGGAGCAGGATGACTGGTGGTATTTAAGGCTCGCTTCAATCTTCAGAAGAGTCTACATTGACGGCCCAGTCGGCATTGAGAGGCTCAGAACATTCTACGGCGGGAGAAAGAGGAGAGGCTCGAAACCAGCGAAGTTCAGAAAGGGAAGTGGAGCAATAGTGAGAAACGCGCTCCATCAGCTCGAACAGCTGGGCTTTGTGAAGAAGACGAGAGAGGGCAGAGTTGTAACTCCAATGGGGAGGTCTTTCCTTGACAAAGTTGCAACCGAACTGAAATCTGAACTGGTTTCCGAGATACCTGCCCTCGAAAAGTACTGAGGGTGGTTTTTATGGATGATCTGGAGGAGATAAGGCGCAGGAAGCTGATGGAGTTGCAGAGGCAGAAGGAACTTGAGGAGCTGCAGAAGGAGGAGATGAGAAGGCAGGTTGAAGCTCAGAAGAAGGCAATTTTGAGGGCTATTCTTGAGCCCGAGGCTAAGGAGAGGCTTTCACGCTTAAAGCTCGCTCATCCTGAGATTGCTGAAGCGGTTGAGAACCAGCTGATTTATCTGGCTCAGGCTGGTAGAATCCAGAGCAAGATAACGGATAAAATGCTTGTTGAAATTTTGAAGAGAGCTCAGCCCAAGAAGAGAGAAACAAGAATCATAAGGAAGTGATAGTATGGGGAAAAAGACTGTTGGTGTTAAAAAAAGACTGGCAAAGGCTTACAAGCAGAACAGAAGGGCTCCTGTCTGGATTACGGTGAAAACCAATAGGAGCGTCTTTGGAAGTCCCAAGAGGAGGCACTGGAGGAGGAGCAAGCTGAAGGTGTGAGGTGGGGACAATGGCTAAAGTGGTTGTTGAGAGGGTTTATTCAATAAGGCTCAGGCACAAGATGAAGAGATATCCGAGATGGCTCAGGGCAAAGAAAGCAGCAAAGTACGTAAGAAAGTTCCTCAGGCAGGCACATGAAGGTTGAACCCGAGAACGTGAAAATTGACACCGCTGTGAACGAGAAAATCTGGGAAAGGGGAGCGGAAAAACCGCCTACAAAGATAAGAGTCAGAGCTGTAAAGTTCGATGACGGAATAGTGGAAGTTGAGCTCGCGTGAATGAAAGTTGCTGTTAATGGCAATCCACTAATTGGACTCTACGCCAAAGCGTCTGAGGAGTATGCGGTGGTGGGAGTAAATCACGAACCCCTCATACAGGCAATCCAGGAAAAGCTTGATGTTGAAGTCATCGTTACGAAAATAGCAGGTTCAGAGCTTGTTGGTGCTATGATGGCTTTGAACAGCAAGGGAGCTGTGGTTAGCAGCCAGGTTCTTTCAGGAGAGCTCAGGGAACTTGAAAAGAATCTGGAGGTGCTTGTAATCGACACTCCAATGACCTGCTTTGGAAACAACCTGCTCGTTAACGACAGGGGTGGAATCGCTAACCCTGAAATGGACAGCAGCATTGTGGAGAAGGTTGCTGACTTTATGGACATAGAGCTGGTCAAGGGCACTGTGGGGGTATAAAAACTGTAGGAATGGCTGCTGTTGTTACTAACAAAGGTGGGCTGGCAAATCCAAACATAAACGAGTGGGAGGCAAAGAAACTTGAGGAGGTAGCGGGAGTGGAAGTTTTGACCGGAACCGTTAACTTTGGAACGGATATGGTTGGCTCTGGCCTTATTGCCAACTCAAAAGGGTATGTTGTGGGTAGAGACACAACAGGATTTGAGCTGGGCATTGTTGAGGAAGCACTCTTTCCGTGAGGTGATAGCATGAAGTTTGAAGTTAGGGGAGCGTTTAAAACTCTGGAAGGCTGGCAGAAGTTTACGAAAGTTGTTGAGGCAAACAACGAAAAGTACGCTCTGGAGAAGGTGTACTCTTTAATTGGGAGCAATCACAAGGTTAAGAGGAATCTCATAAAAATTGAGGAAGTGAAACAGGCATGAGCTCCGAAAAAGAAGTCCAGGAGAAAATTGCCACTCTGCAGATACTGCAGGAGGAGGCAGAAACGCTTCAGAGAAGGCTCGTTGAGCTTGAAATTCTGGAAAATGAGTACAGAAAAACACTCGAAACGCTGGAGTCTTCGAATCGATAGACACTGACGTTGAAGCATTGATGAACCTTGGAGGTGGAGTTTTTGCCTACGTTGATGTGAAAAACAGCAAGAAAATGCTTGTTGATATTGGCAGCGGAGTTGTTGTGGAAAGGGAAGTTGGAGAGGCAATAGATTTTGTCAAAAAGAAAATTAAGAAGATTGAGGAGAGCCAGGAGAAAATGACATCGATGCTTCAGCAGATTCTGGCTCAGGCTCAGAAAATCCAGCAGGAGCTTGCTGCAAGACAGCAACAGGAGTGAATTAGATGTTCAAAGCTCTCAAGGAGAAGTTAGGCAGTTTGAGGAGGAAGATAGAGGAGAAGGAGAAGGAGGAAATAGAGGAAATAAGGAAAGAAGCTGAGGAGAGAAGGGAAGAAGAGAAAGAAAAAGAAAAGGTAAAAGCGGAAGAGAAAAAGGTAGGGCTGAAGGACAAGGTTGCGGCACTCGTAATAAGTAGAGAAGTAGTTATTGACGAAAAGAAGGTAGAGGACATCCTTGAGGACCTCGAGGAAATTCTCCTTGAGAGTGACGTTGCTTTTGAGGTTGTTGATGCAATATCCGAAGCATTGAAGAGCAGACTGGTTGGCAGGAGGAAAAAACTGACCGAAAAGCTGTCCGATATTGTTATGGAGGAGCTCAAGGCAATTATATTTGAAATTCTCGATGAAAACAGGTTTGATTTTGATGAATTCGTCAAAGAGAAGCTTAAGGAAAAGAAGCCGCTGGTTATTGCCTTCGTTGGAGTTAACGGCACTGGAAAAACCACGACAATAGCTAAGGTTGCGAACAGGTTGATGAAGCAGGGCTACTCAGTCGTCCTCGCTGCGGGGGATACTTTCAGAGCAGGAGCGATAGAGCAGCTTGAAGAGCACGCGAAAAGGCTTGGTGTTAAGCTGATAAAGCACAGGCATGGTTCTGACCCCGCAGCGGTAATCTACGATGCGATAAAGCATGCGGAGAGCAAAGGAATCGATGTTGTGCTTGCTGACACGGCTGGCAGAATGCACACGAAAAAGAACCTCCTCGACCAGCTTGAGAAGATAAAGAGGGTGACAAAGCCTGACCTTATAATATTCGTCGATGAGAGCATTGCTGGAAACGATGCGGTTGAGAGAGCGAGAATGTTTGCAGAAACGGTTGGAATTGACGGGAGCATTCTGACGAAGCTCGATGCCGACCCCAAGGGAGGTTCAGCGATATCTATCAGCTACGTAACCAAGAAACCGGTGCTCTTCTTCGGTGTTGGCCAGGAGTACGACGACCTCGTCAAGTTTGATTCAAAATGGTTGGTTGAGAGAATCTTTTCATGAGGATTCTCATCCCTTTTAAGGCAAATAACCCTAAATCGAGGCTTTCCTCACTGCTCAGCGAGAAGGAGAGGAAGGAGCTTGCAAAGCTCATGCTTCTTGACGTTATTGACGCAGCCAGACCTTTTGGAGAAATCAAAGTTGTGTGTCCAGCCGAGGTGGATGTTGAGGGAATCGAAGTTATCGTTGATACCTCAGACCTGAACACGACCGTTAATAAAGCAATGGATAGCACTCCTCTGGCAGTGATCATGTCAGACCTCCCCCTTCTCAACAAGGAAGTTCTGGAGAGGTTCTTTGGAACAGAGGGTGATGTTGTAATTGCCCCCGGGAGGAAGGGGGGAACAAACATGCTTCTTGTGAGAAAGAAGGGGTTTAGAGCGTCCTATCACTTTGGGAGCTTCTTCAAGCACCTCGAAATAGCGCGAAAACTGGGGATGAGGGCAAGGGTTTTCGACTCCTTTTACTCCTCTGTTGACATCGATGACGAGAGCGACCTTCTTGAGCTCATGATGCACGGGAAGGGGAAGAGGTCGTATGAGTTTTTGAAGAGCGTCGGCTTTTCCGTGAGTTTTGAAGAAACACCAAGACTTGAACGTAGAGTTTTTATGCAACCATAATTAAAAAACTTCAATGGAGAACTTCGAAATCTGGGTCGAAAAGTATCGCCCGCGCACTCTTGATGAAGTCGTGGGGCAGGATGAGGTTATTCAAAGGCTAAAGGGGTATGTGGAGAGGAAGAACATACCTCATCTCCTTTTCTCTGGTCCTCCGGGAACAGGGAAGACGGCAACGGCAATAGCTCTGGCGAGAGACTTGTTTGGGGAAAACTGGAGGGACAACTTTATCGAGATGAACGCGAGTGATGAGAGGGGAATTGATGTAGTGAGACACAAAATCAAGGATTTTGCCAGAACAGCCCCCATAGGAGACGCTCCCTTCAAGATAATCTTCCTCGACGAGGCTGATGCACTAACTGCTGACGCTCAGGCTGCTCTGAGGAGGACAATGGAAATGTACTCGAAATCCTGCCGCTTCATACTCAGCTGCAACTACGTTAGCAGGATAATAGAGCCCATCCAGAGCAGGTGTGCCGTTTTCAAGTTCAGGCCTGTGCCCAAGGAAGCGATGAAGAAAAGGCTGCTTGAAATTTGCGAGAAAGAGGGCGTGAAGATCACAGAGGATGGGCTTGAGGCTCTGATATACATCTCAGGAGGGGACTTCAGAAAGGCCATAAATGCCCTTCAGGGGGCAGCGGCAATTGGAGAGGTTGTTGATGCCGATGCGATATATCAGATAACCGCAACCGCCAGACCCGAGGAGATGAGCGAGCTGATTCAGACGGCACTTAAGGGCAACTTCATGGAGGCGAGAGAAATACTTGACAGGCTGATGGTGGAGTACGGGATGAGCGGTGAAGATATAGTGTCACAGCTTTTCAGAGAGATAATTTCAATGCCCATAAAAGACAGCCTGAAGGTTCAGCTAATCGACAAGCTTGGTGAAGTAGATTTCAGGCTAACGGAGGGAGCAAACGAGAGGATTCAGCTTGACGCGTATCTGGCGTATCTCTCCACTCTTGCAAAGAAGTGATGTGGGAGCAGTTCAAAGAAGAAAGACTTAAGGGCTATCTTGAGGCGAAGGCTCAGAAGAAGGTTGATTCCGACATAGTTGATTTGCTTGACCTCATTAACTCCTTTGGCAGCTTTGTAACTCTTTCAAGTTGCAGTGGAAGGATAGCTGTTGTAGACCTTGAAAGGCCAGGAGACAAAGCAAATTCCGATTTTTTGGGCAAGTGGCACGAGAGTGTGAGTGCGAGGGAAGTTGTGGAGGCAGCATTGAGAAGCAGAAAAACCGCGTGGCTGATTCAGTATCCCCCAATCCTTCATGTGGCCTGCAGAGACATTGAGGCTGCTAAGCTGCTCATGAATGCTGCAAATAAAGCCGGTTTCAGGAGGAGCGGAGTAATATCTTTACGCAACTACGTTGTTGAAATAGCCTCTCTCGAACGAGTTGAGCTTCCGATTGCTGAAAGAGGTTCGATGCTTGTCGATGAAAGCTATCTGTCATACGTGGTTAAATGGGCGAACGAGAAGCTTCTCAAAGGAAAGGAAAAATTGAAGAAGCTGTATTACGCTTTAGAGTCTCTTCAATGTGAAAACACCTATTGCGGCGATTAGTATTCCCCCTACAATCGATCCTGCAAGGTTCTGCAAAGCGTTGGGAGATTCTGGATTGAGTACGTAGGCTGCTGAGGCCCAGACAATCAAGCCGAACGCAATCAGAAGGAAGATTATGGTGAAGTATTTCGAAACCCTTCTGTTTTCCGCGTAGCGTCGGTACCTTGCCAGAAGTGCAAATATTCCTGAGAGCACGAACCACCACGTGCTGTAAATATAAAGCTGGAGATTGCCTGAGCAGCGTCTGAAAGGTTGACGGCAGCGTTGAAACCATTTACAATGCTTATGATAAGCAGAATGGCTGATGTGACGTAGAATATGAAGGATAGCCTCCCCTCAACCAGCGAAACGCGAACAGCCTCTAAGAGGTTGGCTATGTTCTGCTCCCAGCCGTATGCCTTTACCATGAAGTAAACACCGAGGAAGAATATTATACCGCCAAGCCCCCATTCGGGATGCTGCAAGACGAGAAAGATTGAATAAACAAGGAATATCATTCCCAGAGGTGCAAGGGTAATTCTGGCGATTTTTGGGTCGTTCAGCATCCTTCTGATGAGGAAGTATGTGCTCTCTATTGTTCTGCTCTGCCTCACAACAACTCGATGGACGGAGTCTATTTTGACTCTTGAGGATATTATGGGAAGGACGAACTCATCCTCTGAGCCGTCAGTCACGACTATTGCACTTGATGGCCTGAGGTTCAAAACCACCCTGTCAAGCTGCTCTGCAATCTTGGAGTCGGAAACAACACCGACGCTCCTGTCTCCGCAAACAACGACCACCTCAACATCCTCCCCTTTTTCTTTGAGAGCATCGTAGATTTTTATCGCCGCAAACATGGCGTTAACGTCCGAGTCTTCAGGGTCAGCAGTCCCCAGTCTTACAGCAGCTGAAACGACGTTGTCTCTACCGATAACAGGGGATGAAATCCCAGCCTTCTCCCCCAGATCATCGTCCCTGTCAATTACGAGCACAAGCTTTTTTGGCATCAAAAAAATGTGGGATGAAATAATAAAAAACTATCTGAACTTGCCGAGAATATCTCTGGCTATCGTATTGAGCTGAACTTCCTTTGTTCCCTCGTAGATTTCGGTAATCTTTGCATCTCTGAAGAACCTCTCAACCTCGTACTCTGCGATGTAGCCGTAACCTCCATGCATCTGCACAGCCTCATCGCAGATTTTGACAGCAAGCTTCCCTGCGTAGTACTTTGCCATGGAAGTCAAACCTGGATCGATTCTGCCCTGGTCGTAGTTCCAGGCTGCTTTGTATATCAGTAATCTTGCAGCCTCAAGCTGCGTTTTCAGGTCGGCTATTCTGTGCTGCAAAGCCTGGAAAGCTCCGATTGGCTGTCCAAACTGCTTCCTCTGCTTTACGTAATTTACAAGTCTGTCAAAAGCACCCTGAGCTATTCCCAAGGCTTGTGCGGCAATTTCAATTCTGCTCTCGTCGAAGAACTCAAGAACTTGGTAGAATCCTCTGTTAAGCTGCCCTATGACTGCTGAATCGTCGACCCTCACATCCTTGAAAACGACTTCTGCGGTTGGTGAGGCCCTTATGCCCAGTTTCCCTCCAATTTTGGTCGTCTTCAACCCAGGAGTGTCCTTCTTGACTAGAAATGTTGAGAATCCTCTGTATCGCGGTTGTGCGTTTGGATCCGTTACGGCAAGAACGACGTAGTAGTCTGCGATGGTGCCGTTCGTTATGAAAGTCTTGGAGCCGTTTATCACCCATTCGTCGCCATCTTTTTCGGCCCTCGTTTTGATAGCCGTTAAATCGCTACCCGCTTCAGGCTCGGTGTAGCAACCAGCAGTGATGGCTTTACCACCTGCAACCTTTGGCAGTACCTCCTTTTTCTGCTCCTCGCTGCCGAATCTCATTACCACTTCGGAAGAGAAGTCTGAGAGGATTATTGCACTTCCAATTGTGCTGTCCGCCCTGCAGAACTCCTCGACGATGAGTATGTTTTCGAGAACACCCATCCCCGCTCCGCCGTACTCTTCAGGGAAGTGAACACCTATGAAGCCGAGCTCACATGCCTTTTTCCACAAATCGAAGGGGAACTCCTCATTTCTGTCGTACTCTTCCGCTCTCTCCTTTGTAAACTCATTTACGGCGAATTCTCTGGCAGCGTTTTTAATATCCTTCTGGTCCTGTGTAAGCTCGAAGTCCATGAAGCTTCTCCTAACAAAAAACATTTAATATTTGCCTTTTCATCTTTTTATTTGCGAGGCTACCTCAGCAGTCTCACACCAAAACCTTATATTTTCTGCGAGTTAAGGTGGAGTGATGAACCTGGTGTACATGCAACTGCTTCCAGGCGGGCAGGAGTGGTTATTGATACTGCTGGTTGTCTTCTTGCTGTTTGGGGCGAGCAAGCTTCCAGAGGTAGCCAGAAGTCTTGGGAGGAGCATGGGCGAGTTCAAGAAAGCTCAGAAAGAAGCGGAAATGGAGCTAAGGCAGTTTGAAAGAGAGCTGAGAGAAGGGAAATACACCAAAGACGAGAAAAGGGCAAAACTTGAAAAAATAGCGAAAGACCTCGGAATAGACCCTGAAGGAAAGAGTGACGAGGAGCTTATTGAGGAGATAAATAAAGCTCTTCCGAAGAGGGAAAAGGCAGAACCGTAAATTTTTATATCTGCCACCTTTCTGTATGCGCTATGCTTTTGGAAATTTCAATACACTGCAGAGGAGGTCAGGGAGGTGTGACTGCAGCAAGAATTCTCGCAGCGACTGCAATGTTTCAGGGTTACTACAGTCAGTCAATGCCGCAGTTTGGCCCTGAGAGAAGAGGGGCTGAGGTAAAGGCCTTTTTAAGGATTTCAGATCGGGAGGTAAGGAGAAAATGCCCGATCACCAACCTGACGTTGTCGTTCTTTTTGACTCAAAGTTGACCTTCAATGGAAATCCTGAAACTGTTGTGGTTAACCTGCAACGGCTCTAAATCCTTAGATAACTATGGAAACGTTTTTACGGTCGATGCAACGGAGATAACTCGCAAGTATGGACTTGTAAATGCTGGCTGGCCAATCCTCGGTCCAGCAATGGCTGTGCAGCGGCGAAAGTTCTGGACCTCGATTTCAGATGTCTTGTGGAGGCAATAAGGCTGAACTCGGTGAAAAGGCTGAAAGGAGCCTGAGGGCAGCAGAGGAGGCTTACAGGGTGGTCAAATGCGGTTAGACCCGCTGTTATCCAAAGCGACGGTTGGTTCCGCTGGCGAAACAGGGAGCTGGAGAAATTTGAAGCCAATTGTTGATGTAAAAAAGTGCTCTGGCTGTAAAGAGTGTTTTTATTACTGTCCCGAGGGGGTAGTTCAGGTGGAGGTTGTAGCCAGAATTGATTACAGGTTCTGCAAGGGGTGTGGAGTTTGTGGAGAGGTGTGCAGTCAGAAGGCTATTGTGATGGTGCCGGAGGAATGAAAAAGCTTCTAACCAGCAATGAGGCGATTGCTGAAGCTGTTAAGCTTGCAAAACCTGATGTTATTGCAGCTTATCCCATCACTCCTCAGTCACCAATCGTAGAGAAACTTTCGGAAATGGTGGACAGCGGTGAACTTGACTCCAGATTTGTGAGGGTTGAATCTGAGCACTCTGCGATGGGTGTGGTTATTGGAGCTGCAACAGCGGGAGCGAGGGTTTTCACAGCAACCTCAAGCCACGGCCTCGCATACATGTACGAGATGTGCTGGTGGGCGGCAGGTTCAAGATTGCCGATAGTAATGGCCTTGGCAGCGAGGTCAATAGGAGCCCCCTGGAACATTCATGGGGACCATTTGGACTTGATGGCCATGCGAGATTTGGGGTGGATTATCAGCGTTGCCGAAAACGCACAGGAAGCTTTTGATATGACCTTAAACGCCTTCATGCTAAGCGAGGAGGTGAACGTACCAGTTGTTGTGGCTATAGACGGATTTACGATGAGTCACACAGCTGAGGTTGTTGAAATAAGGGATGTTGAAGTCCCCCCAGAAAGCAGGCCTACAGAATACTGCCAGGTATGGATGTGGCGTTGAACGCTGTCACGTTTGGTGAGGCAAGGATGGCGGCACGTTACGACCTTGCAAAGGATTTGGAGGATTCTGCAGAGACAATAGAGAAAGAGTACGGTGGCCTGGTTGAGGCTTACAGCTGGAAGATGCCGATTACGCTGTGGTTGTGACAGGTGGGTTGAGCGGCGATGTGAAGGACGCGGTTGACAGGCTTAGGGAGGAGAAGGTGAAGATTGGTGTTTTGAGGCTAAAGTTCATCCGTCCATTTCCCAAAAAGGCCGTCAAAAAGCTTCCGCCCAACGTTCTTGTTATTGACAGGGCAAACACCGGCCTGAGAGGAGTGCTCTCGTTAGAAGTTGCGGCATGCGGAGTTGAGAACGTAAGCGTTGTTGCGGGTATTGGGGGTAAATATCCGACCGTTGAGGAACTTTACACCTGCCTTAGGAAGTTTGCTGACGGTAAACTCTCAGATGTGGAGTGGTTGATATGATTCTGCCGGGAAACGCAAGCTGTCAGGGTTGCCCAATATCGATGGCTATGCGCTGCCTTGACGAGATTGAAAACCCTGTCCTCGTCATTCCGGCTGGCTGTTCGACGGTGGTAGCTGGACTGCATCCAAAATCTGCGATGAAATGCCCTGTGGTGCATGTGCCCTTCGCATCAACCCATTCTGTTGCATGCGGGCTCAGCGAGGCGTACAAGAAGCTCGGAGTTAATGCTACAGTCGTAGCATGGATGGGCGATGGTGCGGCAGACATCGGCTTTGCAACCCTCAGCGCCTCTGCAACAAGGAAGGATGACATTCTGACTGTTGTCGTTGACAATGAGGCATACATGAACACCGGAACTCAGGCAAGTCTCAGCACCTTCTGGAAAGCGAAAACAACAACGTCTCCGAAGGGAAAGACTGAGGATAGAAGAAATCTCGCGCTTGTTATGCTGGCCCACAAACCTGATTACGTTGCTACTGCCTCTGTCGGCTACATTCACGATTTGAGGAGGAAGTTCAGGGTTGCAGGCAGGAAAGACGGTTTCAGGTTTTTGCATGTTCACGCCCCATGTCCGCCGGGCTGGAGGTTCCCCAGTGAGAAGACGGTTGAAGTTGCGAGAAAGGCTGTAATGAGCGGAGCATGGATTCTCTGGGAGTACGATGGCAGGCTAACCATCTCCCCACCAAGCAGGAAGTACGCAAGAAAGTCGGAGAGAATCCCGCTGGAGGAGTATCTCAACCAGGGAAGGTTTAGCCATCTGAGCAGAGAAGACATCGAGGAGATAGAGAGGAGGATAGACGATGAGTGGAAGCTGCTCCTCAAATTTTCCTGAATCTTTTTCCGATGAAGTAAATTTCGGCACTCCTTTTCCTTGAGGCCTGGGGGCTGTGAAATTTTTTAAATCTGAAGTAGGGCTTAAGCTCGTTGAAAAACCTCTGAATCTCCTCACCCTGAAAGACCTTAACCACGAAATTGCCTCCGGGTTTCAAAACCTCTCTGGCAATGTTGAAGCTTGCCCTTGCCAGTTCAATTGACCTCAGGTGGTCGATCGTCCACTTTCCACTGATTTTTGGTGAGGCATCGCTCATTACAACATCGTAATCAGGTGACACCTCCCTTATCTTCTCTAAAGTTTCCGGGAGAGTTATGTCCCCCTGAATGAACGTTACGTCTTCGAGTGGTTTCATGGGGTTGAGGTCCACAGCAACCACCCTTGCTCCCAGAAGAGCAGCAACCTGACTCCACCCGCCCGGCGTGGCTCCGAGATCAAGAACCGTGTCACCCTCTCTGATGAGCTTGAATGTCCTGTTCATCTGCAGCAGCTTGTACGCTGCCCTGCTCCTGTAGCCTTCTTTCTTTGCCCTCCAGTAGTAGTAATCCTGCCTGTCCTTCATAGTGCCCTCACAATCACTCTTCTTGTTCTCGGACCGTCGAATTCGAGGAAAAGAACCCTCTGCCACGTCCCGAGTGTGAGCTTTCCATTCTCAACCGGAATCACCACGGAGTTGCCGAGTAGCGTAGCTTGAGGTGAGCATCAGCATTGCTGTCTATTCTATCATGCTTGTATCCTCTTCCATAAGGCACGAGTTTTTCCATAAACTCTAGAATGTCCTCAAGAAGCCCCTTCTCTCCTTCATTTATTACAATGGCTGTTGTTGTGTGAGGTGTGTAAACTAAAACCAGATTTTCTCCACCCTCTACACACCTTTCAACCTGAGCGGTTATGTCGATTATCTCAACCCTTTTTGTTGTTTTCAGAGTTATTTCCATAACCGACTCATGGAAGTCTCAGCATATATTCCTTCCCTTGCGAGATTCCGAACTCGCCTAACACGATTCTGTCGAAGTCAGTATGCCTGGTTTCAACCACCAGCTCCTCCCCCCTGAACTCCCTCACAACCCCCAGTCCGAGGTATTTGTTCCCCCTGTAAACTCCAACGACCAGCCCTTCAAGCTCCTCCTCTGCCACAACGTAGATGTCCTCAACCTCATACAGCATCTTGAGCGATTTGATTATGCTGCTATCAACATCAACCCTTTCCTCGGTTAGAATGAGCAGAAAGTCCTCACCCTTCCTTACCTCTTTAACCTTCGCTTCAAGCACCTCTTCAATGAAGTCCTTGACCATCTTTTTTCCGTTGAAGAACCTTCCTGAAACTTTTGACTTATCAACAACCATAACTTTCGAACCCTCAAGCTCCTTTCGATACTTCTCCATCCTGATTTTTGCCCTTTCCTCCCTGCTTCTCTCCACGACTTCTCCACTCTCGACTCTGAACACGTTCCAGTCTTCCAGATTTGTGTTATCAAAGGAAGCCACGATATCCGGGTTGATGACCTCAATCTTTGCAAGCTTGTAGTCCAAAGCCCTCGCCCCTCTCACCCAACCCGTTGTGTTTACTATTTTCCTGCCCTCAAGCTTCCTCAGCTCACCCCACAGCCTTGCAATACCCCTGATGCACTTCACCTCTCTCCCCATCGGTGAAATCACTCCGACAAAGTAGCCGTTGATGAACTCTGCCTGCGAAAGATTTACGCAGTTTCTGGCAAACCCGTATCCCATTGCTCCGGGATGCAGAAGCTCAGACTGCCCTATGTCAAGGTCGAGGATGTAGCAGCCCCCCAATTTGTTGGCCAGATACGTTGCAAGAGTGCTCTTTCCAACATCCACACCACCATAGAGGAAAAGAACCTCCCAATCCATTTTAGCGAGCTTTTTCCAGGATTCGGGAATGGTGCAACCGTCAACTATTCTGTACTCTCCTTCAACCAAAATCTCGCAGTCATCAAGGCAATAAATCGGAACGAACTTTTCGGTAAAAAATTCGGAAATGGAGGCTCCGCAAACCTCGGCCTCTCCCCTTATCTTTACTCTCCCCTTTGCTATTACAGTTTTGCCCTTTTCAACTCTCATTTTCCGTGTTGTTAAATGATATGTGCCAGGTCAGAATGTTTGGTATTGCATTAACGACCTTCGTGAAGTTCTTGTCCTCCATTACCGCAATGCTCAGCCCATCTTCGAAGTTCTTTACCCTGTAGTACTCAAAGTTTTTCTCCGACTCATTCATTCCTCCGAAGAAGTAGTTGCCTTCAAAGTGCATTGCCCAAACTTTCTCGTAGCTGCTGTTGTTGAAATTGTACCTGTAACCTTCAAAGAAGAAGTCCGACGGACTCTCATTGCCTACTCTTATCCACTGCTTTACAACATCCCCGTATGCAAAGAAAGCGTATGCAAAGCTTCCATTTATGCGGGACAGGTAGCTGTAGGTCTTGTTTCCGAAGCTTGGGTAGTTTCCTTCTACCGTATCAACAGCCTTCTCAACAAGGGGCTTGTGACCCACTACCAGAGGGGAAAGCTCGCTTACGAGGGCAATTCCGGGACTTCTAACCTGCAAAGTAAAGTTTCCGTGCTTGACTTCGCCCTCTTTGGCAAAGTAGATCTTGCCCATTCCGGCATCGACAAAGTAAAGAGGAACAGATTCTCCGAAGTCGGCTATCATTACCTGTGAAATCCCGCTGGTAACCTCAAGAACCTGTCTGCTGAATATGGCCGGAATTAACAGCTTATTCAGATCAGTTGTAACCATACTCGCAAGTGGATCCTTACTTCCGAGCTTGGAGGTGTAGGAGAGGTTGTAGTACTGAACGTAAACAGCATCAGCCGGTGTCCAGTTTACGTAATCTCTAAAGTCATTCAACCTGTAAACAACCTCTCTTTGCTCCGAACTCCCACCACGAAGCATATACGCAAATACGGATCCAATCATGATCAGAGCAAGAAGGAAAGCGAGCAGTCTTGCCGATTTTTTCTCCATTCGTTTGGCCATGCTGAAACGTTTCAGTATGGCAGATAAAACTTTCTTTCACGGCAACCTTTTTAACTTACTTCGGAAATGAGTGTTGATGATTCTGACAAAGACTCCTGAGGAAGCAAAGGAAATGCTTGTATCAAAGGTTGTTGAGGGGAAAACTTGCAAGTCGAGGTTTGGAGATTACAGGCTGTCAAGGCCGACAATGGTTGTGGTTGAAGAACCAATCTCGTTTGGTTTTGAGTTCGATTACGATGTTTGTGGGGAGAAGTACAGTGAGAGGCTGTTGAGATGTGTTGAAAATGCTGCTGAGAAACTCAGGAAATCACCCCACACGAGAAGAGCTTCCATACCGCTCTGGTATCCGAAAGACCATCTTTGCAGAAATCCCGCAGCTATTACGGAAGTTTCGTTCATTTTTCACGAAAAGCTCCATCTCACAGCCTTTCTGAGGTCGATGGAGTGTTTGAGCTACTTTGAGCACAACTTCGACTTCCTTGTTGATGCTCTCGAAATAGTGTGCAGGAAAACGGGAATGGAGGAGGGGAGTGTTGGAATGCTAATAGCAGTACCGCACTTCTACGAGAGGGACATTGAAAGGGCTCAGTCCTATTCGGGCAAGCTGAGGGAAACTTACGGTTACCACGAACTCGGAACGCACCTGGTTGAGGACTACATCTCCTCGGCATGGCATTCAGCACTCGAAACAATATGCACAAACGGAAAGAAAAAGAGAACCGAGTGGGGAGACATCTTTGAAGGGCAGGAGGAGAGCCTCTTCGTTCACAGGCTTTTCCTTGAGGTTGAGAGACCGGAGGAGAACAGGCTTCATGATAAGGCACCTTTTACGGAGAAGTACGGGATTGAGTATGCGCATGACTACATAATGTACGCTGCCAAACTTGATGGTGAAGTTACGCACACCATTCTGAAGGAAGGTGAGGAGTACACCTAGCTGAGAGGGCGAGGTACTGCGAAAGGGACGATGTTAAGGTTGATCAGCTGTACAAGGTTATTGAGAAGCTGAAAGAAAATTCGTGCAGGAGAGACTGCTACGTTGGAATATCGAGGCCGTGGGATTTGCTCAGTGACGAGCCGCCATGTTTGAGAGGCTACCAGTTCTCGAAGTACGGAGATGATCTGGTGGGAACCTTCTACATGAGGTCCAATGACGCCTACGGGGCTATGCATGCGAACATGTACGCTTTTGCCCTGCTGACCAAGTATGTTGCAGAGTTGGTGGGGTTTAAAGCATACAGATACAACCACTTCGCCCTTGACGCCCACATATACGCTGAATTTTTTGATGCTGTAAGGGAAATACTGTATCCTGAATCCCCAAGCTACCTCGACAAGGTATCAGGAAAAGGTTAAAAACAATGGAAATCTTGGGAAAACGATGCTGGCAGAAGCAATTTCAGCAGTCTCCCTGATTCCGATGGTGGTTTACGTAAAAACACGCAGTAAATTTGCTGGCTTCTTGGGCTGGGGTCTTTTCTCCATAACGTGCCTCGTCAAAGTTCCCGATTACCTTTCGTCTGCCGATTACTACAACACTGTCATATTCTTTTTGGCCTACATCTTTTTCCTTTACATGGCTATCCGAATTCTGATGGCAAATTCTCAGACCTTTGTTGATGTCACAGCCTTCTCGGTTCTTGCGTTCATTGTTTACTTCCCCTTCGCCTTCACACCTCTTGGAGACGTTCTGATAGACTGCACGGCATCTCTTACCGCCTCACTCGCAGGTTTGCTTGGTTACGGCATCGTGAAGGATGGGGCGAATTTGTACCTTAACGGCAAAAGTGTTAGAATAATTCTCGCATGCACGGCCATCGAGAGCATGGCCCTTTTCACGGGCGCAACATTGGGTATCAGGGCAGAGCTCTCAAGGAAGGTCAAGGCTTTTTTAATATCTGTTCCTGTGATATATATTCTGAACCTCTTCAGAAACGTTTTTGTAGCAGTCTCCTTCGCTTACAGTTGGTTTGGGGAGAACAGCTTCTACATAGCCCACAATGTTATTTCGAAGATAGGCTCCACAATAGCGCTCATTTTCATAGCCTACGGTGTTTTCAAGCTCCTCCCTGAACTGGCAGATTTAATATACTCTCTCAAGGATGAACTTGTGGGTGGGGGTGGATGATAGAGCGAAGCGGCTACAGCATCATTGCGGCATCTCTGCTTTTATCAGCGGTGTCTTACTTACTACACCCTGCAATTTCAGCCCTCTTCGTGGGCTTTGCACTCTTTACAGCCTACTTTTTCAGAGACCCTGAGAGAAAAATAGGGGAAGGTGTGGTTTCACCGGCCGATGGCAGGATAGATTATCTTGAAGGCAGGAGGCTGGAGATTTTCATGTCCCCCTTCGACTGCCACGTTAACCGCGCACCTTGGAGCGGGAGAGTTCTGTCGGTCAAATTTATCGAAGGGAGCACACCCCCAGCGTTTATAAGAAAAAGTGGTGTCAGGACTAACGAAATACTGATTGAGACCGAACATGGTGTTTTTAGAGTTTTGCAGATGGCTGGCATTTTTGCGAGGAGAATTGTGAGCTACGTCAGGGAAGGGGATGTGGTCGAAAAGGGGCAGAAGATAGGTATGATTAGGTTCGGTTCGAGAGTTGTTCTGGAAGTGCCAGAGGGATTCAGATTCGTGAAGAGGGTTGGCGAAAAGGTTAAAGCTGGTGAAACGGTTGCTTTAAGAGATGAGAGTTTTCAGGGAAGTTAGCCTCGCTGACTCGCTGTCAGTCCTGAACGCTCTTTTCGGTTTTACTGCTGTCACTTACCTTCTTCTCTACGGGATAAGGGTCGAGTCCTTCGCTCTTTTCTATCTCTCAACCTTCGCAGATGGACTGGATGGTTTCATTGCGAAGAAGACTGAAAAGAGTCCCTTCGGCAAGGAGCTTGATTCCCTCGCAGACTCCATTTCTTTTGGTGTTTTTCCCTCAGCCCTCATCGTGAAGTACGATGCGAACCTGTTCCCCTTCGCAGCCCTTTTTCTGGCTTTCAGCATTCTGCGCCTTGCCAGATTCAACGTGCTAAACGCCGAGGATTTTGTTGGAGTGCCCACTCTGGTGAGCGCCCTTGCGGTAACCTCGCTTGTAAGGATAAACGCCGGATACGGCTGGATTGCTTCTGTGGCTTTTCTGCTGTCATTCTTAATGATATGTGACGTGAAATACCCGCGAGTCAGAGATGCCTTTGCCCTGCTGGTTGTTGGAGCGGTTTTGGTTTCCGCAATTTTCTTTATAGAGATGTGCTACGCAATACTTCTTTTAACTGCAGTTTACGTAACTTTACCGATAGTAAATGAGGGGGTGAGATACTGGAAGAAAAGGAGGTTGAAAAGGCTGCTTTCGAAGCAGGAATAAAGCTGGGTGCTCTCTTTCATCAGTTCATCGGGGCTCCGGTTGCAGAGAGGAATGCGGAAGTTCTTGGGAAAGCCATTCAAAGCTGTGTTCTTCTCCAGCCCTACGTAGTTGATGCGGAGGTGAAGATTGACAGGGAGAAGCTCAAGAAGGTATCGGCCTTCGGTTACACCTCGCTAATGCCAGACATGCTATTTGCGAGGGTTAGGGTTAGGGTTGGCAGTGCTGAAGTCTCAGGTGTTCTGGAGTGGAATGAAGACCTCGGCTATCCGCTCATGAGGCTGGAGCGCTAGCCAATAACAGTTCCCACTGCCTCTCCCTTTGCCGCCTTCTTTATGTTTTCTGGAGTTCCAAGGATTACGTACGTCTTTATCCCGCTCCTTTCTATTATTTTTGCAGCAAGAAGGTCTATCACCACGTTCGTTCCGGCTCTGGCGGAGCTTTTGCTCACTATTTCGACAAGCTGCTGTGGAGAGAGTGTGTCGTATTTCACCGCATTGGGGTCCGATTTTGGATCAGCAGAGTAAACACCGTCCACGTTCGTGGCGTTGATGAGGATATCCGCCTTAACGAACTCTGCCAGAAGGGCTGCTGTGGCATCAGTGGTGTGTCCGGGAAACGTTCCGCCCATCACAATTACCCTGTAAAGCTTTGACAGCTCATCCGCCTCCACGAAGTCTACCGGGATTTTCTTCGCCGCTGAAGGCAGGGCGGAGATTAGCAGCATGGCGTTCATCCTTGTGGCTGCAATGCCTATATAGTCGCAGAAGGTCTCGCTTGCTCCAAGCTCCCGAGCCCTCTTTATGTACTCTCTTGCCAGCCTTCCTCCACCGACAACGACGAATATCTGATTCTCCTGTGCAATCGCCTCTATCGTTTTTGCGAACTCCCTTATCCTTTCCGTGTCATCGGACAGGACAGAACCACCGAGCGACAGAACGACTTTCATCGCAGTTTGTTATTGGAGGTGTTTTTATAGTCTTGGATGCAGGGGTAGATTTGACAGTGAGGCGGTAGATTTTTATCCAACTTTACAAATTTGAAAGTAATGAGTGAAGTTGTTGAGATCCTGAAGAGGATTGAAAGCAAACTTGAGGAGATGGATAAGAGGCTTAGAAGGATAGAGGAGGAGCTTTTCGAAGAGTTAAGTGAAGAGGAGACCGAAGAGATTAGAAAGGACTTGGAAGCTTACGAAAAGGGTGAATTTGAGACGATAACTCTCGAAGAACTTAAAAAAGAGCTTGAAATAGATGACGTTTGAAGTCGTCTTGAAGAAAGGGATTACGAAAGAGTTGAAGAAGCTCAGAAAGAGCGATAGGGTCAGAATTTACAAAGTTCTTGAAAAGCTAAGGGATCCTTTTTCAATAGATATCAGGAAGCTTAAGGGTCTTGAAGATACTTATTCCGTCCGCATTGGAGATTTTAGAATCATCTTCAAGGTCTATTTTGATAAAAGATAGTTTTCGTAACTCGAATTGACAAAAGAGGGAGGATTTACGATAGATTATAGATTCTTATAGATTCTTTAACTTTCACTATTTGAACAACATCACGATAAAGTAAATGATCTACCAGACCCTGTTATCTTCGCCCGTAAAAATCTAATTTAGTCAAAATAAAAACAGTGCGGCCGCCGGGATTCGAACCCGGGCAACGGGCTCGGGAGGCCCGTGTCCTGCCGCTAGACTACGACCGCTTGTATGCTCTTTCCCAGCTAAGCAAATAAACATTTCGAATCCTAATCTTTGACACCATACCACAAAGTTATTTTATCCCAAGCCAACTCGGTGCGTGCTCGCTGATGCACTGCTTGGCACACTGCTCGGAGTTCTTGCCGGACTGATTCCGGGGATTCACAGCAACACCTTCGCTTCTTTGACACTCCTTTATTCCTCTAAATTCCACAATCCTGCTTCGATAATTGTCTCCTCAGCCATTGCTTACTCGATAGCCAACATCCTACCCACAGTGCTTTTGGGTGTGCCTGACGAGGATACGGCGATTGCCGTTCACCCAGCAAACGAAATGGTTCTGGAGGGGAGGGGCTTTGAGGCTATAACGATTTCAGCGTTCGCTTCCTTTTTTGCTGTAATGGTTAGCTTCCTCCTCTATCCTGCAGTTCACTATGTGGGAGTGAACTACTCGGCAGTAAGGCGCCTTACACCGCTCGCCTTAATTGCCATCTCTTCTTTCCTGATTCTCACAGAAAAGGGCGAGGAGTTTGGCGGGAGCTACTCTGCATGGCGCAAGAGGTTCTACGCTCTCCTCATTTTCGCAAGCTCAGGATGGATTGGGATTGTTGCTTTTCAGGTTTCCGATTATGTTACCAATCCGGCAGGCTCTGTGCTTCTACCCCTCCTGACAGGCCTTTTTGGCGTTCCAGTACTGCTTCAGACAACCTCCGGCAGCATCCCTCCTCAGGAAATGAGGCTGAGAATTCCCGATGGCAATGCGATCTCGGCCGGAACCATTGCGGGTTTTCTGGTTTCTTTGTTTCCGGGAGTGAGCAGCGGAGTTGCAACCGTTCTCGCTACAGTAAGGGTAAGGGGGAGGGAAGATTATGTTGCAGCGGTAAGCGCTGCAAATTCTGCCAATGCTGTTCTCTGCTTTTTCATGCTTTTCACTGCATCAAAGGCGAGGAGCGGTGCTGCAGAGGCGTTGAAGCATCTTGGTACCTATCCGTCCTTAGCGGATTTTTTAGTGATGGTTATGATTTCTGCCTCAACTGCTCTGGTTCTTACTCTCGCTGTATCGAAATTAGCCCTCTCCTACCTGACAAGACTTCAGTTCTCCAAGCTGTCCGCAGCAGTGCTTCTGCTCCTGGTTTTCCTAACCTACACTCTCACCGGGCCTGTGGGACTTATGGTTCTCTTTGTCTCCTCCGTAGTTGGCATGTCTGCCCCTCTTCTTGGTGTGAGGAGGGCTAACTGCATGGGCTGCCTGATCGTCCTGTTTTGCTTCACTATCTCTGATTCAGCCAGTCTTCCTGATTTTGGCCACAAAGAACCCCGAACAGCGGTGTCTGTGGGGATAGAACCTTCGTGATTTGCCAATCTCAGCATGCTTTAAACCCGGCAAAATCAATGCCTCGTCACCCCATTCAATATCCTCAACAACTCCCTTTCTCCTCTCAAGCAGAAAATCCACCACGAACTCGTTCTCCTCGGGCGTGAGCGAGCAGGTTGAGTAGACCATCACTCCTCCCTCTTTAAGGCAGTCGAAGGCTGCGAGAACAAGCTCTTTTTGAAGAGAAGAGCAGAATAAAATGTCCTCCTCTCCCCGATCCGTCTTTCTGGAGGGGTCCTTGTGGATTATCCCCTCTCCGGTGCACGGAGCGTCGAGCAAAACCCTGTCGGCCCTTATCCCAAGCTCAGGAAATCTTCTTCCGTCAATGTTGAGCACGGCAACATTCATGGCTCCCATTCTGTTGATGTTGTCCACGAGGGGCTGCAGTCTCTCCTTCTGCGGCTCGACAGCAATAATAACTCCTTTGTTTTCCATCAGCATTGAAAGAAAGGTGGTCTTCCCTCCTGGAGATGCTGCAAGGTCCAAAACCACCTCTCCCGGCTTAGGTTCAAGGGCGAGTGGGGGAATGCAGGAGCTTTTGTCCATCACATAGTAGTAGCCCATCAGGTATTCAGGTGTAGCTCCGATGGAGTATGGCTCATCAACAACCTCGAAGCAGTAGGGAACTTCAGTCTTCCTCAGCCTGAATCCTCTGCTCTCCATCCTCTCCAGCAGGCCTGTTTCATCAATTTTCAGAGTGTTGATGCGGATGTACTTCGGAATTCCCTTCTCAAAGGCTTTTATCAACTCTTCCGCCTCATCACTTAGGAAATGGAGCCACCTCCTTACAATGAATTCATCGTAGCCGTATTTTCTTGCCAGCTCTTTAGCCCTTTTGGAGGACGGAAAGTCAAGCACCTTCATCTTTTATCCTCGCTTTCCCTGGAGGTAAGAACTTCATTATCTCGTCTGGTGTTGCTACAGCTCTCACTACATGCTTCTCCTCTCCAGCCATCTCCACGAGCTTCTTTGCTATCTCCACCCCAAGCTCGTTGTGATCCTTATCACCAATCTCAAGCTCCACGTAGTAGCTTGCATGTTTCCTCACCGCTGACACTGGCCCCCCAATCACTCTGAGATTCTCAACATCGACACCTACAGCGCAGTTCAGCTCAACCGTAAGGTAGTTTCTCTTTCCCGTGATGTAAAAGCTCCCTTTTGGTAAATACTCTCCAGCCTTGGCAGACTTTGAGACCTGCTCGGGCAGGACGTAGTAAACCTCTCCCACATGCTTCCCCTCCTTCCACAGGCTGAGTAGGTTGCAGCAAATTCGGCAGCCTCCCTTATGCTCTCCTCTCCAGCCTCCTGTCCTCTCTTAAGAATCACTGCCGGGGCACCGGGAGTTTGTGTGTGGAAGAAGAGGTCGAGGCTTTCAAGATGTTTGGAAAACAGCTCCTCATTCATCGCTGCAGTCCTTCCCCTATAACCAGGAAACCCTCGCTGGTGAAGAACCACCTGTAGTTCTCGTACCACTCTCTCTTTCTCCTTACTTTTATGCTCGTCACGAGCTTCTTCTCCAGCTTCTCCTCAACCTTCTCCATTTCTCTCAGGGTTGCTTCTATGGCCTTCTTAACACCCTCAGCCTTCTCCCTTGCTTTCTTAGCTTTCTCATAGTAAATGTCCGCGTTCTCGTGAATGCTCCTCTTTATCTCCAGCTCAACGTCAAAATCACCCACTTTAACCACAATGGCATTCTTCTCAGGCTTAATAGCTTTTACAATTCTTTTCAGCTTCTCATCATTCGCAACTATCCTTTTAATCTCATCCCAGCTCTTTCTCTCCCTCGCAGTCCTGAAGGCCTCGATTAATTTTTCCACCATCTGGTAGTTCTCGTAAATGGCATCTCCAATTCTCCTGAATCTCTCTGCATCATCCTCGAACCTCTGCAGGCTCTCCTTCTGAATTTCAAGCCTCTTCTTGAGTTTCTCAAGCTCCTCGCTCTTCATCGACTCAAGTTCGTCAAGCTCTGCAAGCTTCTTTGAGAAGTAATCGTCGAGCGCATCGTTGAAGGACTCGAAGTACTTTTTCTCGTAGTTCGAGTAGTAGAGCAGGTCCATCGGGACAACGTCAAGATAATCTCCATTCTTCAGAATAATCTGGGGATTTGGAGTGAAGTTCATCAGCTTATCAAGCTCCTCATTAATTCTTTTTCTCTCATCATCGCTCAGTTCAGCATACTTCTTTTTCTTGTCTATTCCAGCTCTAAGACAAACTTCTTCAGCATAAAGCCCCCCCAGACCGGACATTGCAAGAACTCTCACCACTTCTCTGTTCTCGTCCCTCTTCTCCCTCTGCTCGGGGAACCTGTAAAGCTCTCCGACCTTGAGAGTGTGTTTGAGGGGCATAATCACTCTGTTCTCTTCATTCAGCAGCACAACGTTTCCCTTTGAGAACAGTTCAGCCACAAGTCTTCTTATCTCACCGAACCGCTCAAACTCGATTACAACGACCCTGTCAAAGTCGTACTGCTCTATTTTCTTTATTCTTGCCCCTTCAAGGTGCTTCCTTAACAACATTGCGAAGGCTGAGGGAAATCGGGGAGCTTGCTTGGGGAACTTGGTCAGGTGGATTCTTCTCCCAGCCTCAATGACCAGATCAACCTTTCTGCCAGCGTAAATTCTTATCCTTATCTCGTCTGGAGGATGGTGGTAAATCTTCTCCACCTTCCCTCCTTCAAGCTCTTTGAGCTCACTCACGCAGGCTTTGATGTCGAACGAACTAAGCTGTTTCACGTATTCACCTCTACCCGGGGTTAAAATTCTTTAACCTTTGAAAAAATTAAACACATGGAAGAAGTTCTTGAAGCTGCGGAAAAAATCAGAAGCATGGAGGTGAGGGGAGCAGCGAGAATTGCAAGGTTCGCTGCAGAGACTCTTATGAAATTTGCCGAAAAAGCCTCCGACGAGAAGTTTGATGAGGAGATGAAGTGGGCGGCTGACACACTCCTCAACACCCGTCCAACTGCTGTGAGCCTTTACAATGCAATAAACTACGTAATGCGCTACAGCGGTGGGAGTGTTGAGGAGAAAAGGCAGAGCGTAATAAGGAGGGCGAGAGAGTTCATAAACTGGGTAGAAACTGCGCAGAAAAAATAGGGGAGATTGGGGAGAAGAGGATAAAGGACGGTTACACCGTTATGACACACTGCAACTCTTCAGCAGCCCTTTCTGTCATCAAAAAGGCTCATGAGAACGGTAAGAAGGTGGAGGTTATTGCCACCGAGTCGAGGCCGAGGTGGCAGGGGCATCTGACGGTTAGGCAGTTGAGAGAGGCCGGAATTGAGGTAACGCTTATTGTTGACTCTGCTGTGAGGTACTTTATCAATGAAGTGGATTGTGTCGTTGTCGGGGCTGACACCATTACCGCTAATGGGGCTTTAATCAACAAAATAGGAACATCTCAGATAGCTCTTGCAGCAAAGGAGGCGAGGGTCCCCTTCATGGTTGCTGCAGAGACATACAAGTTCAGCCCGAAAACGCTTTTGGTGAGCTAGTCGTCATTGAAGAGAGGGATGCGAGAGAAGTCGCTCCTGAGGAGATTTTGAAGTTGGGTGTGAAGGTGAGAAATCCAGCCTTCGACGTAACGCCGAGGGACTACATCGATGTTATCATAACTGAAATCGGTGCAATACCACCTGAGATGGCCTATATCGTCATCACTGAGAGGCTTGGGTATGCAGGAATCGAGGAGGAGGAAATAACGCTGAATTCGAGGCATTTTGACTAGTGCAATATTAGAGCATTCCGAAAACTTTTTTGAACCCACAAACAATTTTCTTTGTGAAGAAGCTCAGGGCCTTAATCGAGGTAACGAAACCGAAACAAACTTTTTTATTGATGATTACGTTCTTAGTTTCCTACATCGTTGCCCGGGGTGGGGCCGATTTCAACTTCATCTTCGCAACAATTTCAATGTGTTTGGCAATCTCCGGAACAACGGCCATCAACATGTGGCTTGACAGGGATATAGATGCAATAATGCCTCGAACCAGGCAAAGACCGGTTCCAGCAGGAATTTTGAAACCCTCTGAGTGTGCTGCCTTCGGTGCTGCAATCTTTGCAATTGGGCAAGCACTTGCATTCCTCGTGAGTGTTGAATTTGCCCTCGTGGTGTTTCTGGGCTTATTCTTTGACATCGTTGTTTACACAGTCCTTCTCAAAAGAAAGAGCCCGTATTCCATTGTTCTGGGTGGGTTTGCAGGGGCTATGCCAGCTTTGGCGGGATGGGTGGCTGTGCAGGGCTTCACGCTGCCGGGTTTCATAATAGCTGCAATCGTTCTCCTCTGGATTCCCTCTCACATCTGGTACATCTCAATGCACTATGAAGAAGACTACAGGATGGCCAACATCCCGATGTACCCTCTCGTTGTTGGGATGGAAAGGGCTTCGTGGGCGATAGTTTTTGCCACTGCCGGGATGCTTGTGCTGGCCGCAAGTCTTTACATCCTGCTTCCCTTAGGAATCTTCTACCTCGCTATCTCAACCTCGGCCGTAGCTTTCTTCCTATTCAAGGCGATTAAGTTTGCCCTCTCTCCCGATAGAATTAAGGCAAGGAAGATGTACAAGCTGGCGAGCATGACTCTTGGCCTCGTTTACTTCTCCCTGCTTCTGGGCGTATTTTTATAAACAAGCCGCTCTTACTTATCCTGATGTGGAGCATTCTTAAAGCGGTTCGTGAAAATCCGGAAATCCTTTACGAGTCTCAGAGAAGAAGGGGTTTGAGTGTAGATATTGTTGATAGGGCTATCGAGCTTGACAGGAAGTGGAGGGAGGAGCTTAAGAGAGTAAACCAGCTGAGAAAGCGGAGAAACGAGCTGGCAAGGGCTGTGAAGGAAGCAAAAGGTGAGGAAAGAGCAAAAATCATTGAAGAGGCAAAGGCAGTTTCAGAGGAGGTAAAAAGGGCGGAGGAGGAGCTTAAGAGGCTTGAGGCAGAGCTTGAGGAGGTTCTGCTATCCATCCCCAACATCATCCATGAAACCGTTCCAACAGGTGCGGATGATACTGAAAATGTTCCGATAAAGTACTGGGGGAAGGCTAAGGTTTACTTTGAGGATGTCGATGCCTTTGTGGAGATGACGCAGGGAATGGCGGAGTATGAAGTCATTGACGTCAAACCTGTGGGTCATGCTGATGCAGTCGAAATTTTTGGCTGGGCTGACCTGGAGAGGGCGGCAAAGGTTTCGGGAGCGAGGTTCTACTACCTGCTGAACGATTTAGTTTGGCTGGACTTTGCCCTGACAATGTATGCCCTTGACTTTCTGAGAAAAAAGGGCTTTACCATAGTATCACCCCCTTACATGATGCGCAGGGAAGCTTACAGTGGTGTCACAGCTTTCAGCGACTTTGAGGAAGTCATATACAAGGTGGAGGATGAGGATCTTTACCTGATAGCCACAAGCGAGCACCCCATTGCTGCGATGCACATGAAGGAGGTTCTTGAGGAGAGGGAGCTTCCGCTGCTTTACGCAGGTGTCTCACCGTGCTTCAGAAAGGAGGCTGGAGCGCATGGCAAAGACACGAAGGGGATTTTCAGGGTGCATCAGTTCAACAAGGTGGAGCAGTTCGTATTCTGCCTTCCCGACCAGAGCTGGGACTGGCATGAAAAGCTTTTGGAAAACGCTGAAACGCTCTGGCAGGGTTTGGGCATTCCATACAGAGTCGTGAACATCTGCACTGGAGACCTGGGAATTGTAGCAGCCAAAAAATACGACCTTGAAGCGTGGATGCCGGCTCAGGGCAAATACAGAGAGATGGTTTCATGCAGCAACTGCACGGACTGGCAGAGCTACAGGCTGGACATAAGGTTTGCCGAGGAGAGGGGGAAGCCAAGCAAAGGGTTCGTCCACACTCTCAACTCTACAGCCATTGCAACAACAAGGGCAATCACAGCAATCATCGAGAACTTCCAGCTTGAAGATGGAAGAGTTGAGATACCAAAGGTTCTCAGGAAGTACCTTGAGCCCATTGAGTCAGCCCCCAAAGAATTCATTCTGCCAGCAAAGAGTCAGTAGAGCTTTATGAACTTCTCGAAGGGAGTCAGAACCTCACATCCTCTTTCCCTAACCACCACCGTATCCTCGACCCTCACTCCACCGATTTTTGAGTAATAGAGCCCGGCTCAACTGTAACGACCATTCCCTTTTTCAGCTCAACGCTTACCTCACTTATCCTTGGCTCCTCATGAACTTCAAGGCCTATTCCATGTCCTGTTGAGTGGATGAACCCCTCACCCTTCTCCGTTTTGTATCCGTAGCTGTTAAGAACGTCCTTTACATTCTGGTGCACATCCTTTGCATCCACACCATCCCTTATCATTGAAATGGCCTTTTCCTGTGCCTCCACCACAGCTTTGTGCATTTCCTTGAGCTCCGCGTTCTCTCTAACAAATATGGTCCTTGTGAAGTCGGAGTAGTAGAGGTGGTCAAGGCTCCTGGGGAAGACGTCAACCACAACATGGTCTTCTATTTCCCCTCTACCAATCTCATGCGGGTCAGCTGAACTCTTCCCTGTTGAGCATATCGTGTTCTCCGCCAGATAACCCTCTGAAAACAGTTTCAGCTCAATCGCCCTCCTTAGCTCCTCGCAGGTTTTGAAGCTGAAGTTCTCAACGGCCCATTTAAAGCATCTCAGTATTGCATTGCTGGTGTCTCTGATTTTTTCAATTTCCGATGAATTTTTGATTACTCTCAGCGTTGAAAATGGATTCTTCACAACCTCCACCTCGAAGTGCTTCATGAGCTCGAAGGAGATGTAGGTTGGCAGCTCTTCCGGAAGAAGGAGCTTTCTGCATCGCCCCTCCTTCAGAACAGACACGAGGATGTCAAGATAAGCTTTTTTTGCGTCTTTCGTTTCCTTAAGCCTTTCCATGTAACCCAAATCGCTGAGGGAAACAATCTCCTTAACTCTGCTCTCCCTCTCTGCTCTCCTCTTTTCCATTTCCGGGACAATCAGGATATCCGAGCCATCAATACCGGCAATGTATGTCAGGGGGTCGTAGGTTTTGAATTTGGTTGCATAGTAGAAGTTGGCATTGCTGCTTGAGCCGTGGAGAATGATGAAGTCTGCGTTGTGTTTCCTGAGAAACTCGGCAATCATGGCGTGAGTTTTCGACAGTGATTAAAAGTTTTAGCAGCTAAAATTTTTGTAATGGAAATTGCCTAAATTACCAAAATTTTCTTATACTCATCATTAGGTTGAGTATCAATGATAGTAAAGAGGTGGTTCGATGAGTGAGGCCTATAACTACCAGCTTTTGTTGAAGCACATACTTGAGAGCGGTGTGAACTACGCACCGAAGCAGGAAATCGTTTACAGGGATTTGAAGAGATTCACCTACAGAGATATTTATGAGAGGGTGCACAGGCTGGCAAGCGCCCTTGAGGAGCTTGGTGTAAAGAAAGGGACGAAAGTAGCGGTGCTGGACTGGGACACGAACCGCTATCTGGAGTGCTTCTTTGCTGTTCCCATGATGGGGGCAGTGCTGCATACTGTGAATGTGAGGCTAAGCCCTGAGGATATTCTCTACACCATGCAGCACGCAGAGGATGAGGTTGTTCTGGTTTACAAGGACTTCGTTCCGCTGATCGAGTCAATTGCGGACAAGCTCGATACCGTGAAGAACTACGTTGTTATGACCGATGACACGATGCCTGAAACGAAGCTGACTGACATCGAGTACGAGGAGATGCTCAAGAAAGCAAGCCCGAACTATGAGTTCCCTGACTTTGATGAAAACACGATGGCAACGCTGAGCTACACCACCGGCACTACGGGAAGGCCCAAGGGAGTTTGGTTTACGCACAGAAAGCTGTTCCTTCACACCCTCGCTGGTTGTATAGCCATGACGGGCTACAGGTCAGTTTTGAGGCTCAAGGAGGACGAGGTCGTTTACATGCCTCTCACACCAATGTTCCATGTCCACGCGTGGGGAGTGCCCTACATGATGTGGCTGCTCGGCCATAAGCACGTCTATCCCGGCAGATACGAGCCCCAGATGATTGTCAAGCTTGTCATGACAGAAGGTGTTACTTACTCTCACTGCGTCCCCACGATTCTGCAGATGATTGTTGACAACCTGCCGGAAGGATTCAAGTTCCCCGGGTGGAAGATGATAATTGGTGGTGCAAAGCTGCCCAAGGGACTTGCTCTGAGGGCAAGGGAGAAGGGCATAATAACCATGGCCGGATACGGAATGTCCGAAACGTGCCCCATTTTGACTGGAGGATTCCTCAAGCCCCATCTGCTCAATGTCGATGAGGAGACGAAAGTTGACCTGTCAATCAAGACCGGCATTCCGTTCCCGCTGGTTTACGTGAGGGTTGTGCACGATGACTTTACCGATGTCAAGCCAGACGAGCAGGACATGGGAGAGGTTGTTGTGAGGGCTCCATGGCTAACTGACAGCTATCTCAAAGACCCGGAGAAAACCAAGGAGCTCTGGAGGGAGGATGGCTGCACACTGGTGACATCGCGGTAATGGATGAGGAGGGCTACATAACAATCGTTGACAGACTGAAGGACGTGGTTAAGAGCGGAGGAGAGTGGATCTCCACGCTTACACTTGAGAACCTGCTGAGCCTGCATCCCAAAGTTAGAGAAGTAGCAGTCATCGGCATTCCGGACGAGAAGTGGGGAGAGAGACCGCTTGCAGTAATCGTTCCAATGCCGGGGGAGAAGCCAACTCCTGAAGAGCTGAGAGAGCACCTGATGAAGTTCGTTGAGGAAGGCAAGATTACGAAGTGGGCTGTGCCCGACAGGTTTGAAATAGTCGATGAGATCCCGAAGACGAGCGTCGGCAAGATAGACAAGAAGGTCTTGAAGCAGATGTATTCCAGCTAACCTTTTTTGAACTCCTCTTCTATTTTTTGTAGGTCGTAGATTTCCGTGTCTATTCTGGCAATTTTTTCTGAGTTTATCCAGGAAACGTCGAGGTATTCTACGATGTCCACGATTCTTTCAATCTGCTGTATAATTTTCTCTTTTATCTTCTCATCCTCAACAAAAAGCTCGGTAAAAGCTCTGATGGCTGCGAGTGGATTCCTTATCCTATCAACGAGGTATGCTATCGTCTTGATATTCTCAGCAAGCTGCTGGAGCAACTCTTGCCTTCTTTCTTCATCCTCCATTGATTTGAAGGCGAATGCGAGGTCGTCTGTAAGGGCCTTCAACAGTGGTTTCTTCTCCTTATCAACGTTATCAACACATAGGTAGCCGTAGGTTTTGTTGCCGTACCTAATCTCCAAACACACTCCCTCATCTGGCCTTTCCCTGATTTTTGCAGAGTAGTCTGAAAGAATCTCCTCTACCCTCTTCACCAGTTTCTCGCGTTCAGCAATTCGGACTATTGCCTCGCTAACTTCCACCATTTCTCTAAGCAGCTTGTTAAGCTTCCTTAGTTCGGTGATTTCCTGTGCTATTACCAGGCAGCGCTTCTCTCCTTCAAGCTCAATTGGCAGATAGAAGTTTATGAAGTATTTTCCACTCCTTTCGTCTTCGAACACGACCAGCTTCTCCTCTTCGAGGGCTTTTTTCACATACCTCAGCCTTTTCTCTGCAACATCCGCTGGAAAAATTTCCGATACGGTTTTGCCGATTGGATTCCTTCCAATACTTCTCACCATTGCGGGATTTGCCTCAACAAATCTTCCCTCTTTGTCCAAAATTGCAATCAGAACTGGAGCATGCGTAAAAACGCTTCTGTATCTCTCCTCGCTCTCCCTCAGCTTTCTCTCCATCTCCATCTCTTTGGTGATATCCTGAACGATGGAGAGCCCGTAAATCCTGCCCTTCGCGTCCCTGTAAATCGTGTTGTGCCACTCGCATGTTATGATTCTGCCATCCTTCGTTAAGTTCTCGTTTATCGATTGTGTATATCTCTCGCCTCCAAGAATCCTTTCTGCGATTTGCTGAATTTCTCCCCTCAAATGCTCCGGAACTAGCAGCTCAAGGATATTTTTTCCAAGAACTTCTTCCTTTTTCCAGCCAAAAATCTCCTCAGCTTTCCTGTTCCAGTCGACTATCCTGGCCTCATCATCAAACACGATGATGGCAAGAGGTGAGTAGTTGAAAACAGACCTGTACTTTTCCTCGCTCTCTCTCAGCCTCTCTTCGAGCTTAACTCTCTCGGTCACATCCCTGAAGTTCCCCACGAACCCCTTGATTTTATTTCCTTCCCACAAGAGCCTGACGTTACCCTCAACGGTTATTTCCTTCCCGTCCTTTCGCCGGACGCTGAACAAAAGACCGTAAAGGTTTTTTCTCTCTCTAAAAGCTTTGTTATACGCTCTGAAAATCTCCTCTGCCACCTCACTGCTGAGCCTCAGGACTTCTGCAAAGTTTCTTCCCCTCACCTCTTCTCTGGAGTAGCCGAACACTTCTTCAAAGGCTCTGTTTACTTCCACAAAGTTTCCCTTAAGGTCTGTAACTGCGATTATGTCGAGCGAGTTCTCAAAGAAATCCCTGTATCTTTCCTCAGTTCTTCTTCTCGCCGTAACGTCTCGGAGAATGAGCAAAACAGCCCTTTTTCCCCTGAATGTGATGGGTGTGGGGTTCGTCTCAAACCAGACCTCTTTCCCGTCTGGCAGGATAAAGAGCTCTTCGTAGGCTCCACCTCCTCGCCCTTCATGACCTTGGCCATCCTCTCCACTGCAATAGCCCTGTAGTCCGGGTGAATAAACTCCACCAGCTTTCTTCTCATCAGTTCCTCAGCCGGAACGTATTCCAACGCTTTTGGATTGGCGTAAAGAACCCTCTCACCATCATGAATCACAACAGGGTCTGGGCTCCGCTCCGCTATTATCTTCAGAGTCTCATCGTCAGCTTCGGTTATGCTTCTGCGGCTCACTTCGTTTTTCACTAATAATTACTTTTTGCCACTCGTAGATAAGCTTTCCCATCATTACTATGAAAGTGATGAGAGTTATCATTTGTTTATCGAAAGACAACAGCACATTAATTCCTGATGAAGCAAACAAGAGAAAAGTTTAAATCCAGCTTTTGAAATGGCTGTTAAGTGATTTCAGAGTTCTTCAAAAAAACGCTGTTGTGAGAGCATGATGCTGGAGAAGTTGGAAGAAAGGAAAGAACAACTTGAGAAGGAGCTTCAGGATTTCATAAAGAAGAGGGATGAGCTAAACGCCGCTGCGAGGGAGTACGCAAACAGGAGAGATGAACTCAACAAGAAAGTCAGGGAGATGCTTGCAGCTACAAAGGAAGTGAAGGCCAAGAGGGACGAGCTGAATGAGAAGGTAAAGGAAATTAGGGCTAAGAGGAACGAAATCTTCAAAGAAGTGGATGCGCTTTACAAGGAAGTGGACAAGCTAAGGAGAAGCATCGACAGGGGAGGCAGGCCACTTGGCGGAGATCGAGAAAGAAATAAGGCGTCTGGAGTTCAAGCAGCAGACAGCCGTGCTGACAATAGAGAAGGAGAGAGCTTTGGTCGAGAGGATTGCCAAGCTCAGAAAAGAGCTTGAGGAGAGAAAGGCTCAGCTTGAAAGGCATGAGGAATTCAGAAGATTGATAGCCAGGATAAGAGAGCTGAAGGATCAGGCGAGGGAGCTGCTGAACGAACTGAAAGCATATGCTGAGGAGGCTGACAAGTATCATGAGCAGCTAACCCAGATGTTCAGCGAAATTGACGAGATGAGAAAGCTTGCGGATGAAATGCATGAAAAGTTCGTGGAGAGCAAGAAGGAAGCGGACAGGTGCCACAACGAGGCGATAAAGAGGAGAAAGGACATTAAGGACCTTGAAAAGGTCATAAAAGCCCTGAAGTCGAAGCAGGTTAAGACCAAGGAGCAGAGGGAGAAGGAAGAGCTGATAAAGAGAGCAAGGGAAATCTACGAGATGTTCAAGAGAGGAGAGAAAATAGAGACTGAAGATTTACTTATACTGCAGAGGGCTGGGCTGATATAGCCTGATTATACCCCATTTTAATGCTTTCAGGTTCAGGTCAACTATTTTGCTCTTCATTGTCTCTCTTATTGCCTCTTCGACATGCTCGATGCTGAAGGGCATTCTGTAATACCCGAAAAGCATTCCAACGACGACAACATTTGTTGCCAGCACGTTACCAGCTTTTTCCGCAATTTCTGATGCGTTTACAGGAATTACTCTTGGAGTAACCTTCCTCAACTCGCCGATAATCTCATCAAGTTCGGGATAGCTTGCGGTTCCTGCCGTGACGGAGGGAGGAACAATCTTTCTCGTGTTGAGTATAACAAGGGAGTTTTTGTTAAGAAATTTCGCGTATCGGAGCGCTTCAGCGGGTTCAAGAGCAATCATTACATCTGCCCCGCCTCCGGGATTAGAGGAGCCTTGACATCTCCGATTCTTACGTGGACCTCTACACTCCCTCCCCTCTGAGCCATCCCGTGAGTTTCGGCAGTAACCACGTTCAATCCTGCTTTCATTGCTGCTCTCGCTATTATCCCCGAAGTGTAAGAGCTCCCTGCCCGCCAACACCAACGACGACTATGCTCAGCCTCATCCTGACCTACTTCGGCTTCATGCATTTAAATTTAGCTCTGTTCCATTCCAACTGCCGAAAGCAGTCTCTTTGTGATGGCCTCCGTTATCAGCTTGGCAAGCAAGTCCTTCTCGTTCGTCTCACCAAAGATTCCGAGCGGAATTTGCGCTCCTGCAGCGTGTGCGTGTCCACCAGCACTTCCGACATCTCCAAAAGCCCTCCTCAGCACCCCCCCCATATGAATTCTCACGTCCTTGTTTCTGGCTGAGACATAGACTGTGTCTTTTATCACGCCGAAAACGACTACAGTTGAGATTCCTTCAAGCTTGAGCAGAAAATCGGCTGCTTGAGGTAGCGCATCTCTGTCGTTGATGAACCCGGCAAAGCTGATGAGAAAGCTGGAGTAGACCTGACGATTTTTGATTGCAGTACCAGAATGTCCAGCGTCTCAGTTGAGATTGAGGGACTCTCAATTTTCTCTATCAGATCCTGATCAACGAAGGGGTAAAGGAAGGCACAGGCCAGAAAGTCTGCAGTTCTGGTGTTCCTCTTAAATTCATCCGTTTCGCTCTTTATTCCGAAGAAAAGCGCTGTTGCGAGAATCTTGCTCGGAGTTATTTTCAGTTCCTTTATATATTCGGTAAGAATGGTGGCAGTGGCACCAACGTCCTCTCTGAGGTCAACGAACTCCGCTACAACCTTATCCGCCGGATGGTGGTCGATAACGATGGAGATGTCTATGTCTGGGGGGATGGAGTTGTTGACACCAGGCCCTGAAGAATCGACGATTGCAAACGCATCATAGTGGCTCAAATCGACTTCCGGAGCCCGAATCATCGGTATTTCTAGCAAGTTGACCATTGCCCTGTTTTTCTGATGAAGAATCTCCCCGTAGTAAAGGATGTCTGCGATTACATCGAACTGCTTTGCTATCTCCCTCAAAGCGAATGCTGAGGACATGGAGTCTGGATCAGGATTGTCGTGGGTGAAAATGCCCAGTCTCTTACCCCTCAGCGATTCCATTATTTTCTTGAGCTTCTCTATCTTCTCCAGAGTCTCCATCTTCTTTATCTTGTCCATGAAGGCCTGTTTTACGGCATCCGCTACAAGCACTACGAGGTTTGCCCCAGCCTCCTCGAACTCCTCCTTCTTTTTTGGAGAGGAAACCCTTACAATGGTGTAAACATCCGAAACGCTTCGCAGGGCTCTGACAATTTTCAGATTCAGCTCATCATCGGAACTGGTAATGAGCACGGCAGAAACACCTTCCAGGTCAATGCTCTTGTAGAAGTTCTCGTCGGTTGGGTCTGCAATTACAGCGTCAAATCCCTCGTCTTCAAGCAGTTCGATCTTTTCCTTGGACTTGTCGACGGCAAGAACTTTTTTCCCTGCAGCGGTAAGCTCTCTAACAAGCCCTACACCGGCAGCTTCACTGCCAATAACTATGTACTCGTACCTGCCGTTTTCGGTCATTTCAGATTCAAAAAATCAAGGAAGTATTAAACGTTTCCGGTATGGTTTATGTTCTTCACTTGCGATGTGTTCAAAATCTCGAAAATTTTTTATACATGCTTGTTACCATTACAAGCATGCCAGCTGGGAGATTTGGAAAAATGGGGCTTGCAGCGATGATTATTACACTCATAATTATAACCATTAACACTTCAGCAGCGCCGCTGGAAGTGAGCATTGAGGAGAAGGTGAACAGCACGATTGACACAAGCGATGTGGGCAACGATGGTAAACCGGTATTTCAGGTCTCAACAAATGTTACGGGTGCAATAAACGTTACCAACAATGCTGACGAGGACATTATGGACATCTGGGTGGCTGTGGACCTCGAAAATGCTACAGATACGGGATGTCAGGGAACTTATGTTGTGTCATCAGTGCCAGATAAAATAGTTAATGACGGAGGATTCGATACGACAAACGCTGACTGCTTCATACATATACCTCTGCTTAAAGCTGGAGAGTCTGTGGTTGCAGCAACTTACGACGTTGATGATGGCTTAATGGTATAGGCGATGGTGCTCCGTTCATTATTGAAGAAAGGTACGACCCGGCGAAGATACCCAAGGGCGGGAATTACACGTGGACGGTTTACTTCAACGTTACACTAAACGATACTTGGTGGAGTAATACTGCGGTTGGTACTCCTGGCAGTGTTACGCTGACGGTTACAAAGAATCTTAACACAAGTTACGATAACAGCAATTGGAAAACCTTGGAATTTGCAGATGGAAGTTCAAACCCAAAGACGATAATTTCAGGTACTGTATCCTCTAGAAATTGGCAGAACGTGACTTTTCAGGTTAAAGGCAACTATTCAACGAATGAGGCATTCATTTCAAAACTGGTTGGCTTTGGAGAGGCAGTCATCAGCTTTGATTCAATTAGTGGGAATATCAGCGGAACGAAAATTGTTGATGTTTTTGCAATTGGAAATGCGAGCATAGCTGTCAACAAGAGTGGTCCAGACAGTAATTACAATTGGACGGCTAACGCTACCATTACAAATACAGTAAGTGGCTCTCTCTCGTACAACTTAACGAGCATTACAGTTTATGCAACCACAACTGGGAGCTTCAGTAATTACGTCACCGACCCGGAGTGGACCTGTGATGAGCAAACAAAAAGTGGAAATGTTATCTGTAAATTTACCCCCAATGTTGAACTTAATTCAACAAATCCTTCTTACAAGACTGGGGACATTGTTTTCACATATGACCAAGTTCCAGTAATCTGGGCAAACGCTACCTTCAAACTGGTCAACGGAGAGAATGGATGGGATGTTGGACAGGCCAAAATTGAGGATGGTGGTAACACATACGTCATCGAAAAAATATACGTCATCGGCAGCTACCTCATCAAGGTTACGAAGCACGTGCAGGCCAATGCGAGTGCTGGTGACAATGTATTCGACGTTAAGCTCGTCGTGGAGAACCTCGGAGGGCAGGAATCACCCTACGTATATGTTTACGACATGATTCCGACAAACTTTAACGAATACAACTGGAATGATGACTGGCAGGATGCCAGAACTGACGGAAACTGGATTGACAAAGGGGAGATGTATGCAGGAAATGGAACGGGAACACCGATGAACGGATACAGCAAGGCATACTACTGGAGACTCAATCCGCTCGCTGGAGGTGCTAATGGAGATGGGCAGGATGATACAACGGAAATCAACAGCAATCAATCAGTCGTAATCTTCTACCAGATAAACGGCAGTGGTGACTACAGGCTCCTCGATGCGTTCATCGTGGGTATTGACCCAATGCTCTCGATGAACGAGCAGACATCACCGAAAATCACGGTGGTCAGCGGTGCCAAAGCGACAGCTACGAGTCTGTGATGGCCCTCGCCACTGCCTTCGTTGGATTGGCAGCGGTAGTAAGTTACAGGAAGAGGAGTTAATTTTTTAAATTTTCTATCCTTTTTTAGCATGATGGCAAGGGTTTGGGTGATAATAGCGCTGTTCCTGATTTTACCTACCGTTCAGGCTCAGAAGGTTGAGGAAATTTCCAGTTTCAAGATTACTGTTGATGTTAACTCCCTTGCCCACGTCCGATACGACGTCACTCTGAAAAATCTCATCGACAAGCCCGTTGTTCCGGGTATTGGGGAGATAAGGCTACAGAAAGCTGAGCCCATTAAAGTTGCCCCCTTCTCCGTCCCCTTTACGGAGGAGAGGAAACCGGTGAAAGTTACCAATGCCAAAGCCTATTCGGAAAACAGAAACTTTAAAGTTACCGTTGAGGAGAAGGATGATTATACTCTGATTGTTTACGAAATCTGGTACCCAATAGAGCCAAAGGGTGAGATGAACTTCACTGTGGAGTATGACGCTGACATAGTTGACAGCGGATTGCTTTTCAAGTCCGTCACCATACCCGTTGGAACTGACACTGATATAAGAAACCTTGAAATTACCGTCAATTCTGACTGGAAGCTCACCTATGCAGAGCCACCTGCAAGCAACTCCCCAATGTGGAGGGGCAGCATACCAGCAGGAGGCATAGCCTTCTACACTGCAGAGTTCTCAATCCTGCCGTTACCAATACTGCCAGTGAGGGGCTATGTTGTGTTCTGGGGGACTTTGCTCGCTCTGGCTGCGATTCTGCTGCTCATAAGGTTGAGGCGAATGAGGGCCATATCTCTTCTCTTCCTGATTTTCCTGATTTCACCTTCAATGGCCTGCATTTACGAATACAGAGAAGCCATTTTTTACCCCAACGCCACCCAGGAGGTTGGAAGGGACTGGATTGTTGTTAACTTCACCAATCCCTATCCCTTCAACCTCTACGACGTCAACCTGTCTTACAGAAACGAGTTTGTCTACATTCCGTTCATCCCACCAAACTCCAACCTTAAAATAGACCCCTACAAAATCTTAACTCCTCAAACTTTTCCCCTTGAAGTCACCAGCACAGCCGGAGTGGAGAGAGGAGCTGTTAACGTCTCCTACACCATCAAAAACAACTACGATAAACCTGTCGAGGTCAGACTCGAAATACCCAAGCCTGCCAATTTTCAGGATTGTGTGGGATGTGAGGCAAGTGATGTGATAAAATTCCACTCAACAATCCCTGCAGGTGGTGAGGAGTCCTTCTCCATCCTTGTATCCGGGAACTCGGCTCGAATCTCAGATTCCAGCCTCTCATTCAGCCTTACTGATTCAGTGCCGGTTGAGTATGGGGTTGATCTGGTAATTTCCATTGAGAAACAGAGAGTTGGAAATCGGTGGTTTGCCACCTTCCGCATCCAAAATCCCCTTGATCAGGAGGTGAATGTTAGCTTTGACGCATGGTATGTGTTGAAAATCGACGACTACACCTTCACTGACAGAGAATTGCTTTACAACGAAACCTTCTCCCTTTCTGCCGGGGAAAACAGGACATACCAGAGTGTGGTGGAGAGTGACAAAACACCCGTTTTCTACGCAAGAGCAAAGGCGAGGTTGGCTGGGAGATGTGAAGTAACTATTTTTCCAGTTGCATATTCTGGTGGTAACTACATTGTAGGAGAAGCTATACTGAAAGG
>LZQN01000005.1_pt1 | contig 106141 bp, 122 predicted proteins | sample 768531 | NCBI WGS metagenome assembly LZQN01 (sample SAMN05207080, study PRJNA324506) | oil field metagenome | isolation source: sample BH-FW-7 from oil reservoir | place: India: Bombay High | collected 2015-12-02
TACTTGGGCAACTGTAGTTTAAAGACATACCCCAGTTCCTGGGCAAAGGAAATGTCTTTTAAACTAAGGTCTGTTATGCCTTCTACCCGTAATTTTTCAAAGGATATACAACCCCGTGGGCCAAAAAAATTAAAATTGCCAGTTTATGCGCAGCATCTATTCCTTCTATATCCAGGGTAGGATCAGCTTCAGCATAGCCACGCTTTTGCGCTTCAGCCAGGGCAGTGGAAAAGTCCCATTCCTTTTGACTCATCTGGGTCAAGATGTAATTGGCTGTGCCATTTAAAATCCCAGTAATAGAAGTAATTCTATTGCCAGCCAAACTCTCCTTTAAAGTTTCCACAATGGGAATTCCGCCACCCACACTGGCCTCAAAATAAAGCCCAACTCCCTTTTCCTCAGCCAAAGACAAAAGCTCTTTTCCCCTGGTAGCCAAAAGGGCTTTATTGGCTGTGACCACAGAAATTCCCTTTTCTAAGGCCTTTTTAATCAATTCATAGGCTAAACTGGTTCCTCCAATAAGCTCTACCAAAATATCAGGATTACCTTCCAGCAATTCAGCAGGGTTGGTGGTAAAAGTAGTGGTGGGGTGGGGCACAAAGGGCCTTGGTTTGCTTATATCCCTGACCAAAACCTTTTCTATAATTAAAACTGCACCTGTGCGTTTTTTAATCCATTCCTCGTTTTCCCTTATAATTTTGGCCAACCCTGTACCTACAGTGCCAAAACCAGCTAAAGCGATTCTAACTTTTTTCACCCCTTATCCTCCCAGGACCTTTTTAATCCCTCTTATAGCCTGATTAATACGGTGCCTGTTTTCCACCAGAGCAAAACGCACGTGATCATCACCATAAGAACCAAATCCCAGTCCAGGAGCTACAGCCACTTTAGCCTCTTTTAACAAGAGCTTGGAAAACTCCACTGACCCCATGGAACGAAACTCTTCAGGAATCTTGGCCCAAACAAACATAGTGGCCTTAGGCTTGGGTACTTCCCAGCCAATACGGTTTAATCCGTCCACCAGGGCATCTCGCCTTTCTTTATAGATATTATTGATTTCACATACACACTTTTGGGGACCATTTAAGGCAATAATGGAAGCAATCTGAATGGGTTGAAAAATACCATAATCCAGATAACTCTTAATCCTGGTCAGTGCATGTACCATCTGGGGATTGCCCACACAAAACCCCACTCGCCAACCAGCCATGGAATAACTTTTGGACATGGAAAAGAATTCCACGCCCACGTCCTTGGCCCCTTTGGCCTGTAAAAAGCTGGGTGCCTTGTACTCATCAAAACAAAGATCCGCATAGGCCAGGTCGTGAATCACATACATTTTATGCTCTTTGGCAAAATCTACAATTTTTGAAAAAAATCCACATCTACAACAGCAGTAGTGGGATTATGAGGATAACAAATAATTAAGAGTTTGGGTTGAGGCCAGGTTTGCCTAGTAGCAGTAAGTAAATCAGCAAAAAAATCCCTATCCAGATCAATAGGGATTCTTCTTACATCAGCTCCGGCAATAATGGCAGAATAGGGATGGATAGGGTAGGTGGGATCTGGAGCAAAAACCACTTCTCCTGGGCTAAGCATGGCCAGGGCCAGATGAGCAAGCCCTTCCTTTGCACCCATGGTAACCACTGCCTCACTTTCTGGATCCAGCTCCACCTCATAACGCCTTTTATACCAGTCACAAATGGCCTTACGTAAATTGGGAATTCCCCGTGAAGCAGAATAGCGGTGATTTATGCCTTTTTGAGCTGCTTCAACCAGTTTATCTACTATATGCTTAGGAGTGGGGATATCAGGATTGCCCATCCCCAAATCCACAATATCCTCTCCTTGTCTGCGCATCTGCATTTTCAGTTCATTCACCACAGCAAAAACATAAGGGGGTAACCTATGCATTCTTGGAAATTGTTCCATCTTGTCCTCCAAAATTAAAAAAATGTTCTATAGAATTTACAGAAGTTACCTAAACAATGTCAAATTATTTGAATAAATTATTTTAGACAAAAGGCTTATTTTTTTCTTTAAACTACTTTATTGCTAAAAAGAAAAAATTTTCCTTAACTAAATAAAGCCTTGAGCAAAAGATATATAAAAAGGAGAAAGCATGAAGGTTTTGATTACAGGGGTAGCTGGCTTTATCGGTTATCATCTAGCGCAACGCTTTTTAAAAGAAGGATTTTCAGTAATTGGATTGGACAACTTAAACGACTATTACTCTGTGCAACTAAAAAAAGACCGCCTGGCTCAAATTAAGTCAGACAACTTTAAATTCTACCAGGTAGACCTGGCAGATGATCAGGCTTTAACTGAACTTTTTAAAGCTGAAAAACCAGATTACGTCATCAACATGGCTGCCCAGGCAGGAGTCCGCTATAGCTTAATCAATCCCAAAGCTTATGTGGACAGCAATATTGTGGGCTTTGTAAATCTACTGGAGTGCTGCCGCCATTTTCAGGTCAAACATCTTATTTTTGCTTCTTCCAGTTCAGTCTATGGACTCAACACCAAAATGCCCTTTTCCATTCACCATAATGTGGACCACCCCATAAGCCTTTACGCAGCATCTAAAAAAGCCAATGAACTCATGGCTCACACTTATGCCTACCTTTACAATCTTCCCTGCACAGGGCTGCGCTTTTTTACTGTATATGGTCCCTGGGGAAGACCAGATATGGCCCTTTTTCTCTTTACCGAAGCCATCTTAAAAGATGAGCCCATCAAAGTATTTAACCACGGTCAAATGGAAAGGGATTTCACCTACATAGACGACATTGTAGAAGGAGTATTTAGGCTTACCAATCACCTGCCCAAACCCAATCCCCACTGGAATGGCGACAATCCAGACCCAGGCACAAGCCCAGCTCCTTATAAAGTGTATAACATTGGCAACAACAACCCGGTAAAACTTTTGGACTTTATTAAAGCCATAGAAAAGGCCCTGGGCAAAGAAGCAAAAAAAGAATTCCTCCCCTTCAACCAGGAGACGTGCCCAAGACCTATGCGGACATTGACGACCTGGTTCAAGATGTGGGATTTTCTCCTTCCACCCCCATTGAAACTGGAATTACCCACTTTATTGACTGGTACAAAAAATACTACAAACTAAACTAAAAGGAGTCTTTTCGATGGATTTAAAAGAATATAAGAAAAAATTGTCTCAAGCTTTTTTTGAACTAAAAAAGAGCACTAGACAAGGAGAACTACCCCCCTTGCCAAAGGTGGAAAATTTCTATAACCTTGCTCAAAAACTTACCCACTTTGCCAGTGAAGACTGGTTAGAAGAAGCAGAGGATTTTGTCATCTTGGCCAAACAATTAAAACAAGCAGTACAAAAGGGAAATCCTAGAGAAACCTTAATGTTGATTAATTCCCTGTCTGAAGCTAGGAGTTACTGTCATAAAACTTTTAAATAAATGTTCCACGTGAAACAATGAGTAAAAAAATCGCCATTGCCAATCAAAAGGGTGGAGTAGGAAAAACAACAACTGCAATCAACCTGGCAGCATCCTTGGCTGTAATGGAAAGAAAGGTTCTGGTAGTGGATTGCGATCCTCAAGCCAATGCTAGCAGTGGTTTGGGGATCGAACCCAATGAAAACCCAAATAACCTTTATACCCTTTGTAGCGAACAAATAAGCCTGGAAGAGGCCGTTTTACCTACAGATTTTCCTTTTCTTTCTCTCTTAGCAGGACATCCTAACCTGGTAGGGTTAGAAATAGAACTGTTGGATTTTGAGAAAAGAGAGTATTACTTAAGCAATCTATTAAAACCCTTAGAAGAAGAGTTTGAATACATCTTCTTTGATTGCCCTCCTTCTCTGGGATTGCTTACCTTAAACGCCCTGGCTGGAAGTGAGTATCTTATTATCCCCATTCAATGTGAATATTTTGCCCTGGAGGGCATTGCCCACCTTTTACGCACCTATGAGAAAGTAAAAAAGGTATCAATCCACGCTTAGAAATTCTAGGGGTTTTGAGAACCATGTATGACAAAAGGATTAATCTTTCTCAGCAAGTTAGCGAGGAATTGGAAAAATTTTTTGGCCCCAAAGTTTTTCAAACTATAATTCCCAGAAATGTGCGCCTCTCAGAGGCTCCCAGTCATGGGAAACCAGCCTTAGCTTATGATATTCGTTCACTAGGAAGTATTGCTTATTTAAATTTGGCAAAGAGGTAGAAAAGAGGCTAGTTTAAACTAACCTTCTTTTAACAAATGGTTTTACTTCATAAGTAATGTGATCTTTAAAGTGTCTTTTAAGTACTCTAGCTTTGCAGTGCAGACATTGAAAGGCCACCAAGCCGCCTAAATTAGCTGCTTTTAAAATAAACTTGCGCGGCGAATCCACCGTCCAATCTTCTGTTTCCTGCCCACAGTGCTTACACAAAACTTTTTTTTCTACTGGATAACGAAAATCCCAAAAAGCCAAAAATTTTTCCCAATCCTCCATGGGCTCTAAAACTTCTTCCACTTCAAAAGTATTTTCCTGTAAACTTTTTTCACCCTTTAACTGAAGAAGAGCTTCTTCTAATATAGGGTTGATCTTGGAGCCAATTTCCTGCCAAAGCCTGGCCGAGAGAAAAACTCCCACTAAATTACCTGTTTCATCGTAAAAACCTTGAATATCTTTTTTAATCATATTATCAGCCTCCAAAGATAGATTTTATTTAATAAAGGATAAACCAATGAACAAAAAAAGAGGTCTTGGTAAAGGATTGGATGCCCTTTTAGGAGATTGGCAAGAACAAAGCAAGGGAATAGATATAACCTTCCTGGACATCAGTTTAATCACAGCCAATCCCAATCAACCCAGAGAAAATTTTGATCCTGAATCCCTTAAAAACCTGGCTCAATCTATCAAGAGCGAAGGGGTTCTGCAACCTATTCTCGTTCGCCCCAAAGATAATCACTATCAAATAGTAGCTGGAGAAAGACGCTGGCGAGCGGCTAAATTGCTGGTTTAGAAAAAATACCTGCCATTATCAGGGAGATATCAGACCAGGAAACCCTTTTTCTGGCTCTTATAGAAAACATCCACCGAGAAGATTTAAATGCTTTAGAACAAGCCAAGGCTCTAAAGGCCTTAAAGGAAGAGTTTAATTTATCTCAGGAGGAACTGGCTCAAAAGGTAAATTTAAGCAGAAGCCAGGTGGCCAATTTACTAAGACTTTTAAATTTACCTCCAGAGGTCCAACAACTCATTGAAGATGGCAGCTTAAGTGGCGGCCATGGAAAAGCCCTGGCCAGTCTTAAAGACCCTCAAGAGATAATAAAGTTAGCCAGGGAAATAATCGAAAATAATTTAAGTGTGCGCGAAGTAGAACAAAAAACGCAAAAAGCCAAAAAAGCAAAATCAACATCTTTAACAGTAGATAAACATTTAAGTAAAATAATGGAAGAATGTTTACGCAACAAACTACACTTAAAGAGTAAAGTAAAAGGCAATAAGGAAAAAGGGAAAATCATTTTAGAATACAACAACCAAGAAGAATTTTCCTCTCTTTTAAAATTCTTAAATATCTCTTTGGACATTTAAAAGGAAATATTATGGTTAAAATTAAAACTCTGTTAGGCTATTTAAATAAATTACAAAATTGTTCCTTGCCTATCATAGGCGATATAATGTTAGATCAATATAGCTTTGGAGAAGTAGAAAGGATTTCTCCAGAAGCACCTGTTCCTGTAGTGCACATAAAAGAGGATAAATATCTTTTAGGAGGGGCAGGGAATGTTGCACGCAACTTAAAACACCTGGGAGCCAATCCCATTCTTTTTAGTGTGATAGGTAAAGATAAAGCTGGAGAGAAAATTAAAGAAATTTTAGCTGCAGAAAAAATAGAGGCTTATTTGGTAGAAAGTGATAAGCGTCCCACAACTATAAAAACCAGAATTATGGCTCAAAACCAGCAAATGTTGCGTATTGATAGAGAGGAAAGCCACCACTTAGATACAACAGAGAGAAAAAAATTACTGGATTTTTTAGATAAAAAATAAATTCCAACTACTTACTGCTCTCAGACTATGGAAAAGGATGTATTTGTCCTTCTCTTTTAAAAAAACTTACAAATTTTTCCTTAATTGTAGACCCAAAAGAAAAAAACTATCCTTTTTATCGAGATTTTTACCTTTTAACTCCCAATAAAAAAGAAGCTGAGCAAGCAACAGGTCTACGCATAGAAGACGAAAAAAGTCTTATTCAAACCGGGCTAAAGCTTAAGGAAAAATTTCGCTTAAAAAACCTGGTAATTACTTTAGGTCCTAAAGGTATGGCTGTTTTTCCTGAAAGTGGAGAAATTTTTCTTCTTCCCACTTTTGCTCAAAAGGTCTTTGATGTGACTGGAGCTGGAGATACAGTAATTGCCACTATTACCCTGGGGCTTGCCAGTGGTTTAGACCTTTTGACAGCAGCCCTGATTGCCAATTTTGCTGCCGGCATAGTAGTAGCAGAAATAGGCACAGCCACAGCCAGCAAGGAAAAGCTGGCTCAACACATAGAAAAATTAGGAGAGATTAATTTTACTCAGATTTATCCTTAAGCTGACAAGCCCTGGAACAACAGCTATCACTTAAGGCAAAATAGGCATGAGCCACACAGCTTTCTTTTTCTCTTTGTACTGCTTCCAGGTTGGGAAGAGGAGCTTTTTGAACCAGAACCTTTAATTCTTCATAAGTGGGAATGGCAAAATATCCCTTCTCCAAAACCTTTTTATCTTTGGCCTGCACCAGATAGGCTTCTTTGGTGTCTGTAACCAAAACCAGGGGAATAGGCGGAGTAAACAGCCTGGCTGCAGCTACATATTGCCTGACAAAAGAGGCAACTTCTCCTGCACAAAAGGCAAGTAAAAGCATGGGCTGATTTTCTTCATTAAAAACTACAAAATCCAGAACTATATCATAGGAGCAGTCTTTTAACTGGATTTTTAATTTGACTTTGGGTTTAATCTGTTTTTTCGGATAACCTTTTTCCTCTACTAAAATTTTGGCCAAAGACTGTCGCAAATCTTCGTAGGTGGTTAATTCTATTTCTTTACCTGTTAAATAATCAGTAATTACTTGATTTAAGCTTATTTCATGCATTTTTTAATCCGTGGGTATACCTAAAATTTTATCTGCCACTCCCTGGCCCAAGACCAGAACTGAGTCTTTGACTTTTACTTGCAGAGGGCAGTTTTGATTAATTTCCAATTTAACTCCAGGAAAAATACCTAGGGCACACATTCTTCCCCGTAGTTTACAGCCACCACAAAAGGAAACAACTTTTACTTTGCTGCCAATGGGAAATTGAGATAGGGGTTTGGGACTCATTATACCTTCTTTTAAAAAATTTGGACTAACTAATTTTCATTTAAAGTTAGAGATTGACCCTGTCAAGTTATCTCACTATGAAAACCAAGGTTATGGAACTCTTTTATCCTGTAAAAACTTAAAAAGTCAAATTAGGGGAGACGATGCCAAAAAGGACAGACTTAAAAAAAATCCTGGTCATTGGTTCAGGGCCTATTGTTATTGGGCAGGCCTGTGAATTTGATTATTCTGGGACTCAAGCCATCAAAGCCTTAAAAGAAGAAGGCTATGAAGTGGTTTTAATAAACTCCAATCCCGCTACCATTATGACTGACCCAGCATTAGCAGATGCCACTTACATAGAGCCCATTGTTCCAGAAATAATAGCCAAGATAATTGCCCAAGAAAAACCTGATGCCCTATTACCCACCTTAGGAGGGCAAACAGCTTTAAATGTATCTGTGGCTTTAGCTGAAGAAGGTATTTTAGAAAAATACAATGTAGAGCTAATCGGTGCTTCACTTGAGGCCATTAAAAAAGCAGAAAGTAGAGAAGAATTTAAGGCGGCTATGGCCAAAATTGGTCTAAAAGTTCCCAAAAGTGGTATTGCCCGCTCTTTAGAAGATGTCATCAGACTGGCCGAAGAAATTCCCTTTCCCATTATTGTTAGACCTGCTTTTACTCTAGGTGGTACAGGAGGAGGCATTGCTACAATCTAGAAGAATTAAAACACATAGCATCGCAGGGCCTTAAGGCCAGCCTTAAACAAGAGGTAATGCTGGAAGAATCTGTATTGCACTGGAAAGAATTTGAATTGGAAGTAATGCGAGATAAAAAGGACAACTGTGTAATCATTTGTTCCATAGAAAACCTTGATCCCATGGGAGTACACACAGGAGATTCCATTACCGTAGCTCCGGCGCAAACCTTAAGCGATAAAGAATACCAAAAAATGCGTGATGCTGCCTTTGCCATCATGCGGGAAATAGGAGTGGAAACAGGGGGCTCCAATGTTCAATTTGCCATCAACCCTCAAAATGGGAGATGGTAGTTATTGAAATGAACCCCAGAGTTTCCAGGTCTTCTGCTCTTGCTTCCAAAGCCACAGGCTTTCCCATAGCCAAAATAGCAGCCAAATTAGCCGTAGGCTATACTCTGGATGAAATTCCCAATGACATTACCAAGGAAACTGTGGCCTCCTTTGAACCTACCATTGACTACTGTGTGGTCAAAATCCCTCGTTTTACCTTTGAAAAATTCCCTGGTTCCAAAGACGAACTCAATACAGCTATGAAAAGTGTGGGTGAGACCATGGCCATTGGCCGTACTTTTAAAGAGGCCTTGCAAAAAGGTTTTCGCTCCCTGGAAATAGGATTGGCTGGATTTGAAGACATAGAAACACCTCCAGACATAGAAGAATTAAAAAGCCTCATTCGTAATCCCAACTCCAAACGCCTGCTCTATTTAAAGCAGGCTCTAAAAGTCATTTCTCAAGAGGAAATCTATCAACTTACAGGCATTGATCCCTGGTTTTTAGATCAAATTCAAGAACTTATTGACCTGGAAGAAAAATTAAAAACTCTTTCCTGGGAAGAGTTTAAAGCCAACAAAGAGCTTTTTCAGCAAGCCAAGGCTTTTGGATTTTCGGATAAGCAACTGGGAAAAATTTTCAACTTGCCAGAAAAAGAAGTACGCCTTGCCCGTCAAAAACAAGAACTCAAACCAACCTATTATCTAGTAGACACCTGTGCAGCAGAGTTTGAAGCCTATACCCCCTATTTTTATTCCACTTATGAGCCAGGAAAAGAGGTTGCACCTCTAAAGGAAAAAAAAGTGGTCATTTTAGGTGGTGGGCCCAATCGCATTGGACAGGGTATAGAATTTGACTATTGTTGCGTACATGCTGCCTTTGCCCTGCAGGAAATGGGTGTTAAAGCCATTATGGTTAATTCCAATCCAGAAACAGTAAGTACAGACTACGATACTTCTGATAGGCTCTACTTTGAACCTTTAACCTTTGAAGATGTTTTAAATATTATTGAGTTTGAACAACCAGATGGGGTGATTGTCCAGTTTGGTGGCCAGACTCCCTTAAATCTAGCTCTTTCTCTTTTAGAAGCAGGCGTACCTATCTTGGGAACTTCTCCTTTAAGTATAGACCAGGCAGAAGACAGAGAATTATTTAAACAACTCTTAAACAAACTCAAGCTAAAACAACCAGCCAATGCCACAGCCTTTTCCAAGGAAGAAGCTTTAAAAATAGCTGAAAAAATAGGTTATCCAGTGGTGGTGCGGCCATCCTATGTTTTAGGCGGAAGGGCTATGGAAATCGTTTATGACAGTGAAGATCTGGAAAATTATTTTCAGCAGGCCATCTGGGCCTCGCCTGATCATCCCATTTTAATAGATAAATTTTTGGAAAATGCCATTGAAATAGACGTGGACGCCTTAAGTGATGGAGAGGATACCTACATAGGTGGCATAATGGAACACATTGAAGAAGCAGGCGTACATTCTGGAGATTCTGCTTGTGTTTTACCTCCTCACACCCTATCTCCTGAGCTCATTGCTGAAATAGAAAGGCAAACCAAACTTCTAAGCCAGGAATTAAAAGTAGTGGGATTGATGAATATCCAGTTTGCTGTAAAGGATAAGGAAGTCTTTATTCTGGAGGTAAACCCCAGAGCTTCCAGAACTGTACCTTTTGTAAGTAAGGCAACAGGTATCCCCCTAGCCAAGTTAGCCACAAAAGTTATGTGGGGGAAAAAATTAAAAGACCTGCTTCCCCAAAGACCGGGTAAACCCAACTATTTTGCAGTCAAAGAAGCAGTATTGCCTTTTAACCGCTTTCCAGGAGTGGATGTGATTTTAGGTCCTGAAATGCGCTCTACAGGGGAAGTAATGGGCATAGATGCCAATGTAGGTCTGGCTTATCTCAAAAGTCAGTTGGCAGCTGGTCAAAATCTACCTTTAAAGGGCAATGTCTTTATTTCTGTCAATGATAGAGATAAACCTTTGGCCATATTACCTGCCAGAATTTTTCAGGAACTGGGCTTTAAAATAATTGCCACCAGAGGAACAGGAAGATTTTTGCAAGAAGCAGGAATACCTGTAGAAATTGTCAACAAAGTTTATGAAGGTAGGCCCAATGCCATTGATTACATAAAAAATGGTCAAATAGACCTACTTATAAACACCTCTTCTGGCAAAAAACCGTACAGGATTCTTCTTCCCTGAGACAAACAGCTCTGCTTTATGGCATACCTTATACTACTACTATTTCTGCAGCCAAGGCTATGGCCCTGGCCATAAAAGAAAGGTTAAATGCTGATTTGCAAATTAAAAGCTTACAAGAATATTACAAACAAAGAGGAATAAACTAAAATGAAAAAAGAAGCTTGTGGACTTTTTGCCATTTATGGTCATCCAGAAGCCGCCAGAATGACCTATTTTGGCCTTTATGCCTTGCAACATCGAGGGCAGGAAAGCGCAGGTATAGTCAGCTTTGATGGACAAAAAATGTTTGAACACAAAGGTATGGGCCTGGTTCCAGACGTTTTTAAAGAAGAAAATTTGCGACAATTACCTGGGGATATTGCTCTGGGACATGTACGTTATTCCACCACTGGCTCTTCGCAAATTCGTAATGCCCAGCCTTTTATGGTTCATTTTAAAGACTTAAATATTGCCATTGGCACAATGGTAATCTCATCAATACCTGGGAGCTGAGACAAGAACTGGAAAATGAAGGAGTCATTTTCCAGACTACCATGGACAGTGAAGTTATTGTCCATCTTTTAGCCAAGTACTTAAATGGGAGCACCATAGAAGAAGCCCTGATCAAGACCCTGGCCAAAATTCAAGGGGCTTATAGTTTAATTATCCTCATAAATAATAAACTAATTGGTTTAAGGGATCCTTTAGGCTTTCGTCCCCTTTCCATTGGTAAAGTGGGCTCTTCCTATGTTTTGGCCTCAGAAACCTGCGCCTTTGACCTCCTGGAAGCAGAATACCTGCGCTGTGTAAAACCAGGGGAAATGGTTATTATTGAAGAAGACCGCTTAAATAGTATCTTTTTTGCTGAACCTCAAAAACAATCTTCCTGTATTTTTGAACTCATTTATTTTGCCCGACCAGATTCCATTGTCTTTGAAGAAGAAGTCTATCTGGCCAGAAAAAAAATGGGAACTATTCTGGCCCAGGAAGCTCCCATTGAAGCAGACTTTGTAATGCCCTTTCCAGATTCTGGAGTTTATGCAGCCATTGGTTATGCCCAGGCCTCAGGCTTACCCTTTGAAATGGCCATGATTCGTAATCACTATGTGGGCAGGACCTTTATCCAGCCCTCTCAAGATATGCGTGACTTTGGAGTGCGAGTAAAGCTAAATCCTGTGGCTAAAATGATAAAAAACAAGCGCATCATAATCATTGAAGACTCCATCGTTAGGGGCACTACTATTAGAACCAGGGTAAAAAAACTACGAGAACTGGGAGCTAGAGAAATTCACATGCGGGTAAGCTGTCCACCCATCCGCTATCCTTGTTTCTTTGGTATTGACTTTTCTTCCAAAGGAGAACTAATTGCCAGCAAGCAAAGCGTAAATGATATAGCTAGATTTATTGGCCTGGATAGCTTGCACTATTTAAGCCTGGAAGGCCTAAAGAAATCTGTTTCCTGGAAAAATAACTTCTGTCTGGCCTGTTTTAATGAAGAATATCCCTTAAAACCCAGTGAAAAGTGCGGAAAATTTTGTGTAGAGTGGTAAAATGAATAAATGGCTGCAATTAGCACAAGAAGTCTTTGAGATTGAAATACAAGGTTTGGAGCAGGTCAAAAAGGACCTGGATCACAACTTTGACCTGGCCATAGAAATCTTAGCCAAGTGCAAAGGGAGAGTAGTTATTACAGGTATTGGTAAATCAGGTTTGGTGGGTAGAAAAATAGCTGCTACTTTAAGCAGTACTGGTACTCCTGCCTTTTTTCTTCATCCAGTAGAAGGAGCCCATGCGATCTGGGAATGCTCCAAAAAGAAGATGTTGTTTTGGCCATTTCCAACAGTGGAGAAACAGACGAACTCAATGCCATCATTCCCTCTCTTCGCCAATTGGGCCTAAGAATTATTAGCCTCACCTCCAATCCTAATTCCACCTTGGGCAAATTAAGCGACCTGGTGCTTAAAGTAAAAGTGCCAAGGGAGGCCTGCCCCTTAAACCTCGCTCCCACTGCAAGTACCACTGCAACTTTGGTCCTGGGTGATGCTTTAGCCGTTTGTTTAATCAAAAAAAGGAATTCAAAGAAGAAGATTTTAAACTCTATCACCCTGGAGGCTTTCTGGGGAAAAGACTTTCAGAACCCATCCGTTCCCTTATGCACAGCAATATACCTCTAGTTTCTAACACAGAAAGCCTAAAAAAGCCTTAGAAGTAATGAATAAAACTAACTTGGGAATAGTAATTATAAGTGATGAGAAAAATATTCTACAGGGTGTATTTACTGATGGAGATTTAAGAAGACTAGCTTGTAAAGAAAATATAGATTATAATAAATCTATTTCAGAAGTAATGACCAAAAATCCAAAATATATTCAAGAAAGCGAAAAATCTGCAAAAGCTCTGGACTTAATGGAAGAAAAACAAATAACAGTTTTACCAGTAGTCAATAATGATAAGGAAAAAAATTAGTAGGTATAATTCACCTTCACGACCTTTTAGGTAAAGGTAAATTAAAATTTAGTTAAATGGAAGAATATATTTGTAAAAAATGTTCACAACTATATCCAACCTGCTGCGCTTTGAACGATGAACAAAATATTATTTTCCCTTTAAGTAATTTAGAAATAGAACAAATTAAAAAGGAAACTAAAGAAGAGTTCTTTTTTTTAGAAAAAGTAACTGCTGAATTTTTAAATAATTTAAAAAAAATTTTTCCTGAGGATAAAAAAATTTTTTCTTTTTTTAAAGAAAAAAAATCATATTTTAGATTAAATATAGCAAATAAAAAATGTATTTTTTTAACTTCAAAAGGATGCTCTTTAAAAGTAAAAAATCGCCCTTTCTTTTGCAGAATATATCCCTTTTGGGTTATAAACAGAAAAATTGTATTTTTTGAGGATAATAATTGTTTCGCTCAAAAAAAAAGCAATCAAGTTAAAGAACTATTAAAAATATTTGGTTATGAACCAGAATATATTTTTCAGCTATATGAAAACTATAAAAATAATTTAATTGGATAAAAAAAATGAAAAAAATAAAAATATTGATTATAATTCTAGTCATACTCATTTTGATGGGATTGGGAGGTTTAGTAGGAATTTATTTTTGGGCTCAAAGGGATTTGCCCAATTTTAAAAAAATAACAGACTATAATCCACCCCTGGTTACAACTGTATATACTAAAAATGGAAATATTCTTGGTTATTTTTATAAAGAAAAAAGATTTTTAGTATCTTTAAAAGAAATATCTCCCTGGGTTATAAAATCCTTTTTAGCAGCTGAAGATTCTAATTTTTATGAACATGAAGGAATAGATTTGCTGGGAATTATTAGAGCAGCAATAAAAAACCTACAGGCAGGCACCATAGTCCAGGGAGGAAGTACTATAACTCAACAAATAATAAAATCCCTGCTTCTAACTCCAGAAAGGAGTTATAAAAGAAAATTAAAAGAAATCATTTTAGCTTATAGATTGGAAAAATATTTAAATAAAGATGAGATTCTTACTATTTACTTAAACCAAATCTATTTAGGGCATGGAGCTTATGGCATTGAAGCAGCTGCCAGAACCTATTTTGGCAAACATGCCAAAGAGCTCAACCTGGCAGAAGCAGCCCTTATTGCAGGCTTACCCAAGGCACCCTCTAAATATAATCCTTATAGTAACTTTGAAGCAGCTAAAAAAAGGCAACACTATGTCCTGGGAAGACTTCTGGAATTAAAGTGGATTTCACCTCAAGACTATAAGGAAGCTTTAGATTATCCACTTATTCTCAAGTCTTCGGGAGATCCTTCCTGGCAACATGGGGCCTATTACTTAGAAGAAGTTAGAAGGTGGCTCATAAATAAGTTTGGAGAAGATAAGGTTTATATGGGGGATTGGTAGTTCAAACCTGTGCAGATTTAGAACACTTGAATGCCGCAGAAAATGCCTTAAAAGAAGGTTTAATTGCTTCTACCAAAAGAAGAGGATTTAGAGGTCCTCTTAAAACTATAACTCCTCTGGAATACGAAAATTTTCTTCAAGCTCAAGTCTTACAGCCAGAATTGTTCCTTCCCAATAGTTCAGAATGGATTGAGGTTTTAGTAACCAAAGTGGAGCCTCAAGGAGCCTGGGTTAGGTTTGGAAAGTATAAAGGTTTTATCCCTGTAAAATACATGTCCTGGGCCAGGACTCCAGATCTCAAAAAGGCACCTGAAGATGTACCCAAAGTCAAAGACGCCACTCAGGTATTAAAACCTGGAGACGTGGTTTTAGCCAGTTTTAAAGGTAAAGAAAAAGACTACTGGCTACTTGCTTTAGAACAAGAACCAGAAGTAGAAGGAGCTCTTTTTTCTGTAGATCCCAGAAGCGGGGAAGTGCTGGCTTTGGTAGGAGGATATAGTTTTAATCGTTCTCAATTTAATCGAGCCACTCAAGCCAAAAGACAACCTGGTTCAGCCTTTAAACCAATTGTTTACTCTGTTGCTATGGACAATGGCTTTACTCCTGCTTCTATTGTCTTAGATGCACCAATCGTTTATGAAGATAGTAACACCAACTCTACTTGGAAACCAGAAAACTTTGAAGGAATCTTCTATGGACCTACTTTACTTAGAACTGCTTTAGTTAATTCCAGAAATTTAGTTACCATTAGAATAGCTCAACAATTAGGTATTAAAAAAATTATTGAGCGAGCCAAGGTCTTAGGAATAGAAGAAGAGTTTCCTCAAGACCTTTCTATTAGTCTGGGGTCTGTACCAGTAACCCTGACCGAACTTTGTAGAGCTTATACTGCCTTTGCCAGACTTGGAACTTATATAGACCCCTACTTGGTAAAAGAAGTTAAAACTTCCTGGGGAGAAGTTTTATATGAACATCAACCCCTTATAAAAGAAGCTTTAAGTCCAGATACCGCTTATATTATCACCTACTTACTGCAAGAGGTGGTAAAAAGCGGCACAGGTTTTCGGGCAAAGGTCTTGAAAAGACCTGTTGCTGGTAAAACAGGAACCACCAATAATGAACAAGATGCCTGGTTCATAGGGTTTTCTCCCTATTTACTTACAGGGGTTTATGTTGGATTTGACCAATTAAGACCCATGGGAAAATACGAGACTGGTTCTAGAGCTGCTTCTCCCATTTGGGTAAATTATCGTTTAGCTGTTGAAAATAACTATCCAGTTCAAGATTTTCCCAAACCAAGCAATATTGTAATGTTAAAAATAGATGGAAAAACAGGGAAGTTGGCTGGACCCAAAAGTGATCCTGTTTATATCCTTCCTTTTAAAAAGGGAACCGAACCAAAAGAAATCAGCTCCACTAATACACCAAGTGAAAGCACTTCAAAGGAAAACATCTTAAAAAATATATTTTAATATGTTAAAATTTATAAAAAAATACTTAAAGACAGTATACTTACCTGGTACGAATTACTAAAAATAATGATTCCTGTAATCATTGTAGTAAAGATAGTAGTTTCTCTGGATTTAATAAAGTATATCGCTCAAGCATTAAACCTATAATGAGTCTGGTAGGTTTACCAGGAAGTATGGGTATAGTTTGGGCAACCTGTATAATAAACAACATATATGCTGGTTTAGTCATCCTGCCTTCCCTTACTGAAACTCAAAGCTTGACTGTAGCCCAAATAACAATCCTGGCCACAATGATTTTAATAGCTCATTCTTTTCCTGTGGAATTAAAAATAGTTCAAAAATCAGGACCTAAACTTTTTTTTCAATTTTTGTGTCGTTTTTTAGGAGCCTTAGTTTTGGGGATAATTTTAAATCAAATATACACAAAATTTAATCTTTTGAATTATAAGGGAGAATTCTTATTAAATCTCTCTCATGAACCAGCTGATTTATCAAACTGGTTAATTTATCAAATTAAAAATTTAATTTACATTTATTTTATAATTCTCTTTCTAATTTTAACTATTAAGATTCTGGAAAAACAAAAATAATTTCCTTATTAAATAAATTGTTAGAACCAATTATAAAAATTTTAGACTTAGGAACCAAGGCAATACCTTTAACTATTATTGGTTTAACTATGGGTATATCTTATGGAGGAGCTTTGCTCATTCAGGAAAGTAAAAAGGGTATTATTCCCAAAGAAGATATTTTTAAATCCTTAACTCTTATGGGACTATCCCATAGTATAATAGAAGATACTTTACTTATGCTTTTAATTGGAGCTCATGTTTCTGGAATTCTTGTAGCAAGATTTTTATTTTCCTTTTTAGTTGTAGCTATTCTGGCTAAAAGTTTAAAATATCTTTCTTTTAATTTTAAACAAAAATATTTATATATATAAAAAATAGGAGGCTTAAATGTCTTTAGATAAAGAACTTCTGGAAATTTTAGCCTGCCCAAAATGTAAAGGTGATTTAACTTTAACTCAAGAAGAAGATGGACTTATTTGTGCTAAATGTAAAAAAGTCTATCCAATCAAAGAAGAAATACCTGTTTTACTTATAGAAGAAGCATTGGATTTAGAGAGCTATTTAAATGGGAAAAAAGAAGAAGAAAACTAAAATTTATCCAGAAATTTTAAGTTTACCCAGAGTAGGAATAGATACTCATGCTCACTTAAGTATGAGCAAACTTGAAGAATTGCCTTCTATAATTGAGCGGGCCTTATTTTGTGGAATAAGCAAAATAGGAAATGTATTTTTATCCTCTACAGAATATTATCAATATAGAGATTTTTTTTCTAACTATCCTATTTTTTTTATTTTAGGTATTCATCCCCATGATGCCTCTAAAGTAAATAATCAAGAGATAGAAAATATTAAAAAAATTATTTTAGAAGATAGAAATGTAAAAGCCTTAGGTGAAGTAGGTCTGGATTATTACTATAATTTTTCTTCACCACAAGAACAAAAAAAAATTCTAGAAGTACAATTAAGTATAGCCAAAGATTTAGATATACCTGTGGTTATTCACTCTAGAGATGCTAAAGAAGATACCTTTTCCATTTTAAAAAATTTTAACCTTTCCAGAGTGTTATTTCATTGTTTTAGTTATGGAAAAGAAGAAGCAAAAAAAGTTTTAGAACAAGGGTGGTTACTTTCTTATTCAGGTGCTTTAACTTTTACCAAAAATATAAGCTTACAGGAAGTAGCTAAATATGTTCCTTTAGAAAGTGTTGTTTTAGAAACAGATAGCCCTTATCTCACTCCCATGCCTTATAGAGGAAAAACCAACCAGCCAGCTTATATGCTCTTTACTGCCTATGCCTTAAGTAAAATAATTAAGAAAGATGTTCTAAGCGTATGGGAACAAACAGCTAAAAATTCTAGACTTTTTTTTAATTTATAAAAATTAATTGTTTAATATCTTTAGATTTTATTTTTAAATTTCCCCAACCAGTACGACCAAAAAAAACTATATCTTTTTTCATTGTAAAGTCAGAAACCTCACCATTAGTAAACTTTATTTTTATTTTTAGTTTTTTATCTTGATTAAAAAATAAAATTTTTTCTATTTTCTTAAAATCAATGCTAACTTCTGTTTTTCCAATTTCTGCTGGTAAATAAGTCAATCCATTTACAGAAAAATTATCTGCTATTATTTCATTTTCTTCAGTATCTATAATTTTAACTTTAAAAAATCTATCTGGAGAAGGTATTCTTGTAACTACATTATCAGTTGTTCCCATAGCGTATAAAAATAGAGAATAATAAAAAAATTAATAAGTATTTATAACGCATAACTCACTCTTCTTTTAAGTATAAAATTTTAAGTTCAATTTCTTTTTGTATAGCTTCTAAAACTTTTAAAACTTTATTTTTATATTCTTTAGAAAAGTTAAGTTCAATAACTGCCTTATATTTATCTATAACTGTTAAATAAGCCAAATTATCCCAGGCTTCAATCAAAAATTTAAAATAAGCAATATCTCTCCTGGGTAAGAGCAGGTAAGCTCTAGAAGAAAAACTCATATTATTTCTACGCCTTCTTTTGTAACCAGGACCATATATTCCCAGCGAACTCCACCCCACTCAGGATAATATAAACCCGGCTCAACTGTAACCACCATATTTTCTTCAAACTTATTCTCATTTGCAGGACTCAAACTAGGTATTTCATGGGTATCCAGGCCTATTCCGTGCCCTAAGGCATGGGTAAAATATTCACCTACCCCTTTAGCTTGAAAATACTCTTTTACTAACCAATAAGCATCTTTTATTATTTTTCCTGCTTGAATAAAATTAATAGCTTTTTCCTGAGCTCTTTTCACCAGCTCTAAAGTGGTTAAAAAATATTCTGGAGGATTTTCTCCAAACCAAAAGGTCCTGGTTTGATCTGAACAATAATCTAAATACCTACAACCTATATCTATTAGGACCACAGTTTCTTTTTTTAATTTCTTTTCTGAAGGCCTGGCATGAGGTAAGGCAGAATTTTTACCAAAAGCCACAATAGGTTCAAAAGAAGTTCCTTGAGCTCCTTTTTCCCTAAAAAACTTTTCAATAAACCAGGCTAACTCTATTTCTGTGATTCCTTCTTTTAGATAAGAAGGAATTATTTCAAAAACTTCATAAACCAATTTATTTGCTTTTCTTATTTTTTCTATTTCTTCTTTATTTTTAATTTTTCTGATATTTTCAATTATTCCTTTAAAAGAAAAAAGATTTAAATCTTTTAAATTCTCCCAAAAAATATAAGGAAAAAAATCATATTCAAAACCAATATTGTTTAAATTTAATTCTTTAATTTTTTGCTTAATAAAATAAAATTTATTTTCTTTATAAATAAAAATATCATCAGCATAATGTTTTTTAGCTTCTTCTAAATATCTAGAATCTGTAAATAAAAATACCTTATCTCTAGTAATCAACAAAAAACCGGCACTTTCATTATATTGAACATCTTTTAATTCAAATCCAGATAAATAATATCTATTACTAGGATTTAAAACTAAAAAAGCATCGATTATTATTTTTAGAAATAAACTCTTTAACTTTTAAACACCTTTCTTTAAAAATCATAATTTTATACCTCTTAATTTATCCCAATATCCACTTATCTGAGAAGAAAATATAAAATTTACATTTTTAAATTTAAAAAATTCTTCCATCTTTACTTTTAAAAAAAAATAAAATTTAATAACTTTGTTATATTCAGTAAAAGATATTTGTACTACAATTTTATCTACTAAAAACCTTATCCTAAAATCAAATATTTTTAAAATTAAAAATATATTTTCTATTTTTCTAATTTTATCAATTAAATAAAAATAAATAAAATAATTATAATCAAACCTAGTAAAAAGACAAGATCTAGACTTTAAATTTAAAAAAGATAACCCATACTTACGACAAATATCTATAATATCTTTTTTTTCAATACCGCAATCAAGATAAGGACTTATAACTTCTAATTCTTTTATAGCTTTTATACCAGGCCTATATCCTTTCAAATCTGTACAATTTGTACCTTCAATCAATAAAGAAAACTCTTTTTTTATTTTATTAAAAATATTTTTTTTACAAAAATAACATCTATCTTTCTTATTAAGTCTTATACTATCTTCACTCAAAGAATTTATATATATAAGTTTATTCTTAATATTATTATTTTTACACCATTTTTTAATAAAAAAATATTCTTCTTCTGTAAATCCAAAATTAAAAAAAGTAATTGTTTCAAAATTAAGATTTAGACTTAAACATAAATAAACTAAAAGACCACTATCAACTCCTCCTGAAAAACATACAGTAATTTTACCTTTTTTATTTAAATCTTTTAAATAATTTTTCAGTCTATTTTCTTTTAATAAGATGGAATCTGTTCTTGAGATTCGGTTAATAAAAACTCTCCTTTTTCTATCCACTCTTTCAATTTATTAGCTATTTCTAAGGACAAAGAATAACTAGTAAGAGGAACAGTAGGAATTTTTTTACCCTCTAACTCTATTTCTCCAGCAAGGAGTTCAGCATAGTTAACATACTTTAAAGCCTTGGCCTTTCCTTGACCATAATCTTCACCGTAATCTATTACTGGCATTAAAATATCTTCTGCCCTTACTCCAGTAAACCAGGCCATTTCTTCATCTAAAATGGGAATGGGAATTCCTACTCCCACACTTAAGGAACAACCATAACCAATCAAGCTCACTCCCCTGAGATAACGAGCCTGCATTTGCTTTAAGTCTCCTTTTAACATCAAGGTGGCAGCTGGCACTAAAGGAAGACCCCTTTCATTTCGAGGAGGAGAAGGATTATGCTGAGTTCCATAGCCAATAACATAGCCTATACCTCCTCCCAGGAAAATTTTCGTACCTGTTCCTATTGTGCGTAAATAAGGATCATTGAAAAGAGGGCTCAAAGGACCAGAAGTGGCAAAATTGGCATTTCCCAAGTTAGGCCTTAATGGCCCCATGTAGGTATATTTAATTTTGGAACTTAGATTAACTGCACAGTTATAATTCTGGTAACAATTCCTTGGATTTAACAGAATGGCATTTCTAAGTTCTCCTAAGGTTATATCCTTTTCTAAAAATTTACGAGGATAGCAGTCTGTACCATAAGCCAGGGCTCGAAGATGAACAGATTTTCCTCGAACCAAGTCTTCAATAACATGTCCTCCTCCATACTTAAATTGTCCAGGAAAAACTTTATTTAAAGGATCGTCCTCAGCTGGTTCTGTAGCTCCTAAATAAGCATCTACAGCTGCCAATCCAGCGTAAGCTGGAACTCCATTTAACCAAACCTTTGAGGCTTTAATTAAAGGAGGATATTGACCAAAATTAAAAAGAAGACCAGAGGAACACATGGGAGAAAAGGTACCTGTAGTTACTACATCCACTTCTCTGGCCGCCTTTTCTTTCCCCACTTTTTGGACTAACTCAGCCATTTCTAAGGCATTTAAAACAACTGCCTTTCCCTTTTTAATTTTTTCATTTATCTCATTTAAGCTCTTTTTAAATGTTCCCATTTTAACCCTCTTTTTTATTAAAAAAATCAACGAGTTATACCCTGAGAAAGATTTGCCTTAAACTAAAAATTGAGTTATTATAGCTTATCTTAGTCCAGGGTCTAAGCTTAGTCAACAAAGGACTAAGGAACAAGATATCCCGTTTAAAGGATACTTAAGAACAAAAAAAATCGTCCAAATTAAATGTTCTTAAAAAAGAACATTTAGGAAAAATGATTTTTCATAACTTTTTCAGTAATATTAAACAGTTATAAGATTTAATAACATATGTACACTTTTAATAACTAAAAGGAGAAAAAATGAATATTATTTTTAAGAAAGAAGAAGTTTTAAGTGGTGTACAAAAAATAGCTTCTATTTTACCTCAAAAAACCGGAGCTGCTTTTCTTAGAACTATCTGGATTAAAAGTAAGGAAAACCAGGTCCAGTTTTTAGCTACAGATTCCAATATAGAAATAACCTGTACTTATCCCTGCGAAACCAGAGAAGAAGGATTAATTGGAGTACAGGGAAAAATCTTTTCTGATTTATTAAAAAAATTAAATCCAGGAAATATTACTTTAAGTTTGCAAGGACAAAAGGTACTTATAACTCAAGGACAAAATAAATATTCTATTCCTGTTGTAGAATCATCCTGGTTTCAAGAATTTTATAAATTTCCAGAGGAAAATAAAAAAATATGGTCAGGAGATATTATAAAAGAAGCTATAGATAAAGTTTATTTCTGTATATCTGACGATGAATCTTTAGAAAGTATGACATGTATGAGTATAAAAAAAGGAAAAGAAGTTGGAGACATAGAATTTTGTGGGTTAAATGGACCTAAAATGGCTCTTTTTAAACTAATAAACGAAGATATATATAATATATTACCCGATGAAGGTATTTTAATTAATAAAAAAATTGTCAATGAATTGAAAAAGATACTTAATGAAGAAGATATAGAGATTAATATAAATGAAGGAAGGCTATTTATTAGAACTATAGATAAACAAGAAATGTATACTTTTCCTTTGAGTTCTTATAATTTTCCAAATTATCACGACTTTTTAGATAAATATAAAAACTCAATGAATTCATCTTTAACTATAAATAAACAAGATTTAATTTATTCTTTAGATAGATTAATACTTTTTAATACTAATACAAAATCAACAATATTTAAATTATCTCCTAGTAATATAACTTTAAGTGCTTATGGTTCTGATATTGGTGAAGCCCAGGAAATTTTAAGTTGTGAATTTAGTGGAGATTTAGATTCCATAGTTTTAATGACTAAAGATATAATAGAAATTTTAGATCATTTTATCTCCGAAAATATAACTTTTAGATTTTCAGGAAAATTAGAACCTTTTAAAATAGAAGGAGAAGAAGATCCAAATTATGTCATTTTTGCTATGCCAGTAGAAATAGAAGAAGAAACATATTATACAGAGGAGTAATTTTATAATATGAGTAATAACTATACAGCTGAAAGTATAAAAGTTTTAGAAGGTCTAAGTGCTGTACGGAAAAGACCTGCCATGTATATTGGCAGTACTGACTATAGAGGTTTGCATCACTTAGTTTATGAAGTAGTAGATAATAGTATAGATGAATCTATGGCAGGTTTTTGTGATACTATTAAAGTAAAAATTAATTTAGATAACAGTATAACAGTTATAGATAATGGTAGAGGTATTCCTACTGATATTCATCCCAAGGAAAAAAGACCTGCTGTTGAAGTTGTTATGACTGTATTACATGCTGGTGGAAAATTTGATAATTCTGTCTATAAAGTATCTGGAGGTCTTCATGGAGTTGGAGTTTCTGTTGTAAATGCCTTATCTGAATTTTTAGAAGTTACTATTAGAAGAAATGGTAAAAAGTATTTTCAAAGATATGAAAAAGGGATTCCTGTAACTTCTTTACAGGAAATTGGAACTACGGAAAAAACAGGAACTACTATTAAATTCAGACCTGATGAGGAAATATTTGAAAATATTACTTTTGATTACTCCATTTTAGCCAAAAGATTTGAAGAATTAGCTTATTTAAATAGTGGTATTTTAATAGAACTAAGTGATGAAAGAACGGGTAATAGTGATAAGTTTAAATTCGAAGGTGGTATAAAATCTTTTGTCGAAAAATTAAATAGTGGAAGTAATGGATTACATCCTATTTTTATTTAAATAAAGATATTGATAAATTCAAATAGAGTTTGCTTTTCAATATACAAATAATTATTCTGAAAAAATAATTTCTTTTGCTAATAATATAAGAACAATAGAAGGTGGTACTCATTTAGTAGGTTTTAGAACAGCTTTAACCAGAGCTATAAATAATTATATAAATAATAACGAATTACCTAAAAAATTAAAAGTTAAGATTTCTGGAGATGATGTTAAAGAAGGTTTAACAGCTATTATTAGTGTTAAACTTCCAAATCCTCAGTTTGAAGGACAAACTAAAACAAAATTAGGTAATAGCGAAGTTCAAGGTGTAGTTGCTAGTGTTGTGTATGAAGCAATTAGTACTTTTTTAGTAGAAAATCCTAAAGAAGCTAAAAATATAATAGAAAAAATCGTAGATTCAGCCAGAGCTAGAGAAGCAGCCAAAAAGGCCAGAGAACTGGTGAGAAGAAAAAGTGCTCTTTCTGATAATTCTCTTCCAGGTAAATTGGCAGATTGTCAGAGTAAATCACCAGAAGAAAGTGAAATTTTTATTGTTGAGGGTGATTCTGCTGGTGGTTCAGCTAAACAAGGGAGAAATCCTAAATTTCAGGCCATTTTACCTTTGAGAGGAAAAATTTTAAATGTAGAAAAAACTAGATTGGATAAGATGTTGGAAAATAAAGAAATTCGTGCCTTAATTACAGCTTTAGGTTTGAATGTGGAAGAAGGAAGTGTAGATAAAATTCGCTATCATAAAATAATTATCATGACTGATGCTGATGTTGATGGGGCTCATATTAGAACTCTTTTACTTACTTTTTTTTATAGAAAATTTAAAGAAGTTATAGATAAAGGGTATTTATATATAGCCCAACCTCCTTTATATAGAATTTCTGAAAGAAAAAGAAGAATATTATTTTGTTTGATGATAATGAATTAAATAGATTTTTAATTAATAGAATTTTAGATAAAATTAGTATCATTTCACTAAATAATAGTAAAGAAAATGTTGTTGAGGATAAAAAGAATTTTATAGATAATTTGAATAGGCTTAAGTTTAATTTAGATGAAATTAAAAGAATAGGTTTGATTATAATCTTATTTTGGTCTGTTAAATATAAAGAGAAGATAACTATAGAAATTTGATTCCATTTATGAAAGTTTAAAAGAATATTTATATGATTTAGGATATAATTTAAACCAAGAATTAATAGAATATGAGGATGAAGATTTGAAAAGATATATATATATAGATAGTAATGATGTTAATATAAAATTTGGTGTAGAGTTTTTTAATTCTAGATTATATAAAAATCTTATGAAATATTAGATTACTTTAAAAGTATATCTCCAGAATTAGAGTTTAAGGTTATTTTTAATGATCAAGAAATAGAATCTGGAGACCTGATTTTTATTTTTGATAAAATACATGAATTTTCTAGAAAAGGTATTAATATTCAGCGCTATAAAGGTTTGGGTGAAATGAATCCAGAACAACTTTGGGATACAACTATGAATCCTGAAAAAAGAAATTTATATCAGGTAAGAGTAGAAGATGCTGAAGAAGCAGATGAGTTGTTTTTTAATTTAATGGGTGAAAAGGTAGAACCAAGAAAAGAATTTATTCAGAAAAATGCTTTATTAGTTAAAGAATTAGATATTTAGGAGAATTTTATGTTGAACTATATTAATATAGAAGATGAATTAAAGAAATCTTATTTAGAATATTCTTTAAGTGTTATTGTAGGTAGAGCTCTTCCTGATGTTAGAGATGGTTTGAAACCAGTGCATAGACGTATTTTATACGCTATGCACGAACTTGGTAATACCTATAATAAACCTTTTAAAAAATCAGCTAGAATAGTTGGTGATGTAATAGGTAAATATCATCCTCATGGTGATTCTGCTGTATATGATGCCTTGGTGAGAATGGCTCAAGATTTTAATATGAGAGAGCCTTTAATAGAAGGTCAAGGTAACTTTGGCTCCATTGATGGTGATTCTGCTGCTGCAATGCGTTATACGGAAGTCAGGCTTTCTAAAATAGCTTCAGAATTTTTAGCAGACATAGAAAAAATACAGTTAATTTTCGCCCAAACTATGACAATTCTTTAGTTGAACCAGAAGTACTTCCAACTAAAGTTCCCAATTTAATTATAAATGGATCTTCTGGTATTGCAGTTGGAATGGCTACTAATATTCCTCCACATAATTTAAAAGAAGTAATAGATTCTTTATTGTTTTAATAGATAATCCAGGATGTTCTATATCTGATTTAATGAAATATATTAAAGGTCCTGACTTTCCAACTGGCGCTATTATTTATGGAAAAGAAGGTCTTAAATCTGCTTATGAAACAGGAAGAGGAAGTATAAAAATACGCTCTAAAATAGAAGTAGAAGAAAAATAAAAATCATAAAAGTATTGTAATTAAAGAAATTCCCTATGGAGTTAACAAGTCTAATCTGGTAGAAAAAATCGCCCAGTTAATAAATGAAAATAAAATTGAAGGTATCTCTGATTTAAGAGATGAATCTGATAGAAATGGTATTAGAATTGTTATAGAATTAAAAAAAGGAGTTTATGAAGATATAGTTATAAATAAATTATATAAGTTTTCTGGTTTAGAGCAGTCCTATGGAATTAATTTAATGGCTGTAGTTAATGGTAAACCTCAACTTCTTAATATAAAAGAAATTTTAGAGTATTTTTTAGAACATAGAAGAATAGTTATTATAAGAAGAACTAAGTTTGATTTAGAAAAAGCAGAAGCAAGGGCACATATTTTAGAAGGATTAAAAATTGCTTTAGATAATATTGATGAAATTATTGATATTATAAAGAAATCTAAAACTCCAGCTGAAGCTAAAGAAAAATTGATGATTAGATATAATTTTTCTGAAATTCAAGCTCAAGCTATTTTAGATATGAAATTACAACGTCTTACTAACCTAGAAAAACAAAAATTAATAGATGAATATAATGAGATAATTAAAAAAATAGAATATTTAAAAAGTATTTTAAATAATAAAGATGTGTTAAAAGGAGTTATAAAAGAAGAATTAGAGGAAATAAAAGAAAAATATTCTTCAGAAAGAAAGAGTGTTATTTTACCATATGATCCAGATAGTATAAATATAGAAGATATTATTCCGGATACAGAAGTTGTGGTTACTTTAACTAGAAATGGATATATCAAAAGAACACCTTTAAGTGTTTATAATCAACAAAGAAGAGGTGGTAAGGGAATAGTAGGGGCAAATGTATCAAATAATGATTTTGTTATTGATCTTGTTACTACTTCTAACCACCAAGATTTATATTTGTTTTCTAATAAAGGTAAATGTTATAAGTTAAAAGTTTACGATATACCTGAAGCCAGTAGAATAGCAAAAGGTATCCATATAAAAAATTTAATTCCTTTAGAAGAAGGAGAATTTATTAGCAAACTAGCCTTTAAGAGAAATTTGGATAATAATCATTATTTCTTTTTTGTTACTAAAAAAGGATTAGTTAAAAAGACTAATACTTCTTTATTTAAAAATATAAGACAAAATGGAATTATTGCTATTAACTTAAGAGATGATGATGAACTTATAGATGTAAAGATAATTCATAATGATTCTGAAGTTATGTTAGTTACTAAAAATGGATATTGTATTCGTTTTAATACCAATGAAGTTAGAGCCATAGGTAGAAATGCCATGGGAGTAAAGGGAATAGCTTTAAGACTTAATGATATTGTAGTCTCAGCAGTAGAAATTAATGGAGATAATAGATATGAGTTATTAACTATTTCTGATAATGGATATGGTAAAAGAACTTCTCTAGATATGTATAGAATTCAGTCCAGAGGCGGAAAAGGTATTAAGAATATGAAAGTAAATTCTAAAACTGGGAATGTATGTGGGTCTATTTTAGTTAATGAAGAAGATGAAATTATTTTATTGAATTCTAACAATAAAATTATAAGAATAGGAGTTAAAGATATAAGAGTAGCTGGAAGAGATACCATGGGAGTAAAACTGGCTAACCTAGGAAGGAGAAGAAAAATTAATTTGCTTTGATAGAGATTATTAAAGAAGAAAATCTATAAAATTATAGTTTTTTAGATATTAAAAAAATTTTTACCAACATCCATTCTAATACTAATTGAGGATTACAATTATAAGCAAGACATTCTTGAGCTTTATTTAAAATATTGGTTAACTTAAAAAACTGATTTTCATCTAGGGAATGAAAAATACTCTCTTTATTTAAAAAAGCATTGATTAATTCTTGTTGGAAATAGTTAATTAAATTTCTGATATCTTTTTTGCTGTAATTAAACTTCTTTTTTAGGCTTAAAATAGTGTGTCCTTGATGAATACATTTTTTTATTTCTTCTAGAGGAATATTTAAATTTAATTCTCTTCTAAAAAAGGATATATTTAAAATAAAACTTCTGGAAACAATAGTTTGTAAAGTACTTTCTCTTTGGGGAAGTAAAAAGAAGAATATATTTTGAGGTGGAGTTTCTTCTAAAACTTTTAGAAGTGAATTTAAACAGTTTATATTTAAATCTTGAGCTTCTTCAAAACAAATTAAACGATAATTTAATTTTGGTTTATTAGCCAGTTTTGATTTTAGTTCTTTAATATTTTCTATACGGACTTCCTGGCTTGAAAAAATAAAAGTATCTATACCTTCTTTTTTATCAATATTTAAACAGAAATTACAATTATTACAACCACCTTGAGGGCAGTTTAATTTTTTAGCTATTAATTTAAAAAATTCTAATCTAGATTCTTCCAAACCTCCTTCTATTATAAAGCTAGAAGGAGGTTTGTTTTTTAATTTATCTAAATAAATCAGTAGTTCATTTTTTAATTGCATTTAGTCAAGCCAAATGGTTTGTTCTCTTGCAGGACCAACAGAAATAATTTTTATAGGTACTCCTAAAATATTTTCTATTGTTTTAAGGTAATTTTTAGTATTTTCAGGTAAGTCTTTATAGTTGGTTATATTGGAGATATCTTCTTTCCAGCCTGGCAAAGTTTGATAAATGGGAGTTACTTCAGCTAGATCCATTTTCTTCTTGAGGAGGATAATAGATAGTTTCACCTTTGTACTTGTAGGAAGTACAGATTTTATTTCTTCCAGCCCACCTAATACATCCAGTTTGGTGATAGCTAATTCTGTAGGTCCGTTTAACCTTAGGGATTCGCGCAAGATGACCATATCCAGCCAGCCACATCTTCTTTTTCTGCCAGTGGTTGCACCAAATTCAGCTCCTTTTTGTTGAAGAAAATCTCCACAAGGACCTTCATCTTCTGTTGGAAAAGGACCACTTCCAACTCTGGTGGTATAAGCTTTGACAATGGCCACAATCCTCTTCAAACTTCTAGCAGAAGTGCCACTTCCTGTAGCTGCATTTGCTGCAACTGTGTTGGAGGAAGTGACAAAGGGGTAGGTGCCATGATCAATGTCTAAATGAGTACCCTGGGCCCCTTCAAAGAGGACAATTTTTTTCTTTTTTTGAGCTTCTTCTATTTCAGAGCTTACATCTGCAAGATAGTTTACTAATCTTTGGGCAAAAGGCTTTATTTCTTGAAAAACTTCTTCTGCTGAAAGGCCTGGATGATTATAAAGATGTTTGAAAAGAATATTTTTTTCCACCAGGGCTTTTTTTATTTTTTCTTTTAAGAGGTTTAAATTTTGAAAATCTCCAGCTCTAATACCTACTCTAGCCATTTTATCTTCATAGCAAGGACCAATACCCCTACCAGTAGTTCCTATTTTATCTTTGCCAGATTTAAATTGCTCCCTTAATCCATCCAGAAGCTTATGGTAAGGCATTATAATATGGGTTTTTTTACTTATTTTAAGCCGCTTAGGAGTAATAAAAATATTTTCTTTGGCCAAAGCATCTATTTCAGTACAGAGCACTTGAGGGTCTAAAACAACTCCATTGCCAATGAGACACACTTTTTCTTGATGTAAAACTCCAGAAGGAATAAGATGAAAAATAAAAGTTTTATTATTCACTACCAAGGTGTGGCCTGCGTTATTACCACCTTGAAAGCGAACAATTAAATCAGCCTTTTCCGTGAGAATATCAACTATTTTTCCCTTTCCTTCATCTCCCACTGGGAGCCAATAACCACGATGTTTTCCATTTTTCCTCCGCAATCCAAAAGCTTACCCAATGGCTTTAAAACTAATAGTAAAGTTAAGTCAATCCTGGAAAATAAGAAGTTTTTCCTAGAGGTGAATTGGGGATTAATTTTTGCTTTTTAAAGAAAAAGAAAACCTAAAGATTAAAGGTTGTTAAAAAGAGGCAAAATTTTTCTTGACTCTTTTCTACCCTTGAAGATAACGAAGTCTATTTTACTCCTCTTTAGGATAGTAACACTATGTTTGATAATTTATCAGAACGCTTAGACGGTATTTTTAGAAAAATTAAGGGTAGAGGACGCCTGGATGAAAGTAGTATTGAAGAGGGCTTAAGAGAAGTTCGCTTAGCCCTTTTAGAAGCAGATGTTAACTATAAAGTAGTTAGAGATTTTACTGCAAAAGTAAAAGAAAAGGCTTTAGGAAAGGAAGTTTTAAAAAGCCTTACTCCTGGCCAGCAGGTAGTCAAAATAGTTCATGAAGAACTAATAGAGGCTTTTAGGGGGGAGCAATGTTGGCTTAAATTTAACTGGACTTCCCCCTCACATTATCATGCTAGTTGGTTTACAGGGGTCAGGTAAAACCACTTCTGCAGCCAAGCTAGCTTTATTTTTACGTCGCCAGAAATTTTCTCCCTATCTGGTGCCAGCAGATGTTTATCGTCCAGCAGCTATTGAGCAGTTACATAAGTTAGCTCAAGAAATTAACATGCCTGTTTTTCCTTCCAGGGCAGAGATGTCACCTGTGGATATTTGTTTACAGGCTGTAGAAGATGCTAAGAGCAAGAATTGCGATGTCTTGATTTTGGATACAGCGGGGCGTTTGCACATAGATGAAGTTTTGATGAATGAGCTAGTAGAGATTAAAAAAGCTTGCTCTCCCAAGGAAATTTTGTTTGTTGCTGATGCAATGACTGGTCAGGATGCAGTGAATGTAGCCAGTCGTTTTAATGAATTGTTGGATATAACTGGCGTAATTTTGACTAAGATGGAAGGTGACGCCAGAGGTGGTGCAGCTCTTTCTATTAAATCTGTTACTGGTAAACCTATTAAATTTATTGGTGTAGGTGAAAAGTTAAAGGATCTGGAAATATTTCATCCAGATAGGGTTGCTTCTCGTATTTTGGGCATGGGCGATATCTTAACGCTCATTGAAAAGGCCCAATCTAGTATAGATGAAAAAGAAGCTACTAAATTAGAAGAAAAAATAAAAACTGCCAAGTTTGATCTGGAAGATTTTAGAACGCAGATGCGTCGTATAAGAAAGCTGGGTTCTATTGAAGGACTGCTCAAATTGATTCCAGGTATGGGCAAACTCAGGATCAGTTAAAAAATGTAAAAATTCCAGAAAAAGAAATGGTGAAGATAGAAGCCATTATAAATTCCATGACCCAGGAAGAGAGGCGTAATCCCAAAATAATTAATGCCAGCAGAAAAGAGAGGATTGCTAAAGGTAGTGGTACTACAGTTCAGGATGTAAATGCCCTGTTGAAGAATTTTGAGCAGATGCGCAAAATGATGCAGCAAATGATGGGTCAGATGGGTGGTGGTAGACGTTTGGGTAATAAAACAGAGCGTAAAGTGGATAGAAAAAAGTTAAAGGCTAAGCGTAAAAAGTTAAAGAAAAAGAAGAAAAAATAAAAGTTGACTTTTTTCGCTAGACAAACTTATTTTTTAATTTTAAATTTTAATTAATTTTAGGCAAAAATCTTATGGGGGTTAAAAAGATATGGCATTGAGATTGCGATTGACCAGAATGGGATCTAAAAAGAGACCTTTTTATCGGGTAGTAGCTGTAAACAGTGAAAACAAAAGGGACGGCAGAGCTTTGGAGATTATTGGTTATTATAATCCCATGACTGAGCCACCTGAAATTAAAATTGATCCTGAAAAGTTAAAAAAGTGGATGGAAAGAGGGGCAAAACCCACAGATACTGTCCGTTCACTTTTAAAAAAAGCAGGCTTGTAGTGGATGGGCCTGAAGTTGGTTTAAGGCCGAAGATTAAGAACTGAAGTTTAAAGTGGAGGTGCTTATGTTGAAGGATTTGATTGAGTACATTGCCAAATCTTTGGTAGACAATCCAGATGCAGTAAAGGTTTCTGAGATTGAGGGTGAGCAAACCTCAGTAATTGAGTTAAAAGTAGCCAAAGAAGACTTGGGTAAAGTCATTGGTAAACAGGGTCGCACTGCTCGTGCTATGCGCACTATTTTAAGTGCTGCTTCCACTAAAGCCAAGAAAAGAGCAGTTTTAGAGATTATAGAGTAACATGGCAAAAGACCTGGTCCTTTGTGGTAAGGTCGCCAAACCACACGGACTAAAAGGGGAGTTGAGTATAGACTTATTTGCTCACTCCCCCTTTTTTTTGGACAATTTTGAGGTTGTTTATCTTAAACCTCCTTTAAAAGAAAAATATTATAGATTTAAAATAATTAGCTGGCGGCCTCATCAGAAAAGAGTATTGTTGCTGGTGGAAAATATAGAAGATCGGACTAGAGCAGAAGAGTTTAGAGGGTCAGAAGTTTATTTTGCAGCCAGAGATTTTCCACCCAAAGAAGAAGGAGAGTTTTATCTTTTTGAGTTAAGGGGCTGGCAGGTATATTTAAGTCCGGGTGAATTTTTAGGGACCATAAACGATATTCAGCTTATTGGTGAAAATGAGATTTGGGAGATTAAAACGCCTCAAGGCAAGGAAATACTGTTCCCAGCCCAAGAAGAATTTATTGTTCAGATGCTTGCTGAGGAGAAAAAAGCAGTTATTGACCCTCCAGAAGGACTTTTAGATATCTATTTAAATGAGTAGCATACATTTTTACTTAATCACTTTGTTCCCAGAATATTTTAGCTCAGCCTTAGCTTGTGGCCAGTTAAAGAAAGCCCAAGAAAAAGGTTTGTTACACTTTACTTTTATAAATCCTAGAGACTATGCCTTGGATAAGCATAAAAGCGTAGATGATAAGCCTTATGGTGGCGGAGCTGGCATGGTTATGCTGGTAGAGACCCTGGATAAAGCCTTACAAACTGTCCCAAGTGGAGCAAAAAAGATTTTACTTTCTCCTCAAGGCAAGCTTTTTAACCAAAAAAACGCTTTTAACTTGAGTAAACAAAGGGAAATAGTTTTGGTTTGTGGTCGTTATGAGGGGATAGATAATCGCTTAGTAAAGCTTCATTCTCTAGAAACTCTTTCTATAGGAGATTATGTTTTAAATGGAGGAGAGGTGGCAGCCCTGGCTGTAATTGAGGCTGTTTCCAGGTTACTTCCAGGGTTTATGAGTAAGGAAGCCTCTTTTCAGGAGGAAAGTTTTAATAATTTTCTTTTAGAATATCCGCATTACACCAGGCCAGAGGAATATAAGGCCTAAAAGTCCCAGAAGTACTTTTATCTGGCCATCATCAAAAAATAGCTAAATGGAGAAGGGAAAAATCTCTGGAAATAACGCTAAAAAACAGGCCAGAACTTCTTTTCCAATCTTCCCTTAATTCAGAGGATAGAGCTTTTTTACAGGAAATAAATGAACCTTGTTTAGGAAAAAATCTTTATTTGACCTTGCTTCATCATCCGGTTTTAGATAAATTTAAAAAAGTAAGCACAACTTCTTTGACAAATTTAGACATTCACGATATTGGACGCATCTTACGGACTTACGGGTTGGGGGGATATTACCTGGTAACCCCCTTAAAAGACCAGCAGGATCTGGCAAAAAGATTACTTGCTCATTGGACAACAGGGCCCAGTAGTAAACTCAATAAAGATAGAGCCAGGGCCCTTTCTGGAGTGAGAGTTGCTTCTTCTCTTCAAGAGGTAGTGGAAAAGATTCAAGCCAAAACAGGCAAGAGACCAGTTTGGTGGCTACCAGTGCTAGAGAAGGAGATACTCCTCTAGTAAAAATGAGAGAGTTATTGAGAGAAAGTCCGGTTTTACTCATTTTGGGTACAGGACACGGTCTGGCGCCAGAGGTTTTGCAAGAGTCAGACTATATTTTGCAACCAATAGGTTTTGGTAGAAAATATAATCATCTTTCAGTTCGATCAGCTACCGCCATTATGGTAGATCGGATTTTAGGAGAATTTTTCTAAGGAGTAGAGTTATGAACATATTGGAAAAGATTGAAAGAGAACAAATGCGCATGGATCTGCCTAAGTTTAAGGCAGGAGACACTGTAAAGGTTCATGTGAGAATTATTGAAGGTGAAAAAGAAAGAATTCAGGTTTTCCAGGGTACTGTGATTAGAGTAAAAAGAGGCACTACTAACAGCACCTTTGTGGTGAGAAAAATTAGTGGTGGTATAGGTGTGGAAAGGGTTTTCCCCATGCATTCTCCCTTTATTGAGAGAATTGAAGTAATTAGCGAAGGTAAGGTGCGTCAGGTAGAATTTACTACTTGCGTAAACTAAAAGGTAAAGCTGCTCGCATTAAGACTAAAGAGAATTGGAACTAGATGCTGCTTTAAGTTTAGTTCAGAGCAAATATTCTTTTAGAGAAATTGCAGGAGTTGATGAAGCTGGTCGAGGTTGTCTGGCAGGGCCAGTAGTTGCAGCTGCAGTTATTTTACCAGTAAATTTTAATTGTAAAAACTTAACAGATTCTAAAAAATTATCCCCTCAAAAACGGGAGATTTTGGCTAAAGAGATAAAAGCCCAGGCTTTAGCTTGGGCTTTTGGTTTTTCTTGGCCCAGGGAAATAGAAAAGATAAATATTTTGCAAGCTTCCCTTAAGGCCATGCGCAGGGCTGTGTTGGCTTTAAAGAAAACACCCAAGCTGGTGTTAATTGATGGCAATAAAACCATCCCCAATTTTCCCTTTTCCCAGCAAGCTATTGTTAAAGGAGATAGTCTAATCCCTCAAATTTCTGCAGCTTCCATTTTGGCCAAAACCATTAGAGATAAGGTGATGTGTGTGCTGGCCAGGCGTTATCCAGGTTATGGCTTGGAAAAACATAAAGGATATGCTACTAAAGAGCATTTAGAAAGTTTGACTAAATTGGGCCCTACTCCTTTACATAGGCTTACTTTTAGAGGAGTAAGTCAAAAGCAGGGTAGAAAATGGTTGCCAGGCATTTAGAACTGGGTAAGCAGGGAGAAAAATTAGCTGAAAAGTATCTTAAAAGCCAGGGGTATAAAATCTTAGAAAAAAACTTTTCCTTTGCCTACGGAGAGATTGACCTTATCTGCGAGTATAAAGACATCCTGGTGTTTGTAGAGGTAAGGGTTAGGCAAAATAAACAGGTTTCTCCTCAAGAAACTTTGACTAAAAAAAAGCTGGCAGCCCTATATAAAACTGCTGAAAAATATCTAACCTTGCACAATTTGTGGCATAGAGAGTGCCGTTTTGATTTTGTAGGTATTATTTATGAAAATAAGCAATGGAAACTTGAACACACCAAAGACTTTATATCCTGGACGCCTGTTTGTAATAGCCACTCCTCTTGGCAACCTTGGTGATATCTCTTTTAGGGCAGTAGAAACCCTGAAAAAAGTGGACTTGATCCTGGCTGAAGATACCCGTTCAGCTAAAAAACTTTTAAGTGCTTTAAATATTCCCTTTCCCCGCATTGTTAGTTTTTTTGAACACAATGAAAAAGATAAATTAGGGCAAATAGAAAGCTATTTGCAGGAAGGAAAAGAAATAGCCTTACTTTCAGAAGCAGGTACTCCTCTTCTGGCTGACCCAGGTTTTCAACTGGTGAGAACCTTGCGACAAAAAGGGGCGACAATTATTCCCATACCTGGACCTAGCGCAATTACAGCTGCACTTATGGCCGCAGGTATTGCTCCTCTACCCTTTACTTTTTTAGGGTTTTTACCCAGAAAAACCGGAGAAATAGAGGCTGTTTTTAGAGAGTTTAAACAGCTAAAAAGTACCCTGGTTTTTTTGAACGAAAAAATAGGGTAAGCCAAAACCTTAGAATTTGGACCCTAAAACGTTTTAAGGTTAAAAGAGAGGTCTGTCTGGCTAGAGAGATTAGTAAGATACATGAGGAATTTATCTATGGAATCCTGGGAGAGATAGATTTAGATAAAATAACCTTAAAAGGAGAGTTTACAATTTTAATAGGACCTCCTCTTGAAGATAAGGTAGATAAAAAAACCTTAATTGGAAGGAAGTCTTAGAAAAATATAGAGAAAAAGATTTAAAACCAAAACAACTAGCTCAAAAAATAGCTAAAGAAACAGGATTAAGCCCTAAAGAAGTATATACTTTTTTAATAAAAAATGAATAACTCTGCTTTTACCTTTTTAAAATGCTTTTGGAGAAGCTTTTTTATTGGAGCCAGTTTTAACACCCGTGGCTTACAGAACATAGGTTTAATCTATGCTTTAGATCCTGGTTTAAAAGAAATTTATCCTAAAAAAGAGGATTTGCAAAAAGCTAGAAAAAGATATGTCAAATTACATAATTGCCATCCCTTTTGGACACCTCTTTTAGTAGGGATTTTTTTATTTTTAGAACAAAAATTAGCTCAAAATATTATTGAAAAATCTTTTTATAATAAAGTAAGACCTACAGTGGTTTATACTTTATCTGCTTTAGGAGATTCTTTTTTTGGTGGAAGCTTGTTGCCTTTTTGGTCTCTTTTAACTGTTCTTTTTTTGGTGCTACACTGGTATAAAGCAGCTTTTTTTTGGGATTAATTTTATTTATAGGTTTACAAATTTTTAAATTTTATACATTTTTTTTAGGCTTAAAGTATGGTTTTAGTGCTCTTTCTATATTAAAGAAATGGGATTTAATAAATTTAGGACAGTACTTAAAAATAATAAATAGTGGTCTTATACTGGTTTTACTTGTTTTTATTTGGCCTTTTAACTTAAATTTTTGGACAACTTACTTTGTAATATTTTTGTTATTTATTTCTGTTCTTATTTTTAAAAAATACCTTTGGTTTAGAGAGATTGTTATATTTATGATTTATATGTGTTTATTAGCTTTTTATTATTTCAAATAAATTGAGGAGATGTTCAGGAATGGAGGAAACTAGAGAAGTAGTGATTTTAAATTCTTTAGGTTTACATGCAAGACCTGCAGCAAAGCTTTCTCAAGAAGCTTTAAAATTTAAGTCTGAGATTACAATTAATTATAAAGGAACAGAAATAAACGCTAAAAGTATTTTAGATATTTTGACTTTGGCCGTGTCAAAAGGAGAGGTTTTACTTTTAAAGGCCAGGGGTGAAGATGCCAGGGAAGCTTTGGACCATTTAGAAAATTTATTTAGAGATAGATTTGGAGAGGAAAAATAATGGCTAGGAAGGTTATTGGAGGTATTCCTGTTTCCAGTGGAATTGCTATAGGTAAGGCTTTTTTTCTGAACCGCAGGCGGGGGCTTGTGCGTCCCAGGCTGGTTCTTTCCTCTTCTGAATTAAAAGACGAGCTTAAGCGTTTGGAACTAGCAATTTCCAGTGTAGCTCAGGAAATGGAAGAGGTGAGGAAAAAGATTCCGGCTGATTTAAAAGAGCATGAAGCTATTTTAAATTCGCATTTGATGATTTTAAAAGATGAAAAGTTATTTGGTCAGGCCAAAAGGTTTATTCAAGAGCAACAGATAAATGCTGAATGGGCCATAGAAAAGGCTGTTTTTGAACTGGAGAAGATTTTTAATGCCCTGGACAACGAATATATTCGCCAGCGTTTGCAGGATATTAACCTGGTTGCAGATAAAGTGGTTTCTGTGCTTTTAGGTACGCAAAAGACTCTCCCCAAGATTTCCCAGAGGGTTATTTTGCTGGCGCACGATTTGGCGCCTACAGATACAGTTCTTTTAGAAGTGGACAAGATTATGGCCTTTGCCACTACCATGGGGGGCAAAACTTCCCATGCAGCATTATGGCCAGGTCCTTACAGATTCCAGCCGTAGTGGGTGTGGAAGGATTGGAAGAAAGTATCCAAGATGGCGATTTGATTATTTTAGATGGCTTTGAAGGCAAAATTTTAATCGAGCCTTCAGAGGAAGAGCTGACGCGCTATACAGACTTGCGCTATCAGTTTGAGGCCTATCAATCCCTGATTATGCGTTACTGTCACCTGCCTGCAGAGACCATAGATGGTTATCAGGTAAAGGTTTTTGCTAACATAGAGTTGTTTGAAGAAGTGACTTCTGTGATTGATAAGGGGGGTGAAGGAATAGGTCTTTATCGTACAGAATACAGCTTTTTAAATCGCAATCAACTTCCAGATGAAGACCAGCTTTTTGAAGAATATCGGGATTTGGCCTCTATTATGTATCCCTGCCAGGTGGTCATTCGCACTTTAGATATAGGGTCAGATAAAGTAGATCATCTTTTTGGCCAGATTGAAGAAGCCAATCCTGCTCTGGGACTTAGGGGAATTCGTTTTTGTCAAAAATATAAAAATATTTTTCGCACTCAGTTAAGGGCTATTTTGCGGGCAGGAATTGTGGGCAACATTTCCATCATGTTTCCCATGATTTCGGGTTTGCACGAGTTAAGGGAGGTAAAAAAATTTTACCTGCAGATTCAAGAAGAGTTAAAAAGGAAGGTTTAGATTTTAATCCCAATATTCCAGTGGGTATTATGATAGAGGTGCCAGGAGCAGTATTAATTGCTGATTTATTGGCCAAAGAAGTGGATTTTTTTAGTATTGGTACCAATGACCTTATTCAATATTCTCTGGGTATCGATAGAACCAACAAACATGTATCCTATCTCTATCAACCCTTACATCCAGCCATTTTGCGCTGCATTAAGCATGTGGTGGATGCTGGACATAGGGCTGGAATAGAAGTGAGTTTGTGTGGGGAAATGGCAGCAGATCCCTTTTGTGTTCCCATTTTAATGGGAATGGAAGTGGACAGTATTAGCCTTACACCCCAGGCCATTCCAGGCATTAAAAGGATTATCAGGCAGGCGAGCATGCAGGAATGTAAAAAACTTTTAAGAGAAGTTTTAGCCTCAGACGATGTTTCTAAAAGCAATCATATTGTAAGGAAAATGATTTTTAGTCGATTTCCAGAGGAACTTACTTTTTTTACTTCTTTAGTGGATGAGGAAAAATGAGCAGAAAAACAGGTGTAAAAGTAATTGGAGTAAATAAAAAGGCACGCAGGGAATATGAAATTTTGGATACTTTTGAAGCTGGTCTGGTCTTGACTGGTTCAGAAGTGAAGTCTTTGCGGCAGGGAAGAGTCAGTTTTAAAGATGGTTATGTGCGTTTTCACAAGGAAGAGGTCTTTTTAGTAGGTGTACATATAGCACCTTATGAAAATGCAGGCTATGCCCAGCACGATCCAGAACGAGAGAGAAAGCTCTTACTCCATAAAAGAGAAATTAAATCCCTTATGGGAAAAGTGGAGCAAAAGGGATATACTGTAATACCCCTTAAAATTTACTTTAAACAGGGCAAGGCCAAGGTAGAAATAGGCTTGGCCAGGGGTAAAAAGCTTTATGACCTTAGAGAAGAGTTGAAGAAAAAAACCATTGCCAGAGAGATGGCTCGAGAAATGGCCAAGTATAAATAATGCTCAGTAAGAGACAAAAAAAATACTTAAAATCCCTTTTTTCAAAAGGAGAAATTTTTTTTACTGCTCCTCAGATTTTGCCCTATGGAGAAGACAGTAGTGGGCTTAAGGCAGAGCCCTGGGCTGTAGCTTTGCCCAGATCTAAAGAAGAGATTGTGGCCTTATTGAGCTTTGCCCAGGAAGAGCGGATTCCCATTATCCCCAGAGGAAGAGGAACAGGTCGGGCCGGGGCTTGTGTGCCTGTAGGTGGGGGATTGTTTTGTCCCTTTTGGGGCTAAACAGGATTATAGAGATTAGAGAAAAAGACTTTGTGGTGGTAGTGGAACCTGGAGTGATTACAGGGGAGTTGCAAAGGAAGTTAAGCCAAAGAAAGCTTTTTTATCCCCCAGATCCAGCTTCTGCTGACTTTTCCACCATAGGTGGGAATGTGGCTACTAATGCAGGTGGAATGCAGGCCTTAAAATATGGAGTTACTGGAGATTATGTCTTGGGCCTGGAGGCTGTTTTACCTGGTGGCAAGGTGCTTTCTTTGCCCAGTTTTTGCCATAAAAATGTGGTGGGGCTAAACTTAAGCAAGCTTTTTGTGGGCTCAGAGGGTACCTTGGGTGTGGTGAATAAAATTTTTTTAAAGGTCTTGCCCTTGCCCAGGGCCTCACTTTCTTTTTTAGCTGGTTTTTCCTCTTTAAGTCAATTGACCCGTAGTTTTTCCCTGCTTTTTCAAGAAGGTATCTTGCCTGCAGCCCTGGAAATCATTGATAAAAGCTCTTTAGAGGCTGTAAGCAAGGTCTATACTCTTCCCTGGCAAAAAGAGGTAGAAGGCGTACTTTTGGGTAAGTTGCTAGGGGAAGAGGAAGCTCTTGCAAGGAAGCCAGGTTGATAAAAGATATTTTTCAGGCAGATTATTTTGCTCTAGCCAGGGGGCAAGAGGAAGCAGAATTGTGGAAGATTAGAAAAAATATAAGCCCTGCTGCCTTTAGGTTGAGACCTAAAAAACTCAGCGAAGATTTTACTGTGCCCAGAGGGAAGATAGGAGAATTTTTAAGTTTACTAAGGGAGCAAGAGCAAAAATATTCTTTGCCCATTTTGGCCTTTGGCCATGTGGGAGATGGCAATATTCACACCAACATCATGTATGAACCTGGAAAAGAAGAAGGCAAAGCCCGAGAAGTTTACTATCTGCTCCTGGAAAAAACTCTGGAACTAGGAGGAACCTTTCGGGTGAGCACGGTTTGGGAATAAGTAAGCGTAAGTTTATTAGCAAGCAAATAGACGCAGAAACGCTGACAATAATGCAGGAAGTAAAAAAGGTCTTTGACCCCTTTAATATTCTAAATCCAGGAAAGGCTTTTTAGTTTAAGGTAGTCAAAAAATTTTTTACAAATAGTAAAAGATAGTTAATAGGTAGCTTACTTTTTTAAATAATTTTTTTTACCTTTAAAAACTCTGTGCTTGCAAAAAGTCCTGCCTGTACATAGGGGTCCTGAGTTACCAGGTCTTTGATTTTTTGGAGGTCCTCAGAAGCAAAGATAATAAGGCTTCCGCACATCTTACCTTCTTCATCTAGCAGGGGACCTGCAAAGTGGATAATACCGGTATTTTTGACCTTTTCAATGTGCTTTAGATGGTTTTCTCGGTTGGCAAGCCTTAATTCTAAACTGTTGGGTTTATCCTTGGCTAAAAAGACAATCATCTCCTTTCCCCACTTCTTTTTGCAACCTCATTAACCTTGATTTGCAAGCAGAACAAGATTTTTGTTGCTTGAAGTGTTGACCTCTGTTTATTTTGGTTTATATTATAAACTAAATTGAGAAGGAGGGGATTATGCTTTCCAGGAGAAAGTTTTTACAGGGTATGGTGGCTGGTAGTGCCTTGTCTCTGCTTCCCAAAGGAGCAAAGGCTGTCAGGGATGAGGAGGAACTGGCTACTTTATTGGACCTTAGCAAGTGTATTGGTTGTGGAGCCTGCGTGGAGGCCTGCAAAGAGACCAATGCCCACAAATTTCCCAAACCCCAAAAACCTTTTCCCAGGATGTATCCTTCCAGGGTGAAGGTGGCTGACTGGTCAGACAAGCAGGATGTGGATGATAGGCTAACTCCCTATAATTGGCTTTTTATTCAGACTGCTTATGTGACCTGGCAGGGTAAGGAGTATGAAATCAATATTCCCAGGCGGTGCTTGCACTGTCAAAATCCTCCTTGTGCCAATCTTTGTCCCTGGGGGGCCTGTTTAAAGCAAAAAAATGGCATTGTGCGCATCAATTCAGAAATTTGTCTGGGCGGCTCTAAGTGTAAAAGTGTTTGTCCCTGGCATATTCCAGAAAGGCAAACAGGCGTGGGCTTATATTTAAAACTCCTGCCCTCTTATGCTGGTAATGGGGTTATGTATAAGTGTGATCGCTGTTATGATCGCCTGGAAAAGGGTTTATTGCCTGCCTGTATAGAAGCCTGTCCGGAAGGGGTGCAGACCATTGGGCCTCGCAAGGAAATTATTGCCAAAGCGCATCAACTGGCAAAAGAAATGTCAGGCTATATTTATGGGGAAAAGGAAAACGGAGGCACCAATACTATTTATGTTTCTCCTGTTCCCTTTGAGGTTTTAAATAAAGCCATAGAAACTGCTCCAGGCAGGCCTCATTTAAAACCTGTCCCCAATTCCATGGCCCTGGAAGAAAATCTGGGTTGGGCAGTGCTTACTGCACCTCTAGCAGGCCTGGCTGCAGGGGCCTTAAAGGTAGTTAGCAAACTTAAAAAGGGGGAAGAAAAAAATGAGTAAAAAGGAAAAATGGTTTTTAGGACTACTTAGTTTTGCCCTTTTATTTACTGGTTTTGCTCAAATGCCCATTTTTAAACGCTACTATCTGGCAGATATCCCTGGTTTTGCCTGGACTGCTGATTATTACTTAAATCATCGTTTACACTACTTGCTAGCCTTTATTTTACTTTTTTATCTTTTTTATAAAGTGGTAACTTTTTTTAGCTCTTTTCAATTAAAAAATTTAACTTTTTTAGGCTGTTTAAAAGTTTTTCTCTGGGGTGGTATTGTGCTTACTGGCATGCTTAGAGTGCTTAAAAACTTCCCGCAAGTTGTTTTTGACTATAAAACAGTTATGTATGTGGATTGGATACACCTGGGTTTGCCCTTTTTGTTGTTTATCTTTTTTATTCTGGGAAAGGTGGCAGGAATATCCTATTTAAGAAAATAGCTCTACTAAATTTAAAATATGGGCAGCTCTATGTTTATAGGTATGTTTTTGTAATATCTCCTGTTTGCAAAAGTTTTTTATATCATTTTTAAGTCTGGAGTCCTTTTCCAGTATATTTATTTTTTTATCCAGTTCCGAAGGAGTGTTAAAGGAAAAGTGGTCAATGATTTCCTGGGGAAAAATTTTTAAACCAGGAGTGTAATCTGTAAGTAAAAAGGAGTCGCTTAACCAGACATCAAAGTGTCTTTGATTTAAAGAAAAGGGAAGCAAAAAGTTAGTCAAGTTTAGGACAAAAGAAGCGCTTTTGTAGACATTTTTTAACTGGGTATAGTAATCTACTGGTGGTAAAAGGGGAATATCTACATATTTTTTCCAGTTGGAATCGCCCACTATTTTTAACTCTTGTTTTTGCCCAATATGCTGGAGCATGGATTGGCGATAGAGAAGGTTTAGGTGATGAATTTGATAATTGAGATACCTGGCCTGACTTAAGGTAATCTCCCTTTTTTGACTTAACCAGCTTAAATCCGGACGCTTTTTTTTAGCTAGCTCCTCTTTCCCAGCTTTAATTATTTCCTGGTCCAGGCTCAGGCCTGCAAAGTATTGGTGATAGCCGGGAAAAGTACTTCTGGAGATAAAAAGGAGTTGAGATTGGTATTCCTTTAAAGGAGTGCTATGGGCAAATATCTGAGGACAAGAGGCTAGAGGTAAAAAAAAGAGGTTTTCAAGGCCTTTTTTTTGGAGCCAGGGCAGAAAAAAGGGGTCTGTGAGTAAGAAATAAAGGTTTTTAAAAAAATGCCCTCTAAATTTGCTAAGCACATTAAAGGGGTTATCCAGTAGCCAGCACAAAAGAGGGATTTTTCGCTCCTGCAGTAAAAATTGTATTTTCCCCCAACTATCAAGCCCCCAGGCGTTTAGCGAAAGGGCCAGTTTGGGTCGTTCTTGGGTTAATAAAGCGAGGAGGTTTGGTTCATTTTCCTCTTCTACAAGTCTTACCTTTAAACCCACTTCTTGAAAGGCCCAGGTTAACTCCAGGGTAAGCAGCCCCTTTTTAGAGGCCAATAGCCAGATACTATCTTGGCTCCTGGGAAGAGAGGGGAAGTGAAGGGTTTTTATTCTGGCTAAAATTGGGCCAAAAAAGGAAGGAAAGTACTTTATTTCTGGCAAATAAATAAAGATATTGGCTAATTCTAAAAAATCTGGAGTTAAGTGACCTGGGGTAATATACTGAATTTTATCCCCAGTACTTGGGAGTTGTAGGGAAGGATGTTCAAGGACGAAGATTTTGGCAAAGGAGAAGTGTTTTTGAATTTTTTCTGCATTGGGTCCCAGACCTAAAAAAAGGGGAATCTGGCCTTTTTTTATTTCCTTAAAGTATCTAACCCCCTGGGGCAGAGTCTTTTCTTGACCTAGCTCGCATTTTATCTTTACACTTTTGGGGCTTAAGGGCATAATTTATCTTTTAGACTTAAAGTAAAGGAATTGTAAAGACAGGTGAAAACTTATCAAGATTATTACTTTAAAAAGGCCAAAAAGGAAAAATATCCAGCCCGTTCTGTGTATAAACTACAAGAAATAGATAAAAAGTTTAGGCTTTTTAAAAAAGGGCAAAAGGTTCTGGATCTGGGTGCCTGCCTGGTTCGTGGACTCTCTGGGCCAGTCAAAAGGTGGGAGAAAAGGGATTGGTGGTGGCTGTGGACTTGAATCCTCTAAGCATAGAACTTCCCGGGTGGGTTCAGGTCTTTACTTGTGATGCAACCTCTCCTAGTGAAGAATTACAGGAGACTCTGGAAAAGGAAGGGCCTTTTGATTTGGTAATTAGCGATATGGCTCCCAAGACCACAGGGATTAAATTTGCTGACCAGGCCAGGTCTTATGAACTGGCTTTAACTGCTCTGGAAGTGGCCTTAAATTGGCTTAAAAAAGGTGGTTGTTTTATTGTAAAGATTTTTGCTGGTCCAGATGTTCCTGAGTTTTTAAAGGAAACCAGAAAACACTTTAAAAGTGTAAAGCAGGTAAAGCCCAAAAGTTCTCGAGCAGAGAGCAAGGAGTTTTTTGTAGTGGGGTTAGAAAAAAAGTAAATTAGGAGGAAAATATATGGCAGGTCATAGTAAATGGCACAATATTCAACATCGTAAAAGCCGTCAGGATGCAAAAAAGAGCAAGGTTTTACCAAGGTAACAAAGGAAATTGTTCTGGCAGCCAAGGCAGGAGGAGGGAATCCTGAGACCAATCCCAGGTTAAGAACTGCAATAGAGGCTGCAAGAGCAGTAAACTTGCCCAAGGATAAAATTGAAGCTGCTATTAAAAAGGGAACAGGTGAACTAGGTGGAGAGAACATAGAAGAAGTGATTTATGAAGGTTATGGTCCAGGTGGAGTGGCTATTTTGATTGAAGCAGCTACAGATAATCGTAATCGTACTGTAGCAGAGTTAAGACACATTCTCTCTAAAAATGGTGGCTCTATGGGAGAGTCTGGTTGTGTAGCCTGGATGTTTGAGAAAAAAGGAATTTTTTCCTTTGATAAGTCCAAGTATTCAGAAGAGGAGCTTCTGGAAGTGGGGTTGGAAGCAGGAATAGAAGATGTGAGTGATGATGGAGAAGTGTGGCAGGTAAAATGTGACCCCAAGGACTTTGCCCAGGTAAAGAGCTATTTTGATGAAAATAAGGTGGTGTATGAGGAAGCTCAAATCACCATGCTCCCTCAAAATACAGTAAATGTGGATGTGGAAACCGGAGAAAAGCTCTTAAAACTTTATGATGCCCTTGATGACCATGACGATGTACAAAATGTGTACGCCAACTTTGAGCTTCCTGATGAATTGTTAGAAAAGCTGGGTTAATGTTGGTTTTGGGATTGGATCCAGGTTCAAGATGTACAGGTGTGGGGCTGGTGGCTGAAGAAAGCGGAGTATTGCGCTTGGTATTGGCCAGAGCCTTTATTTGCCCCAGGGAAAAGAACTGGATGAAAAATTGGGATTTCTTTTTGAAGAGTTAATTAAGATTATAGATACCTATCAGCCTGGAGAAGCTGCCATAGAGGATGTGTTTTTTGCGGCCAATGCCAGGTCTGCCTTGCGTTTGGGCCAGGCCAGGGGAGCAGCCATTACTGCTTGTGCCTGGAAAAATTTAAAGGTGTTTTCCTATGAGCCAACCAGGGTAAAGAATTCCATTGTGGGCGTGGGTAGAGCCAGTAAAGAGCAGGTAGCCTTTATGGTTAAACAGATGTTAAATAGTAAAGCCTCTTGGCCTCTGGATGTGAGCGATGCTTTGGCTGTGGCTATTACGCATCTTAATGCCAGGCGGTTAAACACTTTTTTAGAAAAGACATGATAGCCTATCTTAAGGGAAAAATTTTTTTAACCACCCTGGAAAGTGTTATTATTGAGACTGCTGGTGGAGTAGGCTATGAAGTCTTTTGTCTAAAAAGAAGTCTGGCTTCTTTGGAAAAGGGACAGGAGGTAGAGATCTTTGTCTATACCCTGGTGCGAGAAGATGCTCTAGATCTTTACGGCTTTTTGTCCTGGGAAGAGAGAAAAACCTTTGCCCTTTTACTCTCTATTCCCAAAGTTGGACCCAAGTTAGCTCTGGCTATCCTGGATGTATTTACTCCCCAGGATCTGGCTGATGTGGTAGTAAAAGAGGATGTAAGTTTACTGGCCACAGTTCCAGGAATTGGCCCCAAAAGTGCCAAAAAAATATTTCTGGATTTAAAGGATAAGCTTAAATTGGGAGAAGAGGATATTTCCTTAAGTAGTTCAGAAGATGCTTCTACCTTGGTAAGCGATACTTTAGAAGCTTTAAAAGGGCTTGGTTATCGCAAGGAAGAGGTTTTACCTTTGATTAAGGAGTTGATTGCCCAGGAAAAAGAATGGGATGTTTCCTTGCTCATTCGAGAAGTTCTTAAACACAAGGCCAAACAACAATGAAACCCTTAGAAGACAATATTCGTCCGCAGTCCTTAGATGAGTTTATTGGCCAGGAAGATGTGCGCAATAATTTAAAGGTCTATATCCAGGCGGCTAAAGAAAGAGGGCAGCACTTAGACCATACCTTGCTTTATGGTAATCCTGGATTGGGTAAAACCACTTTGGCCTATATTATGGCCAAGGAATTGGGAGTAAACATTGTCTCCACTTCCGGGCCGGTTTTGGAGCGAAGTGGAGATTTGGCTGCTATTTTAACCAATTTAAGGCAAAACGATATTTTGTTTATCGATGAAATCCATCGCCTTCACCCTGCAGTGGAAGAGGTGCTTTATCCCAGCATGGAGGATTTTAAACTGGACTTGATTATTGGCCAGGGGCCTGGAGCCAGGACTGTGAAAATAGATCTGGAGCCTTTTACCCTGGTGGGGGCCACGACCAGGCTTGGGCTTTTAACCTCTCCTTTAAGAGACAGGTTTGGAGTTATTTGTCGCCTTAGTTTTTATTCTCCAGAGGAGCTGGCTAAAATAGTTCTAAGGGCAGCCAGGATTTTGGGCGTGCAGATAAAAGAAGAAGCTGCTCTGGAGATAGGTCGGCGCTCTAGAGGTACTCCCAGGATTGCCAACAGGCTACTTAGAAGGGTTAGGGATTTTGCCCATGTATTGGGAGAAGAAGTAATTGGCCTGGAGTCAACCCAAAAGGCTCTAAATTCCATGGATGTGGATGAAATGGGCCTGGATATTATGGATCGCAAAATTTTAGAGTGTATTATTTTAAAGTATGGAGGTGGCCCGGTAGGCGTGAAAACCATTGCAGCTGCTGTCTCAGAAGAAGTGAAAACCATTGAAGAAATCTATGAACCTTTTTTAATTCAGTGTGGTTTTATCAAGCGTACTCCAAGAGGCAGGGTAGCCACTGCTCTGGCCTATAGACACCTGGGCCTGGGTGCCAAGTTAAACCTACCTTTAGATGAGGAATAATTATGCCAGCTAAAAAAATGCAGGTAAAACTTTTGGCCAGTACCCCCAATGCAGTTACTTTGATCTATGCTGCCTTCAGGCAGTGTTATGCTCCGGGTTATGTGGGGGATGATTTTGAGAAATGGCTTCAGGGAGAAGTTCCTCTGGAAAAACAGGCCAGATTTATTGAAAATATCCTGGCTTCTGGGCATGAAAGTCCCATTGAACACGTTTCTTTTACCTTTGCTGTGGAAGGGGTTTCTAGAGCACTTACTCATCAACTGGTTCGCCATCGCATAGCTTCCTATTCCCAGCAGAGTCAGCGTTATGTGGATGCCAGGGATTTTGACTATATTTTACCCCCAGCTATTGCCAAAATAGAAAAGGCAAAAGCGCTTTTTGAGTCCTTTATGCACCAGGCAGCACAGACCTATGCCCAATTGCAGACCATCTTGGAAGAAGCTGGCCAGGGTAAAAAGGCCAATGAAGATGCGCGTTTTGTTTTGCCCAATGCCTGTGAATCCAAAGTGGTCTTTACTATGAATTGCAGAAGTTTACTTAATTTTTTTGAACTTAGATGTTGTGAGCGTGCTCAATGGGAAATTAGAAAAATGGCCTGGAAAATGCTCAAAATCTTAAGAAAAGAACTTCCTGTTATCTTTAATTTAGCTGGGCCCAAATGCGAAAGATTGGGATATTGCCCGGAGGGAGAAAAATTTACCTGTGGCAAATATCCTTTAGCTAAAGACGTTATCCATTCTTAGCTGTAACTTATCTGTAAACTCCAAGTAAAATCACCTTCACAAAAGAAGTTTACCCCTCTGACAAGTATAAATAAGGAGGGGTAAATGTTTAAATGGATTATAACAATCCTACTTGTTTTATCTTCTATTGCTTGTGAAACCAAGCAATACGTCTGGAATAAAGAAATAGGTATTCAAAATTTAGGTGCAATTAGTAGAGCTCTGGAAACAAAAAATGGACATTTTATATTGGTAGGGAAAGTCTTTTCTGGTGATAAAGATTCTGGTTTGGCTATACGTTTGGATAGGCAAGGCAATGAGGTATGGAAAAAGATTTTTACAGAAGATAATGACTTTATTTTTAAAGATGTAGTAGAATTAAAAGATGGTAGTCTGGTGCTTTTAGGGTTAGCACAAAATTCTAAAAAAGCAATAAAGTTGTTAAAAATAGATGCTTATGGAAACCTGGTCTGGAAAAAAACATTAAAGTTTCCTTTTTCCGCAATAGGAGAGAGAATTGTTTCCTTAGAGGATGCTTTAGTCATAGCTGGAGCCAGAGAAGATGTGAATGGTCAGGAGCATGGGCTGGTAATAGGATTGGACTTTCAGGGAGAGAAAAAGTGGCTTAAAAGCTGGAAAGGAAAGGGAAATGGCCATTTTTATGCCCTGGGAGCAGGGGAAGACGGTCTGGTGGTCGCTGGGCGTTCTCAGGATGAGAGGCTTAAGAGCAGGGCCTGGGCTATGAAGCTTTCTTGGTCAGGAGAAAAGGAGTGGGAACACTTTTTGGTTTTAAGTGCTTTGCAAAATGTTTTTGACCTTACCTAACTAGAGACGGGTCTATTGCTTTTGCTGGAGTAGTGAGCAGTGAAGATACAGGAAGTGAAGATTTATTGATTTATAAACTGGATAATAAGGGAAGATTACAGTGGAAAAGGCAGTTTGGCGGGGTAAAGAGTGAAAAGATCCTTTCTTTAGTCCAAAATAAAGAGGGGGTGTTTTATTTAGGTGGGTATACCTGGAATTACAGGCATGATGGGTATGACTTTTGGCTTTTAACTTTGAATGAAGAGGGCAATTTTATGTGGGACAAAACCTTTGGTAGCAAAGGTTTTGAAGGTATCAGTGCCCTTTTATTGCCCCAAAGAGGAGGCCTTTTACTGGCTGGTTTTAGAGAAGGAGGTGATTTGTCTACAACTTCTCTTTGGGTTGCCAGGTTAAACCAGAGAGGAGAAGCTTTAGTGGAAAAGAAACCTTCTTATTTTTCCTATGTAGGTAATTATTTTTATACTTCTTTATGGATGTTAAGCCAGCCTTTTCGGAAGTGGCTATAGGGACTGGACCCTCTTGTTAACAAGAGGGTCAACTTTGTTGATAGATTTCTTCTAAGATTTCTTTTCCACCTTTGTTTAGAATAATTTCTGCTAACTCTGTTCCCAGTTGTTCAGCTGCCTGGTATTTTCCTCTTACTTCAGCCTTAATTAGTGTTTTGCCCTGTAAATCTCCCACCAGGCCTCTTACTACTAACTGGTTATCTTCAAATCTGGCATATCCACCTATGGGTACCTGGCAACCGCCTTCCAGGCCTCTTAAAAAGGCCCTTTCTGCTAATACTTCATATCTGGTGGGCAGGTGGTCTAAAAAGCTTAAAAATTCTTCCAGGTCCTTTCTTTCTTCCAGGTACTCTATGCCCAAAGCGCCTTGAGCTACAGCAGGGTAAAATTCTGGAGGAGTCAGTTCAAAGTGGTATCTGGCTCCTATTTCTAATCTAGCTAAACCTGCACCTGCTACCACTATGGCTGCAAATTGGCCTTCTTTTAACTTTCTTATCCTGGTATCCAGGTTGCCCCTTAAGGACTCTATTTTTAAACCAGGGCGCAGATAGAGAAGCTGGGCCTGCCTGCGCAAACTGGAGGTCCCTACTTTAGCCCCCTTGGGCAGGGAAAGCAGGTCTGGGTAGGTTTCAGAAAGTAAAACATCTATATTTACTTCCCGTTTGGGAATGATACCTACTTTTAATCCTTCGGGTAAGAAGGTAGGGACATCTTTCATGGAATGGACTGCAAGGTCTGTTTCCCTCTGGAGTAAACTTTCTTCTATTTCTTTGACAAAAAGTCCTTTTCCTCCCACCTTAGCTAAAGGTACATCCAGGATTTTATCGCCCGTGGTTTTTATCTTTACCAGCTCTACTTCCAGCCCTGGATAGCGTTGCTGAAGGCAGGAGGCAATATAATTAGCTTGCCAGAGTGCTAACTTACTGCCTCTGGTGGCAATGCGTATTTTTTGAACATAAGATTATCCTTTATCCGCAACTAGAACAGTTTCCACCACTACAACCAGCACAACCAGAGCTACTAAATCCGCCACTTCTGGAACTGGCAGAGCTATTGCTGGAATTGAGTACAATGGGGCCACCAGTCTTAAACCTACAAGCAGACATGAGTTTGCTTACTTCTTTTGCCCCACACTTGGGACACTTTACCTCTTCATCCTTTAAAACCAGTTCTTCAAACTCTTCTTTGCATTTGTCACACACAAACTCATAAATGGGCATTTAATAAACCTCCTTATAGTCCAGGTATTTTTCTAAAGATTCTCCATCTTCAAAGAGAAAATAGTCAATTAGGTCGCAAAGTACATGGCCTATGGTGATGTGTACTTCTTGAATAAGGGGAGTATTGGCGCTGGGTACGGCAAAAAGGTAATCACAGTGATCTGCCATTAAATTTCCCTTTTCTCCGGTAAAACCTATGGTGAGAATATTTTTTTCCCTGGCTACAGCCAGGGCAGTTAAGATATTGGCACTTTTTCCAGAAGTGGAAAAGGCCAGCAAAATATCTCCTGGCATGCCCAGGGCCTTTATCTGTTTTACAAAAATGTCAGTAAAGCAGTAATCATTGCCAATGGCAGTTAAAATAGAGGTATCTGTGGTCAGGGCTATAGCTGGTAAGGGAGGGCGCTCCAGTTTATAGCGGTTAACAAATTCTGCTGCTAAATGCTGGGAATCAGCAGCACTTCCTCCATTGCCACAAAGCAGGATTTTTGCCCCTTTAGTCAGGGCAGCAGCAATGATTTTGCTTACTTCCAGCAGGATATTTTTATTTTCTTGCCAGAATTTTTCTCTGACTTTGGCCCCTTCCAAAAAATGTTTTTCTCCTCTTTTTAGGGCCTCATTGTTCATTTTCTAAGTCTCCCCTGGTGTAGAAAAATGACCTTTTATCTGGTTTTTTGTCTTATAACCTAAAAAAACTCTTTACTCTTTTTATACTTTTAGGCTAGTAATACACACACTAATTTTAACAATTTTGTCTAGTTAAGTTCCGTTGATAAAAAGTAAAGGTCAAAAGTAAACGCCGATTTCCTTATCTTTAATGCTTTTATTGGGTTTGGCAAGTATTTTGCCAAAGGAGTTAATGTAAGGGGGAGGCTTTAAGTTTAACTTTTTATAAAAAGGAGGTTTAGGGTGAAGAAGTTTTTAGCAGGTTTGTTAACTTTTCTTTTTGTTTTTAGTACTATGGTGGCCTTTGCTGCAGACACCATTAAAATTGGGTTTAATATTCCTTTGACTGGAGATATTCCCAAGGTAGGGGAAGCCTCCAAGTTTGCAGCTGAAATGCTCAAAGAGGATATTAATTCTAAAGGCGGTTTAGAAGTAGGGGGCAAAAAATATAAGCTGGAATTTATTTATGAAGACAATGAATCCAAGGCAGAGTCTGCGGTTAGTGCTGCTTTAAAGCTTATTGAAAGGGATCAGGTCCTGGCCATTATTGGGCCTAACTCCAGTAAGCAGGCTGTTCCTGCTGGTCAGGTGTGTAATGACAACCGTACTCCCATGATTTCTCCCTGGTCCACCAACCCTGACACCACCAAGGATCGTCCCTGGGTTTTCAGGGCTGCCTTTTTAGATCCTTTCCAGGGGCCTGTAGCAGTGAACTTTGCTTCCAAGACCTTTAAAGCCAAAAAGGCTGCTGTTCTTTTTGCCTTGGATAATGACTATTCCAAAGGCTTGGCTGAAATTTTTAAGGCTGAGTGGGAAAAGAAGCACGGTCCTGGCACTGTGGTGGCCTTTGAAACCTATGCCAGCAAGGACCAGGATTTTAGCGCTCAGCTAACCAAGATTATTGCTGCTAAGCCAGACTTTATTTTCTTGCCAGACAACTACAATGAGGTAGCCTTGATTGTAAAACAGGCTCACGATCTTGGCTGGAATGGTCCTTTTATGGGCTCTGATGCCTGGGGTTCTGCTGAACTCATGAATCTTTGTGGAAAAGACTGTGTTGGGCATTATTTCTCCACTCACTATGCTGCTGCTGGTGCCACTGGTGCTACCAAGGAATTTATTGACCGTTATACTGCCAAATACGGCTATGTGCCTGATGATGTAGCTGCCCTTACCTGGGATGCTACCCGTTTGGTCTTGCAAGCTATCCAGGATGCTGGTAAGATTACTGGAAATGTACGCAAGGACAGAAAGGCTATTCGTGATGCCTTGGCCAACATTAAGGAATTTAAGGGTATTACTGGTACTATGAAGTTTGATGAACAGGGCGATCCCATTAAGTGTGCTGTAGTGGTTAAAATCAGCGAAAAAGGTGAATTTATTTTACTGAATCTGTTTGTCCCTAAGGGATGATTTTGAGGGTAAAAAGAAGCGTACCTATTTTAAGGTACGCTTCTTTTTTTATCTAAAAAAAGAAAAGAGGTAGGTTAAGTGCTAGAAAGTATAATTCAAAATGTTCTAAATGCCTGCAGTGGGGAAGTTATTATTCACTCATTGCTCTTGGTTATTGTCTGGTTTACGGAGTTTTACTTTTAATTAACTTTGCCCACGGCGATATTTTTATGGTGGGCGCTTATATTGCCTTTTTTGTTTCTACCTTGTTTTTAGGCCATTACGGGCTGTTACCCTTTGCCCTGCCCAAAGGTTTGGTTTTAGCTCTGACCATTCCTTTGACCATGTTTTTAACTTCTTGTGTGGGTGTTTTTATTGAGCGAGTTGCCTATAGGCCACTTAGACGAAAGGGAGCCAATCGTCTTTATGTGGTAATCACTGCTTTAATGGCAGGTTTGATTCTGGAAAATGGGAATTTGGCCCTTTTGGGTGCAAGTAGAAAAAAATTTCCAGAACTTTTAGATAAGACCATTTACACTTTTGGAAACATTGCCTTTACCAATGTAAAAATCATTGTTATTTTAGCTGCTTTTCTGGTTTTTTGGCTTTTACATTTTATTGTTACCAAGACCAAAATAGGGATGGCCATGCGCGCCATTTCTTATGATAGATTTGCGGTGCCCTTAATGGGTATTCCTGTAGATACTATTATTGTATTTACCTTTGTTCTTGGTTCTTCCATGGCTGCTATTGCGGGTATTTTGTTTGCCATGTCCTATCCTATTTTAGACCCCTATATGGGCGCAATGGTGGGCTGGAAGGCCTTTATTGCTGCGGTTGTAGGTGGAATTGGAGATATAAGAGGCGCTTTTGTAGGTGGATTTATTTTAGGTTTTGTAGAAATTTTAGTAGTTGCCTTTTTCCCCTCTACCTTTAGAGACCTTATAGCTTTTACCATTTTGCTTATTATTTTGAGTATTAAGCCAACAGGTATTTTTGGCGTGGCCAAGACTACAAAAATTTAAGAAGGGGTTGGATTTTAATTATGCGTAGATTTACTGTTCCTCTTTTGGTTTTGCTTTTGTTTGGCGTTTTAGTTGGTCTAGCTTATTATGATAAAATAGACCTTTATACCCAGTCGGTTTTAATGTTTATGGGTATTAATATTATTTTTGGCAGTAGTTTAAATATTGTTAACGGTTATATGGGGGAATTTTCCTGCGGTCATGCTGGATTTATGGCCGTAGGTGCCTATGTTTCTTCTGTTTTGAGTGTGCTTTTCTTTGCCCAGGATAAGGTTTTTGGCGCTCCTCTTTTACCTCCAGAATATGCTATTTATGGTTTTCCCATTATTATCATCATTGCCTTTATTGCTGCAGCCCTAACTGGTTTGCTGGTGGCTATTCCTTCTTTTAAAACCAGGGGCGATTATTTGGCCATTATTACCATTGCAGCTAACTACATTATTATCACGACCATCATAAATCTTGACTTTATTGGTGGGCCCAGAGGATTTATGGGCATGAAGAGCGTTATTTTTGCCATGGAAGATGTGGCCTTCTTGCCCTGGATGTTAATCTGGGTTTATATTTTTACCATTTTAAGTATCTGGGCCATTTATAGGTTTGTAAGCTCCACTTATGGCAAAGGAATTATAGCCATTCACCAGGACGAAGTGGCGGCAGAAATTATGAGTGTAAATACCAATAAGATGAAGCTTATTGCCTTTATGTTTTCCTCTGGTTTGGCTGGAGTTGCAGGTGCCCTGTTCGCCCATGTGCTTGGCTATGTTAATCCCAATTCCTTTAACATTTTAAAATCCACAGAAGCTCTGGTAATGGTTTATTTGGGAGGTATGGGCTCTTTAAGTGGCTCTGTGCTGGCAGCTATTTTGTTTACCTTTCTTTTGGAACTGCTTAGACCTCTCCAGATTATCAAGTGGGTGGTTATTCCCTTGTTGTTGATTATTTTAATGCAGTTTAGGCCAGAAGGTATTTTTGGCAACCGTGAAATTTCTGATATTTTCCCCAGACTTAGAAAATTTTATCAATTCAAATAGGTGGAAAAGATATGGCATTACTGGAAATAAAGAACCTTACTCAATATTTTGGTGGCCTTTGTGCCTTAACTGAATTTAATATGACCATAGAAGAAGGGGCCCTGGTAGGGCTTATTGGGCCCAATGGTGCAGGTAAAACCACAGTATTTAACCTGGTTAGTGGGTTTTATCAGCCTACCCGGGGAGAGATTATTTTCAATGGTGAAAATATTGCTGGCTTAAAGCCGCATCAGGTTACAGCTTTGGGTATAGCCAGGACCTTTCAGAATATAAGGCTTTGGCATGAGATGAGTGTTTTGGACAATATCATGATTGCCCAGCACTATAACCTTGGCTATAGCTTGAAAGATTTGTTTTTGCGTACCAGACGCTATCAGGAAAATGAAAAGCGTATTCGCGACGAAGCTTATAAGTTTTTGGAAATTATGAATTTAAAAGAATACGCTCTGGAAAAGCCCAAAAACTTACCCTATGGTATGCAAAGAAAGGTAGAAATTGCCAGAGCTCTTTCAGTAAAACCCAAACTATTGCTTTTAGATGAGCCTGCTGCAGGCTTAAACTCGGCAGATGTAAAAGAACTTATTGAACTCATAAGCTGGATTCACAAAGAATTTAAACTGACTATCTGGATGATTGAACACCAGATGACTGTGGTGATGAGCCTTTGTTCCTGGTTAAAGGTTATAGATTTTGGAGCTACCATTGCTGAAGGTACTCCTGAGGAAATTCAAAATAATCCAGAAGTAATTAAAGCTTACTTGGGGGATGGGAAAATATAATGTTATTAGAAATTAAGAACTTAAGAGTAAAATATGGCAACATTGAAGCCCTGCATGGGATTTCTTTTGGAGTAAAAAAGGGAGAGATTGTCACTTTGATTGGAGCCAATGGTGCAGGTAAGACCACTACCTTGCATACCATTACCAGAGTGCCTCCGCCAGAAGGCCCCAGGGTGGTAGAAGGAGATATTTTATACAAAGGTCAAAGCATGTTAAAGGTAGAGCCCCACGATGTGGTGCAGAAGCTAAAAATAGCCCTGGCTCCAGAAGGAAGGCATATTTTTGGCAACCTTACAGTAGAGGAAAATCTCAAGTTAGCCACCTATGCCAGAAAGGATGTGGAGCGCATACCCAAGGATTATGAGCTGGTTTATCGCTTGTTTCCCAGGCTTTACGAAAGAAGAAAGCAAAGAAGTGAATCTTTAAGTGGTGGTGAACAACAGATGCTGGCTGTAGGTAGGGCATTGATGACAGGGGCTAATTTTTTACTTCTGGATGAACCTTCCATGGGATTGGCTCCTTTGCTTATGTATGAAATGTTCAGGGCCCTAAAGGAACTCAATCAAAAGGAAGGGATTACTATCTTGCTTATTGAACAAAACGCCAAATTGGCTCTGGAGTTTGCCCACCGGGGATATGTGCTGGATACAGGCGAGATTGTTCTGGCTGGAGACTCCAAAGAACTTATGAACAATCCTGAGGTGAAAAAGGCTTACCTGGGAGGCTAGTTGCCAATTAAAAGGACCTTTTTTTTACAACAGGGAAAGAGCATTATTTTGATTGGAATGCCAGGCTCAGGCAAGACCACCTTGGGCAGGGCGCTGGCCAAAAAACTTTCCTGGGCCCATGTGGATACAGATTTTATTTTACAGGCCTGGTGGGGAATAGACTTAGAAACTTTGCGCAATAAACTGGGATTAAAAAATTTTTACAGGCAGAAGAAGAAACCATTTTGAGCTTAAAATTAAATCGGTGCGTGATTTCTACGGGCGGAAGTGTAATTTATTCTCCTAAGGCCATGGAATATTTAAAGCGTTTGGGGCATATTGTTTATTTACAGGCCAGCCTGAAGACCCTAAAGGAGCGCATTGCCCTGGCTCCCTTAAGAGGACTTGCCTTAAAACCAGGTCAAACCCTGGAGGATTTGTATAAAGAGCGCACTCCCCTCTATGAACAATATGCTCAGTTTAGGGTGCATACAGAAAAGAGCTTAACTACTTGTTTAGATGAGATTTTAGCATGGTTAAATTAAAAAGAACTCCCAAGACCAGGATATTTCTGCAGCTAGCCAATCTTTATAAGCGCATGGAAGAAAGTTATGAAGAGCACGCCCGGGCTCTGGGCTTGAGTTGTGCAGGTTGTGAAGATAATTGCTGTACAAGTTATTTTCATCACCATACCTATATTGAATGGGCTTACTTTTGGGAAGGATTTAAGGGTTTACCTTCAGAGCAGCAAGAAGCCATTGAGCAAAGGGCCAAGGAGTATGTAGAGCACCTAAAACAATCTTTGCTTGCAGGTCAAAAGCCCAGTTTGATGTGTCCGGTAAATGAGAAAGGGCTTTGTGTTTTGTATTCTCACCGCTTGATGATTTGCAGGCTGCACGGTGTTCCCAATTTTTTTCTGCAACCTGGAGGAGGGATTAAGGAATTTCCTGGCTGCTTTAAAAGTCAAAAACTTGTGCAAAGCCAAAAAGAGGTAAAGCTTTTGGACCGTACTCCCTTTTACCAAGAACTGGCAGAGCTGGAGCTAGCCTTTTTAGGCAGCAAGCGAAATAAAGTCCCCAGGGTAAAACTAACTTTAGCTGAAATGATTGTCCTGGGCCCTCCCCAAGTGTGATTTCATTTACTTCCTCTTTTTATTCTCTTCTTGTATTTAAAATCTTTTTTTCTTGCCAATAACAACTTTTTGGTTTTAAAATAAGGATTATGAAAAAAATAATCCTTATTTTGGGGCTGTTACTTTTTCTTTGGGGTTGTGGTGAAGAATCTTCCCTGCCTTTGAAGCCAAAGCTGGTTCAAGGCAAGGTTTTTACCCTTGAGCAAAGTAAGGTTTTCTGGGGCCAGAGTTATCCTGGTCAGATAGAAGCCAGGGAAAAGGTGTTTTTAAAGGCCCTTTCAGCCGGGAAGATAAGTGGATTTGCAAAAGAAGAAGGGGAATGGATTGAGAAAGGAGAGTTAATAGTAGAGATAGACACTACTTTTTTACAAAAGGAATTAAAATTACTGGCAGCAGAGATTAGGAGCTTAAAAGAAGAGTATAATATTGCTTTAAGCAAGTTTAAACAAGCTGAAAGGGATTATAATAGGTATGTAACTCTTTTCCAGAAAAAAGTTATTAGTAAACAGGAACTGGAAAAAAGAGAGCTGGAAAAAGAGGTTTTGGAAAAGAGTTTAGATTCTATTCAGGCCAAGCTGGATGGTCTTTTAGCCAAAAGGGAATCTTTGGAGCATCAACTAACCTACAGTCAATTGAAGTCTCCTGTATCTGGTTATTTATTTAAAAAGCTGGTGGATAGAGGAAGCATTGTCAGTGTGGGGCAAGACCTGGCAGAGATTTATGAAAAGGAGAAACTTTGCTTTTTTACCCAGATAGAAAGTAAGTTTTTTGAGAAAATAAAAAAGAGTGATAGATTCCTGGTTTATTTTCCTGCTCTTACTAAAAGTCTTTTTTTACCGGTCTGGGAAAAGGTACCCTATTCTTCCTTTGCCAGCCAGACCTTTACTTTGCGCTTAAAGGTAAAGGAAAATCTCCTACCTGGCACTTATGGAGAGATGTTTTTACCTCTGGGAGAGAAGAAGGCACTTTTGCTTCCCTTAAAGGTGATAGGTAAGAGAGGCGGCCTAAATTATGTTTATGTGCTGGATGAGAAAAATATTTTACACTACCGCCTGCTTGCCCTTGGCGATACTTATGGGCAGCAAGGAGAGAATTTTTTAGCCAGTGCTGAAGGAGAGTGGGTAGAAGTGCTTTCCGGGCTTGAGGCTGGAGAAAGGGTCTTCTTAGAAACAGAGAAAGCAGAAGAAGGGGCTTTGGTAGATGTCCAAAGCTGAGCATGATTTTTTAAGCAAGATTACTTCCTTTTTTGTTGATTCCAAACTGGTCCCTTTAGTTATTATTTTTTGTCTTTTTTTAGGTCTTTTTGCCCTTTTTAACACTCCTAGTGAAGAAGAGCCTCAAATTGTGGTTCCCATGATAGATATCTTTGTCTCCATGCCCAAGGCCTCACCTGAAGAGATAGAGACCAGGGTTGTGTATCCTATGGAGCGACTGCTCTGGGAGATCCCTGGAGTGGAATATGTTTATTCCCAGGCAATGGAAGGAAGTGCCTTGACCACGGTTCGCTTTTATGTGGGAGAAGATGAGGAAAAGAGTCTTATTCGCACCTATGCCAAACTATATCATCACCTGGACTGGATTCCCCCTGGCTGTTCCATGCCCCTTTTAAAGCCCAAGTCTATCGATGATGTGCCCATTCGTGAGCCTGACTCTACTGGAGTTCAAAATACACTTCCAGCCGAGTTAAGACAGTTTGCCCTTTCTTTAGAAGAAGAGATAAGAAGTATTTTTGGGGTATCAGAAGTAGAGATAAAGGGCGGGAAAAAACTACAGGTTAAGATTTTACTCAATCCTCATAAGCTGGCGCTATTTGGCCTGGATTTGGAAGATGTAGCTCAAAGGCTGGCTGCCTTAAATCAAGGAGGCAAAGTAGGAGAGTTTACCCAGGATAATTATACCTTTACCGTAAAAGTAGATGGCCTTTTTAATAATATGCTGGAGTTAAAACAGCTTTTACTTTTTCTAAAAAGGATAAGCCTATTTATCTGGGGGATGTAGCAGGGTAGTTTTAGAAGGCGAAGAAAATAAAAACTATCATTTTTTTGTACCTGGCTTAGCCAGTAAACACAAAGAACTACGCGGTCAGCTTTTTCCAGCTGTTACTATTGCCATAGCCAAAAGAAAGGGTTTTAATGCCACCTCTTTGGCCAAAGCAATTATACAAAGAGTAGAACTGGTAAAAGGTAAAGCCTATCCTCAGGATTTAAATATATCTGTTACGCGTAACTATGGCCAGACCGCCAAAGAAAAGTCAGATGAACTGCTGGAGCATCTTTTTATTGCAACCTTTGCCGTGGCCTTGCTAATAGTGTTCTTTTTGGGAGTAAGGGCTAGTTTTATTGTAATGATTGCCGTGCCTGTTACTCTGGCCATAACTTTATTTATCTACTATTTTATGGGCTATACCCTAAATAGGGTTACGCTTTTTGCCCTTATTTTTTGTATAGGTATTTTGGTAGATGACCCCATTGTGGATGTGGAAAATATTGTCAGACATATTCATTTACCAGAAAATAAAAATAAGCCTTTTCGAGATATTATTGTTGAAGCAGTCAATGAAGTCCGAAGCCCTTTGGTCTTGGCTACTTTTACCGTAATTGTAGCTCTTATGCCCATGGCCTTTGTGCGGGGGCTTATGGGCCCTTATATGCGGCCTATGCCCATTGGGGCTTCTTTGGCCATGTTTTTTTCCATGGTGGTGGCCTTTATAATTACCCCCTGGAGTGCCTATCATCTTTTAAAAGTTTCCAAAGCACAAAAACACGAGCACAAAGAGGATGTTTTTACCAGGATTTATCGGCAGATAATGGGGTACTTGTTGAGCCGTAAATTACACTTATATTCCTTTTTAGGGTTGGTGGTTCTTTTATTCCTGTTAAGTGTGTCTTTAATTTACTTTAAAAAAGTTTATATAAAAATGCTGCCCTTTGACAATAAAAGTGAGTTTCAGTTGATTTTTGACTATAAGGAAGGGACTTCTTTAGAAGAAAATTTTGCTTTGACTTCTAAAATAGCCAATCAATTGAAAACTATTCCAGAAATAGAAAACTATCAGCTTTATATTGGGACCAGTGCTCCCTATAACTTTAATGGTCTTATCAGGCATTATTACTTGCGAGCAGGGAGTAATGTGGCTGATGTTCAGGTGAATTTACTGGATAAACACAAACGAGACAGGCAAAGTCACCAAATAGCCAAGGAAGTGCGGAAGTTGATTGCTTCTCTGGTAGACAAAGACAAGGTAAGGACAAAAGTAGCGGAAATTCCACCAGGACCTCCAGTATTACAGACTCTGGTCCTGGAAGTATATGGTCCGAACTATAAAGGCCAGATAGACCTGGCCAGGCAGTTATTAACTATATTTGATTCTACTTCTGGTATTGTGGATAGTGATTGGTACATGACAGAGGAACAAAAAGAAGAAGTCTTTAAAGTGAATAAACTAAAAGCAAACTCTTTAGGCATAGGTGTAGATAGGATTTATGCCCTTTTAAGTACTAGCTTACAGGGAAAGGTGCTTGGGCTTTTTCATCAACCAGAGTTTAGAGAAGATGTTCCTTTGTTTTTACATCTGGATAGATTCAGGCGCTCTTCTTTAAGTGATTTATTGGCCTTAAAGGTAAGAGGTGCCAGGGGACTTGTAGAATTGGGAGAAGTGGTAAAGGTAGAGCAAAGGGAAGTACCTTATCCCATTTATCATAAAAATTTACTGCCCGTGGTTTATGTTACGGGAGATGTGACTGAGCCAGAAGAGAGTCCTGTGTATGGGATGCTTAAGATAAACCAAAAGCTAAAAGAGAACTTTCCCAGGTTAAAAGTGTTATACACCAGTTTGCCTTCTGACAAAGAAAAGAACACAGTAAAGTGGGATGGAGAGTGGCAAATTACCTATGAAGTTTTTAGGGACCTGGGCCTGGCTTTTGCCGTGGCTATACTTTTAATCTATCTTCTGGTGGTGGGCTGGTTTAAGTCCTATCTTACTCCTTTGACCATTATGGCTCCTATCCCTCTTTCTTTAATTGGAATTATTCCTGCCCATTACTTGTTTCAGGCCTTTTTTACAGCGACTTCTATGATTGGTTTTATTGCTGGAGCCGGGATTGTGGTCAGAAATTCCATTATTTTAGTGGATTTTATAGAATTGAGACTGGCTGAAGGCGATGATTTAAAAAGTGCAGTGATTGAAGCTGGTGCAGTTCGCTTTAGGCCCATGCTCTTAACAGCCCTTTCTGTGATTGTGGGCTCAGCAGTTATTCTCAAAGACCCTATCTTCCAGGGACTGGCCATTTCCCTTATGGCTGGAGAAGTGGCTGCCACCCTGTTTTCCCGCCTGGTGGTGCCAGTGCTTTACTTTCGGAGCAAGCTAAGATAAATACTGAATAGCTAGGAGTTATAAAAGGAGGATATTTGATTGTGCTAAGCAGCTTAAATATATTTAAAAATTTTATTTCTGGTGTAGAAGAAAGCTTGCAAGTGGGTATTTGGATGTTAGATACTTCTTCTAAGCAGGTTTTTCTTTCAGAAAAAATAAAAGCAATGTTTAATATTGAATCTTTAGATGATATTTTAAACATCAAATATTTTCTTGAAATTTTTCCAGAAGAAGAAAAAACTTTTCTTTGTAAAAAAATAGAAGATATATTAGAAGTAAAAAAACTGATTTTGTCTATGATAGAATTTTTTATATAGGAGATAATTGCTTTAAGCATACTTTAGGTCATTTTAAAGATGAAAAAAATCAATACTTGTTGGTATAGTTAAAGAATGTTCCTTTTTAGAAGGTATTGACTATAAAAATGTTTTGCTTGAGTTTATATTTAAACATAGTATTGAAGGTATAGTTATTACTGACGATAAAGCTAATATAATAAATGTAAATCCTGCATTTACTGAAATTACTGGTTATACTAGAGAAGAGGTTTTAGGGAAAAATCCCAATATACTTAAGTCAGATAAACATACTCAGGATTTTTATAGGCAAATGTGGGATGATTTATTGACTAAGGGTAGTTGGGAAGGAGAAATTTGGAATAGAAGGAAAAATGGAGAAGTTTATCCGGAGTTTTGAGTATTAAAGCAGTAAAAGATGCTAAAAATAAAACTATAAACTATATCTCTATGTTTATAGATCTTAGTGAACAAAAAAGATAGAAGATAAATTTAAATATTTTCGTTTTTTCGACCCATTAACAGGTCTTATGAATAGAGAATTGTTTTTAAATAAAATAAAAGAAAATTTGGTAAATGGGAAAGATAAGTTTTGTTTAATTATAATTGATTTAGATAATTTTAAAGATATAAACGAAGTATTTTCTTATAGCGCTGGAGATGTAATTTTAAAAGAAATTAGTGATAAGTTAGTTTCTTTAGTTGGTCAAAAAAATGCTGCTCGCATAGGAGAGGATAGTTTTGCTGTAATTTACAGTTTTAAAGATAGTTTTCAAATAGAAAGTATAATCTTTGAGATAAAAGATACTTTGAGTAAGATAAGTATTAAAAATACAATTTTGAATTTGAGTTGTTGTTTGGGAGTAAGTGTTTACCCAGAAGATTCTCAGGACCCAGAAGAATTGTTGCGCTTTGCTGAAACTGCTTTAAACAGGGCAAGAAGAGAAGGATATGGTAAATATCGTTATTTTAATAAAGAAATGTATGAAAGAGCGAAAATAAAGATAGATAAAATAGCTACTTTGAAAGAAGGTATCAGACAAAAGGAGTTTATTCCTTTTTATCAACCAAAAATTGATTTAAAGAGTAAAAGAATAGTTGGTTTTGAAGCCCTGGCTAGATGGCAAAAAACAGAGGGAAGGGTAATTACTCCTGCCGAATTTATTCCCTTGGCTGAGCAAGAGGGGTTTATCCTTCCTTTGACCTTTTTGCTTTTGGAACGCATTGCTCAGGATTTGAGAGTTATTTATCATAATTATCCAGAAAAAAAGATTTCTTGTGCGGTTAATCTGTCTTTGGCCTGCTTTGAAGAAGGAATGGATTGGATTCTTTATTTTAAGGAATTGGCTACAAAATATAGCCTTCCTTTAACTGCCTTTCAGGTGGAAATAACAGAAAGTATATTAATGCAAAAAGAAAGGCTTATGGTAGATATTTTAAATAATTTAGCTGAAAATAAAATATTAGTTTGCCTGGATGACTTTGGTAAAGGTTATTCTTCTTTATATTACTTAAAAAATTTACCAATTCATCTAGTTAAAATAGATAGGTCTTTTATTGTAGATTTGAAGTCAGGGACTAAAGAAGAACAGTTAGTAAAAGCTATTATTGAAATGAGTAAGGTATTAGGTATAAAAGTGTGTGCAGAGGGAGTTGAGCAGGGAGAGCAACTGTCTTTACTCCAAGCTTTAGGTTGCGATATTGTGCAGGGATACTATTTTAGTCCTCCTCTGGACTTTAAAAAAATTTTAAATCTATTGGCTAGCTGGATTTTAATCTCCCAGCTAGCCAATAACCTTTTATTTACTGGAATTTTCTTCTTTTTCTAAGCTTTCAATAACTTTTTTCAAATCCAGAATGCTTTGTTCCAATTCTTTAAGGGCAGCAATGGATAACTGCATTAGTTGATTGGTCTCTTCTCCTACTGCATTTACATCTAGAGTTTTTCTGCTGATTTCCTCTGTAGTGGCAGATTGCTCCTCCGTGGCAGTAGCAATGGCCTGATGCTGTCAGCAGTTTTTTCTGTTAGTTCAACTATGGTCTCTAAGGATTTGCCTGTACGCTCTACTATTTCCTGGCTTTGGGCAATAATGTGGGCTACAGAGTTTACCTTTTGAATATTTTCTTGAGTGCTGTTTTGGATGGTTTCAATGGCCTCGCCCACCTCTTTGGTTGCAGACATGGTCTTTTCAGCCAGTTTTCTTACTTCATCTGCAACTACGGCAAAACCTCTACCTGCATCACCTGCCCTGGCAGCTTCTATGGCTGCGTTTAAGGCCAGTAAATTGGTTTGATCTGCAATGTCTTCTATTACATTGATTACTTTGCCAATTTCCTGAGCTTGCGAGCCCAGTTGATTGATATCTTTTTGCATATTTTTGGCTTCTTGTTGTACTTCCTCCATAAAGGAAGTGGCTTTTTTAGCCAGGCTAAAGCTTTCAGAAGCCTGGTTTTGACTTTCTTCTGCCAGATTTGCAGCCTGAGAAGAGTTTTTAGCTATTTCCAGAACTGTTGCATTCATTTCTTCCATGGCAGTAGCTATTTCCTGGAGCATGTTTTTTTGCTGTTTTGTGTTCTGTAAGGTCTTTTCACTATTGGCTTTTAAAGCCTGGGCATTTTTTTCAATAACTCCATTTACTTCTTTTACCTTTTGGGCTGCCTCCATTCTACCTTCTTGAGCAGCTTTTTGGGCTTGCAAATTGGCTTTCTTAGCTTCTTCCAGGGCTTGTTGAGCTTTTAAGGTGGCTTGCTCTGCTTCTTTGGTCTTTTCCAGGGTTTCCTGGATTTTATTTTTTAGATTTTGAACCATTAAAGCAAAACTAGCAGCAAGCTCTCCTATTTCATCTTCACTTTGAAAGTCTATTTTTGTATCTAAATCTCCTGTACTTATTTTTTAGAAGTTAAAGTTAACTTACTTAAAGGTTTAAGGACAGATTTATTTACTACAAAAATTCCTAAGAGCAAAAAGAGAATGAGAATTAAAAATACACCTCCTAAAAGAATGTACTCTAAATGTTTGACTTGTGTAATCTGGTCTTGAGCATCAACAATGTAAGTCATAACGCCGATGGTTTTGCCACTAAAATCTTTTATGGGAAAAGTTGCTATGCTGTAGTTTTCTTTTAAGGTTAGAAATAGTTTTTCTGTACCTTGTTCCAGCCAGGAAGGAATAATCATCTGGTTTAATTCGCTGTTGGGCGCATAGACTTGAACAAAATTTCCTTTAAGAGGATATTTTTTTGGGTCCTGTAGTTTTGTGGCTATGGGCAGGTGCTCCTGGAGCATATAGACTGCTAAGTACTCTTTTTGATTTTTTATAGCTGCTTTTAGTACTGAGTTGAAATTAACCAGGGTTTCTACAGAGCCTAAGTAATGGTTTTCATCCAGGATAGGGACAACCCCGCGCAGGGAAAAGCCACCTCTTCCAATCTCTATGCCTAAAACCTTTTCCTGGGTTTTAGATGTAGTCATTACTGTTTGGCGAAAAGAGGAAATATCATCGGAAATATCTACCCACCTATCTCCTTTCCTGGCATTTTTTTGGCGCCACAAGCGAACCAGGCTTCTACCATTGGGAAGATGAAAGTGAAGTTGTAATTTTTCTCCCAGGATACTTTCATATCCAGCTAGAATGTCTTTTAGGGAATTTCTTAAAAGTTCCCGGGCTTCCTGGGCTTTGGGGTCAGACTCATTATCTATATTCCCACTTAAAGCCAGTTCATAGGCTTTTTTTACTTCTGGCAATTTAACAAAAAGGGAGGATACTTTAATTGCTTCCTGGGAGGCCAGGGTGAAGTAGCTTTCTACTTCTTTAGCTTTGTTGCTGGCAATTTGTCTTAAAAAGCTGGAGGTAAGGCTTGTTAGCTGAAAGTGGAAGAAAAAATAAATAAAAATAGCTAAGAGGATACTACCAAGAGTAAGGGGGAAAAAAATTTTTCCTTTTAATTTTAATTGGAAGTACATTTGGTTCCTCCCAGGATAGTAAAAAAAAGAGGGGAAGCTTCCCCTCTCTTTTAAGTTTTTTAGAGTTTCTTTATCTGGACAAAGTGTTCTTGCAGAGCAATGGCTCCTCCTGCAGGATCCCAGATGTCTAATCCACCTGTCATCAATTTGTGGTCAGCTACGCCTCTGTTTCTGGCTTTGGTTTCAGGAGGAGTGGCAGAGTCAAACCCATGGACCATAAAGATGGCTTCAGGATGAATAAAAGGAGTTACAAAGGCCCTGGTTTTTCCTTTATAGCCATTGGCTCCAGACACTTCTATTAAATCACCATCCTGAATACCCATTTTGTCAGCCACTTCTTTATTTATCCAGACCACATTTTCTGGCATTTGCTCCACTAAAAGGGCATTGTTGATGGTATGTCCCTGGGTATGAACTGGGCTTCGGCCTATGGTAAGCCTAAACCAGCCTTCTTCTGGACGGGGCTTGGATTCATAGGGCTTTAGGGAAGGAATGCCTGCTTCTTCCCATTTGGGATTGATGATTTCAATTTTTCCCGAAGGGGTTTTAAAGGTAAGGTTATCTCGGTCTATATAAAGGGGTTTATCTGTGAGCATGACCATGCCATTTTGATTAAAGTCCTCTATCTTGACTCCTGTGCTTTCCAACTGAAAGTTCCAGATTTCTTCAATGGAATTAAAACTCAGTTGTTCAATACCTAAGGCCTTGGCTAGTCCAGCAATAATTTCCCACTCGGCCTTGGTGTTGTAGCGAGGCTCTACAACCCTCTGGCGTCGAATAAAGTGGGGTTTAACTCCCTTTTTGGTGGCCAGGATGCTTTCCCTTTCCAGGTAAGGGGAAAGGGGAAGGACCACATCTGCAAACCAGGCTGTTTCTGACCAGGAAAAGGTAATGGAGACAATGAGTTCTAGTTTGTCTAAAATTTGCTTCAGGCGTTCTGGGTCAGGAAAAGCCATTAAGGGGTCGTGACGGAAACAAAGATAGGCTTTTAAGGGATAGGGGTCTTCCTCTTCAATGGCCTTAAAGGCAAGGTGTAAAAGTCCTGGACCTGCATCAAAGTGTTTGTACTTCCAGCCCACTCCATCAGCTCGCTTTTCTTCTGGTTTGGGGAAAAGGGCTGCCAGGGAGTTTAGTCCCTTACGGCCACAGTCTTTGGGAGTCATGGCCCAGGCCAGACCACCTTTTGCGCCAATGGAGCCTAAAAGGGCATTGATGATATAAATGGTTCTGGAAACATAAAAGGAATCCTTATAACGGGCATTGTTCCAGCCAGGATGCCAGATGACTGAAGGACTGGCTGCTGCTAGTTCTTGGACAAACTCCTTAATGGCCTGGGCAGAAATGCCTGTTTCCTGCTCTGCCCATTCAGGAGAGTACGGCTCTACAAAGGACCGTAATTCTTGAAGTCCATTAAAATATTTATTTACAAATTTTTTATCATAGTATTCTTTAGCCAGGATTTCGTGAATGACTGCCAGGTTAAAGGCATAGTCTGTACCTGGCCTGATTAAAAAGAAATTGTCTGCCTTGCCTGCAGTAATGGTTGCCCTCACATCTATAACTGTAAGCTTGCAGCCTTTTTCCAGGGCATCCATAAGGCCCACACATTCACTTACATTTATGGCTTCAAAGATGTTTCTGGTTTGCAAAATAACATGCTTGGCGTTTTTAAAGTCATAGACCACGCCTTTTCGGCCAAAACCAAAGAGAGATAAGGCTGCATGCTGAACATTTCTGGCACAGGTGGGCATCGTGATTACAATAATTAGGAGTACCCAGGGCTTTAACAAAGGCTTTATTTAAGTCAGCAAAGGGTCCGCCTCGATCTGACCAGAGGATACTCCTGGCTCCATATTGGGCTGTGATGTCTTTTAGCTTTTCTGCCACATAACTAAAAGCCTCGTCCCAGGAGGCCTTGCGCCATTTCCCTTCGCCTCGCTTACCTTCCCTAATCAGAGGATATTGGGGCCTTTCAGCATCTTCAATCAAGGCCTTGCCTGCTGCTCCTCTGGCGCATAAACCTCCTCGCACCCCACTTTGGCGATTACCCTGGATAAACTTAATCTCTCCGTCCTCCACATCTACTTCTATGGGACAACGAGAGGTACACATCCCGCAAATAGAATATTTTTTTCCATAAACCTGACCTCCTGGTTTTTTCACTTTTTAACTCTTTTTATTTAACTTATTTAAAGGGTTGTGACAAGCCAAAATCCATTTGTGAGAGAAATAACTTTTTATCTATTTGTTTTGTAAATATTTTTATTGGTAATCGATAGATTTTGTCTTTGAAAAAGCTGTTTCTATTGTGAAAGAAAGCACTTACCGAAAATAATCTTGACAAGTTTTGCGCTTTGTGTTTAGGCTGAAAAAACTAGAAAATGTTTTAATGGGCTTTTAGGTAGTTAAAAAAGGAGTTAAAATAATGATTTTTTCCTGGCTACATGTGGCAATTATTCTGTTTTTAGGGGCTGGTGTTCTTTTTGCTGGAGTACCTCTTTTGGCTTCCTTGCTTTTGGCGCCCAAGTGTAAAGATGAAGAATTGTTATTACCTTATGAGTGCGGACTCAGGCCCTATGGCACATCCTGGGTTCGTTTTGGAATTAACTATTATTTTTATGCCCTTCTCTTTTTAGCCTTTGATGTAGATGTGCTCTACCTTTATCCTGTGGCTGTGTATTACCCTTTTAGTGAGGGATTTTTGCCTTTTATCGAAATTTTTCTCTTTGTCTTTATTTTGGGGTTAGCTGTTATTTATTTCTTTAAGAAAGGAGTATTTTCGTGGCCAAGACGCATCAAGGTTTAGAGTGGAAAAAGAAGCTGGGGGAAATGGAGCCTCCGCTTATAAACTTATCTCTTACCCAAAAATATCTGGACATTTGCCGCTCCATGTCGCTCTGGCCCATGACCTTTGGGCTGGCTTGTTGTGCCATTGAAATGATGGCTGTGGGCATGGCCAGATTTGATATAGCCAGGTTTGGGGCTGAAGTGTTCAGGCCTTCTCCCAGGCAGTCAGATGTGATGATTGTGGCTGGTACAGTGAGTAAAAAATGGCTCCCATGGTGGTGAGGCTTTATGAACAGATGCCTGCCCCCAAGTGGGTCATTGCCATGGGGAATTGTGCCATTTCAGGCGGTCCTTTTTATTTTGAGGGGCAATATGGAATTGTAGAAGGAGTAAATAAGCTTATTCCTGTAGACATATATGTACCGGGTTGTCCTCCCAGGCCAGAGGGTTTGCTGGAAGGGCTTTTTAAGTTGCAGGAAAAGATAACTGGAAAGAGATGGTGGCCCAAGGTGGAGGAGATAAATGAGTAAGCAAGCAGATAGTTCCATATGCGCCTATGCCTATTGTTCGCACGAACAAACAGGTTATGAAAAACATTTTTTTATTACTCCAGCCAGTTTGTTGCAACATGTGCAGAAATTAGATGAACTGGGTTATTTTTTGGAAGATATTACCTGTATGCAGGTTAAAGAAGGTTTTTTGCTCACCTATCACTTTAATAGATGGGAAAAGCCTGGTCGTCTGGCCTTACGGGTTTTAGTTGTAGAAGAAGATAAGACCATTGACTCCATTTCGTCCATTTATCCTGGACCTTGTGGCATGAAAGGGAGTGTTATGATTTTTTTGGGATTGTATTTAAAAATCATCCCAGTTTAATCCCCTTGCTTTTACCTCCAGAAATGGAAGAAAGGCCTCTTTTAAAGTCTTCTGAGAAGTTAAGGGATTTGTATGAGCTTTTGCCTGGGTGTGAACAGGTATTACACGCTCCCAGAGATGAGGAGTTTGGACAATTTATTAAAGAATGCAGCCAAAAGGGAAAATAGCTTATGTTTGATTTAGAATTAGGTCTGGATTTAAGTGGGGATTTTTATACCCGTCATTTTCAGCCCACTCCTTCTGAAGACACCCTGATTTTAAATATGGGGCCTCAACATCCCTCTACCCATGGAGTTTTGAGGGTGATTCTGGAAATAGATGGTGAATACATCCTGCGAGCAGAGCCAGTGCTGGGTTATATTCACCGCATGCAAGAAAAGATGGGCGAGGTTAAGCGTTATGAGCAATACCTTCCAATATGGGAAGAGTGGATTACCTGCATGCGCTTGCCTGGAACTGGGCTTATGTGGGTGCAGTGGAAAGGCTTATGGGCCTGGAAGTGCCCAAGAGGGCTGAATATATCAGGGTTATTACCTGTGAGCTCAACCGAATCAATTCCCACTTGCTGTGGTGGGGAGCCTATCTTTTGGATTTGGGTGCTTTTACTCCCATTATGTATGCCTTTCAGGATAGAGAGATTGTCATGGATATTTTACAAAGGGTAAGTGGTTCCAGGCTTACCTATTGTTATTATCGCTTTGGAGGAGTCAGTCAGGATATAGACGATATTTTTATAGAAAAAACAAAGGAGTTTTGTGCCTACCTTAAACCCAGGTTAAAGATGTATAAGGACCTGGTTACAGACAACATTATTTTACGCAAGCGGGTGGAAGATATTGGTATTATAGAAGAAGAGACCCTGCGTAAATATGGCGCTACAGGCCCGGTTTTAAGAGGCTCGGGCATTAAGTATGATGTGCGCCGCAAAGAGCCCTATTCTGTTTATTCTGAACTGGACTTTGAAATACCCACTGCTTCTTTCAAGGATGCCCTGGGGCGCTATCTGGTGCGAATGCAAGAAATAGAAGAAAGTTTGAAAATCATTGAGCAGGCCCTGGAAAAGATACCTCCAGGTCCACATATCTCTCCCCAGGCTCCCAGAAGGCCCAAGCCTCCCAGGGAGAAGTTTACTTTGCTGTGGAAGGAGCCAGAGGAGAGATAGGAGTAAATCTGGTAAGTGATGGCTCTGCCTATCCTTATCGGGTGAAGTTGCGCTCTCCCAGTTTCTCTAACCTCAGTATGTTTCCAGAAATAGCTAAAGGTACTTTGTTGGCAGATGCTGTTTCTATTTTGGGTAGTTTGGATTTAGTAATACCGGAGATAGATAGATGATAGATTTAAGCACAATTCCTGGCCCCCTGGTGCAAATAGTTATAGGTTTAATAGGTGTATTGGCCTTTGTGGGTTTAAATGGCCTGGTATGCGTATACCTGGAAAGAAAGGTTGCTGGACACATTCAAAGAAGACCTGGTCCCTTTGAAGTTGGTCCCCATGGAATTTTGCAGCCTTTAGCTGATGCTGTAAAGCTGGTAGCCAAGCAGATGATTACTCCCAAGGGTGCAGACCCTATTTTATACTGGGCTGCCCCGCTTATTTCCTTTGCTCCGGCCATTGCCTGTTTTTTGCCCTTGCCCTTTGGGCCTAAACTCCAGAATGTTTCCATTAATGTGGGTCTTATTTTAATTCTGGCTTTTAGTAGTTTAAATGTGCTGGCTTTGTGTTTGGCTGGCTGGAGTTCGCAAAATAAGTGGTCTTTGCTGGGCGCAGCCAGAGACATTGCCCAGTCTGTGGCCTATGAAATCCCTCTGCTTTTATCCTTATTGCCTATTATATTACTTACAGGCTCTCTTAATTTAGCAGAAATTACGCAAACTCAGGGTCCCTGGCCCTGGCAATGGCTGGTGGTCAAGCAACCCCTGGCTTTTATTATCTTTTTTGTCTGTGTGTTTGCTGAAACCAACCGGGCTCCCTTTGACCTGCCAGAGGCAGAAAGTGAACTTACTGCTGGCTTTCACACGGAATATTCAGGTATGGGTTTTGGTTTGTTCTTTTTAGCTGAATATTCTTATATGGTCGTAGGATGTGCCCTGGCTTCTATTCTTTTTTTGGGTGGTTATCAGGGGCCAGTAGCTTCTGGCTGGTGGTGGTTTTTGCTCAAAGTTTATGCTTTGTTATTGGTTATGATGTGGGTTCGCTGGACCTATCCCAGGGTGCGTTTTGATCAGCTTTTAAATTTGGCCTGGAAGTGGTTTATCCCCCTTAGTTTGCTAAACATATTAATTACAGCTTTGGTGGTGAAATTATAATGATAGGAAGCAAATTAAAAGAGACTTTTGATGGGGTAGTAAGTCTTTTAATAGGGCTCAAAATAACCTTTAAAAATTTTCTAAAGCCCAATCTAACTGTTCACTATCCACGCAAGACAGTTAAACCAGAAGAATTAACAGGATATAGAGGGCATATAGAACTGGTGCCCAAACCAGAAAATCCCTTTGTGCCCAGGTGTATAGGTTGTGGGTTGTGTAGGGATATTTGTCCTTCTGGCTGTATTGAGGTGCGCAGTAAAAGAATAGCAGAAGAAAAAGAAATTCACACTCCTCACTTTGGTTTGCAGGATACCCCTTTGGATTTGACCCGTAAGGTAGCTCCACCTCAAAAGACAAAGATAGAAATTGTTTCCTTTGAGTTAAATTACAATTATTGCAGCTTGTGTGGACTTTGCGTGCAAAATTGTCCAGCAGGCTCGCTTAGATTTTCCAAAGACATTTATCTGGCCAGTTTTAGTTCCAGAGACTTTGAGTTTGATTTATTAAAAAGATTGGAAAAACAGGCTCAAGCCCGATTAAAAGAGGAAGAAGAATGGACAAAATAGGTTTAGGAGTGTTCTTGGCCCATGTTTTAATTATTGTGGCAGGAGGCCTTGTAACGGTTTTTGCCAGGAGTCTGGTCAGGGCCTTAACCGGACTTATTGCTACTTTATTTGGCGTGGCTGGCCTTTATTTTTTAATGGCAGCCCCTTTTATAGGGGTTATGCAGGTGCTTATTTATGTGGGCGCAGTAAGTATCCTCATCTTTTTTGCCATTGCTTTTACCAAAAGCTCTCATCTGGGCGAAGAAGCCAGGCCTAGAAAACAAAGCCAGTGGTTTTTTCTGCTCAGTGTCCCTGGCCTGGTAATTTTTAGCCTGGGCTATCTGTTAATAAAATTTATCCCCCAAGGTTTTCTCCAACCTCAGGAGACCCAGGTAAAGGATTTGGGCGGTTTTTTCCTGGGACCTTATATGTTACCTTTTGAACTGATTTCTTTGGTCCTCCTGGTAGCAATGATGGGTGCGGTGATTTTGGGTTTTGAGAAAAAATCAAGAGAGAGGATTAGGATGAACTATCTGCTTTACTATCACCTTGTGGCCCTTTTCCTCATGGTTGTGGGGCTGGCTGGCATTATCTGGCGAAGGACTTTAATTGGGCTTTTAATCTGCGTGGAATTACTTTTAAATGGGTCTGGGCTGGCTATTATGGCCTCAGCCAAGCTAACCCCAGCTTCGGACTTTTTAGGCCAGGCAGGTACCCTTCTGGTTATGGGCTTGGCTGCTGCTGAAGCCACTATTTTGTTAGCCTTGATTTTGGTGGTGTTTAAGCGTTTTGGTAAAGTAGAAGTGGATAAAATCAACATCTTGAGAGGATAGGCATGAATAGTATAGACTCTGCTGCTTTACTCTGGCCTTTGGGAATCACCTTTCTTGCCCCTTTTGTGCTCTGGTTGGCCAGAAAAAATATTAACCTGAGAGAAGGAGTTTCCTTTGCTGCTGCCGGGCTTACCTTCTTAAGTCTTTTGCCTCTGGGGTGGGAGTTTTAAAGGGTAATATTTACACTTACACCCTTTTTGAACTCTTGCCTGGAATTAAGGTGAGTTTTTATGCTGATGGCCTGAGCATGATTTTTGCCCTTATCTCTTCTTTTCTCTGGTTTTTTGCTACCAGCTACAACATTGGCTACATGCGCTCTTTAGGCGAGCATGCCCAGACTAGATACTATTTTTGCTTTGCCTTAGCTATTTTTGGCGCTCAGGGCGTGGCTCTAAGTGGTAATGTTTTTACCCTATATCTTTTTTACGAAATTATAACCATTTTTACCTATCCTCTGGTTGCCCATCATCAGGATGAAGAGGCTTATAGTGGGGCCAGAAAGTATATCGTCTATTTAATGGGAACTTCCAAGCTGTTTTTACTGCCAGCCATGATTTTAACCTATGTGCTGGCAGGCACTCTGGACTTTCGTTTGGGCGATATTGGGCCGGGGATTTTCCCTGCAGATGTGGATTCCTTCTGGATAACAGTGACCTATTTTCTCTATATTTTTGGCCTGGCCAAGGCAGCTATTATGCCCCTACACAATTGGTTGCCTTCAGCCATGGTTGCTCCCACTCCAGTTTCGGCCCTTTTACACGCAGTGGCTGTAGTTAAGGCTGGAGTATTCTCCATAAGCAGAATTATCCTTTCTGTTTTTGGTTTGGAAACCATGCAACACTTTAATCTGGGTATTCCTACAGCCTATCTGGCTGCCTTTACCATTGTGGTGGCTTCTTTGATTGCTTTGACCAAAGACGACCTTAAAGCCAGGCTTGCCTATTCCACGGTGAGCCAGCTTTCTTATATTGTTTTGGGAGTAGCCATGCTTACTCCCATGGCTGTTACTGGTGGTATTGCTCATATTGCCCACCATGCCTTTAGTAAAATTACTCTCTTTTTGGGGCTGGAGCCATTTATGTAGCTACCCATTTGAAAAAAATCAGCCTCATGAATGGTCTGGCCAGAAAAATGCCCATTACTTATACGGCTTTTGGCCTTGCTTCTTTGAGTATGATTGGAGTGCCACCGGTGTGTGGCTTTGTGAGTAAGTGGTATCTGGTAAATGGGGCTGTGGAAATCAACAGGGTGATTTTACTGGTAGCACTTTTGGCCAGTACTATTTTAAATGCAGCCTATTTTGGTCCCATTGTCTATCAGGGTTTTTTTGGCAAACCCCATCCAGAGGTAAATTTGGAGGAGTTTAAAGAAGCTCCTTTGACCATGGTAATTCCCTTGAGTTTAACAGCCATCATTTCAGTGCTTTTAGGTCTGTACCCTGAACCCTTTTTGAATTTTATCAAATCCCTGGGAGGTGTTAGGTGGCCCTTTTAAGTAAATGGCTAAGCAAAGCCAGAGAAAACTATCTGCAGTGGAAAAAAGCCTTTTTTCTCTTTTTAGCCCTGTTGGTCTTGGTAAATATTTTCTTAAGGCCCCATCATCCCCATTTTTCCTGGGAGAAATTACCTGGTTTCTGGGCTTGCTTTGGGTTGGTGGGAACTTTTCTTTTGGTAAAGTTGGCCAAGGGTTGTGCCCATACTTTTTTAGGAAAGGACGAGGACTTCTATGAGCGTTAATTTTATTCATCCAGCCTTTATTTTTATTGGTTTTGCAGGTGTGTTGCTTTTTTGGAAACATAAAAGTTTTAAGTATTTGCTAATTCTTCCCGGGCTTTTGGCCATCTTAAGCGTAATACTGCTTAAACCCGGGGTTTATGGGAAACTGAACTACCTGGGTTTTGAGCTTACCCTGGGTAGAGTGGATACTCTGGCCATAGTTTTTGCCCATGTTTTTGCCATTCAATCCCTTATTGGGTTTATCTATGCCTGGCATGTCCAGGAACGCTCCCAGCACATTGCTGCTGCTCTGTATGTGGCTGGAGCCTTTGGAGCTACCTTTGCTGGAGATTATTTTACCCTGTTTATTTTTGGGAGCTTATGGCTGTGGCCTCTACCTTTCTCATCTGGCTAAACAGAAAAAATTCCAAAGCACCAGGTGCAGGTTTTCGTTACTTTATTTTTCATACCCTGGGAGGTCTTTTCCTGTTGGGAGGACTTTTGTTGCGCTATAAGATGGTGGGAAACTTTGATTTTGTGCCCATTTCTCCCAGTGAAGCCACTATTTATGATTATCTCATTTTGCTTGGTTTTGCCGTAAACGCAGCAGTGGTTCCTTTACATGCCTGGCTGCCTGATGCTATCCAGAAGCCACTATTACTGGTGCTGTTTTATGAGTGCTTTACTACTAAAACCGCAGTTTATGTCCTGGCCAGGGGCTTTGCCGGGTTTGAAGTCCTGGCCATAGCTGGCACCATTATGGCTATTTATGGTGTTTTTTATGCAACCATTGAAAATAATGCCCGTAGAATTCTGGCCTACCACATTGTCTCCCAGGTGGGGTACATGGTGGCAGGTATTGGCATTGGCACGGCCATGACTCTAAATGGCGCAGCTGCGCACGCCTATGCCCATATTCTCTATAAGGGACTGCTTTTTATGGGGGCTGGGTCTTTGCTCTATGCTACAGGCACAGCCAAACTTACTGAATTAGGAGGTCTGGTCAGCAAACTTCCCTGGGTCTTTGTCTTTTATATGGTAGGAGCTGTTTCCATTTCAGGCTTTCCCCTGTTTTCAGGTTTTGTAAGTAAAACCATGGTAATTGCTGGAGCAGCTGAGGCCCATAGAACCTATTTGGCCCTGGGCTTAGAACTGGCTGCAGTGGTACTTTCCTTTCCGTGGGTATAAAGCTTCCCTACTTTGCCTTTTATGGGCCTAAAAAATACACAGGCAAGATAACTCCTTTGCCCAAGAATATGTATGTGGCCATGTTTTTAGCCAGTTTTTTGTGCTTTTTTATTGGTGTATATCCCCATTTTCTCTATCATCTCTTGCCCTATGAAGTGGAATATGTCCCGTATACTCCCTGGCATTTAGAGCAAACTTTGCTCCTTCTGTCTTTTACTGGCCTAGGTTTTTATCTCTTGCGGAAAAAACTTGCTCCAGAAGCCAAACTTAACCTGGATTTTGATTATTTTTATCGTTTAATTGGCAGAGGTTTTTTGGCACTCTGTCGTACTCCCATTGAAAAGATAGATAATTGGTGGTCAGAGGTTTACCGCCGTTTGGGGTTAAGAGGCCTTATGGGCTTTGCCAAAGGCACAGCCCTTTTTGACTGGGAAGAAATAGACAGAGTGATTGATGGGTTTGCCTTTTCCTTTGTGCGTTTAGGAAATAATATTTCCAGAATACAAAAGGGTGATTTAAGGATTTATCTGGCTTTTAGTATAAGTGTAATGCTTATTATCTGGGCTTTAATTTATATCTTTTAGTGGAGTTGAATATGACAAATACGTGGCCTGTTTTGAGTCTGCTTATCTTTTTCCCTTTGATGGGTACGCTTATTCTTCTCTTTTGTAAGAAGGACAAACTGGTAAGAGTTTTAACTCTTATATTTAGTTTTATTGAGTTAATCATAGCTTTGCCCTTACTTAAATTTAAATTGGGCTCTGCTGCTTTTCAATTTGAAGAGTTTAGCCCCTGGATAGAAGCCTTTAAAATTAACTATCACCTGGGAGTTGATGGTTTAAGTTATTTAATGGTTCTTTTAACTGTATTACTTTTGCCTTTATGTGTGTTGTGTTCCTGGACCTATATTCAAAAAAGAGTAAAGGAATTTCACATTTGTCTTTTACTCATGACTTCAGCCTGTATTGGGGTTTTTGTGGCCTTGGATTGGTGCTCTTTTATATTTTCTGGGAAGCCATGCTTATTCCCATGTTTTTACTCATTGCCATCTGGGGTGGTCCAAGGAAAAAATATGCTTCCATTAAGTTTTTTATTTATACCCTGGCTGGAAGTACTTTGCTCCTGGTTGCCCTTATTGCCCTGTATTTAAAGGGCGGAAGTTTTTCTTTACCCAGGTTGCTAGCTTTGGATTTTCCCTTTAAGTTTCAATACTGGGTCTTTTTGGCCATGGCTTTGGCTTTTGCCATTAAGGTTCCCATGTTTCCCTTCCATACCTGGCTTCCAGCAGCCCACGTAGAAGCTCCCACTGCAGGCTCTGTGCTGTTGGCCTCTGTGCTCTTAAAAATGGGCACCTATGGTTTTATTCGTTTTTGCCTGGGATTGACTCCTGCAGCCAGTGTTTATTTTGCTCCCTTGATGATAGGGCTTTCTTTGGCCTCCATTATTTATGGCGGACTGGTGGCTTTGGGACAAAAGGATATGAAGCGGCTTATTGCCTATTCTTCTGTAGCCCATATGGGATTTGTTACTTTGGGTATCTTTATGTTTAACCTGCGGGGCCTAGAAGGCGCTATTATGCAGATGTTAAATCACGGTATTACCACCGGGGCTTTGTTTATGTTGGTTGGAGCCATTTATGAGCGCAGCCATAGTAGAGAAATCGCAGATAACCTGGGATTGGGTAAGTACTTGCCAGCTTATATGTTCTTTTTTGGCCTGTTTTCTCTTTCTTCTCTGGCCTTTCCAGGGACCAACAGTTTTGTGGGTGAGGCTTTGGTCTTAATTGGCACGTTTTCTAAAAACAAAGTGATAGGTCTGATAGCCATACCTGGAGCGCTTTTGGCTGCAGCTTATATGCTTAGGTTGCTTCAAAAACTGGCCTGGGGAGAGCCAAGCAAGGGTAAGAACTTTAAAGATTTGAACCTAAGAGAATGGGCTTATTTGGTGCCTTTGGCTATTTTGGTGCTTTATCTGGGATTGGCTCCCAGGCTGGCTTTAAAGACCATGGATGCTTCTATAAACAAGACCTTGGTAAAGATAGAAAAGGTAGTGCAAAAAGAAAAAAATATAGATTTGGTTTTAAAATAAATTAAAGGAGAAGGGCCTTGTTGGAAAAAGTTATATTATTTGGTCCAGAAATCTATTTGCTTTTTATTATCTTTATTTTGTTTGTTCAGAGTTTAGCTAAAAGCACAAAAGTAAACTGGCTTCCCTATGCCACTTTTCTAGGGATATTTATTTCCATCTTTTCCTTTAAATTTAATGGGGTTCTTTTTTTAGGAACTTATAAAATAGATTTTTTAAGTCAGTTTTTTAAATTTCTGACTTATCTAGGATTGACCCTTTGCGTTTTAAATTCTTTAAAAAATAAAACCCTGTCTCAGGAAATAAGGGCGGAGTATTATCTTTTTATGGGATTGAGCTCTCTGGGATTGCTCTTTTTAAGCAGTGCAGTGGAAATTTTTACCATTTATATTGCCCTGGAGCTTACTTCTTATAGCCTTTATGTTCTGGTACCTTTACGCAATCAGGATCCAAGGGCAGTAGAAGGTGCGGTTAAGTATATGTTTTATGGTGCCCTGGCTACAGCCCTGGGGCTTTATGGGGTTTCCTACATTTTAGCGAGCAAACATACTACCTATTTGGCTATTTTGCTGCAGGAGTCCTGGAAGTGGTCTGAAGCTGGCCTGGCCATTTTAGGGTTAGGAATGTTTTTGCTCAGTTTTTTATACAAGCTTTCCCTTTTTCCCTTTCATTTCTGGAGTCCTGACCTTTATGAAGGCAGTAGTAATGAAACAGCTACCTTTGCTGCTACCATGCCTAAGCTTGGAGCCATGGTGGTTTTGATTAGATTGGCAGCTTTAAGTCCTGATTTTAACTTAAAATTGGCCTTGGGTATAATGGCAGCCTTGTCCATGACCTTTGGTAATCTTTTGGCCCTGGTGCAAAGAGATGTAAAAAGATTGCTGGGCTATTCTACTATTGCTCATGCAGGCTTTATTATTTTGGGTTTGGTAGCAGGCACCAAGCTGGGCCTGGGCGCAGCTGCCTTTTATAGTTTTGCCTATCTGGTAATGAACCTGGCTGCTTTCTGGGTGATTACTTTGCTCAGCCAGAAGGGAGAAAATATTACTCTGGAGGATTTAAAAGGGCTTGCTCAAAGGGAGCCCTTTTTGGCCTTTGTGCTGGCAGCAGCAAGTTTTGGTCTGGCTGGTATTCCTCCCACTGTTGGCTTTTCAGGCAAATTTTTCCTGTTGACTTCTGCCTGGGGGCATGGTTTTAATTGGTTGGTAATAATTGCTGCTTTAAACACTGCTCTGGCTATTTTTTACTATCTCAATCTGGTAAGACTTGCTTATACCAAGGAGCCAGAGGAAAATAGGCTTGACATTTCTTTAAATTCTAGGTTGGTAGCCTGTCTTTTGGGAATAGCTATAGTTTTTTTTGGGCTTATTCCGCAAAATCTATTGAGTTTTTTGATAAAAGCGGTTAACCAATTAACACCTTAAAAGGGGTATAGATTATGAGTAAGTATTTTATTCACTTAAATCAGAAGAGGTGCATTAGCTGTAAGGCCTGCGAGGTCCATTGCAAGGTCAAGAACAAGGTTCCACCAGGGGCAAAGCTGGGGCAACTGGTAAGCTTGGGTCCAGTGGAAAAACAGGGCAAACCCAGTTATGTTTCCATGTTTTTACCCTGCTTTCACTGTGAAAATCCCTGGTGTGTTTCTGCCTGTCCCACTGGTGCCATGACCAGAAGGGAAGATGGAATTGTTTATGTGGAGAGAAGTCTTTGTGTGGGTTGTAAGGCCTGTGTTTTGGCTTGTCCCTGGAAAGTGCCTCAATGGGATGAGCTAAATGGCCAGGTAATTAAGTGCGATCTTTGTAAAGATAGGATAGATCAGGGTCTGGATCCTGCTTGCGTGTCTGCCTGCACCACCAGGGCCCTTACTTTTGTAAGGCCTAATCTGGCCTCCAGGTTTACCAGGCAACAGTTTGCTCAAAAGGTACTTTTACAAGGGAAGTTGTAATTTATTTATAAATAGGAGGTTGTTATGCTAAGGAAGAGAGTAGTTTTGTTGTCTTTGCTGGCTTTGGGCCTCTTGGTGTTAGCCAGTAATCCAGTATGGGCAGATAGGCTGGCTGATGCTATTGCTAAGGCCCCTCAGGGAAGTGGAGCTGGGATGATTGATCCCAATGCTCCCAAGGGATAGCTGGGAATCCCAGGTGCACCTCAGATTAACTTGATTGTTGGTTTCTTCTGGGCCATTTGGGTAGGCTGGATTTTTTCCACAGTAGGAGCCTTTGGTGGAATTATGGCTGGTGTAGGCCATATCACTGTGTATGGATTAGGTAACTATGCTTCTACCTTTAAGAAAACTTCTCCTGCCTTAAATAAGGTGCTTACAGACTCTATTCGTGTGTCTAACCAGTGGTTGGTAGGTACCAGTGCTGCTATTTCTTCCTTTAACTACTGGAAGATGGGTAGATTGGTTTTACCTTTGGGCTTGGCTCTGGCTATTGGTTCCATTAGTGGTAGTTATTTGGTACCTGTAATCACTGCTGTAAAATTTCTTTAAAGCAGTATATTGGTTATTTTGGTTTGTTTGTACTTTTCCTGGGTTGTTATCTTTTTTATGAAACCACTCCCACTGGGCAAGAGAAAAAGAAGAAAGCTAAAGAAGCTGCCAAGGCTTTCCAGGAAACAGTAAAAAAACAAAAAGAAGGCGCCAAAGTTGACGAAAGTGAGCTGGGCGTAAAGGTAAAATCTTTCTCCTTAACCAGAGTAGTTTTTACCTTCTATGGCGTTGAGTTTTCCTTTAATCCCATTATTCCTGTAATTGGTGGTTTCTTTATCGCTGCCATTGCTTCTTTCTTGGGTGTTGGCGGTGGTTTCCTCCTGGTACCTTTCTTAACCAGTGTGGCTGGCCTTCCCATGTATCTGGTTGCAGGTACTTCTGCTCTGGCTGTATTAATTGGTATGGTTACCAGTATCTTTTCTTACATGGTAGTAAAAGGCACTCCCATCTTCTGGCCTTTGATTGGTGTGGAGCTTTTGGGTATTGTAGTAGGTTCTGTGATTGGACCCAGAACTTCCAAGTATATCCCTGATATCTGGTTAAAGAGACTTTTTGTAGTCTTGGCTTTTTACGTAGGTATCAGGTATACCACCAAGGGATTTTTGGGCTACAGTATTTTGCCTCCTTTTTAATCCAGAAGAAGAAAATACTTTTAAAAAAGAGCCTGGTTTTTCAGGCTCTTTTTTTGAGATTTTATTATGTCAATATTGACACAAATAAGAGGTAAAGATAATATTTGTCCCCATTAATTTGGAGGTAGAAAAAATGGGTCAAGTATTTTTTTGGTTGTGGGGATTTTTCTTTTTATTTTTTTCTTCCAATCTTTTGGCGCAGGAATTACTTTTAGCCACTACCACTTCTACAGACAATACAGGTTTATTGGACTATCTGGCTTCAGATTTAAAAAAAGATACAGGTATTGAATTGAAGTGGATAGCTACAGGTACAGGTAAGGCCTTAAAGCTGGGAGAAGTTGTGATGTAGATGTGTTGCTGGTACATGCTAAGGAGGCAGAGCTTAAGTTTATTCAAAAGGGCTATGGAGTGAAGCGTATTCCTGTAATGTACAATGATTTTGTGCTGGTAGGCCCTAAAAATGACCCTGCCCGGGTCAAGGGTAGTTCCATTGAACAGGCCCTTGCCAGGATAGAGAAGCAAAGGGCTTTATTTTTTAGTCGGGGAGATAATTCTGGCACCCATAAAAAGGAGCTTTTTTTATGGAAAAAGATAAGTTCTTTTAAGCCTGAAAGTAACTGGTATAGAGAGACTGGGCAGGGGATGCTGGCTACTTTGCGGATTGCAGGCGAGCTGGGCGGGTATACCCTTACTGACAGGGGAACCTATATAAAGTATAGTGACAATTATAAAAATCATCCTCCTTTAGAGATTTTAGTAGAAGGAGATAAGGAGCTTTTCAATCAGTACAGTGTAATTGCCGTAAATCCTCAAGTTTGTCCCCAGGCCAGGTTTAAATTGGCCCAAAAGTTTATTGCCTGGCTTACTTCTAAACCTGTACAAAAAAAGATTGCCAGTTTCAGGTTATTGGGTAAACAGCTTTTTATTCCCAATGCCAGGGCCAACTAAACTTTATGGATTATTTACTGGAAGGGCTAAAAAAGCTTTTTATCTACTTTATTCATTGGATGCAGAGACCTATTCTGCCATCTGGACTTCTTTTAAGGTCTCTACTGGCTCTATTCTGGCCAGTTTGCTTTTAGGCTTGCCTTTGGGATTTGGACTGGGCTATTACTCCTTTCCTGGCCAAAGAGTATGTAAGGTGTTGGTAGAGACCTTACTCTCCTTTCCCACTGTGGTGATTGGACTTCTGGTCTATGCCTTTTTATCCAGACAAGGTCCTTTGGGGAGTGGGGGCTTTTATTTTCTACTTCAGCTATAATTATCGGCCAAACCCTTTTAGGCCTGCCCATAGTGATAGCCTTTACAGCCACAGGCATTGAAAACCTGGACAAAAGGCTTAAGTCTACCTTGCTCACTTTGGGCGCAATCCCAGACAGGTGCTTTTGACCACTTTGTGGGAGGCCAGATTTAGTCTGCTTACTGCAGCAGCCATGGCCTATGGCCGTATTATTTCTGAAGTAGGCATTTCCATGTTGGTGGGCGGCAATATCAAGTGGTATACTCGCACCATTACCACAGCCATTGCCCTGGAAACCAACAAGGGCAAATTTGAAATGGGGATTGCTCTGGGGTTGGTTTTGCTGGTTATTGCCTTGTTGGTTAACCTGGTGTTAGCCTTTTTTCGAAGAAGGGCCCATGAATTATAGTTATTATCTAAAAAATATCCTTTTTGCCTATAATAAGAAGAAAGTCTTGCAGATAAGGGAGTTGTTTTTACCCAAAGAGACAAGCCTGGGCATTTTTGGTCCCAATGGAAGTGGCAAGAGTACTTTTTTAAAGCTACTTGCCTTTTTACTCTTCCTGAACAGGGAGAAATTTTCTTTTTTGGAGAACGGGCCAGGGATGTTTGTTCCCTGCGCAAAGAGGTTACTTTGCTAGAGCAAACTCCCTATCTTTTAAAACGGAGCGTGTTTGAAAACATTGCCTATCCTCTTCAGGTGCGAAAGGAAAAAAATATAGAAGCCAGGGTCCTGGAAGCAATGGAACTGGTTGCCTTGGAGCCCAAAAAGTTTGGGCAGCGCAAATGGTTTGAACTCTCAGGAGGAGAAGCTCAACGGGTTGCTTTGGCCAGCAGGATTGTCTGTAAGCCCAGAGTCTTACTTTTAGATGAACCCACCAGTAATCTGGATGGAGAAAATACTTTCCTTATTAGAAGGGCCTTAACTTCTTTGCAAGAAAAGGAAAAGATGACTATTGTGGTGGTCAGCCATGATTGGGATTGGTTGAGCGCTTTTAGTTCGCAAATTTATAAATTTCCCCTGGAAATAAAATAAAAAGAAAGGGGTTCCTGGACTTAGCAAAACCCAGGGACCCCTTTTAAGTTTTGAGTCAACTTTCTAGAAGAAATTTTTGGAAGGTGTGATTTTTTCCAGACCTCCCAGATAGGGCCTTAGTACCCTGGGTATAACTACACTGCCATCTGCCTGCTGGTAGTTTTCCAGGATGGCCACCAGAGTCCTGCCTACAGCCAAACCTGAGCCGTTTAAGATGTGAGGATATTTGGATTTTTCTCCCCTTTGTCCTTAAAACGGATATTGGCCCTTCTGGCTTGAAAGTCCTCACAATTGGAACAGGAAGATATTTCCCGATACTTGTTTTGACCGGGCAGCCAGACTTCCAGGTCATAGGTTTTGGCTGCAGAAAAGCCCAAATCTCCTGTACACAACACCACAATGCGATAGGGAAGTTCTAGAAGCTGGAGCACCTTTTCTGCCTGTTGTACCAATTGTTCCAGTTCAGCATAAGAGTTTTCTGGTCGCACAAAACGAATTAGCTCCACTTTGTCAAATTGGTGTTGTCTAATAATGCCTTTGGTGTCCTTACCATAGGAGCCTGCTTCTGAGCGAAAGCAAGGGGTATAGGCGGTGTAGTTTAAGGGAAGGTTTTCTCCAGGGATGACTTCTTCACGGTGTAGATTGATAACAGGCACTTCAGCTGTGGGAATCAGGTAATAGTTTAAATTTTCCAGTTTAAAGAGGTCTTCAGCAAACTTGGGTAATTGGCCTGTAGTGCATGGAGTGGTTGTTGACAATAAAAGGTGGCAGGACTTCTATGTAGCCGTGTTCTTGGGTGTGCAAGTCCAGCATAAAGTTGATAAGGGCCCTTTCCAGTTTGGCAGCCCAATCCCACATGACCACAAAGCGGCTACCAGTGAGCTTGGCTGCTCTGGGAAAGTCTAAACCATTTAAAAAGGCTCCTATTTCCCAGTGCTCTTTGGGCTCAAAGTCAAATTGAGGAATTTCTCCCCAGGTCTTAACTACTTTGTTGTCTGCTTCGTCCTTGCCTTCAGGCACGCTGGGATGGGGAATGTTGGGGATTTGCAGTAAGAGGCCGTGAACCTGCTCATCTATTTCTTTTAAGGAAGTGTCCAGTTCTTTGATGCGAGAGGAAAGTTGACCTAGCTCAGCAATAAGCTCGCTGGCATCTTCTTTTTTTCGTTTTTTTTCTGCCACCTTACTGGAAGCTTGATTGCGTTTTTCCTTAAGGGCTTCTACTTCTTGAATGAGGTCCCTTCTTTTGGCATCCAGTTCTATAAAGGCCTCCAGGTCAAAATCCATGTTTCTTTTGCGTAAACTTTCTTTTACCAATTCAAGGTTTTGACGGATAAATTTTAAGTCTAACATGGGCGCCCCTTTTTTAGCTTTTTAAGATACATAAATTAACAAAGAGAAGAAATTATCTTTTCACTTTTTAAGCTGGATTTCAAGGTTTTAGTAAAGGAAGGGAAAATTTCCCTTCCCTTTTTAATTTTTGGAATCTTCTTGCATTTTCTGGATTAAACCCTGGAGGTTCTGGGCCAACTTAGCCAGTTCCAGCAAGGCCCTGGAAGACTCCTGCATGGCCTTAGTGGCTTCAGTTGTGATTTGACTTACTTCAGCTATATTGCGGTTGATTTCTTCACTGGTAGCAGATTGTTCTTCTGTTGCTGTGGCAATGGTTTGGATTTGATGGGCAACATTTAAAGAAAGCTGAACTATTTCTTCCAGAACCTTTCCCGAAGTAGTTGCCAGTTTTGTGGCTTCACTTATGGAATGAGTAAGCACATCCACGCTTTGTACGGTTTCCCTGGCCTTTTCCTGGATACCTGTAATTACCTCGCCCACTTCTTTGGTGGCTAACATGGTCTTTTCCGCCAGTTTTCTTACTTCATCTGCAACTACGGCAAAACCTCTACCCGCATCTCCTGCCCTGGCTGCTTCAATGGCAGCGTTTAAGGCCAGTAAATTGGTCTGGTCAGCTATGTCTTCAATAACATTAATGATTTTATCAATTTCTTGTATTTTAGAGCTCAAAAGACCCAGGTTTTCTTTAGACTCTTTGGCCTGCTTGTTTTGGACTTCAGTAATGCTTTCCACTACCTGTTTTACGATTTGCGCTCCTTCCTTAGCCTTTTCTTGAGAGTCCTCTGCATCTTTAGCCACGCCAGAAGTATTTCTAGCCACTTCTAAAACAGAGGCGTTCATTTCTTCCATGGCAGTGGCGGTTTCTGCTACCAAGTTTTTGCTCATTTCTGCGCCCTTTAGAGTCTGCTCTATTTGGGAAGAAAGTTCTTCTGAAGCTGTGCTTAAGCTATTGACCACTTCTTTTATTTGGTTGGCAGCTTCTAACATGCCTTCTTTTTTGGCTTTTTCAGCTGCCTCCCTGGCTGCCTGGGCTTCTTTTAAGGCTGAAGCAGCCTTTTCTTTTTCTTGCTCTGCTTCTTTAGTTTTGTGCTCTGCTTCCTTTATTTTATCTTTTAAGGCCTCTAACATTTGAGTTAAAGATTGCACCAAAAGGCCAATCTCATCCTTTTGGTCTAAGCTAATGGTTGCCTGGAGATTGCCCTTAGCTACTTCCTGGGCAAACCCCACACTCTTTTTTAGAGGAGAAAGGATTAATTTACCCAAAAGTGCGCCTAATACTAGGGCTAAAATGATACCCAAAAGGATTCCACCTAAAATAAGCATAAATACTTTTTTAGTGGTTGTTTGAGCTTCTTTTACCTCTAAATTGGCTTCCTTTAGCACCAGTTTTACCAGGTTGTTTAGGTGGTAAAAGGTTTTTTCCATTTTGGGTTTTATTTCCTTTTCTCTGAAGACAAGCATTTGATTATAGGTATCTTTTATCTCTTTACTAAAGGCAATGAGTTGCTGGAGATGGAGAAAAAGCTGTTCACTTTGAGGGTAGAGTTGGTTGCGAAAGGTGGAGATGGCCTTTTTTAAGTCTCCCTGAATAAACGCTGCTTTTACTTTGGCTAAAGACTGGTGAAAGTGTCTATGAGCATTTTTTACGGCAAGTAAAATTTTCTTTAGGTCTGGGTTAGAAGTCTTAAGCTGAGTTTCTAGCCAGGAGGTAAAAGGACAGTCTTGCAGGGTTAGTCCTTCACTAAATTTACGGTAGGTTAAAAGCATTCTCTGGGTTTTATTGAGAAGTAGATAGTGATAGCCCTGATAGCTTTCTATTTTTGCCCAGTACTCTAGAGGGTTTTTGATTTTACTTGCTTCTACTTTTTGGGCGAGAGCAAAGAATCTGTCATCTACACTTTTCCACTCTTTTAAAGCAGCTAAAAATTTTTCCCATTCTTCTTTTTCTTGAGTATTTTGAATAAGTTTTGCATAAACTTCTTTGGAGGCAGAGTAGTTTGTTCTAATTGTTTTAAGCTGTTCAAAAAGTTGCTCCCTTTCTTTATCTTTCAGATTAGGGTTTAAAAAGGAGGCAACTATTTCTTTAAAATTGGTAAATTCCACTTTAATTTTCAGTAAGTGTTCGACCTTTTGTAATTCTAAGGTACCTAGGGTTTCAATTTGCCCGCTTAAATCCCTTGAACCTTTTATACCAACCAGACCTACTAACAAAACAACCAGACTTACTCCCAGAAAACTTAAAAGAAGTTTTAGCTTGAGTGGCAGGTTTTTAAGCATTCTCTCCTCCCCTTTTTTAAACTAGTTGTTAAAAATTAAAAAAATATTTTTTAAAGGCAATTATTTTAATTTTTTTAAGATAAGATAACCAGGTTGTTATTTTGTTTGCAGTTAGGTTTAAATTTCTTTGTTTTTGCTTTAAGCATTCCAGCTTGCCTCTTGGGCAGGTCTTGTTTATGAGAGAGAGAAATTGAGAAGGGAGGTTTGTTTTGCGCTATTCCTTGGATTTTTCTAATGAAGAGTTAGCTATTTTAAAGGAAGTTCAGGGAGATATTCCTTTAAGTCCCACTCCTTTTCAGGAGATAGCTAGAAAAGTAGGGGTAAAAGAGGAAGTAGTTCTTAATTTGCTAAAAAAGTTAAAGGAAAAAGGATATATTCGCAGGTTTGGAGCAACCTTAAGGCACCAACAGGCAGGTTATGACCAGAATGCCATGGTGGCCTGGAAGGTACCTGGGGAGCGCGTGGAAGAAGTGGGGAAGATATTTGCCTCCAGAAAGGAGATTACCCATTGTTATGAGCGCATTACCTATCCTTCCTGGCCTTATAACCTCTATACCATGATTCACGCTACCTCAGAAGAAGAGTGTAAGCAGGTCATTGCAGAGCTTTCCAAACTAACTGGTATAAAGGATTTTGAGGTCTTAGAAAGCATAAAGGAGCTAAAAAAAATATCTATGGAGTATTTTTAGGGGGAACCAATGCAAAAGTCCAAAGAGCTATTTGAAAAGGCAAAAAAGTTTATTCCTGGAGGAGTAAACAGTCCTGTGCGGGCCTGTCTTAGCGTCCAGACAGACCCTTTGTTTATTGAGAGAGGAGAAGGACCTTATCTGTATTCTGCGGAAGGAGAAAGGTTTATTGACTATGTGCTTTCCTGGGGCCCTTGATTTTGGGGCACTCTCATCCCAGAGTAAAAGAAGCCCTGCTTGCTACCCTGGAAAAGGGAACCAGCTTTGGAGCACCCTGTGAACTGGAAATAGAACTGGCTGAACTGGTAGTGGAAGCCTTGCCTGGGGTGGAAATGGTGAGAATGGTCAATTCAGGTACAGAGGCTACCATGAGTGCCCTGAGACTGGCTAGGGGTTATACCAAGCGCAATAAGGTGGTTAAATTTATTGGCTGTTATCATGGTCATGCAGATAGTTTTTTGGCCAGTGCTGGCTCTGGAGTGGCCACCCTTTCCATTCCAGGGACTCCTGGAGTGCCAGAGGAGACAGTAGCCCATACCCTTCTGGCCAACTACAACGACTTAGACCAGGTAGAGGATTTATTTAAAAAGCATGGCCAGGACATTGCTGCAGTAATTGTGGAGCCTGTTGCTGGCAATATGGGAGTGGTTTTGCCCAGAGCAGGCTTTTTAGAAGGACTGAGGGAAATTACTCTAAAATACGGCAGCTTGCTTATTTTTGACGAGGTGATAACTGGTTTTAGGGTAAGCTATAGTGGAGCGCAGGGTTATTTTAATATTGACCGGATCTTACCTGTTTGGGTAAAATTATTGGGGGAGGCCTGCCTGTAGGGGCTTATGGTGGGAAGAAAGAGATTATGCAACACATTGCTCCAGAAGGACCTGTGTATCAGGCAGGTACTCTTTCTGGCAATCCCCTGGCTATGAGTGCGGGCATTGCCACTTTAAAGGAGCTTAAAAATAAAGATTATAATAAACTTGCCCAAAATACAGAAAAGTTGGCCTTGGGATTGCAGGAGATTTTGCAGAAAAAAGGCGTGCCAGTGCGTTTAAACCTTATTGGCTCCATGTTTACCCTCTTTTTTACAGACCAGGAGGTAGTGGATTTTGCTGGAGCAAAGCAAAGCAACCAGGAGCTTTTTGTCTCCTTTTATCAACAGATGCGCACTCAAGGTATATACCTGGCTCCTTCTGCCTTTGAAGCCAGCTTTAACTCCTTTAGTCATACGGAGAAAGAGTGGGAAAAAACTTTAGAGGCAGCTAATAAACTAGAATTTTAAAAAGATTACTTGACATTGGATTTTCTCCTAACCTAAATAGAAAGGAGAATTTGTTCTTTTTGGGACAAACTACTTTTTAAAGAAGGAGGTGATTTTTATGAAGAGGTCTTGGTTAGTTGGGGTGATGGCTGCGCTGGTAGCTGGCTTGTTCCTCATCCCCAATCTCTGGGCAGTAGATGCTCCCAAAGGGGATATCATGCTTAAAGCTCCTGCTGGAGTAAAGGCTAAAAAAGCTCCTGTTAAGTTCTCCCATACAGGCCACGCTGCTTTTGATTGCACCAAGTGTCACCATACCTGGGATGGTAAGGCTGCTATCAAAAAATGTACTGATGCTGGTTGTCACGACATTTACAAAGCCAAAGGAAAGCAGAAAAAAGACATTAAGTACTATTACAAAGCCTACCATGATATGTGTATGAAAGGCTGCCATACCGACTTAAAGAAGGCTGGTAAAAAGACCGGTCCTACTGCTTGTAATGGCTGCCATCCTAAGAAATAATTTTAACTCGGGGAGGGGGAAGCTAAATAAAAGCTTCCCCTTTTTAATTTTTGGAGGCTTTTTAAATGCCTGAAAAAGAAAAAAGCTTAGAAGAAGAAATTATTGAACTTACAGACATTGTAGAAGAGCCCATTGCTGAGGAAATTTCTTTTCCCAAAGAAGAAGCGGTGAAAGAAGAAGATTTTGATTCTGACTTAGATGACCTTTTTACCTCTGCAGAAGAGAAAGAAGAGGTAGAAGAAGGTGGCAAAGAAAACGAGGATGAGCTGGATTTTGACGACCTTTTTGATTCAGAAATAGAAGTAGAAGCAAAAGAAGAACCCCAGCCAGAAAGCGAACAGGATTTGCCAGAAGAATCAGAAGAAGAGGAAATCAAGAGCTTTTTGCCAGAGGATGAACCTCTTTTGGAAGAGCCAGAAGAAACTTCAACAGAAGAAATAAGTCCAGAAGAAGTAGATGCCCAGTTGGATTTAGGTTCTATGGCCGAACAGGAAGAAGAGGAGAAAGAAGAAGAACTGGCTTTAGAAATCCCAGAGGAAGCAGAAGGGACTGAAGAAGCACCTTTAGAGCAAGAAGAGTTGGAGCCAGTTAGGGAAAGTGAGGCAGTAGAAGAAACTTTAGCTGAGGACTTAACTTCCCTCTCTTTAGAAGAAACAGAGGTGGATACAGAGGTAAGAGAGGAAGAAGAGATAGTACCAGAAATAGAACCAGAAGAAGAGCTTTCTTTAGAAGAAGGAGTGGCACCAGCAGAGTCTACTCCTGAAGTTAGCTGGAATGAAGAAGAGATTAAGGCTTTGGTAGAGCAAAAGGTTCAGGAAGCTGTAGGCAAGGAGGTTGCCGAGCTTACGCAAAAAGTAAGTGAACTGGTTGGGCTTCTGGATGCCAAGTTAGAGCCCATTAATAGCGAGCTTGCAGAAGTAAAAAATAAGCTGGATTTACTGGAAGAAAACAAATCCCTGGAAGAGGATAAAAAAATATCTGAGTTTGACCCAGAAGAATTGAAAGCTGAAATAGCAGCAAAAGTAGAGCAGACAGAAAAGAAGGTTTTGAGCTTAGAAGAAACCTTTAAGAATTTTAGTGCTGAACTGGTAGAAGCCCTGGAAAAGGACTTAAATACTGCTTTAAAACAAGCAGAATCACAGGATACCTCTGATTTTATTACCAGAGAAGACTTAAAGAATTTAGCCAAACAAATGCGCCTGGAACTGGAAGAATTTGTAAGCAAGCAGGTTCCTTTAGAAGCAGCCAGGGTCATTCGCGAAGAGATTGCCAATCTTTTAGCTAAAAGAAAAAAATAGCCCCTCTTTCTGGAGAAAGAAGGGGCTATTTTCCTCTCGACTATTTTCCTAAAAGCAGTTATTTTTAAGGCTTAAAAGAGGAGGGTTTCAAGGATTCTTCTCTTTTGCCGCCCGGCAAGATTAAGCTTTTAGCTTGGTCAAGGCACTTCCCCCTTCCGGCGGATTTTAATTTTTGAGGTAACTATATGGAAAAATTGGAAAAACAAGCCTTGCAAGTAACCAAGGAAATAGTGGTCAAGTTTATTGAAGTGGGCAGAATTTCTCCTGCCAACTTTCCAGAGTATTTTTCCACCATTTACAAGCATGTATTAGAAACCATCACTACTTCCAGTGGACAAACATCTTCAGAACAAGACTCCAGTAGATAGCTTTTTGCCAGTATTGCCACTAACTATGACTTTTTAAATCATTTTTTAAGTCTGGGTGTGGATTTTTATTGGCGAAGGCGTTTGGTGCAGAGCATTGATCCTTTTCCCGGGATGCGGGTTTTAGACCTTGCCTGCGGTACCTATGATGTGGGGTTGGCCCTTGTAAATAAAGAGGCCCGGATAAGAGTTATGGGGGTGGATTATACCTTTCAGATGCTTGTGGCAGGCAAAAAAAAGCTGTCTAAGGTGGGGAGAAAAATTTGTCCTTTGCAGGGAGATGGCAGGTTTTTACCCTTTAAGGACAATTCCTTTGATGTGGTGAGTATTGCCTTTGGTATTCGCAATATCAATCCCAGAGAAAGGGCTTATAAAGAAATTTTACGGGTTTTAAAGCCAGGAGGAAGATTTTTTATCCTGGAATTTGGCAGTGGGCGGCAAAGAATCTGGAAAGGACTTTACAATTTTTATTTAACTAAAATTTTACCGCTTATAGGTGGTTTTTTTTCTCAAGACAGGCCTGCTTATGAGTATTTGGCCAGGACAGTAAAGGAATTTCCCCTGGCCAGTGATTTGGCCAGGGAATTAAAATTGGCTGGTTTTGGAAAAATAGACTATTTTCCTCTAACTTCAGGGATAGTTTATATTCATAAGGGAGAAAAATTAGCCTCTGGTTAAATATACAATAAGAAGCCCAATTAAAATGGAAATAAGCCCCATTTTGCGTAAACTCTGGGGTGGCTGCTTGGCTAAAAAGAGAGATAAGAGGGCATTTTTCCGCCCACAAAAAATAGGGCAGGCCTTCAAAGACAAAGGCCAGTCCCAAAGCAGAAAAGAATAATTCCCAGTTGATTTGCATAGGAGTTATGCCTTTAATCAGAGTTGAAAAAAAAGTCCAGGAGTAAAGAAATGTTGGAGTTTAAAAATTTAATAGCCCAAAAAGAAGCAATAGCAGTCATTGGCCTAGGCTATGTGGGCTTGCCCCTGGCCATTGCTCTGGCCAGGCATTTTAAAGTCATTGGCTTTGATATCAATAAATTCAGAGTAGAAGAGCTAAGTCAGGGTAAAGATAGTACCCAGGAAGTGGAAGAGCAAGAGTTAAAAAAGAGTAGAGCTTTTTTTAGTGCTAACCCCAAAGACTTAGAAAAGGCCAGACTTTTTATTGTAGCTGTGCCCACTCCCATTGATAAAGAGCACATTCCAGACTTAAGGCCCATTTTAGGGGCAAGCAAGCTGGTGGGAGAACATCTTCCTCAAGGGAGTGTGGTGGTGTATGAGTCCACGGTTTATCCCGGGCTTACTGAAGAAAAGTGTGTGCCTGTGCTGGAAAAATATTCTGGGCTTAAGTGTGGACAGGATTTTTGGGTAGGCTATTCTCCAGAGCGTATCAATCCAGGGGATAAGGAACATACCCTGGAGACCATTGTCAAAGTGGTGGCCGGGCAGACTCCAGAGATAACAGAGCTTTTGGCTCAAGTATATGGTCAGGTAGTAAAAGCAGGCATTCATAAGGCCTCTTCCATTAAAGTGGCTGAGGCAGCCAAGGTAATTGAAAATACCCAGCGTGACCTGAACATTGCCTTGATGAACGAATTGGCACTTATTTTTGACCGCATGGAGATTGATACTCTGGAGGTATTAGAAGCAGCAGGCACCAAGTGGAACTTTTTGCCCTTTAGACCTGGCCTGGTAGGTGGGCACTGTATTGGCGTAGACCCTTATTATCTTACCTTTAAGGCAGAGTCTCTGGGCTATCATCCCCAGGTGATTTTAGCTGGAAGAAGGATAAATGACTTTATGGGCAAGTTTGTGGCTGAAAAGATGGTCAAACTTCTGGTGCGCAAACAGTGTCTTTTGGGTAGGGGTAAGATTGGCATTTTAGGACTTACCTTTAAGGAAAATGTGCCTGATTTGAGAAACACTAAGGTGGTGGATATTATAAGGGAGCTGGAGGACTTTGGCCTGGAAGTGGTGGTACACGACCCCCTGGCCTGTCCAGAGGAAGCAGAGCAGGAATATGGTTTAAAACTTTGTTCTTTAGATGGTTTAACCAATCTGGACGGCCTTATTTTAGCTGTAAATCATAGAGAATACCAAAAGCTAAAACCAGAAGATCTGGTGGCAAAATTTAAAGACCCTGCTAAAGGTGTGTTGATAGATGTGAAGGGCAGATTTGATTATTCTGCTTTTAAGAGCTATGGCCTTACTTACTGGAGATTGTAAGTGAATTTACTTTTAGTCTTTGCTACTTTAAAAGAAGCAGAAAGTTTTTTTGGGACTTCTTTAGCTGCCAAGCAGGGAGAAGTTTTTACCTTGCAACAAAAGCACTTGACAGTAGAGGTATTGGTTACTGGAATTACAATTCTAAACAGTGCTCTTTTTTTAAGTAAACTTTTGAGTAAAAAAACTTATGACCTGATTCTTAATCTGGGGATTGCTGGAGTTTTTGCCTCCAGTGGTTATAATCTGGGAGAAACAGTGCTTTGTAAACGCGAGGTTTGGCCGGAATTGGGCGTGGAAGTAAAAGGAAAGGTAAAGAGAAGTTTACTGAAATTTCCCCTGTGGGCAGAGGAAAATATAGAGCAGGAAATTTTCCTGGAAGTGGATAAGGGACTAAAGGTTTTGGGTAAAGATTTAGCTTATCCCAGGGTAAGTAGCCTTACTGTTTCCACAGTAACAGGTTCTAGAGAAAGGGCTGATTTTTTAGCTCAAGAGTATAGAGTAGAAATAGAAAACATGGAAGGCTTTGCCCTGGCTTATACTGCTCTTATTTATGGCATTCCTTTTTTGGAAGTGCGAACTTTATCTAACATAGTTGGCAGTAGAGAAAAAAAGACTGGGACTTAAAGGGTGCTTTTAGGTCTTTGCATCAGCTTTATAAGGAGATTTTTGAAGAGTGGAAAAATTAAATATAGCCATTTCTCCCTGCCCCAATGATACTTTTATCTTTGGACCCTGGATTTTGGGCCTGGTCCCAGATATCAAAAATAGAAGTTCCCGTTTTATCTTTGAAGATATTGAGGATTTGAATAACCTGGCTGGGCAAGGCGAAGTGGATGTGGTAAAGGTTTCAGCTGTGCAGGGCCTTAAACTTAAAGATAAGTATGAGATTTTAGAAACAGGAGGAGCCTTTGGGCTTACTCATGGCCCCAAACTGGTTTCCCTGCCCGGGATAAAAAGGGAAGAAATTAGAAAAATAGCCATACCTGGTCTTTTGACCACAGCCTATCACTTACTTAGAAGTGCCTGGCCCAGGGAGTTTATTCCAATGCCCATGCTTTTTAGCGATATTCCCCTGGCCCTGCAGTTAAAAATAGTTGACGCTGGCCTACTTATTCACGAAACTGCCCTCATTTATGCTCAAAAGGGCTTTGAGTTGGTTCTGGATTTGGGCAGGTGGTGGAAAGAGCAAAGCAAAGGACTGCCCTTGCCTTTGGGCGTGATTCTGGCCAAACCTGAGCTTGCCCGGGTGGTTGCTGAGAAGATTAAAGAAAGCCTTGACAGGGCCAAGGAGAGTAAAGAAGAAATTATACCTTTTATAAAGACCTTTGCCCAGGAAATGGAAGAAAAGACTCTGGAGGAGCATATCCAGGCCTATGTGAATGAATTGTCCTGGGATATGGGCAAAAAGGGGCAAGATGCCTTAAATTATTTGAGGAAACTGGTAGATGCTTGAGAAGTTAAAAGACTATCTGGCCCGGGAAATCCCCCTGATTAATGCTGTACTGGCAAAAGAGATTGCCTCACTTCCTCCTTCTATTTTAGAAGTGGCTCAACATGTCTTAAATGCTGGGGGGAAAAGGCTTAGGCCCTTTTTGGTGCTTTTGATGGCCAGGGCCTTGGGGTATGCTAAAGAAGATGTCTATCCCCTGGCCTGCGCTTTAGAGATTTTCCACTCGGCCACCTTGATTCACGATGATGTTTTGGATGAAGCAGAATTGAGACGAGGACAGACTGCCAGTCACATTCAATTTGGCAATAAAAGGGCAATTTTGGCTGGAGATGGGCTTTTGGCTTTGGGCAACTTGATTGTAGCCAGATACAATAATCCCTTGCTAACTCAGGTGGTTTCAGAGGCCATTTTAGCTACAGCCTATGGAGAAATAGAAGAAATTGCCTTTAGTAAAAACAAGATCGATAAAGAAACCTATTTTAGAATTATCAGCGGAAAAACTGCCTATTTAATTCAGGCTGCCTGTGAGTGTGGAGCTATTTTAAGTGGCTCTGAGGATTTGGTCCTGGCAGCTAAAAGCTATGGTTTTAATTTAGGGGTAGCTTTTCAACTCATAGACGATGTGCTGGACTATACCCAATCCCATGAGATTATGGGAAAGCCTCAGCTGGGAGATTTGAGAGAAGGCAAAATTACTTTGCCCTTGATTTACTATGTAGAGACCCTGTCGTTAGCAGAACAGGAGGAGTTTTGGGAAAAGTTTTTTAGTTTTAGTTTTGAAGAAGAGGAACTGGAAGAAATCCTTTTGACCATAAAAGAGAAAGAAATCTCTGAACGGGTAAAAACAGAGGCCAAAGCTTATTTGGATAAGGCCGGAAAAAGTTTGGAAGCTTTTCCAGAAAGTAAAGAAAAAGAAATTTTAAATTCCATCTTAACTTATATTGTGGAGAGAGAAAAATAAAATGCCCAGAATACCTGCTAAACTAAAAGTTTCTCTTAAAGAAGCCATGTCTGTTACCTTTCCTCCAGCCATGTCTTCTTTGTTACAGGAAGCAACTTCAGCCAATCCTGATTTTAATAACCTGGCAAAGATTATTGCTACAGATCCAGGGCTTACAGTTACTATTTTGAGTTTGATAAATTCTCCCTATTATAGCCTCCAGGAAAAGGTTACGGACTTAAAAAGAGCTGCTGTAATTTTAGGCACCAAAGAAATCTTAAAGATTGCCCTTTCTGTTACCTTTCACAAAAATTTAAGCCTTAAATTTCAGACCTGCGAGGTACTTAAGTTTCGCACCTGGAGACAAACAGTCTGGGGCGCTGTGGCTGGAGAGGTGTTGGCTCAAAAACTAAGCCCCAAAGAAGCAGATAAGGTCTATACCGCAGGGCTACTTAAGGATTTGAGTTTATTTCTTATTTGTTGCGTAGAAGATGAGGAAGTAGAAGACTTTACCCGTATTTGCTATGATGGAGACAATCTCATTTCTTTGAAAAAGGACCAGTTGCGTAGGGAAGTTGAGCTCTGGGGAATAGAGCATCCCCAGATTACTCAGGCCTTGCTTAAATCCTGGAATTTTCCTTTAAATGGAGTTTTTGGGGCTATAAAGTACCATCACGCAGTAGACAGAATAGAAGAGTTTGAAGCAGCTATCCAGTGCCTTATTTTGGGTACCCTGTGGGCAGAGGCAGAGTTTGAGGATAAAGATAGTTCTATTCTCTTTAAGTTAAAAGCTATTTTAAAAAACATTGCCCAGATTGAAGAGGAGGAATTTAATAACTTACGCTCTACAATTAAAAACAATGTCAACTCCATTTGTGAGACTTTAAGTATTAAAGAAGACAAGGAAAAGATTTGTTTTTATACCCTTCCTTTGGAAAAGATTCAAAACTTTAGCCATCTTTTACAAGAAGTAGATACTGCCAGTGATTTGCAAGAAATAGCCCAAATACTGGGCAGGCATTTTTACTGGCTGTGGAATATTCGGGATTTTAGAATTACCTTGCGCTCGCCAATTACAGGAGAGGAAACTTTTTTTGAGTTTAAAGCAGGAAAATTAACTAGAACTGATGAACCTGCTTCTCCTTCTAAAGAATGTTCCAAGTCCTGTTCTTTTACCCTTGAGGTAAAAGGAGAAAAATTTGGATGTATTTGTTTTGAAAAGCTGGAAGCCAGTTTACACCAGGAAGTTGCGCTGTATGTTTCTTTGTTTAGGCAGAGATTTGAAAACTTTTTTTATCGTCACCTGGAGACTTCAGGCAAGGCCCTGGTTCTGGACTTACTTCCTGTGGGTATTATTCGTTTAAACAAACTGGGCAAGGTGTTGCAGTTGAATGCCTTTGCCAAACAAGCTTTAAAGGTAAAAAGTGAATTACGAGGCCTTAGTTTTAAAAATATTTTGTCCAACATAATTGGCCTGGGGACAGAGTGGGATAATTTTCTGACCAGAAAGGTGAACAGCTTTTCCAGGCTTTACTGTCCTTTAGGCCCAGAGGCAGAAGTGGCAAAGTCTCCCTGTTTTAACTTTTCTGCTTCCTGGATTACCCTGGAAGGTGTGGAGCAAATTTTGGTTATTGTGCAGGATATTCAGGAAATAGCCTCTTTAGAAAGTGAAATTGTTTATCAAAAAAACTTTTTAAGCGTGTTGGTTTCTTCCATGCAGGATGTGGTGCTTACTGTGGATAAGGAAGGCCAAATCCTCTTTACTTCTCCTTCCTTAGACCATCTTAAGGGGAAAAACTTTTTTGATGTATCCACTCCTTCCTCAGCCCTTAGCTTTATCTGGGGGCCAAGAATTCTGGAAGAAAGCGTTCCCTTTGAGATTAAACTGGCCTTAAACGGAGAGACTTTATCTTTAGAGATAGTGATTTCTCCCATTAGAGAGTCTGCCACTTATCTTCTGGTGGGGAGAAACCTTACTCTGATTAAAAGATTGGAACAAAAGATTCGGGAACAGGCTGTTTTTGATCATCTTTCCAGGGTCTATAATAGACATCAACTGGCTGTATTTTTAGAACGAGAGGTTCAAAGGGCAAAAAGACAGGGTAAAAAAGTAGGAGTTATCTTTTTTGATCTGGATAAGTTTAAAAATTATAATGACCTCTATGGGCACCAGCAAGGAGACGAGGCTATTCGCAGATTTGGAAGAATTTTGATTCGCAATTCCAGGCAAGGAGTAGATTTTCCCTGTCGTTATGGTGGAGATGAGTTTGTGCTTTTGGCCTCAGAAGTGGAAGAAAAGACTCTGGAGGTTATAGCCAGAAGAGTTAGAAGTGACTTTGACAAGGAATTTAAGGGAGAGCTTTCCTTAAGCATTGGCCTTGCCCTGTTAAAAGAGGGTGAAACAGGAGAACAAATGGTTTCCCGAGCAGATGAAGCCGCTTACAAGGCCAAAGCTCAGGGAGGCAACAAGATAGTTTGGGGATAGGAAAAGGAAAGAGGAGTTTTTAAGTATGCTAGCACGCTTGGAAGTGGCTTTAAGGCCAGAAGTAAGAGATGTAAGAGGAGAAAAGATTGCTCGTAAAATAAAAGAGCATTTAAATTTAGATGTGGAAGAAGTAAGGATAATTAAAGGCTATACCATTGATGGTTTGGAAGCCAAGGAACTGGATGTGGTTTTAAAGGAACATTTCCTTTCAGACCCGGTATTACATAAAGTTGCTTTTGAGCCTTTGGCTCAGGATTTTGATTGGATTATTGAAGTTGGTTTTAGGCCTGGAGTCACAGACAACGAAGGAAAAACTGCCAGTTATACCCTGGAGAGGATTTTTAAAAAGACCATTCAGGTCTATACCAGTGAACAATTTTTACTCAAAGGTAATCTGGATAAATCCCAGGTAGAGCACATTGCAAAAGACCTTTTAGCCAATGAACTTATTCAACGCTTTAGTTATAGAAGTTTTGCCCAGTGGAAGAATGCCCCGGGCTTTCCCCTGGTCGCTCCCAAAGTTACAGGCCAGGCTTCTACAGAAGTGGAAATTATTCCCTTAGCTCCTTTAAGTGCACAGGAATTGGTGCAGTTGAGTAAAGACAGAGTGCTGGCGCTTAGTTTGCAAGAAATGGAGGTTATTAGGGATTACTTTAACCTTCCAGCAGTAAAAGAAGCCAGAGCCAGACTGGGATTAGCTCCTCATCCCACAGATGCAGAGCTGGAATGTTTGGCCCAGACCTGGTCTGAGCACTGTAAACACAAAATTTTTAATGCCAGAATTACCTATGAAGATAGGGAAAAGCAAAAAACTGAGGTAATTGATAGCCTTTTTAAAACCTATATTGCAGGTAGCACGCAAAAAATCCGTGAGTTAAAGGGAGAAAAAGACTATTGCCTTTCTGTATTTAAAGATAATGCTGGAGTAATTAAATTTGACCGGGACCTGGATGTATGCATCAAAGTGGAGACCCACAATAGCCCTTCAGCCTTAGACCCCTATGGTGGGGCTTTGACCGGCATTGTGGGGGTAAACAGAGACCCCATGGGCACAGGCCTGGGAGCCAATTTGTTGTGTAATACAGATGTGTTTTGTTTTGCCTCTCCCTTTTTTAAGGGCGAACTTCCTCCCAGACTTCTCCATCCCAGGCGGGTGATGGAAGGAGTGCGGGAAGGAGTGGAGCACGGTGGCAATAAATCTGGTATTCCCACTGTAAATGGCGGCATTGTTTTTGAGGAAAGATACCTGGGCAAACCTCTGGTATTTTGTGGAACTGTAGGTACTATCCCGCATGAGATTAAGGGCAGGAAAGGATATAAAAAGAAGGCCCAGGTGGGAGATTATATTGTGATGACCGGAGGAAGAATTGGCAAAGATGGTATTCATGGCGCTACCTTTTCCTCTGAAGAACTACACGAAGGCTCTCCAGCCACAGCAGTCCAGATTGGAGACCCCATTACCCAGCGTAAAATGTATGATTTTATCATGCGAGCCAGGGATTTGGGCTTGTATAATGCCATTACAGACAATGGGGCAGGTGGTTTATCTTCTTCTGTGGGGGAAATGGCTGAAGATACTGGCGGCTGTGATTTGGACTTGAGCAAAGCCCCTCTAAAGTACGATGGCCTTAAGCCCTGGGAGATTTTGCTTTCTGAAGCCCAGGAAAGAATGACCCTGGCTGTGCCTGAAGAGCACCTGGAGGAGTTTTTACAACTGGCCCGGGAAATGGATGTAGAAGCCAGTGTGCTGGGCAGGTTTGTGGATAGTGGAAAGTTTTTGGTTCGCTATGGAGAAAAGATTGTTGCCTATCTGGACATGCACTTTTTACACCACGGCCTTCCTCAAATGGAGCTCAAGGCTGTGTGGGAAAAGCCCAAGTTCCCTGAGATTAGCAGGATAAGATCAGGGTGGGCAGACAGGATGAGTTTTTAAAGCAGATGCTTGGGCGTTTAAACATTTGCTCCCGCGAATATGTTATCAGGCAGTATGATCATGAAGTGCAGGGGGGAAGTGTAATTAAGCCCCTGGTAGGAGTTTTGAGTGATGGTCCTGCAGATGCAGCTGTGCTTAGACCTGTTTTAGACAAAGATAGAGGCCTGGTGGTGAGCAATGGGATTTGTCCCAAGTTTAGTGATTATGACACTTACTGGATGATGGCCAATGCCATTGATGAAGCCATTCGCAATTGTGTGGCTGTGGGTGGAGACCCCAATTATCTGGCTGGAGTGGATAACTTTTGCTGGTGCGATCCTGTCCAGTCAGAAAAGACTCCAGACGGTCATTACAAACTGGCTCAACTGGTAAGGGCCAACAGGGCTCTGGCTCACTTTTGCCAGGCCTTTCAGGTCCCCTGTATTTCAGGCAAGGATTCCATGAAAAATGACTATACAGGTGGGGGACAAAAGATTTCCATTCCACCCACCGTGCTTTTTTCCTTGATTAGTGTAATAGAAGACATTTCCTGGTGTCAGACCTCTGATTTTAAGTTGCCAGAAGAAGAGATTTATCTTTTGGGACTTACGCGTAGAGAGCTGGCTGGTAGTGAATTTTTAGCTGAACTGGGTTTAAAAGGCGGAGATGTACCCCAGGTGGATGTGCTTTCAGCCCGAAAACGCTATCTTACTTTACATGAGGCCTTTAAACAAAGACTTATTACTGCCTGCCACGACCTTTCTGATGGAGGGCTGGGAGTAGCTTTGGCTGAAATGGCCATTGGAGGTAGATTGGGAGCCAGAGTGGACCTGGCCCAGGTTCCCTGTTGTCCTGGGGACTTGACCCTGGAAGAAGTGCTTTACAGTGAAAGTGCCAGTAGACTTCTGGTTACAGTGAGAAAGGAAAACAGGGATAGGTTCAGGGCCCTGTTTCAGGGGCAGGTAATAGCTTATCTGGGCGAAACCACTGCCCTTCCTGAACTTGTGTTTCACTATAAGGGAGAAAAGCTTTTTAGTTGCTCGGTAGAAGAGTTAACCAGGGCCTGGAAAGCCACTTTAGACTGGTAAATGGAGCTAGAAGAGAAACTCAAGCTTTTAAGCACTAGCGTTCATCTGGACCAGGTTTGTGGGCTTAGTTCTCTTCACCAGCGTTTACAAAATTTAACTCCGCAAAAGGGGCCAATTTACCACAGTCTAGCTGGTGGGCAAAGGGTTCCTTTGTTAAAGATTCTTTTATCCAACAGGTGTGAGTTTAATTGTAGCTATTGCGCCAATAAAAAGGACTTTGATTTTCCCAGGACCAGCCTGGAGCCAGATGAACTGGCTAAACTCACGGTAGAATTATTTCAGAAAAAAATTATTCAGGGCTTGTTTTTAAGCTCAGCAGTGGATAGGTCGCCCAACTATACCATGGAGCGTATGCTCTGGGTGGCCAGGAAGCTGCGTTTGTACTATAAATTTCCTGGTTATATCCATCTCAAAATTATTCCTGGAAGCGATAGGGATTTACTCAGAGAAGCTTTGAAATATGCCAGTAGAGTGAGCATAAATTTGGAGTTCCCCACCCAGAGAAGTTTAGAACTCTTTGCTCCCAATAAAAAACCAGAGTATTTGCTTAAACCCCTGCAAGGCCTGTCCAGATTGTTGCAAACCCAAAGGAAGGTTGCCACCAAAGGGCTTAGTACTCAATTTATAGTGGGAGCAAGTAAGGAAAGCGATAGTACCTTGCTAAAGGTTGCCAGCACCCTCTACCAGCAATATGGCTTAAAAAGGGTTTACTATTCTGCCTTTGTTCCAGTCTTGACTCCGCATAATTTTGAGCTGCCAGCCAGAAAAACTCTCCTGCGGGAACACAGGCTTTACCAGGCAGACTGGCTTATTCGCTGTTATGGCTTTAGCTGGGAAGAGCTTTTTAGTTCTTCTCCTAATCTGGATTTTCACTTGGACCCCAAAACCAGCTGGGCCCTTAATCACTTAGAACTTTTCCCGGTGGAGATAAACAGAGCTAGCTTTAAAGAACTTTTAAGAATTCCTGGCATCGGGCAAAAAGGAGCCAGGCAGATTATTAACCTTAGAAAGCAGGGAAACCTTGGCTGGGAAGAGGTGGAAAAAATAGCTATCAATCTGAGTAAGGCCAAGTATTTTATCACAGTAAAGGGAAGATACTTTTGCTCTCATTTTGAACCTGGTAGGATAAAGAGATTTTTGAGAAAAGAAAGGGTAAACTTTCTACCTTTAAACTGATTGCCTGCGCACAGATAAACCCAAGGTCTTTAAAAATTCCAGGTCTTCCTGGACACTAAAACCGCTTTGAGTAAGATAATTTCCGGTCATAATAGCACTGGCTCCAGCCAGGAAAATAAGGGGATGTAAAGAGCTCAGGTGTTGTTTTCGACCTCCACAGATAATAATTTCCTTATCAGGCAGGATAAAACGGAAAGTAGCAATGATTTTCAGGCAATACAGAGGAGTTAAATAGGAGTTCTTTTCCAGAGGGGTTCCTGGAATGGGAATGAGGAAGTTTAAAGGGACAGCATCCACATCCAGTTCTTTTAAGGTATAAGCTAGTTCTATAATGTCCTGGAAACTTTCGCCCAGGCCAAAAACTCCTCCACTGCATACACTTAAGCCAGCTTTTTTGGCTTCTTTTATGGTGTTGATGCGTTCGGCATAGCTATGGGTGGTGCAAATTCGGGGAAAGTAGGATTTACTGGTCTCCAGATTGTGATGATAACGGCTAAGGCCTGCCCTTTTTAGCTCTTCTAGTTCCCTGGCTGATAAGATGCCCAGAGAAGCACAAAGGCCTATTTGGGATTTGAGGCTGGCAAATACTTCTTTTACCTGCATTATTTCCCTGGAGGTTAAGGCCTTGCCAGAAGTCACCAGGGCGTAGCGATTTACTCCCTTTTGGGCCATGTCTTGTCCCAACTCATAGAGCTCTTCTTTGGGCTTTAGCGGATAGACCGGGATATGGGTTTGATAGTATTTGGATTGGGCACAAAAGGCACAGTTTTCTGAGCAGCGTCCGGATTTGGCATTGGCAATGGTGCAAAGGTGGATTTGCTGGGAATAGAGCTGGCGTAAAAAATTACTGCCTGTGAGCAAAGAAAGGATTTCTGGCCCTTTAAGGGAAGACAGGGTTTCCAAATCCTTGGAGCTTAACTTATTTTGTAAGGCCTTTTCAGCCAAGTGCAGGCTATCCTTAGGAGAAAACACCTTTTAAATCCTGAAAATAGGTTTGATAAAGGTTAAAATAGTCGATTTTTGTATCCTCTAGCCAGGGGATTTGAGCAATAACTTTTACCTTTCCATAATATTCAATGGCTTCTTTATTTTCTGGATGTAAGGGCCCGTTTAAAACCACTCCAGCTATTTTTAACTTTCTACTTCTTAATACCTCTAAACTTAAAAGGGTGTGATTGATGGTGCCCAGGGTGCTTCTGGCCACTAAAATTAAAGGAAGATTAAATTTTTGCATCAGGTCCAGCATGAACTGGTTTTGGTTTAAGGGAACCAGAATCCCCCCAGCTCCTTCCACCAGCAAAGGCCTTTGTTCAGGCAGGGGGATTTTTTCCAGGTCTATAAAGTCCTTTTCCAGTCTGGCTGCCAGATGGGGGGAAAGGGGTTCTTTAAAGAGATAGGTCTCAGGTAAAAAATGTTTTTCCTTTAAACCAGTTTGTTCTTTTATCCACTGAGAATCAATGAGGTCTTTGCTCCCAGTTTGAATGGGCTTAAAATAATAACCCCTTAGTCCAGCCACTAAAATGGCACTAATAAAGGTTTTGCCCACATTGGTGTCTGTCCCGGTTATGAAAAAACTAGTCTGCATAGTCTTGCTCCAGGAGCACTTCCTTAATGGCAGTAGTGAGCTGGTTTAACTCTGAAGAAGAGATAATATAAGGAGGCATGATGTAAATGAGGTTGAGAAAGGGACGAATCCATACACCCTTAGCTACAAATTTTTTCTGGATTTTGGCTATATTTACCCTTTTACTTACTTCTACCACTCCAATGGCGCCAAGAACCCGTACATCTTTGACTCCTTCTATTTGTCTACAGGGAAGGAGTTCTCTGAATAGTTGCTCTTCTATGTTTTTTACCTTTTCCTGCCAGTTAGAGGTAAGGAGTAATTCCAGGCTGGCCAGGGCCACTCTGCAGGCCAGAGGATTGCCCATATAGGTTGGGCCATGCATAAACACATAGGGAGGAGCAGAAGAAATTGTCCGGGCTATTTCAGAAGTACATAAGGTGGCAGCTAAAGTTAGGTAGCTCCAGTTAAGGCCTTGCCTACACAGAGGATATCTGGTTTTACCCGGGCGTGCTCCAGAGCAAAGAGTTTACCTGTGCGTCCAAAACCTGTGGCTATTTCGTCTAAAATCAGCAAAACGCCTTCCTTTTGGCAGAGCTTGGCCACCTTTTGTAAAAATACAGGGGAATAGATGCGCATGCCCCCAGCACCCTGGACAATGGGCTCTAAAATTACTGCAGCCAGGTCTTTTAGGTGCTGGTAAAAAAGCTCTTTAAAACACTCAAAATCCTGAGGATTAAATCTTGAAAGCCATTTTGGGGAGGTGGGCAAAAGATATTTTGGGGCAGAAAAGAAGAAAATAAGGAATGCATTCCAGTATAAGGGTCGCAGACACTCATGGCCCCAAAGGTATCTCCATGATAACCCTTTAACAGGGTAAGAAATTTTGAACGCTGCTCTCCTTTGGCCTGCCAGTATTGTAAGGCCATTTTTAAAGCAACTTCCACACTTATTGAACCAGAATCTGCAAAAAAGACCCATTGCAGGTTGTCTGGAGTAATTTCCATAAGTTTTTGGGCTAACTTCACTGCTGGTTTGTGGGTAAGCCCTCCAAACATTACATGGGCCATGTCCTTTAGCTGTTCCTGGATGGCCTGGTTGAGCTGGGGATGGTTGTAGCCATGGATTGCTGCCCACCAGGAAGACATGCCATCTATGAGCTTTTCTCCACTTTCCAACTCTATAATAACTCCCTGGGCCCTTTTTACCGGGTAAACAGGCAAGGGATTAAGGGCTGAAGTGTAGGGATGCCAGATATGGGCTTGATCAAATTGAAGCAAGGACTGAATGTTCATGGTTTTTAGTGGCGGAGGGAGAGAGATTCGAACTCCCGGACCCCGTCAAGGGTCTGCGGTTTTCAAGACCGCCGCCTTCGACCACTCGGCCATCCCTCCTTAAAGATTAAAAGTATAAATAAACGGGGCAAAAAGCAAGAGTAAAGAAGGGAAAATATGGCGGAGAGGGAGGGATTTGAACCCTCGGTAGAGTTTTAGCCCCTACACTCGCTTAGCAGGCGAGCGCCTTCAGCCAACTCGGCCACCTCTCCAGAAGAGGTTAAATTTTTAAATCAAACCTACAGCCTAGTCAATGAAAAAAGTTGCTAATTTCTCCAGATTGGTTTTGGCAATAGGAGTTTACTTGGGAATTAGCTTCTTGCTTATTTTGGGAAATTGGGGCAAAATTAAATTTTATTTAGTCAAAGGAGTCAACTATAAATAATGAGTAGCTGGGTCAAATTTTTCACCTTTTTTGAGCATAGCATAAAGGGTTCTCACAAGCTTATTGCAGAGAGCGATCATAGCTTTTCTATGAGGCATACCTTCATTTTTCTTTTTCAGGTAATAT